>Ga0070761_10000921_pt1 | contig 18590 bp, 18 predicted proteins | sample HubBroMetageREF1_FD_66724 | JGI IMG/M metagenome (GOLD analysis project Ga0070761, IMG submission 66724) | Reference soil microbial communities from the Hubbard Brook experimental Forest, New Hampshire, USA - Hubbard Brook CCASE Soil... | ecosystem: Environmental > Terrestrial > Soil >... | reverse complement strand
ACCACCACGATTCCCAGCAGCGCAAAAATCAGCGGATCCGGAAACCAGCGCTCACTCCAATTGGCGAGCCCCAGACCAAAACGGACCAGGGGCTGTTCCTGAGTTGCAGGGTGCTTCTCTTGTGGCATGTGCATACTCGATCCTTTCGGTTCGGCAGCGGCATTCTGCTCTTGGCTTGCCGAGCCTTTGGCGGAATATGGCGGACATTGTAGCGCTTGTTGGGTGCTAAGGAGCTAAGTGTGCGCTGATAGGACTCTTAGTTGCTGGAGTCGCTGATTTGTGAACGCCTGATTTTCGTTAACGAACCCGTGCAGTCACTCTAGAGGTTCGAAGTGCGCGGTTTGAGCACCGAGGGTCGTGAGCGCTTCATCAACGGTGTGCACCACATGCAACAGAGGTCGTGCCGACTCTCCCGCGATCTGGAACATGCGCATCAAGCCGTATCCAGCCGCCTCCGGGACAACGATGAAGCGAGGATGGTTGGTCAACCCCGGCGAGATTGGTTTGCGCTTTGCCAGACCGCGCAAGAACTCGGCGGCCACGGCAAAGTCGACAACGCCCGAAAGGTCCCAGATACCGGCACGGGGGTCGGTCGCCCTCCAATTCTTGCCGAGGGCCTCGTGGTACTCCGCCGCCGATTCATTCGTGAACTGACCCTCGAACCGCGCCAGCAGAATCTTATTGACCGGGTCGAACTCGAATCGGAATGCCATCAGAACACTAATTCTACCCGTCCCTCTCAATAAGTTGTTCGCGTAACGTCGCCATCTCACCAACAATCCTCAGCGAGTGATGCTGTAGCGGGCGCACCCCGCCGCCGTCGCCCCCGTTCTGCGTTTATCGAAAGTTCATTGTGCCGCTTTCCACGACTAGTGTAGGATGCGTTCGATCAGGCTGGCAGGATCGGCCACTATTGCTGGAACCGGAGCGAGTGATGAATACCTTCCCGGTACTGTTAGGTGCGTTGTGCGTATACGCCCTTGCTTACCGTTACTACAGCGCGTTCATTGCCGCACGGGCCCTGGCGCTCGACGATCGCCGGACCACTCCCGCGCACATTTGTCCCGACGGACATAACTACGTTGCTTCACCACGATGGGTGCTCTTCGGACATCACTTCGCGGCCATCGCCGGAGCAGGGCCGCTGGTGGGGCCCACGCTGGCCGCGCAGTTTGGGTTTGCGCCGGGATTCCTGTGGATCCTGATCGGCGCCGTCCTGGCTGGGTGCGTGCAGGACTTCACCGTGCTGGTGGCTTCGATACGTCACCGCGGCCGCTCGCTGCCAGACATTGCCCGCACCGAAATCAGTCCTTTTGCCGGCCTGGTGTCGATGATCGCCGTGCTCTTTATTCTTCTGGTCGCGCTCGCCGGCCTCGGCATCGTCGTGGTCAATGCGCTTTCCAATAGCCCGTGGGGAGTCTTCACCATCGGTATGACCATTCCCATCGCCGTCATCATGGGATGGTGGATGTTCAAGAGTCATGCCGGAAAGATTACGGTCACGGGCCCCAGTATCTTTGGCGTCGTACTCCTGATCGGGAGTGTGATCGCCGGACACTGGGTAGCTGAGAGCGGAGCCGCCTCGGCGCTGTCTTTTACTCCCCACGAGATCACGATCCTCATGGCCATCTACGGACTTGTGGCTTCCGTTCTTCCCGTCTGGCTGGTATTGGAGCCGCGCGATTATCTTTCGACCTACGTTAAGCTGGGCACGATCGCCGTGCTGGTCGTCGGCGTCTTCGTGGTTCATCCCAACATCCAGTTCCCGAACTTCACGCAGTACGTTCACGGCGGCGGACCGATCATCAAAGGAAGTCTCTTCCCATTTCTGTTCGTGACCATTGCTTGTGGAGCGATCTCGGGCTTTCACGCGCTGGTGTCTTCCGGCACTACCCCGAAGATGCTGGATAAGGAAACTGACTCTCGCTTCATTGGCTACGGAGCGATGATCGCGGAGTCGCTGGTGGGCATCCTCGCTTTAATTGCGGCCTGTTCCCTGAATCCGGGCGACTACTTTGCCATCAACACCACGCCGCAGGTCTTCAGCCACCTGGGCCTGGCCACCGTCAATCTGGATATGTTTTCCCGTGAAGTCGGCGAGAAATTGGCGGGGCGAACCGGAGGCGCGGTTTCGCTGGCGGTCGGCATGGCACAAATCTTCCGCGGCATGCCGGGGATGAACCGTTTGATGGGGTACTGGTATCACTACGCCATCATGTTCGAGGCTCTTTTCATCCTTACCACGATCGACACCGGCACACGCGTGGCTCGCTACGTCCTGCAAGAACTGATCGGCAAAGTACACAAGCCCTTCGGCAACAGCGCATGGCTGCCCGGAAACCTGATCGCCAGCTTTTTGGTGGTTCTGGCCTGGGGATATCTGATCTACACGGGAAGTATTTCCACGCTTTGGCCGTTGTTCGGCACCGGCAACCAATTGCTGGCAACGATTGCGCTGGCGGTGTCGACTACCTTCCTCATTAACATGGGGAAGCAGAAATATGCCTGGATCACGGCAGTTCCGATGTGTTTTGTGGGCGTCACTACGCTTACGGCGGGAGTATTGTCGATCAAGAATATTTTCTGGCCCTTAACCTCCAAACCGGGCCAGGAATTGACCGGCTACCTGGATTCAATCCTGATGGGCATTTTCATAGTCGGTGTCGTGCTCGTCGTACACGATGCCGTGCGGCGTTGGATCAAGACGCTGAATGGCGCGCCCGCACCGCAGGAGGCCTTCGGTCCCCCGCTCACCGTTACTGGCGAGGTGAAGATGGGTTGCTGCTAAGACCCTAGCTTGAGCAGCGCCTTCCGGAAGCGCTCGTGCCGCTGCGTGAGGTGAAGATAAACCATCTCCTCAGCTTTGGACTTGCTGCGGATGATCCTCACCAGTGCCTCTTTCTCCTCGCGGCTCCAGGCGGCAAGGCCGGGAACCATAGCCAGGACCAGCGCAAGATTCTCGAAATTCGCGCGTTCCGATGACGTCCACGAAGACGTATCTACGCCGAGAATCCCTGCGACGGAGCGCACCGACTCCTTGCGAATGCGGCCGCTCTCCCCCTGAAACTCTCGCGCCATCCGACGATTGACGCGCAACCCAATGTTCCGTGTGCTAAAAGTGTCCCATGCTCTCACTTCGCTGCCCGGCAACTCGTAGAACGCATGTCCACCCGCCAGCCGGCGCAAGGTTCTGGCGGGCGTCCGGTATTTGGTTTTCCCTAACTTGGGTTCGGCAGCGATCTTGCCTTCTTCTCGTTCCGCGAGCCGTTCGAGATCAGCGCGTCCTGGCCGGAATCCCAGTTTCCGGTAAAACCAGAACGCCCCCGATTCAATCGCTTCCTCGTTGTCATCACCCAGTTGATACGGGTATACGGAGACGCACGTCGTCCCCATGAGATGACACAGGCAACGCAGCACTTGTGCGTAGATCCAACCCGCCTCGCCGCCGCGGAAAGTGTAGAAAGTGTTGAAGCCAACCTCCATCCACTCGCAGAGCCCAATGGCTTCGATATAGTTGATCGGGACGCCATTCTTCAGCGTCAATCCCGCGACGTAGGCACGCACCGGCAGACGGCGATCGGGTGGGAGATTCCAGAGATAAATCGAAACGCCACGGCCCAAATCACCCCGCACCACCGACGCCGGATCACCCAACGTGGTGCCGTAAAGCTCGCGGTAGCGCACTAGCATGACCTCGCGGGTCAGGTCCATGACCTGCTCGCCCTGCCGACGCGCGAGCTTTGTCAGTTGCACCGGAGGCCGCGTCAACTCGTCGGCCAGCGACACCTGGCTTCGGCTGATCAGCGGTTCGCTGTGATAGAAAACGCTCCGGGCGGGCCTCCGGTTACGCGTTCGCGTGATGACGGAATTCCCGAGATTCCAACGCAAGGGCACGCGCAGCGATTCGTAGAGCTCGGCTTTTTCTTGAGGAGGCAGTGGCAGCGGTTCGAAGCGTTCAATCAGCCACGCACCCGTGGCGTGCTTCTTGCCCCCAGCCACCTCAAGCCACTGCCGCCACGGAGTGTCGGCCTCGACATCCGCGTCGTCGTCGAGCAGCGGGATGAAGCGCGGGCCTGTCGTGCCTAGCTCTCGTCCCGGCTCGTAGTTTTCCCAGCCGATTTCGACCTTTCCGGGCATGCGTTTAATGAGCCACTGCGCGACGTCGAAGCTAAGCGTGTCCTCCATCTGAGTGCCGGCAATGCCGGAAACCTCAAAGGTGTCGAAGTCGTCCATGTTGGCGCCGGCTTTACGCAATACATCCACTTTTCTGTGGAAACGATTCAGAATGCGCTCGGCGGCGCGAACCACGGATGGCCCTTGAGGAAAGGCGCGCAGGAAAAGTAGAGCTTCGTGGAAGCGGATCAGCGACGCTGAATCACGGAAGCGGGCGGCGTTGAGACGATTGAGCAGCTTGACTACGCCTGCGGCCTCGTTGCGTCCGAAGCGATAGCGGCAGGCTTCGAGCTGCGACAACAGGCGGTCGAGGGTTTTGGCGGACATGTCTGGCGCCAACCAAGCCTACCGCATACCGTCCATTTCAGGGTTATTTCCTCTGATGACAGTGGCGTCCGAGAAAGGACTGCCCTTCGAAGTGAAGGCCCCCAATGCCGCGACGGCGGCAGCGATGAAGGAAGCCCGCAATGGCGGACTGCCGTCGTTCCGCAATGTTTCCAGCCTGATGGCCGACTTGAATGCGGAGGATTGAGCGCACCAATACCTTCCGTCGCGATTTTAGGCGCGAAAAGAAAGGCCAGCATCGACGCGAACTGGATGCAATGCTGACCTTCTCCGTTGCTCTGCTGGCAGAGGGCGAGCCGCTGCCGGAAAGATACCGCGACCATCCGCTGACGGGAGAGTGGGACGACCACCGGGAGTGCCACCTTAAGCCCGATTTGCTGTTGATATAGCGCAAGCCTGATGCTGGGGTTCTACAACTTGTCCGCCTGGGTTCTCATAGCGAGCTCTTCGGTGGACGACCCTTATGCGAGGCATGGGCGGGTTGGCCACCCATGCTATAATTTCACTTCGCCTGAACGTTTTACGTCGAGGCTGATCCTGTGATTTCCTCCGCGGGCGGATCCACAATTCCGAGATTCAGCGCAATTCAAGTTTTCGTTTTCTAGAAGACAGGATACGAGGTACAGCTATGTCCGGCCATTCGAAATGGGCAACCATCAAGCACAAGAAGGGCGCGCTCGACGCTAAGCGCGGCAAAATCTTCACCCGTCTCATCAAGGAAATCGCGATGGCAGCGAAGTCGGGCGGCGATCCCGATATGAACCCGCGCCTACGCACGGCGATCCTGGCGGCGAAGTCCGAGAACATGCCGGCCGACAATATCAAGCGCGCCATCCAGCGCGGCACCGGTGAACTGCCCGGCTTGACTTATGAAGAGTTTGTCCTCGAGGGATACGGCCCCGGCGGCGTGGCTTTGCTGGCGGAGATTTCTACCGACAACCGCAATCGTACGGTCAGCGAAATTCGCCACGTGTTCGGCAAGAACAATGGCAACATGGCCGCAGCGGGCTCGGTGTCGTATATGTTCCACAAGAAGGGCGACATCATCATCCCCAAGTCGGCGGCCAAGGAAGACGACCTCATGAACATCATCCTGGAAGCGGGCGGCGAAGATTTGAAGGATGATGGCGAGAACTGGGAAATCCTGACCGACACTTCCGCCTACGAAGGCGTGTTGGAGGCCGTGAAGAAGGCCGGCATCACCCCCGCTTCATCGAGTGTGGCCATGGTTCCGGATACCTACATCAAACTGGAAGGGCAGCAGGCAGCGCAGATGATCCGCCTGATGGAAGCGCTCGAAGATAACGAAGATGTGCAGAACGTGCATGCCAATTTCGATATCGACCAGAAGACTCTCGAAGAAGTTGCGGGGTGAGTTCGCCGCAGCAATTTTCGATCTAAATGCAAGAGCCGCCTCTCGGGGCGGCTTTTTTGTGACGCCGGCAACGGATGTGGCACCGTTCCGCAAGAGTTTTCAACACCGTTGAGGAAAAGTTTGTGGAAAAACGGTTACTTACTCTTGTAACCTTTTGTCAACAACCGCGTTTAACATTCTGCACTGCATCGGGTGCTTGGTGCATCGCGCTCCCCGATGCATTCGACGCGAGTGAAGACTCGTTCCCCGTGAAAACCCGTCTCGACAAGTTACTCGTGGATCGTGGGCTGACGCCGTCGCGCGAACGCGCGCAGGCCCTCATCCTGGCCGGCAAGGTTCTGGTCAACGAGCAGAAGATCGAGAAGGCGGGCGCATCGATTGATTCCGCCGCAGCCTTGCGTCTGCTGGGCGAGGACCTGCGCTACGTCAGCCGTGGCGGGCTCAAGTTGGAGAAGGCGCTCGAGCACTGGCGAATCGATCTCCGCGGCAAGGTTTGTCTCGACGTCGGCGCTTCCACTGGAGGCTTCAGCGACTGCATGCTGCAGCACGGCGCCGCCAGGGTGATTGCCGTGGATACCGGCTATGGTCAAATGGATTTCGCGCTGCGCAACGATCCGCGCATTCGGCTTTTGGAGAAAACCAATGCCCGCTATCTTGAACCCGGCGACGTTGGCGAGCCGGTCGAGTTTATTGCCATGGATGTCTCCTTCATCTCCGCCACCCTGGTGTTGCCAGCGGTAATTCGCGCCGCTTCGGCTTGCCCCCAGATTGTGGTGCTGGTGAAGCCGCAGTTCGAGGCGGGCAGGGAACTGGTGGGTAAAGGCGGAATCGTGCGCGACGAATCGGCCCAGCGAGCGGCCGTGGCCAGGGTAGAAGCGGCGCTGGCGGAACTCGGGGGCGCGCGCCTCGAATGGATCGAGTCGCCCATTCTCGGCGGCGAAGGCAATCGCGAATTCCTGCTCCAAGCAGAGTTTTCTCCGCCTCCGATCCGGTGATTCTGTACAATCGGAAGTCCGATGGCACAAGAGAAGTAAAACCACAGATGCCCGAAGAGAATTTCGGAGACATGCCCAAGTCTCAAAGCTCAGCCCGCCGGAAGACCGTTGCGATCATTTCGAAGCCGGACCGTCCCGAGCTGACGGAAGTACTGCCGGCGCTCGAAAAATGGTTGCAGCAGCGCAACTACGCGGTGGTGATGGACAAGGAAAGCGCCGCCTATTTCCCGGCGTCGTCGGTGATGCCGCGGAGCGAATTAGCCACTCGATCGCCGGATCTGGCTCTGGTGCTCGGCGGCGACGGTACGCTGCTGTCGGCGGCACGCGCGGTGGCGAAAGCCGGAACGCTGATACTTGGCATCAATCTCGGCACGCTCGGATTCATGACCGAGTTGCCGCTGGCCGATTTGTATCCCGCTCTGGAGTCGATTGAGCAAGAGCGCTATATGGTCGACAGCCGCTCCATGCTGAGTTGCTCGCTGGTGCGAGGTGGCGAGGTTGTCGCCACGCACGCCGCTTTGAACGAGCTAGTGGTGAGCAAAAGCGCCATCGCGCGCTTGAATCATTTCGAGCTTTTCGTGGACTCGGAGTTCGTTTCCAGTTATAAAGCGGATGGTCTGATCATTGCCACGCCGACAGGTTCCACCGCATATTCTCTGGGGGCCGGTGGGCCGATCCTCGAACCTGACGTCGATGCCTTCGTCATCACTCCCGTCTCGCCTCACGGATTGACCCACCGTCCGGTGGTAGTCCGCGATACCGTCGAGATAGAAATTCAGGTTAAGACGGGGCAGGAGGAAGCATACCTGAGTTTCGATGGACAGGTCGGAATGCCCATGCGTGACGGTGACATCGTGCGCTGCCTTAAGGCGGAACATCCGGCCAGACTGTTGCGTTTTCATAAAACATTCTTCGAAGTGCTCGCCACCAAGCTCAAGTGGGGAGAACGCTGACGGGCATGGTTGACGGGTATAGAGGACCAATGAAACGCTGTTTGCTGCAGCTCGTAGTGGTTATGGCGTGCGCCTCGTGCTTGTTCGCGCAAGCGCAACCGGCAGCCGACGTCATCGTCCAAAACGCCCGTGTCTGGACCGTCGATCCGTCGCGCCCGGAGGCGGAGGCGGTGGCCATTCTCGGCGACCATATCGTTGCCGTTGGATCAAGCGTTCAAGTGGATGCCTGGCGCGGGCCGCATACCCGCGTGGTCGACGCTGCCGGAAAGCGCCTGCTGCCGGGATTCAATGACGCCCACGTGCACTTCACGGATGGCGGAGCGCAACTCGACAGCGTGCAACTCAACGACGCCACCAGCGCGCAGGAATTTGCCCGTCGCGTTCATGAGCGCGCCGCAAAGAGCGCCAAGGGCGAATGGCTGCTCGGCGGTGATTGGGATGAGACTAAGTGGAGTCCGGCGGAATTGCCGACCAAAGAGCTGATCGATTCGGCCACACCCGAAACGCCGGTGGCGGTGAGTCGCTACGACGGCCACATGATCCTGGCGAACTCGCTGGCCTTGAAGCTGGCGGGGATCACCGCGCAAACACCCGATCCCGCAGGCGGAGTGATCGTCCGCGATCGGCAAGGGAATCCGACGGGAGCGCTCAAGGATGCGGCCCAGGATCTGTTGTTCAAAGCGGTTCCACCTCCCAGCCACGATCAGCGGCGCCACGCCATTGAGCGCGCACTCGCACACGCCGCCTCGCTCGGCGTAACCAGCGTGCAGCACATGAACCCTGACTACGCCGACGTCGCGATCTACTCTGAACTGCTCGACGAAGGCAAACTGACGACGCGCATCTACGCGGCACCGTTGATCACCCAGGTCGACGACCAGGTGAAGATCGGCATCCGGCGGGCGTTTGGCGGGCCATCTCTGCGCATCGGCGCGGTGAAGGCATACGCGGATGGCTCGCTCGGCTCGGCGACAGCATATTTTTTCGAGCCGTTCTCCGATCAACCCGACAATCGCGGCCTGCTCTCTGACGAGATGCAGCCCATCTCGCTGATGCGCGACCGCATGATGCGGGCCGACGCCGCGGGACTGCAGATCTGCACCCATGCCATCGGAGACGCTGGGATTTCCGCGATCCTCGGCATTTACGGCGACATCGATCAGGCGCATGGCAGCCGCGATCGCCGCTGGCGCATTGAGCACGCGCAGCACATGGCGGCCAAAGACTTCGACCGATTCGCTCAACTGCACGTGATCGCGTCCGTGCAGCCCTATCACGCCATCGACGACGGCCGCTGGGCTGAGCGCCGCATCGGACACGACCGCTCGAGCCGCACCTACGCCTTCCGCACATTCCTTGACCACGGCATTCGCCTTGCGTTGGGCACGGATTGGGATGTCGCGCCGCTCAATCCCATGCTCACGTTGTACGCGGCCACAACTCGCGCAACCCTGGATGGCAAGAACCCGAACGGATGGTTTCCCGAGCAGAAGTTGACCATTCAGGAAGCGATCGAGGCTTACACGATGGGCTCGGCCTACGCCGAATTTCAGGAAAACGAGAAAGGGTCGATCAGCGCTGGAAAATTGGCCGACATGGTATTGCTGAGTGACGACGTGCTCAGTATCGATCCCGTCAAGATTCGCGATGTCAAGGTACTCAAGACCTGGGTCGGCGGCAAACTGACTTACGACGCCAATGCCGCGAGCCGGTGAGTTGACCCGTTTATGTCCTGAGCGAAGATCTTGTGAGTGAAAGCCATCCAGGCCTTTTCGAGCGCACTTTCGATACCGGCGAAGTTCAACTGAACTATGCCGAAGGCCCTGCCCATGGGCCGCCGCTCGTGTTGCTGCATGGACTCGGCCGGCGCTGGCAGGTATTTCTGCCGGTGATTCCGGCGCTGAGCCTGCGCTGGCATATCTTTGCGCCTGACCTGCGCGGACATGGCAAATCCTCCCGTGCGGCTCGCGGATATCACGGGCCGCGGTATTCCGAAGACATCGCCCGCCTTCTTCGTGAGCGCGTTTCCCCTCCCGCCGTTGTCTTCGGACATTCGCTCGGCGGCATGCTGGCCATGTGGATCGCCTCTCATCATCCGGAACTCGTGCGCGCTCTGATTCTAGGCGACAACATGATCGTTGTCCGGCGTCTCCACAATCCGATGTACAAGGCGCTGTTCTCGGGATTGCGCGATCTGGCGCGGGCGGGAGGCTCGGTCGAGCAGATTGCCGACGGCATCGGCAAGATTGTGCTGCCAGTTCCGGGGTCCGATGAGTCGGTTATGATCCGCGAACTTCCCGGCAACGATGAGGCCTACCTGCTTTCATGGGCGCGTTGCGTTCAACAGGCCGACGCCGAAGCGTACGACATGACGCTTGACGGATCGTCACTCGAAGGCTGGGACGGCGAGACCGTACTACGCGGAATTGGCTGCCCAACGCTGCTTTTGCAAGGCACCACGCAATTAGGCGGTTTGATGTCCGACGCGGATGTTGCGCTGGCGACGCGCTTGTTGCCCCATCACGCGCATGTGAGGTTTCGCAATCTGGGACACGCACTGTTCATTCAGCAACCCGAGCCGGTGCTAAGGGCAGTGACGAATTTCCTAGAATCTCTGTAGTGAACCCATGGCGATGTTCCTGGGGGGACGGGCGCCCCGGCCCGTCCAGCCAGGCGCGACGCGCCGCTCTCTCCACTAAAACTTTTCCAGCCTGATCTGATCCGACACGCTCTCGCGTCGCCGTATCACTCGCGCCTTCGCGCCATCCACCAGCACTTCCGCCGAACGGCCGCGCGTGTTGTAGTTCGATCCCAGCACTGATCCGTACGCGCCCACATCGAGAATAGCCAGCAGATCACCCTCGCTGACTCGTGGAAGCTTTCTATCGCGCGCAAAGAAATCGCCAGTCTCGCAGATGGGGCCGACCACATCGGTGATCTCGGTTTCCCGCGACTTGCGCCTCACCGGGACAATCTCGTGATAAGCGCTGTAGAGAGACGGGCGCAGCAGATCGTTCATCGCGGCGTCGACAATCAGAAAGCGCTTGCGATTATTCGTCTTCCGGTAGAGAACGCGCGTCAGCAGCACGCCTGCCGGTCCCACGATGGAACGTCCCGGCTCGAGCAACAAATGCAGCTTCAACCCGCGCAATGGAGCGAGCACCGCCCCCGCGTATGCCGCAATCTGCTTGTCAAATTTCCCCTGCGCCCCCTCGTACGAAATTCCCAGGCCGCCACCGGCGTCGATATACCTAATGTCGTGGCCCTGTGCGCGCAGAGCGCGAACCAGATCGGCCACGCGCTCAAGCGCCGCTTGAAAGGAACCGACATCGCTAATCTGCGATCCGATGTGGACGCTCACTCCGGCGACGTTCAGATAAGGCTGCTTCGCGGCCAGCGCGTAGAGCGTCCGCGCTTCGGGAATCGGCACGCCGAACTTGTGCTGATGCAGTCCGGTCGAAATGTACGGGTGAGTTTTTGCCGAGACATCGGGATTGACTCGCATCGCCACTGCCGCTCGTTTCTTCAATCGTGTCGCGGTCGCGGAAAGTAAGTTCAATTCCGAAGCGCTTTCGATGTTGAACAGCAAAATCCCCGAGCGGAGGGCGAGTTCCATCTCCGCCTCGGTCTTGCCGACGCCGGAGAACACAACTTTGCTTGCAACTCGACCCGCGGCCTTCCGGTTGACGCGCAGAACCCGTTGTAATTCTCCGCCCGAGACCACATCGAAACCGACGCCTTCTCCCGCCACCAGTCGCAGAATCGCCACCGTCGAATTAGCTTTGACCGAATAACACAACGTGTGCGGAATGCGCTGAAATGCGTGGGCGAAGGCGTTCAAGCGCGCGCGGATCATTGCCGTGGAATAGACATACAGCGGGGTTCCGTGGCGCCTAGCCAGGCGTTCGAGGCTCACGGCCTCGCAGCAGAGTTCCGTAGCGCGCGCTCCCGAAGTCGCGCCTCGGTACGCAAACGCCGGTGGGCGTAAGGTCTGCGATGCGCGCACGCGTTTCACTTGCGCTTGCCCGTGCCGGCTTTCACTTTGATAGCCACCACCGTCTGATCGTCGAACGTCTCCACGCCAGCGGCGTGCTCGGTAACCGCCTTGAATATCTCGTTCACCACGCAATCCGCCGACTTGGTGGCACAGTTGGCGACGATCGCTTCCACACGCTCCGGCCCGAAAGAGTGCCCATCGCGGTTGCGTGCGTCGAGAATGCCGTCGCTGTAGAACACGAACACGTCGCCCGGCTTGGCCTTGAAGGTGAACTCGTCGTAGTCGGCTTCATCGAACAGTCCGAGCGGCAGCCCGGTCGCCTCGATAAACTCAATTTTTCCGTCATGATAGTAGATGGGCCGAGGCAGACCCGAATTCGCTACCAGCAGCGTCCGCTTTTCGTCGTCCCACACCGCGTAGATGATCGAGACAAACTGGGCCGCAATCCTGCGCTCCGCGAGCGACAGATTCACCGCCGAAAGCATCTCCGCCGGACCCGGCTCAATCGGCGCATGGGAACGCAGAATGCCGCTGACCAGTGCGGCATAAATGGCAGCCGGCGCGCCTTTGCCGCTTACATCCCCAATCGCGATCCCGAGGCGCGACAACGAATAAGGAACGAAGTCGTAGAGGTCGCCGCCGATGGCGCGAGCGGGAACGAACTTCGCCTCGACTTCGAGATTCGGCATCTTCGGGCGCGAATGCGGCAACAAGCGAAACTGCAGTTCGCGCGCCAACGCCAAATCCCGCTCCAGGCGCTGCTCTTGCCGGGCAACCTGCTCATACAAGCGTGCGTTTTCAATGGCGATGGCAAGCTGCGCCGCCAGCGTGGTCAAAGTCCGCTTGTGATCTTCGGTGAAATAGCCGCGACGCGTGTGCTCCAGGTCGAGAACTCCGATTACTCGCTCCTGGTAGATCAGCGGAACCGCAAGTTCCGAGCGCGTCTCGGGATTGGTGGCGATGTAGCGTTCGCTCTTGGCAACATCAGGTACCAGGACAGCTTCCTTGGCCTCTGCGGCATATCCGACGACTCCGCGGCCCAAGGGGATGTCGTGCTTCAGATGCAGCCTTTCCTCGAAACGCTGTGCGAACCGATGCTGCAATTTCTCGCCCGTCTGGTCGAGCAGGAGAATGCTGAACATCTGGTAGTCGATCAGCCGGCTCAGCAGTTCGGCGACGCGCTTGAGCAGTTCGTCCAGGTTCAGAATCGACGTGAGTTCCCGCGCAATTTCGTTCAGCACCAGCAGCGTGCGGGCTTGGCGCGTTATGCGCGTGTGCAGTCGCGCATTCTCGATGCCCACCGCCATGCGCGACCCGATCAGCGTTAGCAGGCGTTTGTGCTCTTCGGTGAAGTAACCCTTTTGGCGTGCTTCAATGTCGATCACGCCAATCACTCTGTTCTTGACGATCAGCGGGATGGCCAGCTCCGAGTAAACGTTGGGCACGGCCTCAAGGTAGAAATCTTCCTGAGTCGCATCGGCGACGAGTACCGCCTGGCGAGTCTGCGCCGCGCGCCCGGTAACACCCTGGCCCATTTTCACACGCAGGCGGTCGGCGACTTCCGGCGGATATCCCACATTGAAGCGGACGTACAGTTCCTGACGCTGCTCGTTGAGCAACAGGATCGCGAAGATTTCGTAGTCAATGACCTTGCGGACCACTTCCGCCACACGCCGCAGGGTAGTTTCCAGGTCGAGCGTGGTGTTGACCACGTCGGCCACTTCGAGCAGGAGGGGTTCCACCTCGGAAGCGCGATCAGTTTGCGAGGCGGTCGTTTTCACAAGCTTCATGATAGCAGCCGAGGGCAGCGGCTCTTCCACAGTTCATTTGTAATTTGTGACTTGTAATTGGCAATTCGAGAATCAAAGACGCGGGCCTTTGAAATGACAAATTAGAAATTGCCAATTACAAATTCTCCAGCACGCAGACATCTGGAAGATTGCGGTAGCGTTCCGCATAGTCTAAGCCGTAGCCGACCACGTAGGCATCGGGAATCGTGAACCCGATGTATTGCGCCTCGATCGGCTGTTTGCGGCGGGAAGGCTTGTCGAGCAAGGCCGCAATGCGCAGTGACTTTGGTTGATGCGCCCGCACCAGCTTCGAGATGTAGTTCAGGGTCAGTCCGGTGTCGAGGATGTCTTCCACCAAAATCACGTTTCGATCGGCCATCGAACTATCCATGTCTTTGGTTAGACGAACTTCGCCCAGCGAATCCCACGCCGCGTGGCCCGCCGGATCTTCTTTGACAGTGGGGCGATTTCCATAACTCGAAACGCCGATAAAGTCGAAGGTGGCGTCAAGCGGAATATGACGCGCAAGATCACTCAAAAAAATGGCGGCTCCTTTGAGAACGCCGACCAGGATGATCGACTGCCCGTTAAAATCGCGCGCAATTTCTTTTCCCAGCTCGGCGACCCGCTTGGCAATGGCTTCCCGTGAGATCAAGACTTTGAGTTCAGGCATGGTGCACCATCTTATACACGAGTTTGGGCGCAACCGGAACGCTTTAATATCGGGCCAACATTTTCGCCGCGTGGGGCGCTCGTTGCGCGCTTTTCCTCCGCTCACTAAAATGCTAGTTCGCAGCTTACCTCGGAGGATTTCGTGAATCTTCAAGGAGTCCAACTCACGTGGCTTGGCCACTCCACCTTCCGCGTTCAGACGCCAGAAGGGAAGACCCTCTACATCGATCCGTGGATTGCCGGCAACCCCGCGTGCCCGGAAAGCGAAAAGAACGTCAAGAAAGCTGACGCGCTGCTTTGCACCCACGGGCATGGCGATCACATCGGTGACGCGGTCGAGGTGGGCAAGAAGCTGAATCCCATCGCCGTCGGCATCTTCGAACTTTGCTTGTGGCTGCAGAAAAAGGGCGTCAAACAGATCGCGCCCATGAACAAGGGCGGCACGCAAACGGTCGCTGGGGTGAAGATCACCATGGTGCACGCGGTGCATTCGTGCGGAATTCAGGATGGCGACCAGATCATATACGGCGGCGAAGCCTGCGGCTATGTGCTCGAATTCTCGAACCGAGTCAAGCTCTACCACGCAGGCGATACCAACGTCTTCAGCGACATGGCCATCATTCGCGACCTCTATGCGCCGAAGATAGCCATGCTGCCGATCGGCGACCTTTTCACCATGTCGCCGCGCGAAGCTGCCTATGCCTGTAAGCTGCTGCAGCCGGAAACTGTTATCCCCATGCACTTCGGCACATTTCCGCCGCTGACGGGAACGCCCGGCGAGTTGCAGAAACTCGTGCCAAGCGTAAAGGTGTTGGAACTGAAACCTGGAAAAACAATTTCGTCAACGTGATTTGTTTAGAAGACGATTGGGTAAATTTCTACCGCAAGGACCTACATGGTGCATCCATCTCGAAAGCCTGACTGGCGCATGGGCGGAATTACAGTTCCCGAAGTCGAAGACTACTTGTACGCCATGCTGCCGCCGCGCGACGAAGTCCTCACTGAGATGGAAGCTGACGCTGCCAACAACGACGTACCCATCGTCGGGCCCGCGGTGGCTCGCGTGCTTTATCAACTTGCAGTGATCAGCGGCGCGAAAAAGATCTTCGAAATGGGCTCGGCCATCGGATATTCGACCATCTGGTGGGCGCGGGCAGTGGGTGAAGGCGGACGCGTCATCTACACCGACGGCGACGCCAAGCGCGCCGAACAAGCCCACCGCTATTTCGATCGCGCCGGCGTCAGCAAGCGCATCACAATCCGTGTAGGCGACGCGCTTGAATTTCTTTCCGAGGAGAAAGAACAATACGACATTATCTTCAACGACGTCGATAAGACCGACTACCCGCGCGTCTTCCGTTTGGCGCTCCCGCGAGTGAAAAGCGGCGGCCTTTTTATCACCGACAACGTTCTCTGGAGCGGCAAGCTCCGCAAACCCAATCCCGACGCTCAAACCAAGGCCATCCTCGAATTCAATAAACTGATCTGCGGGTCGCCCGATCTGTTTACCACCATCTTGCCCATCCGCGATGGAGTTTCCGTTTGCGTGAAGAAGTAGGGAAGCGGGCCCTCGGCGCTCGTGCGCGGTGCTAGAATGATCGCTTTCCATTTCACGCGATCTAGGCCTCACTTTGTTGCGCACCGAACAAATTCCGGAAACTCTGCCCCGCACTCAAACTCTCGCGCGGCCGGACTCTTCAAGCGACCTCCTGGTGGTGGGCGCCGGGCCCACCGGCATGGCTTGCGCCATTGAGGCGCAGAAAGCGGGCTTCAAGGCTCGCATCGTCGACAAGGGATGCCTGGTCAATTCCATCTATCGTTACCCGAACAACATGGTGTTTTTCACCACGCCGGAGTTGCTCGAGATTGGCGATGTTCCTTTTACTACATCTCTGGCCAAGCCCACTCGGCTCGAAGCCCTCGAGTATTACCGCCGCGTCGCCGAACACTATGAGTTGCATATTCACCAGTACGAATGGGTGAAGACCATCACGGGCGAGGACGGCCACTTTCGGGTGACCACAACCGACCGGCAAAACGCCATCCACGACTACAGTGCGCGCAAGATCGTGCTGGCCACGGGCTACTACGACCTCGCCAACCAACTGGATATTCCCGGCGAGGATCTGGAGAAAGTCTTCCATTACTATCGGGACCCTCATCCTTATTACGACAGCGACGTAGTGGTGATCGGCGGCAAGAACTCCGCGGCCGAGACGGCTCTGGATTTGTGGCGGCACGGCGCGCGGGTCACGCTCGTCCATCGCGGATCGCAGATGCACAACCACGTCAAATATTGGGTGCGTCCCGACATCGAGAACCGCATCAAGGCTGGCGAAATCGTCGCGCACTTCAACAGCACGGTGCAGGAGATCGCCGAAGCCAGCGTTGTGCTGCGAACTCCGTCGGGATCGCTGCGACTGAAAAACGATTTCGTATTCGCTCTTACCGGTTACCATCCCGACTATGATTTCCTGCGCAGCGTGGGCATCGAACTTTCCTCTGGACAGATGCGTCCGGTGTGCGATCCCGAAAGCCTGGAATCGAACATTCCGGGCGTCTACGTGGCGGGAGTGATTGTCGCTGGGTCGATGACCAACGAAATCTTCATTGAGAACGGCCGCTTTCACGGTAAACTGATCGCCGCCCACCTCAGCGAGAAGCTGGGACGCGGAAACCCGAACCTTCCGCTTGACTCGACTTAAACGCGGCACGGTATGTCAAGCATCCTTTCGGAGAAATCTATGAATACAGTTCGCAACTTTGCCACCACTGTAGCCGTGCTCGTCGTCTTCGCCACCAGTTCGGTTGTGGCGCAAGCGGACGCGCACAAATCGTTCGACCTGCTGAAGGGCCTGGAAGGGAACTGGGCTGGGACGAACCAACAGGGCCAGCCGATTCAAGTGACCTTCCGCATGACCGCGGGCGGATCCGCGATCATGAGCGAGATTCTCGGTCGCGGTCCGGAAAACATGATCACCATGTTTCATATGGATGGGGATCGCCTTTTGATGACCCACTACTGCGGAGCCGGCAACCAGCCGCGTATGAAGGTGATTTCGTCGGACGCGAAATCCGTCAGTTTCGAGTTCACGGACGGCACCAATATCGGTCCCGGCGATGGACACATGCAGCACGTGACCTTCACCGAACCCGATGCCGATCACCACGTTGAAGAATGGGCCTTCGTCGATCACGGTAAAGAAACGAAGGAACTGTTCACGCTCGCGCGGGTGAAGTAGAAACGCAACTGATGACTTACATGTTGTGTCGCAACCGCGTTGCGGACTTCTTGCGCTGGAAAGCGGTGTTCGCTTCTCATGAAGCAGCGCACCAGGCGGCTGGCCTTCGGCTCCTTAATATCTGGCGGACCGTCGGTGAGCCGAACAACGTTTTCTACATGTTCGAAGTTGCCTCCACCGACAAGGCTCGCGAATTCATAGGCAATCCCGCCGCAGCCCAAGCGGGAGAAGCTTCCGGCGTAATCGACGGCGAGTACCATTTCGTCGAAGATGCTGGGAGCTACCGATAGCCTGGCCGCGCCGCCTTCGCCAAAAAGCCACGTGAGGACTGTATCCTTGCCCGTCACTCCGAATGTTCACCAGTTAGTACCGGTACCCCCTGCCCCTGGTCTCCTGGAATCATACGTCTCTGGAGACGGGCACACTTCTGCATTGGCAATCAGATTCATTCTCGGGCATGGCGAGTGGGGTGTCTGTGAGCGTGATCACTCGCTGGATGTGATGAATCCGGGAATCCCGCCCTTCGCTTCGCGATCGAGCGGGCCACCCGAGCGCTGATCATGAAAGACCAGAGCTAGCCTCAATTCTTGGGCGGAGAGTTTGGGCTGGAGCCGGACTTCGAACCAGATTGATTCGACTGTTGATTTGCCCAAGATTGACTCGATCCGGTTTGACCGGACGGACTTGGCCGGTGCGCAACGCGCATTGCCTTCCAAGGATGCTCTGGGTGCACAATTTCTCCTCCGTGGCCTAAGTATGCGCCGCCGTCGGTAACGCCGATGGCCTCGGATGTGCCCTCGATCTCGCCGCCGCTGGCATTCCCCGTGAATCTTGTGGTGAACGGACGCGGGCCCTGGAACTGCACATCAAAAGAAATCCGATTTTCAGTCACCGTGCCGGAAACAGACGAGAGGCCGTGTACGTCCTTGAAAGCGCCTGACAGTTTTGTGCCGTCCTGCTGCAAGTGGAGCGCACCAGGCTCCGTTCCCAGGCGGCCCGTCCATGCGACCTCCCAGTCGCCGGAAATATCGGCGGGCTGAGGGTGAGG
>Ga0070761_10000919_pt1 | contig 18625 bp, 17 predicted proteins | sample HubBroMetageREF1_FD_66724 | JGI IMG/M metagenome (GOLD analysis project Ga0070761, IMG submission 66724) | Reference soil microbial communities from the Hubbard Brook experimental Forest, New Hampshire, USA - Hubbard Brook CCASE Soil... | ecosystem: Environmental > Terrestrial > Soil >... | reverse complement strand
GTCCGCACCCGGCCCGCCGGATTTCCTGGAAACAGTCAACGTGGAAACCGGCAAACGCGAGTCGATCTACAGGGGGGCTACAACAATCTGGGAAGCTAAGTATTCGCCGGACGGATCGAGCATCGCGTTCCTGATGACCGATCCGAAGGACAATCTCTCGGAGCGCGATTCTGGCGGCGCCGTCACCGACTTGTGGATTCTGCACTTGGACTCGAAAAAGGCGGAAAAGATCATGCCCGGCGCTTGGGATTTTGACTGGTCGCCCGACGGAAGGTTCCTCGCCATCGGCACGGGCACGGAAGCGGGGGACTACCCTCCGGACGATGGCGCTGTTTTCATCAGCTCCGCCGACGGGAAAGACCAATTTCAGCTTTCGAAAAACGCCCCTTCGATGCGCGCAAGATTTTCGCCGGACTCAAAACAGGTAATATTCAAGGACTTCTATGGCTCAGGCCTTGTGGTCGGCGATCTGGCGACGCGAAAGCTGATTCCAGTGACTGGCTTCGGCCCCGGCGGCGATTACGTGGTGTACGACTGGAAATAGATGCTGCGGCCAGCAAGTTTTCCTTCCTCCAGTTCCCTCACAGCAGATAGGTCTTTGTGCCCATGGTCAGAACCGCGCTCTGTTGGAAACTATGCACTAGGTTGGTCTCGCCGGCGGCCAAGCGGAACCCGAACATGCCGTAGCGAACACTCTGGTAAACTCCTGGGACTCGGTCACCAATGCCAGCGGATCCACAGCTCCCCTATGACAAGTCGAGCAGTTAATGAAATGTTTCTGTGGATTCAGATTCATTGCTACTCGGAACCTTTCCTGGGACCCGATTTGCTGAGACGTGTTGCTGGAGCGATCTCTAGCACCAATCGGACGATTAGTCAGATAACGGAAACTTGCTGCTCCCCGGGCGAAAGGCAATTTTCCGGTAACCGCGTTTATCAGGACTTTGCGAACATTGCCGTCATTCTTCTTTTTACCAGACAGGTTCTTTGGAAAGCCTAGTAGTGGTAATATCCAGCTCGTTAACCCATGACTTGGCTGCGCAGCTGCGCTTTGGCTTTGGCGTTCGTCTGCGCCTCCACCGCCTTCAGTCAAGACACATCCTGTCTCCGCCGCACCGTTCCCCTTGGCATCGTAACGGTGCCAGGCGCTCCCATCACTCAAATCGCCTCCTCCGACCTGCGCGCTGAATTTCGTGGGAAGCCTGCCCAGATCCTTGCTCTCTCAGGTCACGTTCACCCTCGTCGCGTGCTTATCCTCCTGGACGCAAGCGGAAGCATGCAGGGACCGACGGGCGCGTTGTGGTCGGCGTCAGTCTATGTTGCCGACCAATTTGCGCAATCCAATCTGGCCAGCACTTCTCTGGGTCTTTTCATTTTCGGAAAAAGAGCGGGTGAGCAAATTCCATTTTCTCAGGGCAACGCTGCTGTCCAGCGAAGGTTGCGCGACATACTTGCTGACCCGAAGTATGCGAAAGAGCACGTTTATGGTATGACCCCACTGCGCGACGCGATCCTAGAGGGCGTGAAGATGTTTGGCACGCCTGGGGCTGGCGACGCAATCCTAGTGGTCTCGGACGGAGGCGAGAACGCCAGTCGCTCGAAAGAGAGCGCCTTGCCGGTTGATCTACTGGCGAATGGAATCCGTCTTTTCTCCTGCATCATCAGGGCACACGAGGGCGGACCCACTTCTGAGGAACGGGGGGATACAGGGGACTTGCGAGAACTGGCGGCAACCACCGGCGGCCTGGCCGTTGAGCCTTTCCGTGGACAAACTTCAGGAGACGTCGCTCAATTTTTCGCCGGTCATTCTTCACCAGTGCAGGCAGCGCTGCTGACTCTAGACAAGCAAATCACGGATTATGGTTTGGTCGAGTTCGTACTCCCGAGTTCCGTGACAAAGCGCGAACGCTGGACTCTGAGTCTTACCAAAGAAAAATCCCGCGAACTGAAGGGAGCCAAGCTTCTCTATCCGCAAGAACTTCTCCCTTGCAAGGCTACTGGCTCTCACGAAACCGTTTCCACTCAACATCCGTAGGCTAAATGGCCTGTTACGTTTCGTCGGGCTTTTTGGTCTAGCAACGGAAGTATAAATCGGGACGTGGAGTGAAAACCTCGCGAACTCGTGGATCGCTGGCTATCCGGAAATTATCGTTCGCCACCCAAGTGGACGTGTAGTCGGATTACCGGAAGTTGCGGCACTCGACGAGACCAACTTTCCGGTTACGGCGGTGGTCTCAATGGGTCGACGCAACGCTCAGTTCGAACCCGACTTGCATTGAAAACAAAGGCTAAATCGCTGGCTAGGGTTAGATCAGCCGGAACACTACCCTGGCTGGGTTTTGACCGAGTACGGCCAAACAGATCGCTTCTCCCGTGGAAGCATTGCCGAATCAACGCACTGGATGGTGTTGCATCGACCGGTTGAGCTGACAGCGGTTACCAGGAGTTTGCCGTGCTTCGGGTAGCTAATCTGGACAACCTTCTGGATTGCCGCCAAGCCGGGAGTTGATCGGATAGGTCAACACAAGCGCGTTTTTCATTACCAGTACTGCTTTTGCCACGGAACTTGCGGTCGATAAGTGAGCGGCCCTGTCACCGTCAATTGCCCTGAGCCGTTGGCGACGGGACCGAATACTGAACTGGCCGATCAACGCGGGTTCCGATTCATCATTCGACTATCAGCCCGGAAAAGGCCAGTAGGAACTGTTGATCGCAACGCGGCTTAGGATCGTGCCAGGACAAGGTGTGTCGTTTTGGATGAAGGAACGCGCTCGACGCAACGGTAGCCGAGCGCCACCAGATCGAGGCCAGTGAACAAAGATCGACGTTCGAGACGATTCTTCGAGGCCAAGTCAAAATCCCGCGCACCCTTTGCAAACACCGCAAAGAGTGCGGCACCCCGCCTTGGTCGTTAGCGCTACCAAGTCTACTCGGGAGAAGGAGCCGACAACGTCATCTAATCAGCCTGCCGGATGAAGGTCCTACCCGTTTGGTCCCGCTGAGGAACAAGGTGCTTGACGCCTTCTAGACCAAGATCGATACTGACGTCCCCTTCAACAATCGCTTTCTCCGGCTGCCAAGTTCTCTCCTTCAGCTCGTAGGAACCGAATGCCGTGCACATTGTTTTCTGCCATCCAAGCCGAGGCTCGCGCGCTCGGGCCGGCTCGATGCCATGAGGTGGCCCTGGAGATGAAGGAAAACGTGGACCCATGAAAATCCTTGTGGCCGAAGATGACGAAGTCACTCTGCGTCTCCTGCAAAAAACATTGCAGGAGGCTGGCTATGAAGTCATTGCCGTCTCTGACGGGCACAAGGCTCTCGATTGCCTTTCCACCAAAGTTGGCCCGCGGCTGGCGCTCTTGGATTGGCTTATGCCGGGACTTAACGGACTCGAAGTATGCCGCGAGATACGCAGGCACTCCGAATACCCGTACATCTACGTGATTCTGCTGACCGCGAGAACGTCCAAACAGGACGTCGTCAAGGGTCTCGAAGCCGGCGCCGACGACTATTTAACTAAGCCCTTCGACGTTGAAGAACTAAAGGCACGGTTGCGCTGCGGTGAACGAATCCTGAAACTCGAAGATCAGGTCACCTTTGATGCCCTTCACGATCCCCTCACCCTTCTTCCCAATCGCGCCTTTTTTCTCGAGCGATTGTCCCTGTGCGTCAGCTGGGGAATGCTACACCCGGAGTATAAGTTTGCGGTGTTATCCGTGGACATGGACCGATTCAAGATCGTGAATGACAGTCTGGGAAACGCCGCCGGCGACCGGCTTCTGGTACAAATTGCAGAGCGGTTACTTGGCTCCGTCCGGCGGAGCGATGCCATGTTGCGTTCGGCGGAAGCCGGGGGAACGGCCGGCCAACTCGAAACCGGCGGCCTACTGGCAAGGTTGGGCGGCAACAAATTCACCATCTTGCTCGACGACATCCGGAATGCCAGCGAAGGAATCAGGGTCGCGGAACGAATTCAACAAAACATCCAAGTGCCGTTTGACATCAATGATCAGCAGGTGTTCGCCACGGCGAGTATCGGCATTGCTTTCAGCGGGAGCGGCTACAGCGCGGCCGTCGACATGCTCGGCGACGCAAATACCGCGATGGCCCGGGCCAAGACCCTCGGCAAGGCGCGCTACGAAATGTGCGATCCCGACATGCACGCCACCGCTGCGGGCCGCTTTAGGCTGGAAACCGATCTCCGCCGGGCGACAGAACTTCACGAATTCCGCGTCCACTTTCAGCCCATCGTTTCCTTGCTCGACTTCCGTATCACTGGATTCGAAGCCCTCGCGCGGTGGCAGCGGCCGGGATTTGGATTGGTAATGCCGGCAGGATTCATCTCGGCCGCGGAAGACACCGGCCTGGTACTCTGGATTGGAAGTTGGATTTTGCAGGAGGCCTGCCGGAATGTCTGCACTTGGAACTCGCAGTTCCCCTGCACGTCTCCGTTTACGATCGCCGTCAACGTCTCTGCCAAGCAGTTTGCGCAGCCCGATCTCGTCAAGCAGGTCAGCCAAGTGCTTCAGGACACCGGCCTTGCGCCCGGCAATTTGAGCCTGGAACTCACTGAAAGCGTGACCATGCGCGATGAGAAGCACACCACTCGAATTCTCACCGAACTCCGAAAATTGGGTGTGCGTCTGTGCATCGATGACTTCGGAACAGGATATTCGTCCCTGAGTTACCTGCGCCGCTTTGCTCTGGATATTCTCAAAATCGACCGCTCCTTTATTTCCGACATGCTGGAAAACAGCGAAAGCCGGGAGATTGTAAAAACTATTTTGAGTCTCGGAAGCAACCTGGGCATGAAAGTGGTCGCCGAAGGCGTGGAGACCTCCGAACAGGTGGCCCAGCTGAAATCGCTCGGCTGTGAGTTTGCTCAAGGATACCTTTTTTCCAAGCCCCTTGATTCAGAAGCGGTGGCAAAGGCCCTGGTGACTTCGGAAGAAAACTATTACACGCTGAGGCCGGAGCGTACCCGGCAGCTGGTCGCACGCGAGGTGAGTTGAAGGACGACACCGTAGCCCGGTGGACACCCGCAGGCCGCCTTCGCCGAACGCTTCGGCGCCGCCAGGGGGCGGTCGGGTGGGCGGGTTTGAAAGCCCCCTACCGGTTTCGCGCCTACGGCGCTGGGCAAGGGGTCGGGCACGGCTCTTCTCGGAGCGCCCAGAAAACTCTTTCCGGGACAATGCCATCCAAGAAAGCAGCACGGGGTGGCGTCTGCGGGTGTATACTCCGTGCAAGGTCCTCGGGAGGTCTTCATGAGGAAATCGCCGTACGGGACGCAGTGGTTAGCAACGCTGGTAGCCTTCTCGCTTCTTACCATGCCTGGCTTGGCTCTTGGGCAAACGCAAACCCCTACTCAGTCTCCACAGCAAACGGGGACACAGCCAGCCACTCAGCCGCAGACTGCCCCGGCGCAGACTGGGGCGCAGCCACCTCTCCCGCAGCAGGACCAGCCGAACGTCAAAGCCGGCAGCAAAGACGACGTCAACGCCATCGGCAATCGCGACGTCGGCAAGGGCCTCGACTTCTACTCCCTCGAGCACGAGATCGCGCTCGGCAAGCAACTCGCGCAGCAAGTGGACCGCTCGGCAAAATTTATCGACGATCCCGTGGTGGTGGAATACGTGAACCGCGTCGGGCAGAACCTGGTGCGCAATTCGGACGCGCGCGTGCCCTTCACAATAAAAGTAATTGATTCGGATGTGGTGAACGCCTTCGCGCTCCCCGGCGGCTTCTTCTACGTCAACAGCGGCTTGATCCTCCACGCCGACGAAGAAGCGGAGTTGGCGGGCGTCATGGCGCATGAAATTGCGCACGTTTGCGCGCGCCACGGCACGAAGCAAGCCACCAAAGGCGAGATCGCGCAACTCGCAATGATTCCCGCGATGATTTTCATCCCCTACACTTGGGCCGGTTACGCCATTTATCAGGGCATGAATTTCATGATTCCGCTCACGTTCCTCAAGTTCACGCGCGATGAAGAGCGCCAGGCTGATTTCCTCGGGCTCCAGTACATGTACAAAGCTGGCTACGACCCGAACGCGTTCGTGAGCTTCTTCGAAAAAGTGGAAGCCATCGAAAAGAAACAGCCGGGAACGATTCCGAAAATTTTCTCAGATCATCCGCCCACGCCCGACCGCGTCGAGTCCATTCAGAAGGAGATCGCTACGATCCTCCCGGCGCGCGACGAATATATCGTCTCAACGTCGGAATTCGACAGCGTGAAAGCGCGTTTGCAGATGATCGAATCGGGTCAGAAGCTCAACAAGAATCCGAACAAGCCGAGCCTTCGCAAGCGCACCGATCAGAACAAGGGCGGCGACACGTCGAGCGATCCGACGAATACAAGCAGCGATCCCGACAGCGACCGTCCGACGCTGAAGAAGCGGCCCGATCCGAACCAACCCGATCAGCAGCCGCAACAGCAGCCACCGCCGCCACCACAGCCGCAACAATTCTAGGTCATGGCCTAGATCATGGCGCGGCGACGTTTTCTTTCGCAGCTGGCGGCCCTGCCCTTGCTGCTGGCGGGCGGTGCGTCCGGCCAGACCACCCACAAAACTCTAAAAATCATGATGAAAAGCGCCTGGGGATCTGACGATCCCACCAAGGCGGCATTCCCGTTTCTTCATGGTCTGGCTCTATCGGAGGCTGGGCACGACGTTCAGATTTTCCTGTTGGGCGAAGCGGTTTCGCTGATGAGGAAATCGGTGGCTACGGCGGTCGTGCCGGTGGGCTGGCCGCCGCTCGGCGAAACGATGGACAAAGTTGTGGCCCGGCACGTTCAGATTTACGCGTGCGGCGCCTGTTCTCGAGCCCGGAGCGTGGCCCAGTCCGACCTGGATCAGTGGGGAGCGAAATTCGGCAATCCGACGATTTTTGTGTCCCTGGTGGAGTGGGCCGACAGAGTTATTACCGAGTAGATTTCGGCCGGGCGAAAAAATCGGCTATTGGTGGGCGTGAACTTCGGCGACGCCGAGGCGTTTCAATCCTTCAGAGTAATATTTGCGGTAGAGGATGTCCCACTCCTCGCTGCCTTCCAGAATCTCCTTCTTCTGCGAGCCGATCTTCGCGCGCACTTCCGTGTCCACCTGCTCTTCCACTTTCAACAGCGCTGTGATGATGGTGACGATTTCCTGGCGAATCGTGTCGCGGTCTTCGACGAAATCCACTTGCGGACTCGATACGAGGAAATCGATGATTCGATGGGAGAGTCGCACCGTTTTTTCGCGGCTCAAGCGCATATCAGCGGAGGATCAATTTCCTTTCCCGCGCGAGCTGGCCCTTCACTTTCTTGAACATCTCCTGGTAAGAGACTCCTGTCCGCTTCATCTCGTCCGAGTACTTGGCAAGGATTTCGCGAACCTCCTCGTTCAGCCGGTCCTCGATGGTGATTTCTTCCGCCATCACCTGGCGAACCTGCGTCGTCAGGTTCTCCGCGCTCTTGGTCTCGATCATCTTGGCGGCCGTCAGCCGCTTGACGATTTCCTTGGCCATGTAGCCGACGTAATCGCGCGACAGAAGCATTCCGTTTCGCTCTCCACTTCAAGTGTGACTATTTCAGTCTAATGGTTGCGCGAGATGAGGTCAAGGAGCCGCGGCCAAACGCGTATCGCGCCATGGCTCCGTTCATGGCCACATTTCCCCATGCAGGCGTGTTCTGGTACCCTGAAAAGCTGCGGGGCCTGAGCACTAAGGCTGCGGCTACAAACCCCTACTTTGCGAGGAATCCCGGCGTGAATCCGACGGCGTCTGCGAAGCAAGCCAATCGCGTATTCAACTTCAATGCGGGTCCAGGCGGGTTTCCCCTTCCCGTTCTCGAGCGCGTCCGAGAGGAGCTGCTCGACTATCGCGGCACGGGCATGTCCGTGATGGAGATGAGTCACCGGTCGCCCGAGTTCGAAGAGATTCTCGAGCGGGCCGAGCGCGACCTGCGGCGGCTGATGGCGATCCCGGATGACTACGCCGTGCTCTTCCTTCAAGGCGGGGGCAGCCTGCAATTCTCGATGGTCCCGATGAATCTGTGCCTGCCAGGCAAGCCCGTCGACGTGCTACACACGGGAATGTGGACCGCGAAAGCCATCGCCGAGTTGAAGAAGGGCACGCCGTTTCGGCTGGCAGGGTCCACCGAGGCGCAGAAATTCACCCGCGTTCCGAGCGCGAACGAGATCAAGTTTTCGCCCGAAGCTTCTTACGTCTATCTGTGCACGAACAATACGATCGAGGGCACGCAGTGGGACTCGATTCCCGAGACCGGCGACGTACCCATCGCTGCCGATATGTCGTCGGATATTGCATCGCGCGTGATCGACGTGCGCCGATTTGGGTTGATCTTTGCGGGCGCTCAGAAGAATCTCGGGCCGGCCGGCGTCACCGTGGTTATCGTGCGGCGCGACCTCGCCGAGCGCGCGGACAAGAACCTGCCGTCGCTGCTGCAATACCGCTCTGAAATTAAGGAGAGGTCGCTGTTCCACACGCCGCCTACCTTCGCCGTTTATGTGTGCGGGCTGGTGCTCGAGTGGATCGACCAGGAGGGCGGCATCGCGGCGATCGAGAAGCGCAATGACTCCAAGGCGAAGCTCCTCTACGACGCAATCGACGCGACCGATTTCTACGCGTGCCCCGTCGAAAAGGCGTCACGATCGAAAATGAATGTCGTATTCCGCGTGGCTCAAGGCGACGAGGCCGTCGAGAAGCGTTTTGTCGAAGAGGCGGCCGCCGCTGGGATCGTCGGCATCGCCGGGCATCGATCGGTGGGCGGAATGCGTCTTTCGCTCTACAACGCCGTAACAATTAAGGCGCTGGAAGCCCTCGTCGGCTTTATGCGCGATTTCGAGACCGCACATCGTTGAGCGCACGCTGTGTGGCGGCGGCCAGCAGCCCAGAACCGTGTGCTCAAGATTGCCACACTAGTGTGGCGAACACGCCACACTTAGCTTGACTTGCCCGATTGGCCCAGCTATCGTGGCCTTTCGATGAGTTCCCCGCAAACTCTTGTCGCCGACTTGCCTGTAATTCCGAATCACGCTATCCAAAATCAGCCGCGCGACGCGCAACCCCCATTGGATGAATACTATAACTCGCTGTTCACCACTCTCGGGCCGCAGCATTGGTGGCCGGGCAAGTCGCCATTCGAGATCATTGTTGGCGCCCTTCTGGTGCAAAACACTTCCTGGAAGAATGTGGAAATTGCAATCTCAAACCTGCGCGACGCCCGGTTGCTCACTCCCGCAGCTATTCGCCGCGTGAATCTGCGGAGACTCCAGCGCCTCATTCGGTCCTCCGGCTATTTCCGCCAGAAGGCTCGCAAGCTGAAGGCGTTCTGCGCCTTTTTGCAGGCCGAATACGGCGGCTCGCTGAAGCGAATGTTCGCGACGCCCACCATTGCGCTGCGCGAGAAGCTGCTCGGCATCTGGGGAATCGGGCCTGAGACGGCGGATTCGATCCTGCTCTATGCCGGCGGCCATGAAGTATTCGTCGTCGACGCCTACACGAAGCGCCTACTCCAAAGGCACGGGTGGATCGACGATAAAGCCAAATATGACGACATGCGCTGGATTTTCGAGCGCCGCTTTCCCGGCAACGTCGAACTTTTCAACGAATTCCATGCGCTGATCGTGAACGTCGGCAAAACCTGGTGCCGCCCGCAGCAACCGAAGTGCGACGAATGCCCGCTCGGCCGATACCTCGAGGAGGGCCGGTGAGCGCGCGGCAACAGCAGTCCCAATGGAAGCGCCAGCTGTGGCTGACGGTTGGCGGACTCGTTGTGGCCATGCTGGCCGCTGCGGTGTTCACTCTGGGCTCGCTGAAGATCCCTCTGCATCCCGAGCAGGACAATGCGTTTCTGATTTTCTTTGCACTCTCGACGTTCATCGCGGCGGCGCTGCTCGTCTTCACGCTCATCCTTGCGCGAAACCTCTTGCGGCTTTGGGCTGAGCGGCGCAGCAACCAGATGGGTTCGCGCTTCAAGGCGAAAATGGTCGCGGGGGCAATGGGAGTTTCACTGCTGCCGGTTGTATTCTTGTTTTTCTTCAGCTATTCGCTCGTGAACCGGACCCTCGCGCTGTGGTTCCCTCGGCCACTCGAAATCGCCAACGAGCAAAGCCAGATCCTGGTTACGAATTTCCGGAAAGCCGAGCTCAACCGCTTGAATAATTTTGCCGCCGAAGCTGCTGCGCACCCCGCGCATGAGGACAACCTTCTGGCGCTGAGTCGTGCTGTTGACGCTACGTGGGTGGTCGACGCGCAGGGCAAAGTGACAGGAGGAGTGGATTTTACGAACACTCATACTGCGAACCCTCCAGCGCCGCATCAGGCTGCCGGTGCCACTCCGGTGCCAGTCGCGCCAACCTCAACCGGGCCAACCTTAATCGCGCCGAAGATGATACGAACGATTCAAAGCGGTGCCGAAGTTTGGCAGGCCGGCGACCAGCTTTACGTTGCCGGCCACGCGCCGTTCGAGGGAGGCACACTCTACGCGGCCCGTCATCTTCCCGCGGATTTCCTCGATAGCTACGAGCAAATCGAGGCGCAAATGGAGATCTACGCGCAGCAGAAAACGCACATGCATGCCTACAAGCGCGAAATCATTCTCGCGCTTCTTTTAATCACCCTGCTCCTGCTGTTCACCACAACGTGGGTCGCGTTGTTTCTCTCGAAGCAGGTCACCGTTCCGATCCAGGCGCTAGCGGAAGCGACACGCGAGATCTCCCTCGGAAACTTCGACCACCGCATCGATGTTCAGGCCCAAGACGAACTCGGTACGCTCGTGCGTTCGTTCAACCGGATGACCGAGCAGCTTGGCGAGGGGCGCCGCCAGATCAACGAGTTCACTCAGAGCCTCGAACAGGCCGTGGAAGAGCGAGAGCGCAGGCGTAAGTTGATGGAAGCCATCCTCGAGAATATTCCCACGGGCGTCATCTCTCTCGATTCTTCCGGGAACATCGCTCGAGTGAACTCCGCGCTCGCGGCAATTCTGGGCGAGCACGCTCGAAGCTCGCGGACTCTCCCTGAATTGCTGGGAGACGAAGCGGCGCGCGCCGTGCTGCACCTGATGCGCAGGTCGTTGCGCATGGGCGCCGCGTCGCGCGAGATCGAGGTCGCCACCGGCGGGCGCCTGGTTCGCGCAGCGGTTACAGTGACTTCGCTGGGGCCGCGCCGGTCCAACCCGGGTTTCATTATCGTGATCGATGACTTGACGGATTTGCTGCGCGCGCAGAAAGCAGCTGCATGGCAGGAAGTGGCTCAGCGAATCGCCCACGAGATCAAGAATCCGCTCACACCGATCCAGCTTTCCGCCGAACGCATGCTGCGCCATCTCGACCGCGCTTCGGCCGCGAATCCCAGCGCCACGCGGACGGATTTTGAAAAGCTGGCTGCGGAATGCGCTGCGCTGATCGGGCGAGAGGTGCAGACTCTCGAATCCCTCGTCGACGCGTTCTCACAGTTCGCGCGGTTCCCTTCCGCGCGCTTGGCCGCTACCGATTTGAATGCGATCGTATCGAGTGCGCTCGATCTTTTTAAGGGCCGGCTCGAAGGAATCTCCGTCCGTGCGACTTTTGCGTCTTCCCTGCCCTCGGTCAAGGCCGACCCGGAGCTGCTCCGCCGTGTCGTCGCGAACTTGATCGATAACGCCGCCGAAGCGATGGAAGGCTCGGCGATTCGAGAGTTGACGGTGGCCACGCGGGCCGAAAGCGACGACGACGCCGTCGTGATCGAAATCTGCGACAGCGGTCACGGCATTTCGCCCCAGGATAAAGAGCGGCTGTTTCTGCCGCACTTTTCGACGAAGGACCGCGGGACGGGACTCGGCCTCGCAATTGCCAGCCGTATCGTCGCAGAACATAACGGCAGCATTCGCGTCGAGGATAATCTGCCGACGGGTTCAAAATTCCTGATTCGCTTCCCGGCCGTCGAGGTGGCCGCGACGCAGCAAGCGGGAACCCCGGCTCCATAATCACGCACTCTCAGGAATGCATAGCAAACATGCCAGCATCCATACTCATCGTCGACGACGAGGCCGGGATTCGCGAGTCCCTCAGCGCCCTCTTGCGCGAAGAAGGTTACGACGCGGAAGTGGCAGCGTCTGGTGAAGACTGCCTCGTTCTGACCGAGTTGCACCGCTTCGACCTGATTTTGATGGACGTGTGGCTGCCGAAGCTCGACGGGCTCCAGGTGCTCGAGCGCCTTCAGTCGCAGGACGAAGCGCCCATGGTCGTGATGATCTCGGGACACGGAAACATCGAAACCGCTGTCCGCGCCACCAAGCTGGGGGCTTTCGACTTCATCGAGAAGCCACTGTCGATCGAAAAGGTCACGCTTGTCCTTCGCAACGCCCTGGAATACTTGCGCCTGGAAGTGGAAAACCAGCATCTGCGCGCGCAACTCGAGGAACGCCACCAGATCCTTGGCTCCAGCATCCCGATGAAGGCCCTGCGGCAGCAGATCGCGCTTACTGCGCCGACGAACGGACGCGTCCTGATTTACGGCGAAAGCGGCACCGGGAAAGAACTCGTGGCGCGGGCATTGCATGGAAGCAGCTCGCGAAATACGATGCCGTTCGTCGAGGTGAACTGCGCAGCGATCCCCGAAGAGCTGATCGAGTCGGAGATGTTCGGGCATCGCAAGGGCAGCTTCACGGGCGCCAGCGAAGACAAAGAAGGCAAATTTCAGAAGGCCGACGGCGGCACGCTGTTTCTGGACGAAGTCGGCGACATGAGTCTCAAGACCCAGTCGAAAGTGCTGCGCGTTCTGGAGGAACAGCGCGTCGAGCCGCTGGGATCGAATCAGCCCGTCACCGTCGACGTTCGGGTGATCGCAGCGACCAACAAGAAACTCGATGAGGAAATCGGGCGCAACATGTTCCGCGAGGACTTGTTTTATCGCTTGAACGTAATTCCGTTCTACGTTCCGGCACTGCGTCAGCGCACGGAAGACATCCCGATTCTGGCGGCGCATTTTCTCGGCGAGTTCTGCGAAGCCTACGGCAAGAAGCAGAAGGAATTCAGCAGTACCGCGATCGACGTGCTGCTTGGTTATCCGTGGCCGGGAAACGTCCGCGAGCTGAAGAATCTGGTCGAGCGGCTGGTAATTATGTGCCCATCGCCGCGCATCGAACCGCATCATCTGCCGCCCGAAATCTTTCGGGGCGCCTCGAAGAGCCCGCAGAAGCCGTATGAAAGCCTCCACGAAGCGCGTTCGGCTTACGAGCGCGAATTTGTGCTGCGAAAGCTCGAGGAAAATCGCTGGAACATGACGAAGGCCGCGCACGCTCTCGGCCTCGAGCGCAGCCACCTGTACCGGAAAATGCGTTCGCTCGGAATCGCGCCCTCGAAGACATAGCGGCACGCGCGACGCCTAGAGGTCGCTCGTCTCCGCTTCCTGCCGCTCGCTCAGTTTTTCAAGCTGGTAGCGCCAGTCGAACTGGCGGACCAGGGAAGGATTCTCGCGCCAGCGCGGCTGCACTTGGACAAGAGTCTCGAGAAATATCTTCGTGCCCAGAATATCTTCGAGTTCCTTCCGTGCCTGCGTGCCGATGTTCTTTATCGTGGCGCCCTGTTTACCCACCAGGATTCCCTTCTGCCCTTCCTTCTCGACGTAAATCGTAGCGCGGATGCGTATCAGCTTCTCGGTTTCATCGAAATTGTCGACCAGCACGGCGATCGCGTGCGGCACCTCTTCGCGCGTCGCCAGAATCGCCTTTTCGCGGATGATTTCGGCGGCGAGAAAACGCTCGGGCTGATCCGTGAATTGGTCGGTTGGAAAGTACGGAGGCGCTTCCGGGAGGCGTTCAAGCCACGCCTTAGCGAGGTCGAAACAACCTTCACCCGTCAGAGCGGAAATCGGGAAAATCTCGGCAAACTCGAAGGCGTTCCGGTAGCGGTCGATCAGCGGCAGCAGCGCGGGCTTCTTCACTCGATCCGCTTTGTTCAACAAGAGGAACACAGGTCCGTGGAATCGCTTCACCCACTCCAGGGAAAAACGGTCGCCGGCGCCAAATTCTACCGACGCGTCGACGATCAGCGAGAGAATGTCCACGCCCTCAAGCGCGTGCTGAAGCTCGTCCATCATCGCGTGATTGAGCGCGGAGTTGGGCTTGTGAATGCCGGGCGTATCCACCAGAACGATTTGCGCGTCCTCACGATTCACGATGCCCTGAATGCGGTTGCGCGTGGTCTGCGGCTTCGGCGAAACGATCGAAACCTTGCGGCCGACAAGCGTGTTCACCAGCGTCGATTTGCCTGCGTTAGGCCGCCCCACTATGGCGACAAATCCAGACTTGAAAGTCATGACGCAAGAATTGTACGCCAAGCCGCGCGGGCGGGAGGTTATTCTTCGGATCGCGTGAAGTAGGCAGCGAATGCGACGAAGATTAGGAGAACACCGACGCTGAACACTATCGTCAAGCTGGATTTCTGAAGTGAAGCAGCTTTCTCGGCCCAGCTTGCGATGGAAGTTTGCATCCCATGAAGATCCAAATGCCAGGCAGACGCAGCCGAACGAGCGCCGTGGAAACCGGATTTGATCGGCGCGAACCACGCGCGAATCGCCGCCCATTGCCATACGCACACACCGATGAAGCAGAAGACGCCGCAGACGTAAGTGAATCGTTCGACGAAGCTGATCGGTTGCGTTGCGCGTTCCGCAGCAGTCCGTTTCGCCACTAGCTGCGCTTTCCACCACATCAGACCGGCATCCGGAATCCGAGCCTCCGCCTGATCGATCGTTCTCATCTCGTTCAAGACACGAGCAGCGAGCGCGGCATCGGCACACGACTCACAGTGGGCTGCGTGCTCCCGCAAATCCGCGTCCCACGAACCGGACCGCACGGCCTCGATGACCAACGATTCCTTCTCGCACTCAAATGGCTTCATGGATTCTCTCTCACGCCGGCCCTGCGCCCAGACCGCGACGCCGCATCAAAGTCGCCAGCTTATTGCGCGCCCGAAACAGCAGCGACCGGATGCTCTGCTCCTTGAGTCCGATCGTTTCGGCAATTTCCCTGTGACTGGAGCCTTCCACATACGCGAGCCACAGCAATTCCCTTTCGCGCGGCTTCAATCCCTGCATCACGTTCATCACGTCCGAGCGCAGTTGAAACGTCTGCTCGCCGTGCTCGCTACCGGCGACTCTTGGCTGTTCAACCTCCTCCGGTGGCACCGAAGCAAGTGGCTCAACCTTGCTGTGCCGCCAGTGGTCGCGCATGAGGTTCGTCGCGATCCGGAACAGATAATTCTTCATGTAGTCCTGATTCATTTCCGGAAAGCGCACTCTGAGAAAGCGGAAATAACTCTCCTGCATCAAGTCATCGGCCAGCGCCGCGTTGCCCGAGGTGCGGTATAGATACGACCAGAGCGGCCGCGCGGTGCGGTCGTAGAAGGTTCGGAAGCTCTGCTCATCCATCTGGAAGGCCGCATCGACCGCGCCGATAGCGCGCCCGAACTGCTGTGCTTCCGAGAGTGTGAATTCTTTCAACATGAGCTTTGTTCCGCGAGCGTCTTTCCGGTGCAATCATGGCTCCAGGCGTCACGCATTGTGCCCAGACCGTGTGAGTGCGCTCTCCGGACGCTCCAGCAGACCGAAGTATTTAGCCAGGGCATACGATACTCCGCCCGACACGAGGAATCCAATCCCCAGCGTGAAGATCAGCGTGCCGAATATCGTCAGCCCCATATCTGCGTCAGGGACAACTTTTCCGCGCAGGAACAACATCCCGGCGCCCAGAAACGCTGCCACGATCCCGATTTGGACCGACCAGAGTATCCGTCCGAATGGGAGCGCCGAAACTTGTTGGCGCTGCCCCTCGAAGATCGGCGACTCCAGGAACTTCTTGCCTGCCTCCGACTCCATGTACGCGAGCATGTCCTGGCTCGCGCCGAATTTATCCAGCAACTTCGCGTGGGTTTCGGTCTGCACCTTGACCATTTTGTACCAGCGGCGATTGTCGAGAATGACCCGAAGAACCCACAGCAGCGCGCCGGTGACCCCAATAAATACAAAGAGCGGGCCTACTTGATCCATGACACGGTCGAAGTTGGTCGAGTTGCCGTTGCGCATTCTATTTAGTGCCTCGTCTTCGAGCCGGCGGCGAACATCGTCCATCTGCCTTCGCAATTCCGGATCGGGCGGGGCTTGGTCATCGCTGCCGGCTTCGGCCTGCGCGGCCTGAGCTTGAGGCTTCGCCGCAGCAGGCTGCCTCTGTGGCTTTTGAGGAGCTTCGGCTGCTTGAGCGGCATTGTCGCTGCTCGCATGCTTTGCCGCCGCCGGTCGCGCCCCCGCGAACTGCACCGCAAACAAAGCAAGAATCGTAAGAAACAGTATCCGAAGCATCCTCTTCACGCGGCTGTCCATGCCATTCTCCTTAGTTCCGCTTATCTCGTTCACCCATATAACGAGTGGCGCCGGCAAAATGTTGACAAGATTCCGCTAAGACTCGGCCAGCCTGGCTTTTTCCTGGTTTTCTCAGCGTTCTCTGCGTCTCTGCGGTGGAGTTGCGGACTTAAGTATCTGAGCTGATTGGTGTTAGACGGTCTGTTAGGCGGCGCCGATAGACGGTGTGGAAGCCGCAGCTTCTTCCCTGATGCGTTGCCAGGCGCGCTGGACGTGGCGCAGTTCGGTCTGCGTTTGGCCGATCGACATCCGCAGGGTCAGCCGGTCATTCAGACGCGTGTGGGTCAGGTAAAGATCGCCACTCTGGTTGAGGCGGTCCATGATCGCCTGATTTACGGTGTCGCCGCCGCGATGCCGAAAGCAGACCAGATTCAGCGGCACGGGCGCGGCCAGCTCGAAATTCCCATCCGCTTTCACCCACGCAGCAAATTCCTGAGCCAGCTCGACGTGCCGCCTCACGTGGTAGCGCAATCCCCTCACGCCGTAATGGCGAATCACGAACCACAATTTCAGCGCGCGAAAACGCCGGCCCAGCGGAATGTGCCAGTCGCGATAATCGAACACCGCTCCCGACTCGGTGGCCTTGTTGCGCAGATACTCAGGCAGGACGCTCAACGTTTTGATTAGCGCCGCGCGGTCGGCCACGTAGAAGCAGTCGCAGTCGAAATTCGTGAACATCCATTTGTGAGGATTGAAGCAGTAACTGTCAGCCAGCTCGACGCCATCATGAATCCAGCGAAATTCAGGAATCAGAGCCGCCGTGCCGGACATCGCTGCGTCCACGTGCAGCCAGATGTTCCGCGCGCGGCAGATCTTCGCGATCTCGCGCACGGGGTCGATCGCATTAGAAGAAGTCGTGCCCACGCAAGCGCACACAAAACACGGAACGAGCCCCGCTTTCACGTCGCGCTCGATCTGCGCCGCCAGCGCATCCGGCCGCATCGCGAATTGTTCGTCCACTTCCATCGACCGCAGATTCGCTCGGCCCAGGCCAGCAATCTTCGCGGCTTTCTCGATCGATGAGTGTGCTTGGGACGACGTGTACGCCACGAGGCGGCCGTCGCATCCGCGTTCGTTCGAAGCATAGTTCGTGGCGCGCTCGCGCGCTGCCAGCAGTGCGCACAGCGACGAGCTCGACGCCGTGTCCTGAATCACGCCTCCGCCGGCGCCACGCGACGAGAATTTTTAAGGCAAGCCGAGCATTTCGATCAGCCAATCCAGAACGTGCGTTTCGAGCTCGGTGCACGCGGGACTGGTGGCCCACAGCATCCCCTGCACGCCGAGGCCGGACGAAAGAAGATCGCCGAGAATCGACGGGAAGGAATTGTTCGACGGGAAGTAGGCGAAGAAGCTCGGCGACTGCCAGTGCGTGATGCCCGGCATAATCAGTCTCTCTACATCTTGCAGCATTGCGTCGAACGGCTCGCCGTCCTGCGGAGCGCTTTCCGGAAGCGAAGCACGGATTTCGCCCGGCTTGGCGCGCGACAGCACCGGCAGCGATTCCACGCGCTCGAAGTAGTCAGCAATCCAGTCGACCACTTCCTTCCCGCGCTGCCGGAACTCGTCGGGAGTCATGTGGAACCCGGTTTTGGACGGAGTCTCTTTCACCCTCAAAGTACCCCCCTCTCCCCGTACCGTATATTAGAACCCATCGTCGGTCCATCCTTTCAGTAACTTAGAGCGATTTCTAATCCCGGTGACAAATTCGAATCCGTGACTTGTGACTCGTGATTCGTGACTCGTGAACTGCCGAGACGAAACGTGGTGGGGCCCTTCGTCCCTCAGGGTGAAGCGAAGGTGCGGCGAACCGGAAAGGGTGTTTTTGTCTCGATTAGAAAAAGTGATGTCGTTTGGGTTCATGGGATTGCGGCGATTTTTGAATTTGGGGTTGTCGCGATTAGATTTTTCTTCGCCTTTTTGAAGAATGGCCGGCGGATTGGCCACAGAGTCGCCGAGGGCACAGAGCCAAGCGCGTCTTTGCCTTAGTGTGAAAGTGTAGCGATTGAATTTTTCTTCATCCGTTGTTTTCATCGACTTAGCCGGCTTTCTATTTGCAAGGTGTAGCGATTGAAAGTGCCAGCCTCCCTTGCGCCCGTTCCCGCCTTTATGTACGCCTGTAGGTACAGGCGACCTCCTTCGGCCCGCGCCGTCAATTTGGCAGCTCATAAAAACGGGGCATGGTAGCATGGAATTCGTCGGATGGGTAGTAACAAAGTTACTGTAGTAG
>Ga0070761_10000917_pt1 | contig 18634 bp, 15 predicted proteins | sample HubBroMetageREF1_FD_66724 | JGI IMG/M metagenome (GOLD analysis project Ga0070761, IMG submission 66724) | Reference soil microbial communities from the Hubbard Brook experimental Forest, New Hampshire, USA - Hubbard Brook CCASE Soil... | ecosystem: Environmental > Terrestrial > Soil >... | reverse complement strand
TGCCCGATTTGCAAGTGCCCGGAACGCGTCTCGCCCGCCGAACCGGTGGTGCATTCCATGGTTGCCGCCGAGCCACAAACCGCAACCAACCCGCAAACTGATAACGAACGGGCACGCTTGCTCAAAGAGCTTAAGTCACAAGCTTTCGCTTCCCATACTCAGATCAACGCCGCAACCACGTTCCGCTGCGTTCTCCAGCACCAGCACAGCGGGGCCACCGAACCGGCCGCGGTTTGCCACACCTGCTACGGCGATGTGCGCCAGCAGGCCGACCGCATGGAGGCCGCTCTCCACATGGATACGAAAGAAGCGGCAAAGATTGTCTATGAGGCGGTCTGGGCCGATACGTCGGATCCCAATCGCACTTACCTGAACGCGGCCGACGCACTGCTAACAGAGTTGCGCAAGCGCGCTGGCATCGGCCTCCTGCTCGGCACTCATCAGCCCTTGGCGCACTAGACGCAGCGGCGCACCAGCTTTAGCAGGATTCAGCCACGCGCCGCCTGGATCGCCTGGATCTGTCGTTTGTCGATTTGCTCGCGTCGTTCCAGCCGCCAAGACGGAGCGCAATAGCCGTGCAGGCATCGCGCAATTCGTCCGCAAGATCGCGGTCGACCATGGTACGAGCCACGATCATGCCTCCGATGGATAGGGCAGCTATGCTCTGCGCTGTGATGCGGCGGCGTCGGCCATTCTCGGCCAGGCTGCGCTCCAAGACGCTCACCATCGCCTTGAACACGGTCTCGAAGGCGCGCCTCGCACTTACGCCGCTACGGGCGACGTCGGTCGGCAAGGCGACCATGGGGCAGGAGTTCTCAACGTCCTCGAAGTGCTGGCGAGATAGATAGGCGCGGACGACTTGCGAACCCACATCCGTCGATGACAGATCCACATGCACACCTTCCCAGCAGCTTTTCCACTGCGGGTCGGTGAAGAAGCACCCTAAAACCTCGGCATACAGATCGCTCTTGCTCTTGAAATAGCTATAGAATCCGCCGTGCGTCAGGCCCGCACCGGCCATGATCTGGCTGAGAGATACACTCTCAAAGCCATGCCGGTTAAACAGCTTGCGCGCGCTGTCAATGATATTTTTCTTCACTGCCGCGCGATGACCAGCGGGGTAAGGCATGAGGGCTTCCTCGTTTCCAGGCGCTCAAGTATGCCTCGGAGCGCCGTGGCCTGCCTAGCTGAATATTATCTTGAACATATTTTCGCGCGATGCTGTGATACGCAGGACGGATGAACGCAAGAATCCGGGAGGACGACAATGAGTGATAGAACGAATTTGGAAGCGTTGGCCAATCGGTCCACGCGACGACAAGCGATCATCGGTGCTGCGATCGCATTCGGTGGTTTGGCTCTGGTCACAACTGAGGTTTCGGCGGGAGTCGAGGAGGAGATTTCTCATACGGCAGAATCCATTCACCAAGAGCCTGTTTTCAAAGCGAGCCGGAAGCGCATCTATGAAGCGCTCACCGACGCCAAACAGTTCGACAAGGTCATCCAGATCAGTGGAGTCATGCAGGCCATGCACCTGCCAGACAAGCCTGCCGAGATCAGTCGTGAGGTGGGAGGCGCGTTCGCGCTCTTCGGCGGGTACATCACCGGACGACATGTCGAATTTGTGCCGAACCAGCGGATCGTGCAGGCCTGGCGAACCGGCGGCTGGGCTCCGGGCGTTTACTCGATTGCGAGGTTCGAGCTCGTTGAGCAGGGCTCCGGGACCAGGATCGTATTTGACCATACGGGCTTTCCGAAGGGCGAGGCGGAAGTGCTCGCGTCGGGATGGAAGGCCCACTATTGGGAGCCGATCGAGAAACTCCTGTCTTAGACAACCAGGCCCGGATAACCAAGACGTGCTACCGCCGGTGGCCGCTTGCAACTTTCGCGTCCATTCAGCATCCTACTTTCTGGAGAATCGACATGACCGAAAAGATCAGCGACAACATCGCCGGAGAGAAGATCGCCAAGACCGACGCCGAGTGGCGGCAGCAGCTCACTCCCGAGCAGTATCAGGTAGCCCGCGCCTGCGGCACCGAGCGTGCTTTCACCGGCCAGTACTGGAACAAACACGACGACGGAACTTACCACTGCGTCTGCTGCGGCGCGCTGCTGTTTGGCTCGGAAACAAAGTTTGATTCGGGAACCGGATGGCCAAGCTTCTTTGCCGCCGCCGACCGCAAGAACATCAGCGAACACACCGACACCAGCTATGGCATGGCTCGCACGGAAGCGCGCTGCGCCCGCTGCGATGCGCATTTGGGCCACGTGTTTCCCGATGGCCCCGGGCCGACGGGGCTCCGCTACTGCATGAACTCGGCGTCCCTCGACTTCAAGCCGAAGAAGTAAGCGGTCCCCCAAAAATAAAGAAACGATGGAGCGCCAGGCGTCCTCGCCCGGCTGGACGGGCAAGATACCCGTCCCTCCATCGTCGTTCTTGAATTCCTACCTCGAATTCAGACTTCGTTCAATTACGCGTTGCCCGCGGTCGCCGCCAGCGCCTTAGCTTCCGGCTTGTTCTGGGCTTGCACCTGCGGTTTCTGATCTTTCTTCTCGGGGTTGCGCACTTCAACGCCGCCCTTGAGGATCGCGCCTTCTTCGACGCTGATGCGATGCGTGATCACGTCGCCTGAGAGCACGCCTTCGCTGCGGATGTCCAGCCGGTCCGAGGCTTCGACGTTGCCCTGCACCTTCCCCATGATGACGACTTCTTTAGCAGTAATGTTTGCCGCGACGTGTCCGTTGCGACCGATGGTGACGCGATTCTCGGGAAAGTTGACGGTGCCTTCCACGCGTCCGTCAATGAACAGCGATTCCGCACCTGTTATTTCACCTTTGATGACGACCGAGCGTCCGATGTTGGCCTGATCCATGGGTGAGGTGGCCGGCTTGACCGGAGTGTAAGCGTTCGGTGCGGGGACTGCGTTTGGAGAGAACTTCGGTTCCGGAGACTGCAACATGAATGAAACCTCACTTGAGTTCCGCACCCGCAGCGGGAGTTGGCCCTGCGGTCGCGGTAGATGGGCCTTTGACGGCAAGAAGAGAATGGCACGAAAGGACAGTGCTACAACAGGTAACCGAAGGGTGTTGTCCCCTTGGCGTTCAGCGCCCCGCTAGCGCTTCAGGATGTACAAGTCGGCCACGCTTTCGGCCAGGCGGGGGGCATCGACCTCGGCGCGATTCGCCAGAACGATCACGGTGAGGCGGTCATCAGGAAAGCGTTGAATGGCGGTCCGAAATCCCACCGTCTCGCCGTAATGAGCGTAGCGGCGATGACCGCGGTAGGGGTTGAGAAACCAACCGAAGCCGTAGAGGGGCGCAAGGCTGCCGTCCAATTGCTGCAGTGGAGCGCCGTTGGCCGCGATCGCGGGGGCAAATGCCGGCTCCATTTCTTTCGCGGTGAGCAGGGTATGGGCCGACAGGGCGTGATCCCACTTTTCCAGGTCGTCGAGCGACGAATAAACACCGCCGTCGCCCAGGGTAGCCGAGGTCAAACTCTGATCCGTCTGGCTCCATCCGGGCGCAGTTTTGGTGTGCCCGTAGGCGCGATACGTGACTTCGTCCCGGCCTTTTTCGTGCGCGATCGTGCCCGTCATCTCCAGCGGGGCAAAAATTCGCTGGCGCAGGAAGTCCCCAAACCTCATCCCCGATCGTTTCTCCACCGCCATCGCCAGCAGCACATAACCCGAATTGCTGTATTCCCAGCGCGTGCCGGGAGTGAACTTGGTGCCCGTCTGCTGCTTCAGCAGGCCAAGTACGCCGGCGTCACTGATCTGCGGGATTTTGTCGTCGGCGATACCGGAGTACTCCTTCTCCATGATGTCTTCGTAAGCGATCAGGCCGGAGGTGTGGTTCAGCAGTTGGCGGATGGTAATCGCATTTCCATAAGCGGGGAAGTCCGGAAAAACATCGCTGAGGCGATCTTCGTAGTGCAGTTTGCCGTCGTGAACCAGCAGCATGACTGCCATGGCCGTGAATTGCTTGGTGAGCGACGCCAGCCGGAAGTTTGTCTCCGCGCCGATCTTCTGCAGCGTTCGCAGATCGGCCACGCCGTATCCCTTTCGGAATACAGACTGGCCATCCTTGATCACCAGCACCGCGCAACCCGGATCGCGCGGGCTGACGAATTTCGAGAACAAGCGGTCGATCGAGGCGGCCGAAACCTGAGCAGGCGCGGCGTTGGACCACGGAAGAAGCCCCGTCAGCAGTGCGAAGACGCCGATGCTAGTTCCAATTCTAATCACAAGCCGCGTCATGACTGGGCGAGTTGCTCGGCAACTTCCGGAAGTTTGGCGTCATGCCAGGCGTCGAAACCTCCCGCCACGTTGATGACGTTGCGATGGCCGGCGCGCTCGAGCAAACCACATGCAATCATGCTGCGATATCCGCTTTTGCAGTGCACCGCGACCGGGCGCGCCATATCGATTGCGGGCAATCCATAGGGAAAAGTGTCGAGCGCCCGCCACTGCGCCTCGGCGATGTGACCCGCTTGCCATTCGCCTTCGCGGCGCACGTCGAGGATATCGAGGGCGCGCCAGCTTCCCTCGCGCAGTTTCCGATTCAGTTCCTGCACCGAAATCTGCTCGGTCTTCAGCACTGGCAAACCAGCTTTCTGCCACGCCGCCACACCGCCGGCCAAATAGCCGCGAAACTCTTCGATGCCCACGCGAGCCAGCCGCATCCTGGCTTCCTCAATCTGCGCGTCGGTGTCGCCGATCAGGACCGGCTTCGAGTGGATCCCCATAATCCCGCCTGCCCACGACGCAAATTGTCCCGAGAGCGCGATGTTGATCGACCCCGGCACGTGTCCCGCCGCGTACTCCTCGCCGGGACGAACGTCAAGGACGTTGAGATCGGCATTCCGTTGCAAAAGCCTCTGCACATCGACAGCACAAAGGGCGGGCAGCGGCGCTAATTCGGTCAACGCCGACGCACCCGAACGATTAATCTCGGCGTCCTCCAGAAAATACTCGGGTCGAGTCGGCAGATTCGCGGTCAATTGCGCCATGAATTCTTCCCGGCTCGCGATCTGCAACGCATAGTTCGTAAGGCGCTCGGTCCCGATCGTGGAGGAGCGCTCCGCCCGCATGGCGCGTCCGCAGAGCGAGCCCGCACCGTGCGCGGGATACACCATCACAGCATCCGGCAGCGCCAGCAGCTTTTGGTGCAGACTGTCGTAGAGCAAGCCCGCAAGTTCTTGCGGCGTATGAGTGCGCGAAAGGTCCGGGCGTCCAACATCGCCGATAAACAACGTATCGCCGGTGAGAACCGCGCAAGGCTCGGCTGATTTGCCTTCATCCGTAATTGCCAGGCAGACGCTCTCCGGCGTGTGGCCTGGCGTCTCCAGCACGCGCAGCCGGACCGCTCCGATTTTCACTTCAAAACCGTCGCTCAGCGGCACATGCGGGAATTCAGCGTTGGCGTGGGCTCCGATATAGATTTTCGCGCCCGTGCGCGCGGCCAGCTCTTTGTGTCCGGAAACAAAATCGGCGTGCAGGTGAGTTTCGAAGATGTGCCGGATTTGAAGATTCTGTTCGGCGGCCGCCTTCAGATAGATGTCCACATCGCGCTGCGGATCCACCACCGCCGCCTCGCCCTCAGAACCGATCATGTACGAAGCATGGGCCAGACAGGTCAGGTAAAACTGTTCGAAGTACATATCGCGACTCCGGACTCGCACAGCGTCCAGCGGTAGATTATCACCGTCGCCTTCCGGGCACCGATATCGGAGGTCCATGCAAGAGTAGTGCAGTTCGGCCGTGGGCTTCGCAATCAGCAGTTTTTGCACAGGGCTCACCCAATCATGAAAAAAATATCCTGGGGATGATTCCCAAGCGATTGACCGGCCTATGGTTAGAGGACGCACCCTCTGCGTACTCCTTTTGTAACTTGGACTTGCACCCGATAAGGTCCTACAGTGATTGAACCGTCTTTCTTGGGTTTTCGGCCCCCGGCGTGCATCGAAAGTAGTAGAGAATAAAGGAAGAGAGTTCACGAAGAGACTTAAACTAAACGACGATGACGAAGCGCAACCAATTCGGGGTGTCACCGAGCGGAATGGCAGTCATCGTATTCGCGATCGCCATCGTTCTTGATCTGTCCGCTTCTGGATTCGCTCAAACCAGTCCTTACGTCATGGCCGCTTCCAGTGTTGCGCCAAGCTCCAGCAGCGTCGCCGATCGTCCGGTTGCAGTTGCCGACACCACCAGCGACGAGGCCGACGAGCCAATCCTCACCATCAAGAAACGCGTCGATGAAGTTAACGTGCTCTTCATCGCGACTGATCGTCACGGCAAATTCGTCCGCAACTTGAACCAGACCGATTTCTCCATTTTCGACGATCACAAGCCGGTGCAATCGATCCTCAACTTCCGCCGCGAGACTGACCTGCCCATTGAGTTGGGCCTGCTCATGGACGTGAGCGGCTCCGTGGAAGGCCGCTTTGGATTTGAAAAAGATGCTGCCACCGGATTTCTGCAGCACATCATTCGTCCCGGCTACGACCACGCCTTTGTCGTTGGATTCAACAAAGAGAGCCACCTCACACAGGACTTCACCGACCAGGTACCATTGCTTGCCGCCGGAGTGCGGCACCTGAATAATGGCGGCGGCACGGCGCTCTATGACGCCATTTACAAAGCGTGCAAGGAAAAGCTGTTGCGCGAGAATTCCGACCATCCCATTCGCAAAGCCATCGTTATCGTCAGCGACGGCGAAGATAATCAGAGCGAATACACCCGCGTCCAGGCGATTGAAATGGCGCAGCGCGCCGAAGTTCTCATCTATGCGATTTCCACCGACGACAGCGGACTGATCTTGCGCGGCGACAAGGTTCTCGACGACCTCGCTTCCGCCACCGGCGGCCGCGCTTTCTTCCCCTACAAGATGAAAGACATCACGCGCTCCTTCGCCGCTATTGAAGACGAACTGCGCAGCCAGTACGCCGTCTCCTACAAGCCCTCCGACTTCGACGCCGACGGGCGCTATCACTCCATCGAGATCACGGCTCTGAAAAAAGATCTGCAAGTTCGTGCCCGCCGCGGCTACTACGCTCCAAGGCAATAGGTCCGGGTTTCAAGGTTGCAAGGCTACCGGGTTCGTCTGAGCCCGTGAAACCTCGAAACTTTGAAACCTTGAAACTTTGCTCCTTTGCTGCTAACGTCGCTTTGAATCCGCATCGAAGGAGTTCTGCAATGGCCTGGATGGTTCTGGCAGTCGTACTGCTGTTCGGTTTCCTCCTGGTTGCGCTGTACAACAGCCTGGTGCAGTTGCGCGTGCGCTCCGAATCGGCGTGGTCCGACATCGACGTTCAGCTCAAGCGCCGCCACGACCTGATCCCAAATCTGGTAGAAACCGTGAAGGGCTACGCCACCCACGAAAAAAGTACGTTCGAGGACATCGCGAAATTCCGCTCCATGGCCATGCAGGCCACCGGCCCGGCGGACAAGGCTGCCGCGGAAAATCAACTGACCGGCGCGCTCAAGAGCTTGTTTGCGGTAGCCGAGAATTATCCCCAGCTCCAGGCCTCGACCGAATTCACCCAACTGCAGAATTCGCTCAGCGAAATCGAGGACGCAATTCAAAACGCCCGCCGCTACTACAACGCGGTGGTGCGTGACCTGAATACCAAGATTCAATCTTTCCCCACCAACATTCTGGCCGGGATGTTCGGCTTCCAGCAGAAACAGTTCTTCGAAGCCGCTGCCGCCGATCGCGAACCGGTAGCGGTAAAGTTTTAAAGCTTGTGTTTGGGTGGGGACGGGCGCCCCGCCCGTCCAAGCCGAGCAAATCTCGGCAGCTGCAAGTAGCAAAGCAACTCTGGACTTGCTACAAGGGCGCAGTTCTTAGGATGTTCCGAGGAGCCTATACGAATCGTCGACTGCTCGTTTTATTCCTGATCTTGCTGCCCGCGCTCGCCCTCCCCGCCTCTGCTCAGGCTCGCAACTGGCGCGTGGCCGACTTCAAGGACACCATCTCCATCGCCCCAGACGGCACGGCCCTGATCAGCGAAAAAATCACCCTGGCTTTCGTCGGCCAGTGGCACGGCATTCACCGCACCATTCCCGTCGAGTATCCAGGGCCCGAGGGAACCAACTACACGCTTTTTGTCAATGTTATGAGCGTCACCGACGAAAGCGGAAACAAGCTGAAGTACGATTCGAGCAAGTCCGGACACTATCGCGATCTAAAAATCTACATTCCCGACGCGGTCGACACGACGCGCGTCGTCAACATCGATTACTCTGTGCAGAACGGCGTCCGCTTTTTTGACCAATATGACGAGTTCTACTGGAACGTGACCGGCAACGATTGGCCCGTTCCCATCGACCATGCGTCGGCATTCGTGACTCTGCCCGAAAACGCCGCCGGAGGGCTGCGCGCTCAGGCCTTCACCGGCGCCTACGGCTCCAAGGAAACCGAAGCGAGCGCCAACGTCGAAGGCGCCAACGTGACTTTCGAAACCACCCGCGAGCTTCCCATGCGCGGCGGCGTCACCATCGATATCTATATTCCGCAAGGAGTGCTCAAGCCTCCGTCCGCGCTCACCAAGTTGGGCTGGTTCTTGGGCAGCAATCCGATCGTTTTTTTGCCCCTGTTCACTTTCGCCGTGATGTTCGGCCTCTGGTATTCCGTGGGACGCGATCCCGATCCCGGCGTCTCCGTCGCCCCGCAGTACGAGCCGCCCAAAGGCATGTGCCCCGCCGAGGCCGGAACTTTGATCGACGACACCATCCACCCTCGCGACATCACCAGCACCATCGTCGATCTCGCCGTGCGCGGCTACATCAAGATCGAAGAAAAAGTTGACACTTTTCTGGTCTTTCATCACAAAGACTATCTGTTCCACCTTCTGAAACCGCGCGAGCAGTGGGGGCCCGACCTCACTCCACACGAACGTGTGATGCTGGAAAACATTTTTCTGAGCGGCGACGAAACGCGCCTTTCCGATCTGAAGAATCGTTTCTACACTGCGATTCCCATAGTGCGTCAAGACATCATGTCTTCGCTGAAGAACAAAGGCATCTACACGCTCGACCCGGATTCAGCCAATGGCTACAGCATCGCCGCCGGCATCGCCATCGCGATCCTCGTGGTAGCCGTGCAAGTCATGGGTTGGATGAACCTGTTCTACTCCATTCCGCTGGTGATCGGGAGCGTCCTGGTTTCCGCGCTGATCTGGTGGCTCTTTGCTCGCCAGATGACCGCGAAGACCGTTTCCGGCGCGCGCACCAGAATCGCTGTCCTCGGATTCCAGGAGTTCATGAACCGCGTCGACGCCGACCGCATCAAGCGCATGCCGCCCGACACCTTCGAAAAATTCCTCCCCTACGCCATGGCGCTGGGCGTCGAGCACCACTGGGCGCAAGCGTTCGACGGGATCATAAAAGACCCGCCCAGTTGGTACGTTTCGCCGAACGGCTACGTCGGCTTCAGTCCGCTATTCTTTTCCAGTTCCATGCACAGCATGGCGTCAGACATGCACCAGGTGTTCACGTCCGCTCCCAGAGCCAGTTCCACTGGATCGGGCTTCGGCGGCGGAGGCGGATTTGGCGGCGGAGGCTTCTCCGGAGGCGGCTTCGGCGGCGGAGGCGGGAGCGCGTTCTAGCTTGTGTGGGGACGGGCGCCAGCTCGGCATCGCCTCAGGTGCCCGAATCGGGACGAATCTAGAGTTTCCGGGGAGTTCCGGTTTCACAACCATCGTCTTCGGCAACTTTGGTTCGTATCAGGGCATCGCTTTAGCCATGCCGAAATCTCTTCGAAATCAGCCGCCCCTTGAGGGCCTCGGCGCGGTCACACTTTCAGCTCGCAACCGCCTCCTCCAGGCTGCACTCTTCCGCCGACTTATCAGCTCTCAGCCCCATGAACACCGGCGCCCGCAACTTCATTCCGCCCTCCGCCGTCTCGTGAGTCCACTCCGCGTACTTGATTTCGGCAACCAGTTCCGGACGCACGAACTGAACCTTGCGCAAGCCACCGATCTCGCCGTGAAACGGATTCTGTTTCGTCTTCAGCGCCTGCAGGCGAGTGAATATTTCTTTGAGCGACTTCTGATCGAATCCAGTTCCCACCTGCCCGACGTGAATCAATCGTCCCTGCCGATCGTACAAGCCAAGCACCAGCGCCCCAAAATATTCGCGGCTGCCCTCGGGATCGGTGTAGCCCCCAATGACACATTCTTGCCGCTGCGTGATTTTGATTTTGAGCCAGTCGTTCGACCGTTTTTCCTGGTAGGCGCTGCTGCGCTTCTTGGCGACGATGCCTTCCAGTCCCTTCTGCTTTGCCGCTTCTAAAAGAGCAAGACCCTTCTCGGCATAGTGATCGGAAAAACGAATTACCTCGCCCTTACCGCCAGCAATCCGCTCTTGCAGCAGCTGCTTGCGCCGCTCAAGCGCAACCCGCCGCAGGTCAAGACCATCGAGATAGAGCAGATCGAATGCATAGTAGATGACCGGAACACCTTCGCGCCGCGGCAAGCGGCGCTTGCCGGGATGGAATCCGGTGCGCTGTTGCATCAGGCTGAACGAAGGCCGCCCCTCGTCATCCAGCGCAACGATCTCTCCGTCAAGAATCACGCGCTCACCCTTTACGAATTGCGGCAGCGCGCCCAGTTCAGGAAACTGTGCCGTGAGATCATTCTGACTCCGCGACACCAGACGCGCGCGCCCGTCTTCGATGAAGGCGACGGCGCGGTAGCCGTCCCATTTAATTTCAAACAGCCAGTCAGGATTGTCGAACGCCTTTGCCGTCGGGGTCGCCAGCATCGGATGGATGACCGTGGGCATCGGCCTCTGCTCCTCGCCGGGGAGAGATTTAACCGCGGAGAGCGCAGAGTTCGCAGAGGGTTTCTTGCTTTTTGATTTGTACGCAACATCGTTGCCGGCGACGTCGTCGGACAAGGTCTTCGAACGAGCGAAAGGTGGCGCTGCCCGTCTTGGGCTCTTACTTTTGTTTTTCTTCGCGTCCCCTGCGTCCTCCGCGGTTAAAGCCTTTCGCTTTGAGTCGGCGCGCGCAACGGCGTCCGCCAGCCATGCGGCCTTCACCTTCCCGCGTGATGCGGGACGGCTGCTCGTCCATTCGGCCGAGCCTTCATCGCCGGCGATCTGCGCCATGGTGCGACCCGTGAGGATGGAGCTGTCATATGCGTCTTGATTGATGTCGAATCCCGGAACCACATGATCATCTTTCTTCTTGATCAGCAGCCATTCATTTCCTTTGCTTCCCGCGCGCCCCTTGATGTGCACGAGCGCGAAATCACCCACGAGCCGCTTCCCTTTCAGCCGAAACTTGAGGTCGCCCTTCGCCAGCATCGCGGCAGCTTCTTTCTCCGTGCCCGGAACGTATTCGCCATTGACCGGCACCGGCGATAGCGGCTCCCATGTGCCGGCATCCCAAACCATTACCGTACCGCCGCCGTAGTTGCCTTGAGGGATGGTGCCTTCAAAATCGTAGTACGAGACTGGATGATCCTCGACCTGCATGGCCAGGCGCTTGTCGGCGGGGTCGAGCGATGGTCCTTTCGGGACGGCCCACGACTTGAGCACGCCTTCCATCTCCAGGCGAAAATCGTAATGCAGGCGCGTTGCGGCGTGGCGCTGTACGACAAAACGATGCCGCGATTGTTTTTCGACCTTGGGCGGAGGCTCGGGCGTTTCCTCGAAACGCCGTTTCCGTTTGTACTCCTCAAGCGACATGGTCGCTATTGTAATTGCGAGAGGTCGTGTGGGGACGGGCGACCTCGCCCGTCCAGGCCGAGCGAAGCTCGGCCATTGCCGCGGGCCACGGCGAGACGAGGCTCTCGGTGAGCTGCGCCCGCAGAATGTCGAGCCAAGGCCGTATACTGATCCGGCTTCTGAGAAATGCTTGTTGGCGAGCACCGCGCATGAAACGTGAATACCCGGAGTCTCCGCTGGTAGGCGTGGGCGCGGTGATTGTTGAGGACCACCGCGTCCTGCTGGTCCGCCGCGGACAACCTCCGCTGCTGGGGGAGTGGTCGTTGCCCGGCGGTGTCCTCGAATGCGGAGAAACTCTGCGTGAAGCGGTGGTCCGCGAAGCTCTCGAAGAAACAGGATTGGTGGTCGAAACGGGCGAGATGCTAGGCGTGTATGAGCGCGTAATCCGAGACGACGAAGGACGCGTGCGCTATCACTACATTCTGCTCGACTTTTTGTGCCGCGCGGTCGGCGGCGATCTAAAAGCGGCGAGCGATGCGGCGGATGTTCGCTGGTCCACACCTGACCAATTGTCCGCGCTCAAACTGGCCCATGACACGAATGATGTCGTGCTCAAAGGATTGGCGCGGACATAACAGACCCTTGCTCCGCATCACGAATGTTATTTCGCACGCGTATCAGTCGACGATCTTCATTCGGACATCTTCAATCGGCCATCTTGGCCACGTGCACTGGGAAGCCTGTCTTGGGCAGCAGCGACGTCAACTCGAACACCTTGAAGCCATCACCCGTGATTTCCGTTTGCCGATAGAGGCCGGGCTCGGTTTCGGCCGTTTCGTGGCGCCCCTGCAGATCGTCGAGAAACTTCTGCCCGTCTTTCAGATTGACTTCGCCGCCTTTGGCACGCGTCACCACCGCTTCGGTGGCATAGGAGCGGACAAGTTTCGGCCAATACTTCTGCAGCAACTGGGTGCTCGCGAAAATATCGGCCCAGACGACTTCTCCGTTTACGGCGACCACGACTCCCACTGCATTCTTATCTCGCAGTTGGCGGATCACGCTTTCGTAGTTACGCTGCACCGGCTCGGCGACGGCATCAACCTGCTTTTGAACTTCCTTGTTATCCATCACGCGGGCATACGAGGTGGTCGAATTCACTTCACCGGCGGCCGGAGCCGGAACAGCCATCTCCATTGCCTGCTTCGATCTTCCAACGTTGTCCCAGACCAGTTGCTGATTCTTGGCAGCCATCGCGCTTCCGCGCACGCCGGGTGCAGCGACAAGGCCGCCAATCGTGCCTCCAGCGCTACCGAACTCGTTCTTGCCGTTAGCCGCCACCCAGCGTCCGGGCTCGACGCAGAAGACGCTTAAGTCGACCGGATCGCTCTCCGGGGGAACGATGCGGTCTTTGCCGATGACTCGGTCCTGCTTGCCGCCGGTAACTATCTCGCCGGCGAGGAGTAACAACGGTCGCTTCGAGTTATTCACCAGGACGAGTTGATTGACCTCCGGGCCACGTACGGGATGGACGATCGTCACTTGGCCGGGGCGGCGACGGATAAGGCCCTGCGCCTGGCCAGCTTCAGTCACGACCACGTCACCGCTGCGCAAGCCCTCATCGAGGGTGAGAAATTCTGCCGTGTCATACGACTTGACGGCTACAACCGGAAAGACGGTCAGATTGCCGCTGCGAATCGGGCTGAGCAGCGAATAACCAGACGCTGATGTTACTTCGCCCGCCGGCAGCCGGCACGGAACCACAACCGCCGCCACTACTAGCAGAGCGATCCCAACGATTACGATGACCAGACGCATAATTGAGCCTCCCCGCAGTAAAGACACCACCGAAGACGCCGGGGCTCCCGCTGTGCACTCTTTTGCCTGCGCCGCCCACCCCGGCACACCGAAGTTAGAGCGTGCCGGGGTACTCGTCCGCGAGTCTTCCAGGAATGTCTTTCTCTGCTCGCTGATCCAAGAACGCACGATTTATTCTTCCTTGCATCAAAAAGATTGCTAGCATCATCTGGGACATGCCCAGAGGGATATGCCGAAGCCCGTCCAACCCAGCCAGGAAGCCACAGCTCTTTACCAGCGCAGCGGGGCCGCGGCCTACGGCGTGAGCGCTGAGCAGTTCGCGGCCATCCTCGATCAAATTCTGCACAAGTATTTCGGTGCAGGTCCCGGTTCGGCTCACTCCTCGGCGGAACAAAGGGCTGACTTCTGCGCCGGGTTGCGTCTGGAAGAACTAGCGCTGGCGCGCGCGTGTGCTGAGGGGAACGAGCTGGCATGGCAGGACTTCATTAGCCGCTACCGGCCGAAGCTGCACAGCATGGCGCTGCACATTACGCGCGAGAGCGCACATGCCGCGGAGTTGGCCGATTCGCTGTTTGCGGACTTGTATGGCCTTAACGCGCGCGATGGACTTCGCCGCTCGAAGCTCGTCTTCTATACCGGCCGCGGTTCGCTCGAGGGCTGGCTGCGCACGGTGATGGCGCAGGAGTTCATCAATCGCTATCGGAAGCAGAAACGCACGGTCAGTCTGGAAGAACAGACAGAAAAAGGTGTACAGTTTGCGGCGGCTGGCCCTGAGCCGGTGTGGGCTTCGGATCGAAGCTCGGACGGAATTTCGGACCAGCGCCTCGAAGCAGCCACCGATGAGGCACTGGCAGAATTGTCGGCCGAGGACCGGTTTACACTGGCATCGTATTATCTCGATGGGCGGACGCTGGCGGAGATAGCGCGCACGCTCGGCCTGCACGAATCGAGCATCAGCCGGCGGCTTGACCGGCTCGCAACCGGGCTCCGGAAGCGGATTCTGACGGGGCTGCGAACGCTGGGAATGAGCCATGCCCAAGCCACGGAAGCCCTGGAAGCCGACGTCCGGGACATACGGTTGAATTTGCGCTCGCGTTTGACGCAAGATTCCGGGGCAAAAACGTTCCCTGGAGGAACGGGACCCGCGCGAGACGTGGGTGACACAAAGTCATGAGTGACATGCCAAAAGTGCCGCAAATCGTGTATGACCGCATGCAGGCTGCTCAGCCCGGGCCAGCCCATCCGGCTGCGGATCTGCTGGCGGCTTTTGCCGAGCAGGCGCTTTCGGCGGCCGAGCGCAACGGCGTGCTCGAACACCTCGCGCTCTGCGGAGACTGCCGCGAGGTGATTGCCCTGGCGCTTCCGGACGCAGAGGTCGTGTCCCCTCCGATTGCAGACAACTCTGATGCTGTTCGGGCGACGGGCTCGCGGTCGGGGGCACCCGCGTCCCACAAGTTGAGCCTATCCTGGCCGAGTCTGCGCTGGGCCGCGCTGGCGGCGGGAGTTGTGCTAGCTGGCTCGGTACTTCTGATGCGTCCGGGAAAGCTGAACCAGGCGACGACGCCTTCCGTGAGCCCGCTGGCCGCGACTACGGCTCAGCCAGTTCCGGCGCCGCGGGCCGCATCGTCGCAACTTGCATTGGCGGCGACCGCTTCGTCGCCAATCGGCCAAGCAGCAATCTCGGCGAAAACTGGCGCAACACGACCCGAATCCGAATTGCAGTCGTCCAGGAAACCCAAGCCTGCAACGCCACCGCTTCCAGCGCAGTACGGAATGATGCTGGCGGAAAACAAGAAGGCGTCGGTGCGAGCATACAAGCTGGCGCCACCGCCAACCGCGTCAGCCGGGGCGCTCGCATTCGATGCATCAACCAGTCGAGCGGCGAATGAAGCCGTCGGGGTCTATGGGGCCGCCGCCGCAGTAGAGCCGGCGCCCTCCGCGGCGGGCAGCCTGATGGCGCAGAACGAGACGCGGCCGATTCTTAAGGCAAAGCCCGCCCCGCAACCCGCAAACAATGGGCTGCAGGATTCCACCTCCGCCACGATTGTTCAGCTCCCTGTACAGGGCAGAACTATGACGTCGATGGCGAGACAGAAATCGCCCGCGAAACAGACCTCGACGCCTAATGTCACCTGGACCATTGCCGCGGGCGTCCTGCAGCGGTCACAGGACGGCGGCCAGAGCTGGCAAAGCGCGTTGCGCCCGGATCATCCGTTGGTCTGCTACGTGAGTCACGAAGCGGATGTATGGGCCGGCGGGCAGGCGGGTACGCTGTTCCACTCCCCCGACGGTGGCATAACTTGGGTACGGGTGCAACCTGCCATCAAAGGCCAGCAGCTTAGCGCCGACGTGACTCACATTGATGTCGATGACCGCAGCCCGGCGGCGATTACGGTTCTCACCAGCAACAATGAAACCTGGAGCAGCACGGACGGCGGAACAACCTGGCAAAAGAGGTAATCCAGCCGTTTCTGACGCTGTAGGGTACGTTGTTCATTCGACAGGGTATTGCCGAGCATCCCAGGAGTTTTTATGGGCCCTCTAGGCAGATAACAACTGCATGAACCGAGTTAGTAACGTTACTCGCGCGCATGGCCGCGCAGTACTCAATTGCCAGTCCCACATTACGAAAGTGACATTTACAGTGGTACCAAACGGACCTAGGATGGGCACGTGGTTTGGCAGTTCTGGGGGAGGGCTGCCGGAGGACGTCCTGAGCTTAACTGCTCAGGGCGTTTTTTTTGTCCCGCTGCGCCCCCGCCCGGCCACTGCTATACCGGACGGGCGAGGCGCCCGTCCCTCCAGCACTTATACGGAGTAGGAAACACCATCATCCGCGGCGCCGAACGCCGTGTTTTCCGTCGCGGCGGCACCGTTGGACTTGCTGCCACGCCGCATGGCCACGATCCCGGTTCGCACCATCTCCAGAATTCCGTAGGGACGCAGCACATCGAGCAGTCCGTCGATCTTGTCTTCCCCTCCGGTAATTTCGATGGTCAATGATTCGGCGGAGAGATCGACCACACGCGCGCGAAATACGTTGGCCAGCTCCAGTACATGGGAGCGTGCATCGTGAGTGGCGGCCACCCGGATCAACGCCAGGTCGCGGACGATGGCTGGTTGATTGGTGATATTCTCCACCAGCAACACGTTCACCAGTTTGTACAGATTGGCTTCGATGCGGCGGGCCTGGTCGCGGTCAGCATCGACGGTGATGGTCATGCGCGACACCTCTGGTTTCTCGGTCCGCCCCACCGTCAGTGAATCGATATTGAAGGCGCGGCGGCGAAATAAAGACGCCACGCGGGTGAGCACACCCGGTTTATTTTCGACGTACACCATGAAGGTATTCAGCATAGGCTTTTCATCTTTTATTTCTGATAGTGGGCCGAATTGCTGGCTGCCTGGAGCAAATGGATTGCTCGCAGCTCGCAGCCCATTTATTCGTCCTCGGCAGTCTCGACAATCGGACTGGGGCGCCGGATCATGTCATGCAGCGCCGCGCCGGCCGCGACCATCGGATAGACAGTGTCTTCCTGCTCCACCTTAAAATTGATCAGCACCGGCCCGTCGTGCTGGCGCGCCGCCTGCACCGCGGGCACGACTTCGGACCGCTCCGAGATGGTCATGCTGCGGATGCCGTAAGCATCGGCTAACTTTGCGAAATCCGGATTGAGCAGGGGCGTTGCTGCGTAGTTACGGTCGTAGAAAAACTCCTGCCACTGCCGCACCATGCCAAGAAATCCGTTGTTGATTATGGCGATATGGATCTTCAGATTTTCCTGTACCAGGGTCGCCAGTTCGGCCATGGTCATCTGGAATCCGCCATCGCCCACCACCACCCAAACCTCGGCCTCCGGGCAAGCGACTTTGGCGCCGATGGCGGCCGGCAGCGCAAAGCCCATCGTCCCTAATCCGCCAGAAGTAATCAGCGAGCGCGGCTTCTCATGCTTGTAGTACTGCGCCTCCCACATCTGGTGCTGTCCGACGTCGGTAACCACGATGGTGTTGCCATCCCGTGTCTGGTGCCACAGATCGTTAATGACGTGCGCAGCGTACAGATGGCCGCTGTCGGGCAGGTTCTGAATGTCGCGCACCGCGGAATCGCCCTTCAGCCGGTCGATCGAATCCAGCCACTCGCTGCGATCAATGGATTCAACCTTTGGCATTAATTCCAGCAAAACTTCCCGCAAATCGCCGACCAGCGGAACGTCGACCTTGACGTTCTTGTTAATCTCCGCGGGATCGATCTCGATGTGAATCTTTTTTGCATTGGGCGCATAAGTCTTCAGGTTGCCGGTGACGCGGTCGTCGAAGCGCATGCCGAAAGCCAGCAGCAGGTCCGCTTCCTGAATCGTGTGGTTCACCCAGGCTTCCCCGTGCATGCCCATCATGCCGAGATTGAGCGGGTGCGATGCGGGAAACGCGCCCAAGCCGAGCAACGTGAGGGCGACGGGGATGCCTGCGCGCTCGGCAAAATCGCACACCTCGCGCATGGCTCCCGAAACGATAATGCCGTGTCCGGCAAGAATCACCGGCCGCTTCGAATTGTGGATCAACTCCAGCGCCTGCTCGTACTCCGCCGGAGCGGGCGAAAGGTCAGGCCGATAGCCCGGTAATTGCGGCTTGGCCGCTTCCCAGTCAAACTCGCACGTACCTTGCTGCGCATCTTTAGTGATATCAACCAGCACGGGACCGGGCCGCCCCGAGCGCGCCACATAAAAAGCCTCCCGAATCGTGCGTGCCACCTCGCTAGCGTGGGTAACCAGGTAGTTGTGCTTGGTGATCGGAAGGGTAACGCCGGTGATGTCCGTTTCCTGAAACGCATCCGACCCGATCAGCTTGCTGCCCACCTGACCGGTGATGCAGACGATCGGTATGGAATCAAGCATGGCGGTGGCGATTCCGGTGACCATGTTCGTCGCCCCCGGCCCAGAGGTTGCGATCGCCACTCCCACCTCTCCACTGGCGCGCGCGTAGCCGTCGGCCATGTGGGTTGCGCCTTGTTCGTGGCGCACCAGGATGTGATGGATCTTGCTGTGCTTCAGCGCGTCGTAGGCGGGCAGAATGGCGCCGCCGGGGTAGCCGAAGACGTGCTTCACGCCTTCCCGTTCCAGACATTCCCAAAGGATACTGGCTCCGGTCAT
>Ga0070761_10000916_pt1 | contig 18654 bp, 10 predicted proteins | sample HubBroMetageREF1_FD_66724 | JGI IMG/M metagenome (GOLD analysis project Ga0070761, IMG submission 66724) | Reference soil microbial communities from the Hubbard Brook experimental Forest, New Hampshire, USA - Hubbard Brook CCASE Soil... | ecosystem: Environmental > Terrestrial > Soil >... | reverse complement strand
TTTCGGGAAGGAGTGCGGAAATATCGGCAGCGGGAAAGCCAGATCGAATGAACGTCTCGGTCGCATTGTCAGCGCTCGACAAGCTCGGGTAGATTCCAAATACGGCGGTCTTTTTTCCTGACATATGTTTTCTCCCTTTTCCGACTTCAGTGAATTCCAGACATCAACCTGCGTTTGCGGCCAACAAAGCAAGGCCGGGCGAGACGCCTCGCCGATTGTAGGAATGGAAGAAAAAACGAGGCGTCTCTTAAGAATCCGAGATGGCTCGCACCTACCCGCGCGCCGCCCTCCGAGCCGTTCGGCGCTCCGCGGCATCCTCTTCCGCGGCTTGCTCGTTCAACGACCTGACGAACTCGTCCGCCTGCTTTTCGGCGACGTCCTTGGCGGTGCCGTATCGCTCTTGAAGCTTGCCGACAAGCTGCTGTCTCCGTCCATCGATCACGTCGAGATCATCGTCGGTCAACTTGCCCCACTTCTCCTTCACCCGCCCTTTGTACTGCTTCCACTTACCTTCCACTTGATCCCAATTCATCTTTTCCTCCTTGGACGCCATCGCTCCGATGCGATGCTGCGAGATTCATAACACCGCACTAACCGTTGCTTCGGAATAGGGATTAGCCCTGAGGGTTGCCGGGAGGGATCAGGTATCCGGGGGCAAAACCACGCTTTTCGATCGCCGAGTACTTCAACGCCTGAGTAAGAAATTGGCCTACGGCAAAGCTACTTCTCTCCTACCAATGTAACTGTATGTTCATATGCGTTCATACGACCTAGACTTTGCTCTGTAGCGGCCGGCCGTATCGAGAAAAGCGTCGGCTATGTCTGCAGCAGTTCACAGGAGGCTCCATGTTGCAATGGGCTATCGCGTTTTTTGTGATCGCGCTTATCGCTGCGATATTTGGGTTCTTGGGAATCGCCGCGGCAGCGGTAGGGATCGCCAAGATTTTGTTTTTCATTTTCCTGGTTCTGTTTCTGGTGACGCTCGTCGGCGGACTGCTGCGACGGGCTTGATGAAGCACGGTTCGGCGGATCTTGGCGGGCAGCGAAACAACGGAGTTGGCGGAATCGCTTTGCCAGCATCGGGCAGAAAAGAAGCTTAACCGAGTTCTCCCCCCCCGGCCCTGGCTCGAGAGAGCAGGAAGTTCTTGAGTCAGGGCTCCCCCCTTTCAGTCGTATCACTCACCTTTCTCATTTCTTCGGCAGAATCGGAAGCAGGCGGGTTAGCCGAGTACGATTCGGATGTTGTGTACAGCCCCGTCATCGGTCAGCGGAACGCTGGCTGAGCCAGCCAGCACTTTCCCGTCTAGCTCCGTGAGTGCCACGCCGCGCGTAACGCCTGAGGGATTCTCCACCTTGATCTTGTAAACCGCGGAGTGATACCGAAACTCGATCGAATAGAACGGCCAGTTACGCGGTATGCATGGATCGATGCTGAGGAACATTCCTCGCACGCGAAACCCGAGAATCCACTCCAAGCTCGCTCGATACAGCCAGCTGGCCGAGCCCGTGTACCAGGTCCACCCTCCGCGACCCACATGGGGCGGCTCCGCGTAGACGTCGCCCGCAACTACATACGGCTCCACTTTGTATCGCTGCACGTTCGCGCGGGAACTCGTGCGATTGATGGGGTTCACCATCCGGAACAGTTCGACGGCCTTGTCGCCATCGCCTAGAGCGGCGAAGGCGATCAGTGTCCAGACGGATGCGTGGGTGTACTGTCCACCGTTCTCCCGGATCCCGGGCAAGTAGCCCTTTATGTAACCGGGATCGTGTGGATCGCGATCGAATGGCGGAGTCAGCAGCAAGACGAGTCCATCCGGCCGCCGCACCAACTGGTTGTCGACAGCGTCCATCGCTCGCACTGCGCGGCCCCGCTCCGCGGCTCCGCTGATGATTCCCCACGATTGGGCGATGGAGTCGATACGGCATTCGGCATTTTGGGCTGAACCCAGCGGCGTTCCGTCATCGAAATAGGCGCGGCGATACCATTCGCCGTCCCAGCCTTCGCGCTCCAGAGCGGCCTTGAGCGCGCTCACGTGCAAGCGCCACGTCTCCGCGCGCTTGTGGTCGCCACGTGCGTCCGCGACCTTGGCGAACTCCCAAAGCACGGTGTGCAGGAACCAGCCGAGCCAGATGCTTTCTCCTTTCCCCCCCTGACCCACACGGTTCATGCCGTCGTTCCAGTCTCCGGTACCCATCAGGGGCAAGCCGTGGCTGCCGATGGAGAGACTGTGGTCCAGCGCGCGCGCACAGTGCTCGAATAGCGTCGCTCGCGTCTCTGAAACGCGCGGCTGAAAATAGGATTCCTTTTGCCCGTCGAGCAGGGTGTCGCCCTCGAGAAACGGAACCAGTTCCTCAAGAACCGCTGTATCGCCCGTCGCCTCAATAAAGTTGATAACGGCGTAAGGCAGCCACACCAGATCGTCGGATATTCTTGTGCGTATTCCCCTGCCGGAAGGCTCATGCCACCAGTGCTGGACGTCGCCTTCGACGAACTGGCGAGAGGCGGCGCGAAGTAAATGCTCACGCTCCACTCCTCGGTTCGCCACTCCCAGAGCGAGTACGTCCTGAAGTTGATCGCGGAAACCGTAGGCACCGCTCAACTGATAGAACGCCGCGCGAGCCCACATGCGGCAAGACAAGGTCTGATAAAGCAGCCAGCGATTGAGGAGCAAATCCATGCTCGGGTCGGGGGTCTTCACTTGCACCGTGCCGAGCATGTCGTCCCACCGGCGAGTGGTGTCGCGCAGCGCATCGTCAAGATTGGCCGAACGAAAGCGATTCAACAACTTAAGCGCTTCATCGCGGTTCTCGGCCTGTCCAAGGAAGAAGACAATCTCGGCGCGCGCGCCAGGACGGAGCTCGAGAGTGGTTTGGAGCGCCGCGCAGGGATCCAAGCCAGCTCCTACCTGCTTTGAAAGGGGTCCGCCACGCGCTAGAGCGGCGGGACGTTCCGGTCCGCCGTTGCGGCCCAAGAAGTCGGTTCGGTCTCCGGTGTACGAATTCTGCCGTCCGCCCAAATCCGCAAAAGCAATTCGTCCGCCGAACTCGCCGCTCCATAGGCTTCGAGCAAACAGGGCGCCGGATGTCGCGTCAACCTCGGTGACAATGTATGGCGCTGTCGCGCTGCGCGAACTGCCGAGCACCCACTCCGCATAAGCGGTGACAGAGAGCCGGCGAGTGCGGCCGGAACTATTCTGTAAGACAAGCCGGGATATCTTGATCGGATCTTCCGAAGGCACAAACTGCACGAGATCACAAACGATACCGCGAGAGCCGTGCTGAAAGCGGCTGTACCCTTGTCCGTGCCGCGCCACATACGTGGCAGTTTCGTCGCGAATCGGGAGCGCGGTGGGACTCCACAGTTCTCCCGTGGTCTCGTCACGAATATAAATGGCTTCTCCTGGAACGTCGGTGACATGGTCGTTCGACCAAGGGGTGAGCTGGTTCTCGTGGCTGTTCACCGACCAGGTGAATCCGGAACCCGACTCGGATACCAGAAAGCCGAACGAAGGGTTTGCAACAACATTGATCCAAGGCTCCGGCGTGCGTAGACCCTCCCCCAACACAACCACGTACTCGCGGCCGCCTTCGGCAAAACCTCCAAAGCCGTTGAAGAACTGCAGGTGCTGCTGTTGCGGCTGCACCTCCTGATTTCCCAGATCACGGGCCTGGTGCGGTGGAGACACAATGGGTTCTCTGTATTGCACGCGGCCGATCTGCTCTGCCAAGGTTCCGCGGCGACTAAGAAGGACAACTCGGGCAACGCTTTGCAGCTGAGCGCGAACCTGAGCGGGCACCAAATCGCTTCGCAACAGGAAGATCCTGCCACTTGTGGCGCTTGTGTCCGGAGAAAGGCGCAATTGGCTCCCGTGTACGACCGCCTCGAGAGAACCTTGCAGCTCCTGTACATAGGACGGCCCTTTTTCATTGATGATGACCACGTCGGCAGCAAGTTGCTTCATGCGCCAGTACTCATGTGCCCGGAGCAACTGCCGTATCAGGTCCAGATTCTCGGGGTCGTCGATCCGCGCGACAACGATCGGCAGATCTCCGGAGATTCCCAGCCCCCACAGCGTGGAAACATCCAGAGTGCTTCGACTAAGCACGTCCGCACCGGGCCGAAGCGATGCGTCCGTATACAGGACGGCATTGGCGAGGCGCTGGAACAGGTGCGCTTCGTCCACGCTGATTCCCAGGTGATGAAGCTGGACCTGGGCCTGGGTCCACGCCAGAGTGTGAATGCGCTCAAATATACGCGCGTCGTGATACTTGTCGGCGAGCTCCAACACCTCGTCACGTGTGGAAGCTACGATCGTGGAATACATCAAGCGGACGGTCTCGCCCGCTGGGACGCGTACTGTGCGCCGCAGGGATATAGAAGGATCAAGCACAGGACCAACGGTGTTGGAGAGCGGCCGCCCGTCAATGACCGATATAGGATTGCGAAGATTGCGGTCGCGTCCAAGGAACTTTGCCCGGTCTGTTTCGAATTGCAGATCGCCGATTGTCTCAGCTTCCACCGCAAGCACGTGAGCGGCCCAGACGGGAGTTTCGTCCTCCGAGCGCCGGCGGCGAGTGGCAAGGAGGGCGCCGATACCAGGAACGTATTCCGTCTCGACAAACAAGTTCGAGAAAGCCGGGTGCGAAACGTCCGCTGCTTGAGGCGCCAGCGACAGTTCTGCGAAGGAAGTCACCTGGATATCGCGCGCCCGCGCTCCCATGTTGGAAATGGAGACGCGACGCACCTCGGCATCGTCTTCCGATGAAACTATCACCTCAAGAGTTGTGGTAAGGGAGCGGTCGCGCCGAAGAATTTCCGCGCGGTCTTCGTAGAAGACAGCCTCGTAGGCGTCGGGTTCGGCACAGGTCGGCTGGTACCCGGCTGACCAAACGTTCCCGTTCTGCTCGTCGCGGAGAAAGATGTACGTACCCCAGCAATCCCGGGTCAGGTCTTCTCGCCAGCGCGTAACGGCAATATCGCGCCATCGGCTGTAGCCAGAGCCCGCCGCCGTCAGCATTACGGCGTAGCGTCCGTTCGAGAGCAGTTCCGTTCGCGGCGTTGCGTCGTTCGGCGTCTTGAAACGGCGCACGACCGGTGGGATCAATTCCCGAACTTGTGCTGACGCGGATACTTCCTCAGCGCGAGGGTGCGCCACCAGCACGCCGCGTGGCATGCGTTCTTGTAACAGCAATTCCGTGGCTTGCACGATCGGCTCCGCGTGAAAGCGGCTTTGCATCACGCCGTCGTGTAGCGCGTTGTCAAACGCAACGAGCGACATCCCCTGGTGATGCGCCATATAAGCACGCACGACGGCGACATCCTCACCTTCCGGGAGTCGAGCGCTCGTATAGTCGAGCGCCTCGTAAAAGCCGTAGGACCCGAGGCCGCCGGCCTGGGCAAGCTTGGCGAAGTTCCGCACTGCTTCGGACGGGGCGATCATGCCGGCCAGAGCAGTGGCGTAAGGTGCAATCACGAGGTCCTGGCTGAGGCCGCGCTTCAATCCCAACCCTGGAACTCCGAAGCTGGCATATTGGTACGTGAAATCGAGATCGCGAGCGTTGTAAGCCGACTCGGAGATTCCCCATGGTACACGTCGCTCATTCCCATAACTGATCTGGCGAAGAACGACCTGCGTGTACGTCTGGCGCAGGAGGCTTTCCGCAGGTGATCGCATGACAAGGTCCGGCATAAGGTACTCAAACATGGAGCCTGACCACGAGATGAGAGCCGAGCCTCGTCCGACGGGAGTTAGAGCGCGGCCCAGGCGAAACCAATGCGCGGACGGAACGTCACCCTTTGCGATCGCGATGAAGCTGGCGAGCCGCGCTTCCGACGCAAGCAGGTCGTAACAGTTCGGATCCAGGATTCCATCGCTGCCGCGGTAGCCGATCGAAAAGAGCTTGCGCGTTTTGTCGAATAGAAAGCTAAAGTCCATGGCCTGGAAAAACTTCTCGGATTTCGCAACAATTCCCAGCAGCCGGCGTTGCAGCGCCGTCGCCTCTTCGGCTGAGCTGCGCAAGGCCTTCACCAGCGCGTCGATCCGCGCGAGCAAGTCTTGGTTGGCGCGAGCGTCACGGACCAGGTTTCCGCCCAGGATGGTAAGTTCGCGAGCCGCGGCCTCGAATCGCTCCGGAGCCTCTCCGAGAGTGGGAACCGTTCGAAAGAAAGGCTCGATCGCAAGCCACTCGGGCGCCTGCTCCGCAGGACGCTGCGCCATGACCATGATTTCAGTCGAGGACAAGCGCAACCACGGGATCAGAATCGCGGCGTCGCGCCAGTGGCTTTCGACGCACGCCCTCGCAGCCTCGGCCCACGCGCGCGATTCAAAAGCGGCAGGATCGCCCAACTCCTGGGCCAGAGTTTGCGCCATGTCGGCAGCTGTCTGGGCGTGCTCTCTCAACTCGACGAATCGGATCGCCCAATCCGCGGCGTTCGCCGGTGCGTTGCCAATCACGTTGAGCATATTCCGCGCCGCGTTTCTAAGTTGCTTCACCGTAACTGTGTGGGTGCGCTTGCTATCCGCTATTTTGCTCAGTGCCTCTTGCAGAAGGCGAACCGAGTCGCCGACACCTGCGAGAGCGCTCGATTCAATCGAGGATTTCTGAATCATCTCTCGGCAACCGTTGCCAAGGGCCAACAGATGCCCGGCTATATTTCCGCTATCCACGGACGAGACATACTTTGGATCGAGCGGTCGAAGATTGACTGTGTCATACCAGTTGTAAAAGTGCCCTCGAAACTGATCCAACTTGCTCATCGTTTGCAGCGTAGCTTCCAGCCGTTCCACCACGCCGCGCGTGCCCAGCCATCCCATGTCCCTGGCCGCGACCGTAGACAGCAAATACAGACCAATATTTGTGGGCGAGGTGCGATGCGCGACGACCGGCTTCGGGTCCTCCTGAAAATTGTCTGGCGGAAGCCAGCAATCAGTTTCCGACACGAAATTTTCGAAGAAGCGCCACGTCCGGCGTGAGATCGAGCGAATGGATGTTATGTCAGCCTGCGCCAGCGGCTCCGCGTCAGCTGACTTTGGCGGACGACTGATCCATTGCGCCACCGCCGGAGCCGCGCACCACAAGACGACGAAGGGCACGGCGACATACAAGACTTGGCGGCGCTCGAGTAAGACAGCCACAAACGCTGTCACAGCGAGCACCACGGTTCCCGCCATGCGCCGGTAGATCCCGAAAATGTCCAGGTCCACCCTGCGTTTTGCCTGCGCCGCTGTTACCCATTCCAGGAGGTTCCTGTGGGTTATGAATAGGCGAACCAACGTGCGGAGTATTGCGTCGGACATCAGCCATGCCTGGTAGGCGAGAAACGTCACCGTCAGTCCGATTTGGGAGGCTCCGAGCGAAAGGTCGGAGAGCGCTCCGCGAATTTGACTTCTCTTGGAGACTCCGCCAAGGCGGGCATTCAGCCCAGCCAGAAAAGGCAAGAGCGCGGGAAGCGAAATGGCCGCCAGAATGAACCGGGTCCAGATCCACGGAGACAATCCAGGCGTCAGCCACGCGGCAATCAGCGCCAAAAACATAGACGGGGCCGAAAGAGTGCGCCGGAGGTTGTCCAGCATCTTCCAGCGGCTAAGCGAGGGGATCTTGATCTTGCGCCGTTCCTCCCGCGACAGGCCGCCGCGTCCGAAAATCCACGGGAGCAATTGCCAGTCTCCACGCGCCCACCGATGTTGCCTGGCGGCCGCCGCTTCGTAGTGCGACGGGAAGTCGTCGAAAAGCTCGATATCCGTTGCCAGGGCGGACCGCGCGAAGATGCCCTCGAAAAGATCGTGGCTGAGCAGGGTGTTGTCTCTTACCTTGCCCGCCAAGGCTTCTTCGAACGCGTCAACGTCGTAGATACCTTTGCCGGTGTACGAGCCCTCGCGGAACAAATCCTGGTAGACGTCGGAGGCGGCAGATGCATACGGGTCAATGCCGCTCGGCCCGGAAAACACCTTTTGGAAAAGCGAACCCTCTCGTTCCGCCGGCAAAGAGGGAGTAATGCGCGGCTGGACAATTCCGTACCCGTCCACAACGCGTTGTTCAGCCGCGCTGAATCTGGGCAGATTCAAAGGGTGTGCCATCGTCCCGATTAAGCGGGAGGCCGCCCCACGAGGCAAGCGAGTGTCGGCGTCGAGCGTGATCACATAGCGGATACCGGCAATTTCCTTCAAGGTGCGCCCGTCGACCGATACGAATGTCGTGCTCGTAGATCCGCGGAGAAGCTGATTCAGCTCGTGCAACTTTCCGCGCTTCCGCTCCCATCCCATCCATTTTTGCTCGCTCTCGTTCCAAACTCGTTTGCGATGGAATAGGAAGAAGCGATCGCCGCCCTCCACCGGACCATGGCGTTCGTTCAAACTCGCAATTCCATCCGCAGCGGCGGCGAGAAGCTCATCATCGCCTTCGACGACTTGCGTCGATGCGTCGGTCCAGTCAGACAGCAGCGCGAAGCGAAGATGGCCGTCGGAATTTGCCAGGTAATGAACCTCCAGTTGCTCCACCTGCTCCTTTATCGCGCCCTGCGACGTAAGTAGAGTAGGCACTACGATGATTGCGCTCTGTTCCTTCGGCACACCATCGCGAAAATCAAGCCGCGGCAGCGTTCGCGGTCCTAGCAAGTCCGTTACCACGCGATTGATGAGTGCGATCGCAAGGTCGGAAGCAGGGATCACCGCCAGGAGACCGAGCAGAACGAGGTACCGCGGGCTGACTCCCAATTCTCGAGCGTGCGTTAGAGGGAACGCGAGAATAAGTGCGGTGAGGGCGGCGATGGTTCCGAGATAACCAGGGACTGCGGCCCGAACGTAAAGCCGCAAGAACCAGCTCCGCCAGGGTACGCGGAAGCCGAGTTCCCTTTCGAAGTCCTGACGTCCGTGCGAGAGAAGATAAAAACCGGGATCGGTGAGCCGCTCTTCCACCGGCCGCCCGTTTTCCGGTAGTCTTCCCCGGGCTTTCTTTGCGCGCTGTACGGCGCGTTCGGCAATTTCGATCTCTGAATGGTCGGAACCCCGAGAAAGGGCCTCGATGGCGTGGCGATAGTGGTCCCGGGTGGCAAAATCCATCTTGCCGAAGTTGCTACCGTTGCGCAGCACCTCATCGACGAGGCTTACGCTCTCAAAAAACTCCTGCCAGTCGAATGCAGACATCAGGCGCATACTCGTGATGATGTTGCGCACAGTGACGCTCATCGCCGCTTGGTCCTGATGTTCGGCGCGCACGATTTCGTCGGCTGTTGACCCTTGCACGGCGAGACGCTCGTCAAGCCAAAGAAGGATCGGTCCCACTTTCGGATCCAGGTCGCGCAATCGCTGGACGAGCTGCACCGCGAACGCGCGATCCAGAGCCTTTTTCTCGAATTTCCGCAAAACTGCCGCGGTCGAAATCGCCGACCGTCCACCGGTACCCAGTAGATTATCGGCAAGGGTATCGGCCTCTTGGCGCGCATTGCGGCTCTGGACGATACTCTCAGCAAGACGGCGAAGGTTCTCGACCAAGACCACGCGAAGTGTAATGGCCACCGCCCACAGTTCACCGATCGTGAGAGGTTGAACACGCTGGTAGGCGGCTACGAAGCGGCGCAAGGTGTCGGGGTCAAACCGGCTGTCGGTGTGAGCCACAAACGCCCAGGCCACGCCAAAAACACGGGGATAGCCTTTCAAGTGACCGGAGGCGAGTTTCGGAAGCTTTCGATAGAAGCCGGACGGCAGGTCGTCGCGAATCTCCCGCAGTTGTTCTTCGACGATATAGAAATTGTCCACCAGCCATTCCGCGGCCGGCGTGATGGCTTGCTCTCGCGAAATCGCGTGTGCCGTGTCTCGGTAATACTCGATGAGGACCCGGCCGTTCTCGACCACCCGCGGAAGAAGCGGAAGCCCCTCGTCGGACCTGTGGGTGACCGCCTGGGCCGCTGCAAGCGACTCAGCATGTTCCTCGAGGCGCTCGAGGCTAAAGAGCTCGGCACGAATTGGCCCTTCAATCTCCGGGGAAGCAATTAGCGGTTGCGCAGTGGCCATTGTTTTGCTTTCGTCTCTACATTACTCGATTCCCATCGGCAGGAGTGATATTGAATTCACACCTTTAGATCGCGTGGGCGAAAGCTAACCTTTTCCACAAAGCCGATTCGGCAATACAGACAATGAGTCAGGCGGATTGCGGAACTTGCTGTAGGAGGCGTTTCTACTTCCTGAATCCCGAGGAATGAGCAGCTTTACGGCTCGACGATCTGGTTGCGGACGGCGTACCTGACCAACTCACTCACAGTGTGTAACTGAAGCTTGCGCATAATGTTCGCACGGTGGGTCTCGGCCGTCTTCACACTGATACTGAGAGAAGAGGCCACTTCCTTGCTGCTTTTTCCTTCTGCGAGCAGTTGGACAATTTCACGCTCGCGCGTGGTGAGTCGGTTGCCGACTGTAGTCGGCGTCTCCGAACTGCGGATTCTGCCTTCTTTGAAGTTGGTCAGCATCACTTCAGTGGCGCGAGGCGTCAGAAACGGCTTGTGATTTGCCAAAGTTTCGATCGCTATAATCAGGTCGCGGTCGGAGTCCGATTTCACGATGTAGCCTCGCACTCCCGCCTCGAGAATATCCCGGATGAGCTGGTCCGAGTAATGCACCGAAAGAATCAGGATTTCCGTGTCCGGCGAATCCTTACGAATTCTCCTGGCCGCGTCCACTCCGTTCAGATCCGGCATGCTGACGTCCAATATCGCGATGTCCGGCCTCAGCTCCTGGACTTTCGCCACCGCCTCGCGGCCCGTGTGTGCCTCCCCGCATATCTCCCACCCTGGATGTGACTGCAGGAGCGCCCTCACGCCTCGTCGCATGAGATCGTGATCGTCCGCAATCAGAATACGAAGCGTCTTCATTTTCGTCTCCAAGAGAGCGGGAATTGCGCTTGCAAGTTTCGTATGCATAACAGGAGATCGGCCGGGCCCAGGCGTGAGATGCGCTCGAAGCTCTCCGCGTTTCAAAACGGGATCCTGATTGTCGATTCGATCGTTTATCAATGGTCAGCTCCACGCACGTTCCGCCAAACACTGACGAAGTTGTTGCCGGGCGCGCAGGAATCGCGTCTTAACAGCTGACTGGGACAGGTCGAGCATCCTTGCTGCTTCCTTGGCTTTCCTCTCCTGCAGTCCCAAGGCGCAAACGACCACGCGCAGCCGGTTGTTCAGACTTTCGATTGCATTCCGGAGAGTCTCTCTTCTTTCTGTGTTCGAGTACAAGACCTCCGGTTGCGAAGTCTCCTCCGCTGGCACGGTGTCGAGGAGACCCCGCCTCTGGTCAGAGTCCGGATCTACGCGAAGATACTTGGCCTCGGAGCGTCGCCGCCGAACCCGCATCAGCGCTTCGTTCATCACGATGCGAAGCAGCCAGGTGGAAAAGCACGACTGTCCGCGAAATTGATGAATGTGCAGGAATGCGTTGAGCATAGCCTGCTGCGCGGCATCTTCGGCATCTTCGCGATTGCGCGTGATTTTGAAGGCGGTGCAAAACGCCTTTCGCATATGCGGTTGCACAAGGCGGCCGAAGGATTCCTCATCTCCGCGCTGAGCCCACCCCACAAGAAGGGTCTCATTTGTCGAATCCGATTGGGTCCCCGGCGGATCGGCGAGCCCGGATTCGCGGTTCAACGGAATTCGCTGCTGCTCCATTTAGCCTCCCTCCAGAAGCATGCCCCGTGCCCTGGAATGCCCTATGTCCAAGTGGAAATCTGGAAGCCCTGTGACCCATGAACGGCGAGGACGAAAACTTGCCGCCTGGCGCCAAGCAGTTTCAAGAGTAAACAGACCGGGGAGTCTCATCCATCGGAAGCATCCTGTAGGTTGGTAGGGTTTTTCCTGTATTCCTGGACTCTAACGCCGTCAAACCTCTTGTTTTCAGTCAGTCTTGGGAGTCATGTGATCGTGTTTGTCAAAATACAAAGGAGGGTGTATTGAGGATCGGTTGTTACGAACTTCGTGCAGCTCAAAGGCTCTTGGCCCGCCGCCCCTGTTCTGGATTCAAAGATTGCGGCAAGTCACTGTGGCCCGGATCGGGCACAGGTAAACCCGCAAGGATCGTGGTTCCCTCTGGGCCAGACATCACCTGCAGCCAACCCCCTAGTTGGTGGACGCGCTCGCGCATCCCGCGGATACCAACCCCAAGTTGTCCCGCCCTACGATTCAGCGCGTCCAACGCATTCGCAGGAATACCCTTGCCTTTGTCCGACACTTGCAATTCAACCGTTTCGGAATCCAAAACGATGCGAACGGTGGCCGATTCGCTGCCCGAGTGCCGGAATATGTTCGTAAGGCTCTCCTGAACAACCCGGAAGAGCGTTCTTTCCACAATGTCGGGCAAACGCTCTGGACCAAGAGACAAGTCCAAATCGACCTTCACCTTGCTGCGCTGGGTGAACCCCTCGATGTACCACTCCAGTGCCGAGTGCAGGCCAGAATGGTCCAGCGTGGGAGGATAGAGCAGATACGAGAGCGTCCGAGTCTCATCGGAGGCTTTCTGGGCCAAGCCAATAGCGTCCTGCAGCAACTCAGCATAGGACGGATCGATCGCAGAGATCCTGGCACTCACCGCGGAAAGATGAAGCACCAGAGCGGCCAGACTTTGTCCCGTACTGTCGTGGAGTTCTCTGGCAATTCGCCGGCGCTCCTCATCTTGCAACTGCAGCAGCCGCGCTGAAAGATTGCGGAGAGACTCTTCCGCTTCCTTGCGCAGCGTAATGTCGCGGTTGATTTCAAGAATGCCGGTTGCCCGGCCTTGCTGATCCATTTGCAGAACTTGACGGCTCGCGACCGTAATCCTCCGCCCGTCGCGAGTCGAATGCACCAGCTCACCTTCCCAGTAACCGGATGTGAAAAGCTTGTCGTGGACCTGATCGAACGGTTCGGGAAAAACGGTCTGCAGGAATTGATGCGTTACGTTGCCACACGCCTCCCCTGCCGTCCAGCCGTACATTTCCTCTGCGCCTCGGTTCCAGAAAAGAACGGAGCTTTTCAGGTCGCGGACGATGATGCCATCATGTGCGAGGTGCAGGAGCTCCGTCCGTCTTCTTGCGTCATCGATGGCCCGTCGTTGCTCGGTCACGTCCTCCATCGCGAGGAGAATCACTTGCTCTGAGTCCTGTGCACGATGAATTCGACGCGCGTTCAGAAGCATCACTTTTTGCCCGATGGCCGGGAAGACGAGGCTGACCACGAAGTTTCTCAGTTCCGATTGCCTGGGAAGAATCTCGCCTAACAGATGGAGCAGAGCAGGAATCTTCCATTGACCGTTACCGAGCTCTTCTAACGGCCGCTTTTCAACCTCCTCGCGAGAGACTTTGAACGTCCGGAGGAATGAGCCGTTTACCGTAATCACGCGCAAGTTCGAGTCGAGGAGCAGGATGGATTCTCGAACCGTTTCGGCCATTGTTTCCGCATACGTCTGCGATGCTATGGCTTGTTTTCTTAAAAGCTCGATGAGCTTCCGAAGCTCTTCCGTGCCGGCTTGTTGACCTTCACTGGCAGCTTGTATTTCTCGCCGATGGCTTCCCGCGTCAAGGCGCGCTTCAACGCCATACCGATCCCGCTCAGTGGCGTAGAGATTTGATTCATCGGGAGATACGGCCATTCAACGCCTCCGGCGGAGAAAGCATCATAATTCGAACCTAGAGTTTATGGGGCAAGTTCTTGCCCGGAAAGAACGGCTCGTGCTGGCTCAGGGCCTCGACGGCTGCGATGAGCCAATTTGCCTGAGACTTCAGCAGACATCCACTCGCGCCTGCCTTCCTCACTTCACGCAACACTTGGGAGGAGTCATGTTGCGTGAAAATGAGCACCTCGGCCATCGGAAGAGCCTTCTTAATCTCTGGAGTTGCTTCCAGTCCGTTCATTTGCGGCATGGTGAGGTCCATGATCACAACGTCTGGTTGCAACTCCCTCGCTTTGGCAACTGCTTCGGAGCCGTCGATAGCTTCCCCCACGACTGTCCATCCCGCACGCGTCCCGAGGAGCTTCTGCACTGCGGAGCGCACAGCCTTTTCATCATCCACGATCAAAATCTTCAATCCCATCAGCTCCCCGGTTAACTATTGTACGGTTGCGTATCCGCAAATCAACGCCCAACTCGCACTCGCTAAGGTAGCGGGACGACGAGTCCTGCTTGTGAAATATTACGCAAGAGCTCGAGTTTTTACATATTGGCAGGATTGGTCCTGATGCCCGGCATTTCGGCAATGTGTAACTCTCTTTTTTGCTTCAATTTACGAATCCTTTCTTTGCCTCCCGCTGGCCGCCAAATTGCAATTCTCAAAGGACCCGAGCCAAAACGACCCCGAGAACAATGGATTGGAGGGGAGCTGTGAAAGCGACCTACGACATCTTCAGAAGGATCCCCGAGAGCGGGCCCGTGTGGATCGAGTCGGTGCAAGGCTTCGAAAATACCAAGGCTCGTCTGCTTCACCTGATCAACTTTCGCCCCGGAGAGTATTTCGTGTTCGATTCGACCACCGCTAGAATAACTCCTGCTAGTAGCCTTGTACATGCTTCCGGCCCGGCCACAACCGTCCCATTCGAAAGAGTGTGAGAAGAGCAAGCAGAAGGCTGATTCCCCCAGTCTTTGCTGTGTGGCGAGGCTGGAAGACTGCCGAAGAGCGCCACCAGGAGCACGATCATCAGAACACGCAGCGACATGCGTTTCCTCTGCCGGCTTGACTATCCCGCGACACCTGCTGCCTTCGCGATTTCTTCCAGTGTAGGTCTTCGTATTCCGAACGGGCCATCAAGGGAATCCTGTAGCCATCATCGAGAGTTGCCTTAGCTTGCTGCGTCGCGCGGGACGTGCCACAACATAATATTTTTCGAGTTGTTTTCTGTCGATTAGAAGGGGGCGCGCGTCCATGTTTTCAGTGATTTAGACTCATTTCTAATCCCGGTACCGGGATTAGAATCGCGTGACATGGCGAGCAGAAGGCGAAGGAAGCGAGGAGGCGGTGGCGAAGGGTGAGCCCGCTGCGATCTTGGGGTGGGTTGGGTTTTGGCCCATGCTTCGGGAGTAGGCCGATCTTTGCTCATGTCTGGGCTCGTGTCGTGACTCTTCAGAGAGACAGTATCACAGAATAACTACTAAGTCAAGTCCCAGTACTGTTAGATATGGTGAGTTAGGAATAGAATAAAATATCCGAAAATGGGACTTCCAACGCCAGATTGCGTTCCGCCCTACCGAGGAACACCCACCGAGCTTATTGGTGGGTGGCGCGGTCGATGAAGCTCGAGATGTGGTTGTGCAGGTTGACGCGATCCTCGTCGTGCAGGTACATCATGTGGCCTGCGCTGTAGTAGTCGAGGGTGACGTTCTTCTGCAAGTCGGGCGGCAGGCCGAGGTGCGCCATGGTGAACTCCGTCGCGAAAAATGGCGTCGCGAAATCGTAGTAGCCGTTTTCGACCTGCACCAGCAGCTTGGGGTTCGTAACCATCGCCTGCGCGAGGTCGTCGTCAACGTTCGGTGCGCCCGGGAAAAATCCGCGGCCTCCGCCGGGGCGGCGCGTCCACTTCCAGTCGGTGTTGCCGGCGGTGTTGTGATAGACGCGGTCCTTGCCGAATTTCAGCTCGTCGTGATTGTACTCGTTGATGAGAGCGGTATACGCGCCGCCGACGGCCGGCCCTTCGGGATCGCCCTGAGCAAACTCCTCGAGCAAATCATAGGTATACCCTGTGAATCGCGCGTCAATGCGGCCGGTGGTGAGGCCCGCGCTGCGCTGAAGTTCAGCCATGAACTGACCCAGCTTCACGCGCAGGTCGGCTTTCATCAGGTAGTCCTCGCTCAGGCCTGTGAAGTACGCGAGCTTCTTGGCGACGGCAGCCTTTTGGTCCGCAGGCAGCGCAGCGCCCTTGTACAAAGAGGCGGCGTAATCGCCTTGCGCGTACTGGCGCGCCTCTTCAATGAACGTGGGCAAATCGGCGGGGCGATCCTTCAATACTTTGTGGTACCAGGCGACGGCCGCATAGCTCGGCAGATAGAACATGTAACAGCGATCGTCGCCAGGGCCGAAGGTGATCGTCGAGAGATCGAGCACCGACGAAATCAGGACGATGCCGTTCAAATGAATCGTGAAGTGGTTCTGCAGGTAGTTGCCGAGCGCGGCCGAGCGAAACGTTCCGTAGCTTTCGCCGATCAGGAATTTCGGTGAGTTCCAACGGTCGTTGCGGCTCAGGTAGGTGTCGATAAACTGGCCGAATGCCTCGATGTCCTCATCGATGCCCCAGAAATCCTTGTTCTCCGCTTTGCAGACGGCGTGGCTGTAGCCGGTGCCCATCGCGTCGATGAAAACGAGGTCGGTCTTGTCGAGCAGGCTTTCGGTGTTGTCGACGAGCTTGTAAGGAGCGGGAGGAGTGAACTCACCGTCAGCTACGTGGACGCGGCGTGGCCCGAACGCGCCCATGTGGAGCCACATCGTGGCCGAGCCGGGGCCGCCGTTGTACAGGAACGAGACGGGGCGCTGGCTGAGATCTTTCACGTCGCTGCGCGTATAAGCGACGGAATACATCAGGCCTGTGATGTCTCCCTTTTCGTTCTTGAGCTGCGTGAAGCCGGCGGTGGCCTTGTAGGGAACGGTCTGCGCGCCAAGGTGAATCGTGTGATCGGTGGCCGACGAATCTTCTTTCGTGGCGGCGGCGTCGCAGCCCTCGGCGGGCTTTGCTTCCGGCGATTTGGCATCGCGCTCAGGTCTCTCGGACTGCTGCGCGGAAACGCGCGCTGCCGTTCCGGCTTGCATCAGTAATCCCGCGACAAAAAGACAGCAAACTTTTCTCATTGGCGTGCTTCCCCTTCCCACTATCGATACCCCTCGTTGCCCCGCGGGATTTTATGCGGTGAGGGAACCGGAAGTCAAAAGAACTTCGCGCGCACAACGACCGCGGGGCTGTCCTTCCAATCTCAGGAAGAAAACAGCCCCTCGGTGAAAACCGATGCGATCGACGCGCCGGCCTGACGGATAAATGACTAGTGGCTAAATGAGAAGTTCAATCCTGTCGACAGGACGACGTCGTTGTCCTTCGTGCCCACGATGGGCGGATTCGAGATATAGCGGTCGCTGATTGTTACCTGCCAGCCGAGCCACTTCTTGATCTGTGTCACCCAGCTGAGATCGAGCGAAGAACGGTACTCGCCCGTGTCGCTCAGGTCCGGATAAAAATAGAAATGCTCGTTGAGCGTCGAGGTACTTCCGAATTTTTTCATGAAATTCTCGCCCACCGTAAGCGCGGCAAGATTCCGCTGCACGTTGGTGCTCGGGCCGCCTACCACCGTCGCTCCGCTGTACGTTTCCCGCGTGTAGTTCACGCCTCCGAGCACGTCCAAACTGGTGTTCGGGTGATTGATCAGGTGCGCGCCGAGCCCGCCCGTATAAGTTTGCTGTATGTCCAGGTCCTGAAGCCCGTTGTGCGCGAAATCGCCGCTCACGAACCCGAACACCATGTGATTGATATTTCTGTCGTAGCGAATGCCGCCCGTAATTTCGTTTGCTGTGGTGGCTGAGACGGGCGTCCCGGTGGTGGAATAAATCGACGACAAATACAACTTGGTCTCGTCGGAGGTTGTTTTTCGATCGGCGTTGAAGCCGACGGCCAGGTTCGTGGTGTCGCTATTGCCGCGAGCCAGGGCGAGTCCCATATTCGCGCCCCCTTTCCAGTCTTCGAACAAGCTGGGATGCAAGCTGTTTTCGTAGGCTTGCTGCTGGTCAGGCGAGCGAATGATGGCCACATTGGATAGCGGAACGGTCACGTCGCCGGCGTTCGCAGTGTGAACCGTGACGATTGAATCCTCAGCCGTCACCGTGCCGTTGACCGTGGCCTTGTCGGTTTTCACGACATACAGAGCTTTGTCGGTGGCCGTTTCCTTCACCGCGGACCACTGCACTTTGATTTCTCCCGCGTAGTCGGTCTTGAGCGTGATTTCCTTTGCATCCGAGCTCTCAATCGTGCCGGTGAGATGGTCGCCATTTTTGAGCACGAGCGTGTCGGCAAAAGCTCCGTATGCCAGCGATGCAAAGATGAAGTTAGCCGCAAGAAAGCGTGCAATGCGCATGATTCTCCTCGTTAATGTGATTCGAATTGGTCATGGTCTACCGGGCAGGCGCGTTCGAGTGTAGCAGTGTTTCTTTTTTGCTGAAAGGACCCCATCGATCGCGCCGCGAACCGGCGTCCGCAACCCGGAGCTCTTCGCAAGAAAACAGCACCATCTCGCAAGAAAGTTGCTCGCGGCGCTCGATTTTACCCGCGCGCGCAATTACGATATCTCCTATGCTTCAACGGACCCTGTTCGCCCTTTGGCTTTTGATGTTTGCCGCGCCGGCGGCTTTGCATGCGTGCGCATGCTCCCAAGCCCCGCCGGGAAAGTGCCCCGGCTTGCAGAAGGACGACGTCGTTTTTCTGGGCACGGTAACGGAAATTGCGCCTGTCGCGCGAGCGACTCCTCCCGCAGACGCCAGCGCGGTCCAGCCGGCGCCAACCTGGCGGTACCATTTTCATATCGACGAGAGGTTTGCCGGTCCTGACGCCGCCGAGATTGATGTTTTCTCCGGCGGCGATGACGGCGATTGCGGCTACCGATTCAAAAAGGGTGCGCAGTACATCGTCTTCACGCAACAGGAGACGGAAGGCCGTCTATTCGCCACGAT
>Ga0070761_10000915_pt1 | contig 18697 bp, 18 predicted proteins | sample HubBroMetageREF1_FD_66724 | JGI IMG/M metagenome (GOLD analysis project Ga0070761, IMG submission 66724) | Reference soil microbial communities from the Hubbard Brook experimental Forest, New Hampshire, USA - Hubbard Brook CCASE Soil... | ecosystem: Environmental > Terrestrial > Soil >... | reverse complement strand
TCCACCGTCCGAGGCTCGGCGTTCACGCGCCAAGCACCGCAGGATGAGGTTCATCGTTCTCGCGGCGCGTTTCCAGCGTCCGAGTTTTGCTCAATCGTAGCCCGGATAAGCGAAGCGCAATCCGGGGCAGCATCAAAGCGTCAAATTCGATCCCGGATGTCGCTGCGCTCATCCGGGCTACGAAGAATGAAGCGGCCTCTGTGAGGCCATTTACAGAAGCCCAAACTTAATGGCGGGCTTCCGGCAAATAAAAGGAAGTAGAACGCCGGCAGACGCAGGGGTTAGATGCCCGCGCGCAAGCGGCGTGCGGGACGCGCCACGGAGTAAGGCGGCTTGCGCCGCCCTCCGCTTGCGGGCGCGCTCGCCTGCCGGCATTCCACTTACGGTTTTCGCCAAAGGGACTTTCGTCCCGAAGGCTCAGCGTCGGGCCAGGCTTCCCGAGAGGCGGCATAGAGAAAGCGGGCATAGCCGCACGCACCGCCCGTTCGGTCACAGCGATGCACCTCGCGCGCCGGTCGTATTGCCGGCAGGCATGATGCCCGAGCCGCCCGGGAGCGGAGTGTATCTTTCCACCCGCGGGTGCCGCACTCGCTCCGCCATCAGGAAGTACCCTCCCAAAAGGCGTCCTTTAATGAGCGAGATTGATTGCCGTTATTACCAGCGTCGCGGCGAAGTCAAACGCCGCCGAATTTTTTTCGATGAATCAGGCCGCTTGCACGGCGCGTGTTTGCTGAGACGCCACAGCACTCCGATGATTCTCTGGCGCCCCATATTCGTCATTGCCGGACTTGATCCGGCAATCCATGCAGCATCGCGGATTCATCATGGACCACCGGGTCAAGCCCGGTGGTGACAAATTGAGAAGATCGCCTCTCCCCGCACGCGCGGAGAAGGAGATACACGGACCATTGCCGACGGCGTTTTTCCCTGATTAGTGGTGGATAAATGAGCACCCGCATCACTATCCGCAGGCCCGATGATTGGCACTTGCACGTCCGCGACGGCGAGATGCTCAAAGCGGTATTGCCGTATTCGGCAAAGGACTTTGGCCGCGCCATTCTGATGCCGAACCTGGTTCCGCCGGTGTGCACCACCCAAGACGGGATGGGCTATCGCGCGCGCGTCGAAGCTGCGCTCCCTGCCGGCTCGCGCTTTAAACCGTTGATGACCTGTTATCTCACGGATCAAACCGATCCCGACGACGTAGAGCGCGGCTTCCGCGAAGGCATTTTTACGGCGGTCAAACTTTACCCGGCAAACGCCACGACTAATTCCTTGGCCGGCGTGACCGATTACCGCAAGGTCTTCCCGGTCTTTGAGCGCATGCAGAAAATCGACATGCCGCTCTTGATGCACGGCGAAGAAGTCGCCGACGACGTCGATATTTTCGACCGTGAAGCGGCTTTCATCGATCGCCGGTTGTCCAAATGGACGAAGCAATTTCCCGCTTTGCGCATGGTGCTCGAACATTTGTCGTCGAAAACCGGCGCCGAGTTCGTGGCAAGTGCAGCCCCGCAAGTCGCAGGCACTATTACGCCTTATCACCTCAATCTCACGCGTACGGATTGGCTTGGCGGCGGGCTGAAGCCAATGATGTACGCCATGCCGGTCATCAAAGCCGCGGCCGATCGAGAGGCATTGCGCAAGGCGGCGACGTCGGGTGCGCCATGTTATTTTCTCGGTACAGATTCCGCGCCCCATCCGTTCGCCAGGAAGATTGCGGTCAGCTCGGTGCCAGGCATCTTTAACGCTCCGGTGGCGCTCGCGACCTATGCACAGGTGTTTGAAGAGGAAGGCGCTCTCGACAGGCTCGAGGCTTTTGCTTCGCTGAACGGACCGAGGCATTATCGGCTGCTGCCGAACGAGGATAGGATTGTGCTGGAAAAATCGCCGTGGATTGCGCCGGTGGAAATCAAAGTTTCCGGCGCGGATGAGCGGGCGCTGCTTTATCGCGGCGGTGAAACCATCGCCTGGCGAGTGAGCGAGGACGTCCGATGAGTGGATTCGCCGACAAGAAATCGATCGCCGAACTGACGGCGAAAATGCTCATCGAGGTGGAGGCGGTTCGGTTTATGGCCGACAAGCCGTTTATCTTCACGTCGGGCTGGGCAAGCCCGGTCTACACCGATTGTCGGCGACTCATCTCGTTTCCGCGGGTGCGCCGGACGCTGATCGACTTCGGGGCGGCGACAATCGAGCGCGATGCCGGCTTCGAGCAATTCGACGCCGTGGCCGGCGGCGAAACCGCGGGCATACCTTTTGCCGCGTGGATGGCCGACAAGCTGATGTTGCCGATGCAATACGTGCGCAAGAAGCCAAAGGGGTTCGGGCGCAACGCTCAGATCGAGGGGCATATCGAACCCGGCGACCGGGTGCTGCTGGTCGAGGACATGACCACCGACGGTCGCAGCAAGATCAATTTTTGCGAGGCTTTGCGCGGCGCCGGCGCAGTCGTTGAGCATTGTTTCGTCGTGTTCTTCTATGACATCTTTCCCGAGGGCAAAAAGATCTTGAGCGACCTCGGCGTCACGCTGCACGCTCTTGCGACCTGGTGGGACGTTCTCGAAGCGGCCAAGAGCAGCGGCAAATTCGACAAAACCAAGCTCAAGGAAGCTGAGAAGTTCATGAAGGATCCGGCCGGCTGGTCGAAAGCGCATGGCGGCGCCGCTCAGGCGGCCGAATAAGAATCAAGCCTGCGAATGTCCCGCGAGCGCTGATGCGTGAGCAAATAGCCGACGTGATTGTAGTGGGCGCGGGTAACGCCGCCTTCTGCGCAGCACTGGCGGCGCGCGAGCGCGGCGCCGAAGTTCTCATGCTGGAAGCCGCACCCGAGGAGGAATCCGGCGGCAACAGCCGCTTCACCGCCGGGTCGATCCGCGTGGCTTATGACGGCGTCGACGACATCAAGACACTTGTGCCCGATCTTACGCCCGCGGAAGTCGAGACCACGGACTTCGGCGCTTATACCAAAGCGCAATTTTTCGACGACATGTCCCGCGTGACGCAACATCGCGCCGATCCTGATCTGGTCGAGGCATTGGTCAATAATAGCTTCGCGACGCTTGACTGGATGCGGCGGAACGGCGTGCGTTTGATCCCGATTTACGGCCGGCAGGCGTTCAAGGTGGATGGGCGCTTTAAATTTTGGGGCGGGCTGACGGTCGAGTCCGTCGGCGGCGGCCCTGGCTTGATAGCTATGCTGACGGCTGCCGCGAGCCGCCGCGGCATCGAGGTTCGCTACCGCTCACGCGCGCTCGACTTGCTCTACGACGGCGCGAACGTCGGCGGAGTGCGCGTGCGCCACGGCGGTAAGACCGAGGACTTACGCGCCGGCGCGGTGGTGCTTGCCTGTGGGGGTTTCGAAGCCAACGCGGAGTGGCGGACGCGTTATCTCGGGCCGGGATGGGACCTCGCCAAGGTGAGAGGCTCGCGTTTCAACACCGGCGATGGCATTCGCATGGCGCTCGACATCGGAGCCAGTCCCCGGGGAAACTGGTCGGGCTGTCACGCCGTGCAATGGGAGATGAACGCTCCCGAATTCGGCGACCTTGCGGTCGGCGATCAGTTTCAGAAGCATTCGTATCCATTCGGGATTTTGATCAACGCCACGGGCAGACGTTTCGTCGACGAGGGCGCAGACTTTCGCAACTATACCTATGCCAAATATGGGAAGGTGGTGCTGGAGCAGCCGGGCCAATTCGCCTGGCAGGTTTTCGATCAAAAAGTGAAGCACTTGCTTCGCGACGAATACAAAATACGGCAGATCACAAAGGTAGCGGCGGACAGCATCGAAGACTTCGCGCAAAAGCTCGACGGAGTGAACGCGAGGGAATTCGTCAAAACGGTTGCGGAATGGAACGCGGCGGTATGCGCCGACACACCGTTTAACCCAAACATCAAGGACGGGCGCTGCACTGCGGGCCTCGCCATCAACAAAAGCAACTGGGCGAATACGCTCGACGCGCCGCCGTTTGAAGGCTATGCGGTCACTTGTGGCGTCACCTTCACGTTCGGCGGGCTCCGCGTTAATACTGACGCGGCGGTGCTCAGCACCGATTATCAGCCGATTAGTGGGCTTTACGCCGCGGGCGAACTCGTTGGCGGCCTGTTCTATTTCAATTATCCCGGCGGTACCGGACTCATGTCCGGCGCCGTGTTCGGCAGGATCGCGGGTTATTCCGCGGCAGACGCAATTGCCGGGAATCGAAGCTTCGGCTCCAACCGTCGGTGAATTTTATGGCAAATAGCGGCGCTTGGCCGACAGAATTGCGCCTGCGTAAGGATCGCAAGATTCTTGTTGTTAGTTTCGATCCGGGAGAAAGCTACGAACTTCCTGCAGAATATCTGCGCATCCGCAGCCCAAGCGCCGAAGTGCAGGGTCATTCGCCGGCTGAACGGCGCGTCGTAGCCGGCAAGCGCGACGTGCAAATCAGCGAACTGCATCCGGTCGGGAACTACGCCGTGCGGCTTGTGTTCGACGACCAACACTCAACCGGCATTTTCACCTGGGACTACCTTTTGGAACTCGCGCGCAACCATGAAACCTATTGGAGCGAATATCTCGGCGAATTGCAGGAAAAGAGACTTTCTCGCGCTCCCGGCTGAGTGTGCGAAGCCAGCGCCAGAAGGCGTCGTAACGATCAGTCAACTTCGCTTTGGCATCATCGCCGAAGTGTCGGGGTGGGGCGTAATGATGGGGCGCCTTCCGACACGTGAACGGCCTTGGCCCCACTCCCTCGGGACCGAGGCCGTTCGTCTATCAGGGCGCTTTCCAACTTAGCGGCGAATCGGGCATGGACCGCCCTTCAAGGCTTTGGCGGTGCATTGTTCGTGGTTTATCAATTGCAAAGGGGACCTTGGGCAGTGCAACGGCGGGCTTCGAGTTTGCAGCCACGATCAACAAATTGCCGCAAGGCTGCGCTTTGCTTGGGTCCGAAGGGTGGGGTGGGGCCGGGATGCTTGGCCGATCATGCCCAAGCGCGGACATGAAGCGGCGGCAATTCATCAAGTTTATTGGCGGTGTCGCGGCGATGTGCCCGCTGCCTTTGCCCGTGGCGTGGCGTTTCGCCGCTAGCGCGCAGGACCCTGCGGGCATGCCGCAAAGTAGTGCTGGCCAAGCCGCTCAGACCGGTCAGGCCGGTGAGATAGGCCAGGTCGGTACTCTGCAGGGCGAGGCATCAGTGACGCGGGGGAATACCGCGGCGGTCGCTCTGAAGATCAAGGATTCCATCTTCAAGAACGACGTTCTCTCAACTGGCGCCAATTCCACCTTGGGCATCACATTCGACGATGAAACGACCTTTAGCCTGTCCGCCAACACGCGCATTGTGGTCAACGACTTCGTCTATGAGGAGAACGGCCAAAGCAACGCGGCGTCCATTGCGGTCAAGGCTGGAACAGCCGCCTTTGTCGCAAGCCTGGTTGCCAAGACCGGCACAATGAAGATCACGACACCGGTCGCTACGCTTGGAATTCGTGGCACGACCGGCGTGGTCGACGTTCCGCAAGGGGGCGCCGCGGCCGGAGCCGAGGAACCGCGCATCAAACTTTATCCGGACACGGATGGCCACGTCGGTCAGATCGACGTTTTCAACCTGCAAGGCGGTCAACTCGGTGTCCTGAATCAAGGCGCAAGCGCGTTTGCGCTGCGGGCGGGAGCCGGCGGCAGATTTCAGGCGATACCGTTTCAGATTCCGCCGCAGGAAGCGGCGCGCGACCGCGGCGTTCTGCAACGGTTGTTTGCCGCGCACAATATCGGCCGGCGGATGGCGCGGGAGCGCCTGCGCGCACGCGGATTTAATCGCCAGCGGTTCAACCGTAATCAGCGTGGTGGCGGCGAACACCCGCGTGGCGGCGGTGAACACCCGCAGGGCCGCGGAAACGGGTCCCGCCGCGGCCGCCGCTAGCGATCCGATCCTAACATTCGGATGGAGTGAGCTCGAGTGCCCTTTGCACCTCGCCGCCTGATCGCCTTGCTTGCGGCCTTGCTTGTGCTTTCGCCCGCGCCGCTTCGCGCCGGCTCCGCCGTTGTGCAAGATCACATCGCCGGCACGTTCCCCGCCAGTCCTTCCGGCGATCTCGATGCAGCGGAGGCACAATATCGTCGGGCCTTGGCGGAATATACCGAGGCCCGGCAACGCTATACGGCGCTGGCTGAAGCCTATTGGAGCGGTATTAGCGAAAAGCGGCATCTGCGGACGAGCAAGCGCGCAAACCACCAAGCGATATTGCTCGACGATTACGTGCTCACCCAGCCTCCGATTTACTCCGGTCCGCCCCGGCCGCGCGATCCTCTCAAGCCCTCAGAAAATCCGCCGGCGCCTTATGTGCCGGTGGTGTCCGATTTTCTTGCCGCGGCGCAGCGCGAATTTAAATTCGTTCCGCGCCTGCCGCGCAGCGAAAGCGAGTTCAAGCACGCTTATGCCCGGGCGGCGCTTGCGGCCGGCCTGACCGGGGATCAGATCGTGCGGATCTACAGCTTCGAAGCTGGCGGCAACGGCGGCTACGACGTGCAGGCTGGACTCGAATACAACAAGAAGGCGCGCGCGATCACGACCGCGCTCGGCTACAATCAGCTGCTTGCGACCAACACGGTCGAGATCGTCGCCGAAAAAGGCAGTCAGTTCGTAAAAAAACTTTCGCTGCGCGCCGGCGAAGTTCAGGATGGCGAGAGACAGGCCCTCGACGACAAAATCGCGGTTCTTCGCAGAATGGTGAGTTATTCTACCAGCGTTCCTGACGCCTGGAGTGAGCATGAGAGTCTGGCAAACACCTCAAAGGGTCTCGCCATCCACGCACTGAATCTGGACCTCGATCTCGGGCCCCTGCTGCAGGCGCAAAAGCTGCTCGATTCAGTCGTCTTCGCGCGGCGCAAGGGCTATGAGGGACCACTGACCGCGGCTGACCTGGAAATGATGAATCTGACCGGCGACGGCAACGGCTTTGACATGGTCACCTTGCCGGCAGAGTGGCGCGGCAAGGTCCCGACCGCCAACTTTTTTCAGCGCAGCGGATATCTCGACAATCCGGTCGCACAGCGCAACAACGTCGTCAGCAAGCTGCTTGCCGCGACGGACGCACGCATGGACGAGGAAACCAGGAAATCCGGCGCCCGCGAACTCGCAGCGGCGCTCCAATGAGCATAGAAGTCCTCGCCGCCTTGACTCTTTCTCCGCGGCGGCCGTAAACCGGGCACTTCCAGCCGCAGAGACGGGCGCTTAGCTCAGCGGGAGAGCGTTCCCTTCACACGGGAGAGGTCGTAGGTTCAATCCCTACAGCGCCCACCATATCGTGACGTTTGGCTGCCGCGGGCGGGAAAATTAGGAAAGTCAGTTCGGCGTCACGCGCGAAGCGCTCGACTGTAGCGCGCGGATGCGCTCGGCAAGGGTTCCTTTGCCGGGTTGCGGCGATTTGACGTTAGCAGCGGACTCACCTGCCGCGCCGTAAATCCCCGCGGCCCCGCCCTTCCTGACGCTCACATCCGGCACAGCCTCTGCAAGCATGGATTCGATCGGTGAACCGGGGCCTTCCAGCGCCGCAGTGAGCCGCGCTACCTCCGCGGCCACATCGTTGATGCGCTCGCGGAGCAGCGCATTCTCGACCCGCTCAGCCGCCCAGCTCGATTCTGCCTCGTGCCGCATGATCACTATTTCACCCTGCAGCGTACTCCGGTCCTGATTAGCCGCCGCGAGTTGCGCCTCCAGTTGGCTAGCTTCCGACCGCAACCGCTCTATTGCGCCATTGCTGCGCGCGCTAGCGTTGCTCAACTGCTCGCGCAAATCGTTTTCGAGTTTGTGGGCGGCGGCGAGTTCGCCGCCCGTGCGTGCGGCTTCGGCTTCGCGCTCGGCAAGAGCGCGGGCTTGATCGGCCAGCCGGCCTTCGAGTTCCTGGATGCGGCGGCCCAACGCTTCGGTCTCGGCGGTTTGCACAAGCAACTGTCGTTCGACGTCATCGGTGCGCGCCGCCAGCCCGGCCATTTTGCCGCGTGCCTCGTTTAATTCCTTGGTTGCCGCTTCGGCTTCGCCGCGCTCACGCGCAAGCCGTTCTTCGGTTGCGCGCACGGCGCGCTCGTAATCGGCGACGCTCACCTTCATCGCTTCGATCTGCGTGCGCAGCGCGGCCAGTTCGACGCGCTGGCTGTCGGACGAGAGCGAACGCTCGCTGAGCTCGGCGCTGAGCCTGACAAGCTCCGCCTCTTTGTCAGCTAAAGTGCGCTCCGCCTCCCGCAAAGAGCCCGATTTGCTTTCGAACTCTTCTTCCGTCGTGCGTAGGTGATCGCGCAGGCTTTTCTCACGCGTTTCGGTTTCGGATATTGTTGCGGTCTTTTCGCCGAGTTCTTTCTTCAGATGGTTGATGACCTCGGATTTCTTGCCAAGATCGGCAAGCTGATGGGTGGTCTTGGCCTTCATCTGCTCGACGCTCATTTCGAGCCGTCTGGTCGACATTGCGAATTCGGCGCGGAGTTGGTCCTTGTCTGCGCGGATTTCGGCGACGGAGATGGGCGTGGCCGCCTCGACGCGGCGCATCGTCAACCGGACCGCACGATTGTGGACAAGGGAGACGAACAGAAGCCCGAGCAGGGCCGCGAGCAGGAACCCGATCCCGAAGTACATGATCGGTTCGATCATAACACCAACTCTTTGAACCGCGGCGCCGACCGGCAGACATTGCCACGCGCCGACATAGCCGCACCACCTTGAGCAAGGGTTAACCTAAACCGAGAAGGGCTGGACCGCTAGAATGAGACGGCAAATATCGAGACCGCAATCGGTGAGTGCGCCTGGACGACGGCCGACCCTAGAAGGGATTCCAGGTAGGGCGCGCAGTGAACTTGAGATAGCCGAGATTAGCTCCCAGCCGCAGTCCCACACCCGCGCGGATTGGTACGACGACAATGTCGTTTGCCCCGAGCGCTGTCATGCCTAAGCCGCCGACAAAATAAGCGGAGCCTTCGATGCCGCCGAACCTTTCGAAAATCGCTTCGGTGCGTGGCAGGTTGTAGACCAGCATCATGGTCCGGGCGCCGTCGGCGCCAATGTCGAAGCCCATTGTCGGGCCCTGCCAGAACACGCGGACGTCGCCAGCGTTCTTCGTGTAGAGCGTTCCGTCACCATAGCGAAGCCCGCCGACAAAGGCGCCGCCCGCTTCCTCGCCAAGAACGTAGCCGTTGGGTTGGCCCCATTGACTGACCGCCTTCTCGACAATCGTCGCCAGTCCGCGGGAAACGCCCCCGAAAAAATGGTGGCCGGCGTCTACAAGTTCGTCTGGCGAGTAGCGGTTGCTCGCCGGTGGTTGCCCCGGGACAGATGGCCCAGACCGCGGCGGCACTGGCTCCGGCGGCGGCGGCGAGTCGGTTTGAGCCCAAGCCGGCAAAGCGACCAAGTTGGCCGCTACCAGGGCAATTCGAGCAACCCTCAGCGCGGCAATCATGTGCAATCCCCTGGCTAACCCCCTGTTCGCGTGATCCGGCGCGAAGCCAACGCGAATCAGCGAACCATTCGCCAAAACTATGACCGCAGCGCGGCCGGAACAAAAGCAACTAGAGGAAGCGAGGGCCGACATCGATCGGTCGATCCCTCGTGAGCTCCTCAGCGGGTGGTCTTTTTAGCGACTGTCCCGAGCTTTTCTGCTCCTGCCGGGTTTCCCCACGCAAGAAAGGACGGTATGCGAAGGCCGGGAGTGCCGTACTTCAAAGGCGACCCATCAAGTCCGGTGACAATGCCGCCTGCTGCGACCAAAATCGCATGGCCCGCGGCGATGTCCCAGTCCATGGTCGGTCCAAGGCGCGGATAGTGATCAGCTGTCCCTTCGGCCAGGCGGCAAAATTTCAAGGAAGACCCGCAGCCGATCCGGCGAGTATGTGGCAAACGCTGAAGGTAGGCCTCGGTCGGGGCATCGAGATGGCTTCGGCTGACCATAACGATGAATTCGCCCGCTGGCGCTGAACGCGTGTGGATGGGCTGCGGCGGAAGCGCTGTTTCCTCAGCGAATTCCAGCCGTTCGGCGCCTCTGCCGACAATGCCGCGCCAAATAAGGCCGAGCGCCGGCGCGGTGATGACGCCGAGCACCGGAAAGCCTTCCGACAAAAGTGCGATATTGACGGTGTACTCGTTGCGGCCGGCAATAAACTCTTTGGTCCCGTCGAGAGGGTCGACGAGATAGTAGCGATCGGATTTGGCCGGGAGGATCGCGCCTTCCACCGATTCCTCGGAAACGATCGGGAGGGAAACGCCGAGACGGGCCAGACCGTCGGCGATAACCGCTTCCGCCGCCTCATCTGCCGAGGTTACTGGGGAGCCGTCCGCCTTGGTGCGGACGTTCACGCCAAGCGTTCCCCTGATGGCGTTGGCCGCGACAATACTGAGTTGGGTGAGCGCGTTCAGCGCATCCGGATAGTCGGCTGGGTCGAGCTTGGACAATGGGACTCCTTGCCGCCGCGCTTTCCTGTTCCCGCGGCGCGTCGTCTACCACAGGGCGCCGGCTACGGCACGATTGCCGAATCAGCCATGCTGTGACAGGCACTCGGAGCTACGCGGTTGCAGCGGAGAAGCTCATGTCCGCCCCAGTTTCCGATCCCATCGCCATCGGGTCTCTCGATCTGGCGGCTTTATTGTGCTCGCGCGTTTGCCATGACCTCATCAGCCCGGTCGGCGCGATCGTCAACGGCATCGAAGTCATGGAGGAGGACAAAAACGAAGAGACCAAGACATTTGCTCTCGAGTTGATCAAGAAGAGCGCCTACCAGGCGTCAGCCAAGCTCCAGTTTTGCCGGTTGGCGTTCGGCGCCGCCGGTTCGGCCGGGGCGCAGATCGATCTCGGCGACGCCGAAAAACTTGCGCGGGGACTCTTCGACGACGGCAAGACCGCGCTGACTTGGAATTTGCCGCGGCTTTTGTTGGACAAAAATCGTGTGAAGCTGTTGCTCAACATGCTGGTCATTGCCGCCGGGACGGTGTCCCGCGGCGGAACCCTCACGGTCGAACCGATAATGGCGGGCGACAAGGTTTCGGGTTTCACTGTTACCGCCGCCGGCCAAAGTCCGCGCTTGAATCCGGCGATCAGCGGCCTGCTGGCGGGCAGCGCAAGCCAGCCCGTGGACGCCCATGCGATTCAACCCCTCTACGCGGGCATTTTGGCGCGAGATTGCGGGCTTTCCCTTTCGGCGCTTGGCGACGCCTCTTCGGTGATCTTAACCGCTCGCTAACCAAGCCAATCGCGCGGGGTCGTCGGCAAAGCGTCGGCCCGCAACTGAAATTAAACGCTTTCCCAACAGACTCCTATCCGTCCGTCGGGTGTGCCACCCGCCGGCCAGACACGCCTGCGTGCGTGACGGCGGCGCTGGAAACCGAGCGCCGGGCTGTGCGAAATCGTGCGTTGGCGAGGCGCGTAGTATGGACGACCTGTTACGGGAGTTCCTTACCGAGACCAACGAGAATCTCGAGCGCGTCGATGCGGAAATCGTCCGTTTCGAGCATGAGCCCAGCAACGGCGAAATCCTCGGCAACATTTTTCGCCTCGTCCATACCATTAAAGGGACTTGCGGATTTCTCGGGCTCCCCCGACTCGAGGCGCTGGCGCACGCGACCGAAACTTTAATGAGCCGGTTCCGCGACGGAATGCCGGTCACCAGCGATGCCGTCACTCTCGTCCTTTCCGCCATCGATCGCATCAAAGTCATCCTTGCCGAAATCGAAGAGAAGCAAGGCGACGAGGGTGGCGACGACAGCGACCTTATCGAGCAGCTGCATCATTTGGTGCAACATTCCCGCGTCCGTTCCAGCCCCGCGTCCGGAGCGCCCGACGACGTTAAAGCCCAGCCGGCGTCTCGCGGACCGGCGGCAGCAAAAGATTTGGCTCGCGAGAAAGATGCTGCGGAAGGATCTCGCGATGAGCGCGAGCGCGCCGCCAATTATTCAATTCGCGTGCAGGTCGAAACGCTCGATAACCTGATGACTAGGGTTTCCGAACTGGTCCTGACCCGCAACCAGCTTCTCGAGATCGTTCGCCGGCACGAGGAGTCCGATTTCAACGTACCTCTGCAACGGCTTTCAAACGTGACAGCCGAGCTGCAAGAGGGCGTGATGAAAACGCGCATGCAGCCCATCGGAAACGCGTGGCAAAAGCTGCCCCGGATCGTGCGCGATCTTTGCACCGAACTCGAAAAAGACATCGAGCTCGAAATGCATGGAGCCAACACGGAACTCGACCGCCAAGTCCTGGAGCTGGTCAAGGATCCGCTTACCCATCTTGTTCGCAACTGTGCGGACCATGGTATCGAAAGTCCCGCTGAACGGCTTGCGGCAGGCAAGCCGCGTATCGGAAAGATTCGGCTGTCGGCCTGCCACCAAGGCGGTCACATTATCATCGAGATTGCCGATAACGGCCGCGGTCTCGACGTCGAGCGGATCCGTGCGCTCGCGCTTGAGCACGGCTTGCTGAACGAAAGCGAGCTTGCGGCAAAATCCGATTCTGAAATCTGCAATTTGATCTTCATGCCGGGGTTTTCAACGGCAACGCGCATTACCAGCATTTCCGGTCGCGGCGTCGGCATGGACGTGGTGCGCGCCAATGTGGAGCAGATCGGTGGCACCGTAGAGTTGAAGTCGATCCCTAAAGTGGGCACGACCTTCTCCATAAAGATTCCGCTGACACTCGCCATTGTTTCCGCGCTCATCGTCGAAGCGAGCGGCGAGCGTTTCGCAATCCCGCAGCTTTCCGTGCTCGAGCTGGTGCGAGCCGGCAGCGTCCATCGCATCGAATGGATAAAGGAGACACCCGTTCTGCGTCTGCGGAGGGAATTGCTGCCGCTTATTTATCTGAACGACGTTCTTAGGCTCGATCAAAGCAAGCCAGACCACGGCTACGTTGTAGTGATGCAGGTGGGAAATCAGGTTTTCGGCCTCGTCGTCGATGGGCTTTTCCATACCGAGGAAATCGTAATCAAGCCGATGTCATCGAAGCTGCGCTACATCTCGGCTTTTTCCGGCACCACCATTCTCGGCGATGGCGCCGTGATCATGATTATCGATCCCAACGGAATTGTTCAGGCGCTCGGCCGAGCCGCGCCGGTGCTCGCGCGCGCGCAAGAGGCCGAGACAAGAAATGCGGCAGAGTCCGGCAATCAAATTCTCACTCCGCTCTTGGTTTTCCGCGCCGGTTCGCAGCAGCCGAAAGCGGTACCGCTATCGCTCATATCGCGGCTTGAGGAAATCGATTGCGGACGAATTGAAAAGTCCAACGACCAGCATCTGGTCCAATACCGCGGTCAGCTCATGCCGCTTTTGTGCATCGATGCGCAGACGAAGATCAAACAAGACGGCGTCCAGCCGGTCCTCGTTTTCTCGGAGCGTAACCGCTCCATGGGCCTCCTTGTCGATGAGATTGTCGACATCGTCGAACAGCAGCTCGATATCGAGGTCGTGAGTGATCAACCCGGTGTTCTGGGCTGTGCCGTCGTGAAAGGCAGGGCGACTGAGGTCATCGACGTCGGACACTTTCTGCCACAGGCATTTGCTGACTGGTTGGACCGCCGAGACACTCGACCGGCTCCGCTCGCCCCGAAAGTTTTGTTGGTGGACGATTCAGCGTTCTTTCGAGACATGTTGGCGCCCTTGATCAAGGCGGCCGGCTATCAAGTCGTCGCCGTGCCTTCGGCCACGCAGGCGCTGGCGACGCTCTCCTCCGGGACGGCAATTGACGTCGTCGTCACCGACATCGAAATGCCGGAAATGGACGGGTTCGCGTTAGCTACAACCTTGCGCCAGGACCCGAGGACGGCGGCAATCCCGGTCATTGCGCTCTCGGCAATGGTTTCTACAGACGCGATCCAGCGCGGCCGTCGCGCCGGCTTCCATGATTTCGTCGCCAAATTCGATCGTGCCGGGCTTATCGCGGCCATAAAGGAGCAGACCGACGAGCTGCACGCGGCGGCTTAACGGGGCAAGTATCCGGAAACGTCATGCACAAGGACGACCACTTTACCGAATTCGTCACTTTCAACGTCGCCGGCCAATTGTTTGGCCTGCCGATTGAGCAAGTGCAGGATGTTTTCAAGCCTTCTTGCGTCACGCGTGTGCCGCTGGCCGGCGCGGAGATTGCCGGGGTGCTCAACCTGCGCGGCCGTATTGTTACGGCCATCGAGATGCGCAGCCGGCTCGACGCGCAACCCCGTGATAACGGCGCCGAAGCGATGGCCATCGGCATCGAAGCCAAGGGCGAATCCTTCGGCCTGATAGTCGACGCGGTCGGAGAAGTACTCAAGCTCGCGGACTTTGAGCTTGAACCGAACCCGATCAACCTCGACCGCAAGCTCGCTGTCTTGTCCCATGGTGTCTACCGTCTCGAGGATCAGCTGCTCGTTGTTCTGGATATCGAGGAAGTGTTGAGGCTGCGAGGCAAGGCGGCAGCGGCCTGAAATGAGGAATGCATCGCAATATCGAGCGGGATCATCCCGCAAAACCCTGAAGTGAGGAACCAATGAAAACGTGCTTGGTGGTGGACGACTCCAGTGTCATTCGCAAAGTGGCGCGAAGGATTCTCGAAGGCCTGGATTTTGATATTTCCGAAGCCGAGAACGGCCAGGAAGCGATCGTCGCATGCCGTGAGCAGATTCCCGACGCGATTCTGCTCGACTGGAACATGCCGAAGATGGACGGCTATGAGTTCTTGCGCGCGCTTCGGCGGTTGCCCGGCGGGGACAAGCCCAAAGTTGTGTTCTGCACAACCGAGAATGACGTCGCTCACATTGCGCGCGCGCTGCACGCCGGCGCCAACGAGTACATCATGAAACCTTTCGACAAGGACATTGTCGAGGCCAAGTTCCAGGAAGTTGGACTCATCTGATTCGCCAACGACGGCGAGTCAGGATGCGTTGATGTTCCTGGTTGAGTTTGAAAGTCGAGTGAATGAGTAGTGTAGCTTCCGCCGTTGCGAGCGTATCTGAGGCCGACCACCCGATCCGCGTCATGATTGTCGATGACGCGGCCGTCGTCCGCCGGCTCCTCAGTCGCTGGATCGACGCCGAACCGGATCTCACAGTTGCGGCGACTTTGCGGACCGGGCGCGAAGCAGTCGACCAGATCGAAGCAATCAACCCTGACGTCGTTGTGCTTGACGTGGAAATGCCGGAGCTTGACGGCATTTCGGCGTTGCCACTGCTGCTACGGAAAAAGCGCAATCTCATTGTCATCATGGCTTCGGCGCTGACGCGCCGATGCGCCGAGGTCAGCCTGCGAGCACTGTCTCTGGGCGCGGCTGACTATGTGCCGAAGCCGGAGACCGCGACCGACGCTCCGACTTCGGCGACATTTCAGCGTGAATTGATCGAGAAAATTCGCAGTCTCGGTGGGCGGGACCGCGCGCGGATGAAGCTCCGGTCGTCCAACCTCGCCAAAAGCCTACTGGATAGAGGTGCAGGCAAAGTCGGGAGCCCAGCGTTTGCATTGCGTCCGTTTGCGCGCGTTTCACCCCAGGCGCTGGTGATCGGTTCGTCGACCGGCGGCCCGCAGGCGCTGACCACGCTCATCCGGCAATTGACCGCTACGCTCGATCGGGCGCCAATTCTGATTACCCAGCACATGCCGCCAACCTTCACGACCGTTTTGGCCGAGCATTTAGCCCGGATCAGCGGCCGAAACGTTCGCGAAGCCGAGCATGGAGAACCGGTCGTGGCCGGCAACGTTTACATCGCCCCCGGAGGGCGGCACATGCGCGTCGCGCGCGGGCGGAGCGGGGTCTCGATTGTGCTGGGCGACGATCCGCCGATCAACTTTTGCAAGCCCGCGGTAGATCCGTTGCTCGAGTCCGCTTCCGCCAGCTGGGAAGCAGGCACGCTCGCCCTCATTCTGACCGGCATGGGCGCCGACGGCACAGACGGCGCTCACAAGATTGTCGCCGCCGGGGGTAGTGTTATCGCTCAAAATGAGGCGACAAGCGCCGTCTGGGGCATGCCGCGCGCGGTGGCGCAGGCGGGCCTTTGCGCGGCAGTCCTTCCGCTCCCCGAGATCGGTGCCGTGGTCAATCGGCTATTTTCGGGGGAGGCCCCATGACACCGGCCGATTTCGACTTCCTGCGCGGCTTGCTGAAGCGGCGTTCGGGCTTGGTGCTCTCGTCCGACAAGCAATACCTGGTCGAAAGCCGGTTGTTGCCGGTTGCGCGCAAGGCCGGGTTTGATCACCTCTCGGCGCTGATTGACGCGCTTAAAGCCGACAAGACGGAAATGTTGATGACCGCCGTGGTCGAGGCAATGACCACGAACGAATCTTTCTTTTTTCGCGACAAGGTGCCTTTCGACAATCTTCGGACCACCGTGTTCCCCGCACTTCAGGCTGCGCGGCGGCATTCACGCGCCCTGCGCATTTGGTGCGCTGCCGCCGCAAGCGGCCAGGAGCCTTACTCACTGGCGATGGCACTCAGCGAAATGGATAACGGCTTCGCCGGTTGGCGGATTGAAGTGATTGCCACCGATATTTCCAATGCCATTTTGGAGAAAGCGCGACAGGGGCTTTACAGCCAGTTCGAAGTACAGCGCGGGCTACCGATCCAGCTCCTGATCAAGTATTTCAGCCAGAATGACGAGATGTGGCAAATCGCGCCCGAAATCCGCACCATGGTGAAATACCGACAGCTTAATCTTCTGTCGGACTTTTCCGATCTCGGCACATTCGATTTGATTTTCTGCCGAAACGTACTGATCTATTTCGACCAGCAGACGAAAATCGACGTACTCGACCGCCTCGCCGAAGTTATTGCCGACGATGGCTATCTAGTGCTCGGCGCCGCCGAAACCGTCGTCGGACTGACTGACAGCTTCAAGGTCTGCCCGCAATTGCGCGGTCTCTACGCGCCAAATGCGCAGCGGTCGAAACCGCGCCACGCCTCCGGAAATCAACCGAGGCCGCGCTTGGTCGCCGTCAACAGCGGGCGCTGAAGCGGAGCGGACAATAACGTTGCGGTTAGGCGGAGATCTTTGCTTCGTCTTCGTTCGGTTCGCGCAGGACGTAGCCGCGGCCCCACACCGTTTCGATATAATTCTTGCCGCTCGAAGCGTTGGCGAGTTTTTTCCGCAGCTTGCAGATAAAAACGTCGATGATCTTGAGCTCGGGTTCGTCCATCCCGCCATAGAGATGGTTGAGAAACATCTCTTTGGTGAGAGTCGTACCCTTGCGCAGTGAGAGCAGCTCCAGCATCTGATATTCTTTGCCGGTCAGATGCACGCGCGCGGCGTTGACCTCGACAGTCTTGGTGTCCAGGTTGACCACGAGATCGCCGGTCTGAATGACCGACTGCGCATGTCCTTTGGAGCGGCGCACGATTGCATGAATACGAGCTACCAATTCGTCCTTGTGGAACGGCTTGGTCATGTAATCGTCGGCGCCGAAACCCAATCCTCTGACCTTGTCTTCGATGCCGGCCAGACCCGTTAGGATCAGAATCGGCGTCTTGACTTTCGAAACCCGCAAACTGCGAAGTACTTCGAAGCCGGACATGTCCGGAAGATTGAGATCGAGCAAGATAATGTCGTAGTCGTAGATCTTGCCGAGATCGATCCCTTCTTCCCCAAGGTCAGTCGTATAGACGTTGAAGCTCTCGGACTTGAGCATCAACTCGATCGATTGCGCTGTTGCGCTGTCGTCTTCGATCAGCAATACGCGCATGCCAATCCCTCTCTTCGCCGCATGGGCTAAGGTCGGCACGCCCCTGCGGCGGCCCCCGAACAACGCCTTGGGACAAACTGATTCGAGACTGTAAACCAGCTATGGTTAACAAAACCTGATTCCCAGTTGCAAGCAGCTCGCAAAGAAAATTCAGCGAGGGGCTGTAAGATATTGCAGGGGAGTGGTTTTCTAGCCACGTCGATACTCAAGTTCCAAATTAAGACTCGGCGCTAACCAAATCTACAGAGTTGCTGGTTGCCTCGACCGATAGCCGGTTTTTCCCAAGGACAACGCAATGATTAACGGCTCGGGTAAATACAGCGTTAAGATAGCCGTTAGCCTAGTAACCATCTGCACTCCGCCGACCCCGCTTCGATCGCCCCGCTGAGGCGAATAGGCGGCCGGATCGCCTTAAACGGCGAGGGTTGGAAACCGAACGCTAACGTTATCGTGGCACCATCATCCCCTTGCAGGTACTGCGCTGGCTGTTGACCGGCGGCAGATCCCGTGACTTCGGGGGAGTAACAGTCGATGAAGTCCCGAGAGACTCTAATTCGTTTGAAGAAGTTTCAGGTTGACGAAAAGCAGCGCAAGGTGGCGCAGATCGAAACCATGATCGCCGAGTTCGAGCGTATGGCGGGCGATTTGGAGCGGGAAATTCGCGTCGAGCAGGATCGCGCCGGCATTCATGACCCCGCACATTTTGCTTATCCGACCTATGCCAAGGCTGCCATCGGCCGCCGCGAGAACCTCAAGCGCTCGGCCGATGAACTACGCGGCCAACTCGAGGGCGTGAAAGGTGGGCTCGACGATGCTTTGGATGAGCTCAAAAAGGCCGAATTACTGGACGAGCGAGATCAAATGCGAGATCGCGAGGCCGAGCATGCGGTCGAACAATCGGAACTTGAGGCCGTTGGGCTGATGCGCCTACGCGGTGGCGCCACGGCCTAGGCTTACTCGGCCAGAGGCCGCCTTCTCTCGGCTCTGTTTCTCCCTTCGCCTAATCGCCGGGTCCGGTCTGTGCTAAGTGCGGCACAATGGCC
>Ga0070761_10000914_pt1 | contig 18700 bp, 11 predicted proteins | sample HubBroMetageREF1_FD_66724 | JGI IMG/M metagenome (GOLD analysis project Ga0070761, IMG submission 66724) | Reference soil microbial communities from the Hubbard Brook experimental Forest, New Hampshire, USA - Hubbard Brook CCASE Soil... | ecosystem: Environmental > Terrestrial > Soil >... | reverse complement strand
TTTCCGCCGGACATCGTTCCGCCGGATGTGTTCGCCCGCCGCGACCCGCTGAAGATCGATGCGAAGCATTACCACTTGGATTTCGAAAACGAGCACGTGCGCGCCATCCGGCTCACGCTACAGGCCGACGAAAGCGTGCCCATGCACGACGACGTCGATGCGTTCGCCGTGTGCATCCAGGAGTGTCACCTGCGCTTCACCCGGACTGACGGCCACATTCAAGATGTCCACATGGAGAGCGGCGAAACCCGCTGGCTTTATGGCGATGCACATTCCGCCAGAAATCTGAACACGAACCCGATGGAAATGCTCATCATCGAGGTGAAGGCCGCGAGTAAAGATCGATAATCCGCTCGATGGCCCGCCGGCACACGGCGCAAAAACCTCCTTCATCGCGGGTGAACATGATGCAATCCGCCTGCGGGCGATAGTATCCGCGACCCTCGTACATGGCGCCTTCGAACGCTCCCACGGCGTGTCCGTGCGGGCCGGATGCGAGCAACGCGGTAGTCTTTTCGCGCTCTTCGCGGAACAGCGCTTCCATGGCGTCTTCGGGCAGATGTGCTGCGCGAATCTGCCGGCGCCGCGCCTGAATCTCCTTCTCCAGCGATTCAAACCGATCCTTGGGCCAGGGCGTCGGCAGCGGCGTACCCGCGGCGATCAGGCCGCTCCACTTGGCCGCGTGCGGATCGGCGGTGACGTTGGGTTCCCACGGTTCCGGCCGCGCGCTGGATGCTTCGTACGCCACGTCCGACGTATAGTATTCGTCCGCCAGGCCCGCGAAGTGATGGCCGAATTCATGCACGAAAACATATGGCGTGAAGGCGTTGTCCGCCGCCACCGTGGCGTACAGGTTGAAGATCCCGCCGCCCCCGTACTTGCGGTCGTTCACCACGATTTCGATGAACTCATAAGGCGCCGCCGATGCGGCTTCCCGCATGCGCTTGTTGTCGAACGTGAGCACATAACGCTCGGAGCCGAAGGCATCGTAAGTGGCGCGCAACGGCGGCCTGCGATGGATGCCATCCGAAGGGCGGGACACGCCGCTGTCGTCCGCCGGCGTATCCACCGCCCACACGTTGAAATCGCCGCGGCGTTCCTTGAATGGCGAGGCGGAGAACAGCGTATCGGCCATGCGCCGCGCGTCTTTGTGCCATTTCTCCATCTCGCCGGCCGCGTAGCCGTCACCCATCAGCAGCAAGTCGACCTTGTCGCGCGGTTCGCCGTTCTGCATGACCGCCCAGACCTTGACGTTGGCCGGCGGTCCCGCGCGGTCGATGGCCGGGTCGGCCGGATTCACGGCCACGGACCACAGTTCCCGGAACGCATTCTGCCGATCGCGTTTCTTGACCACCACCTGCACCGGCGAGGTGGGAGCCGGAAACCGCAGCGACTCGTGAAACTGCCGCCGCACATCGGCCGCCTCGGGTGTTTCCTGCCACTCTCCGAAGACGCTGGCGAACCCGCGCGAGTACAGCACGCGGTTGGTTCCGCGGTCCAGCACTTCGAAGTAATACTTGCCCAGGTTGGTGTCGTCTATGGCGCGATCCAGGCGGCCCGGCCACGGCCCTTCCAGCACCAGGCCATCGAGCGAGATCTGTTCCTCGGTGGCCGTACCGCCGTGGAAGCAATCCAGGCGCATGGTTCGCGGATCGGCTGCGGGCAGGGTCGATAGCGCCATGAGGAACAAGATTGAAAATCGCAAGCTTCAACTACTGTAACGCAAAGGTGGGACAGGCCTCCTGGCGTGAATATCGGGAATCTGCATTAATTGTGGGGCGGTTAACCCTGGTCCGCGCGGGTCCTCCAGGACCCGCTCTTCGCGCAACGGAACAGGCGGGCGTGGACGCCCGCCGCAGGCCTGGAGGCCCGCCCCACGATTAATGCAGGTGTTCGGTCAACGCGCGGGCGCGGCTTGAATCTGGCTGGATTGCCGCAGCCGGCTGGCCTGCGACGCCGGTTGCGAAACGCGCAATGGTGCGGATTCCGGCACGGCGAACACATCCGTGTCCGGCGCCGCGAAAAACTCGCGGTGCAACGCTTCCATGGCCGCCTGCAGATCCGCTTCGCGTATGGCAAACGCAAGGCTCAGCGAGGACGAGCCCTGGGCTGTCAGCCGCACATCGGTGTGGTGCAAAGCACCGCGGGCGCGCGCCAGCGTGGACGGCATGTGGGCCAAGCCCTCGCCGACCAGCCAAATCGCCGCCCGGTCCTCTTCTACGCTAATGTCCACACTCTCATCGACCTTTCGTAGGACCTCGGATAGCCCGGGCCAGTTCTCCACGGCAAACGAAATGCCTTGCTCGTGGGCTTGAATCAGATCGACTGCAACGTGCTCCCGAGTGAACAGGTCCGACAGCCCGTCCGTAATGCTGGACAGCATTCCCTGGTGTTTGACGCGCAGGTGTACTACTACCATCCCCGCCTTCGACGTCAGGCATTTCACGATCCCCGGAGCGGCCTTAACTTTCGACACCACGCGCGTACCCTCCACCTCCGGCCGGCGCGAATTCCGGATTACAATCGGGATCCTTTGCCGCAGGGCTGGCGCCACCGCAGCCGGCTGCAGTACCTTTGCGCCGAAGCGGGCCATCTCCTCAGCCTCCTGGTATGAGATTTCCCGCAAACGGTACCCGCCCGCGAGTACCCGCGGATCGCAGCTCAACATCCCGTCCACATCCGTCCAGATCTGGATCTCGTCCGCCGAAATACCCGCGCCTACCAGCGACGCCGTCAAGTCGGATCCGCCGCGTCCGAGTGTCGTGGTGACGCCGCCGGGAGTCGCTCCAATGAATCCGCCCATCACCACCACGCGGTCGCGCGCCAGCAGGCCCACGGTCCGGCGCAGCCGTGCGTAGGTATCCCAATGCCACGGCTTGGCGTGCGTAAACTGGTCGCCGGTGACGATAACTTTGCGCGCGTCCACCTGCGCGGCATTTATGCCCAAGTGGCGGAACGCCTCGGCTATGATGAGGCTGGAAAACCGCTCGCCGTAGCTCAGTACCTGGTCCTGGATCTCCGGCGTGAACTGCCGGCCATCGACCAGCTCCACCAGCAGCGCATGCAATTCGCGGAACATGGGAGCGATGCTGTCGCGCAGAAACGGTTCCGCGCGCTGGCCTAACACGCCGCGGGTTTCATTGCAGTGCATACGGCGCAGCGCTTCGATTTGCTGCCCTGCGGAGTACGAGTTGCCGCGCGCGGCGTAACGTACCGCGTCCAGCAACCGGTCCGTAGTCTTCCCCATGGCGGAGACGACTACCACAGGCTTTCGATCCAAATGGTCTTTTACGATGGAGGCTACTCGCTCGATTGCGCCGGCGGACTCTAACGAGGAGCCGCCGAATTTCATGACTATCATGAGCCCATGTTATCCGGAATGCCATTAGGGGCCCATAAAAGCGCGCTAAGGAAGTTATCAGGAAAGGCTTCGGTTTCGGTAATGATAATGATCCCTTATTTCGCAGAAACGTTTGAGTTAGGATGAAGGCATGGCGCGCTTATTTCCAGCAGCTATGCTACTGAGCGCCGCTTCCATGCTGGCACAGCAGCCGTCCGCCAGGACCGGCCACTTGGGGTCGGTAAACGGAACCGTGACTGACGAAGAGGGCAGGGCTGTTGCCGGGGCAACGGTCTATGCCGACCCCATGGACGCCGTCATGATAGGCATAGTCCCCCAGAATCAAACGGACGCGGCCGGCCGCTTCGCCATCGGCCGTCTATTGTGGGGCCGCTATCGCATTTCCGCGGCGAAGGAGGAGGAGAGCTACCCCGCAATGCTTTCTGAATTCTTCACCAGGAATCACCCGCCTCAAACGGTTACGCTCGGACCGGAGAATCCAACTGTAACGGTGTCGATCCGAATGGGACCGAAAGCCGGAAAACTGACCGGCACCGCGACCGATGCCGTCACGTCCGCGCCTCTGAACACATGCGCCGATTTCCGGTGGGCCTCGGATCCCCGCAATTTCTTGACCGGCACGGGTCTCGTGACTGCGAAATTCGGAGTATTAATACCGTCCAGCACAGATGTTCTTTGGACGGTCTGGCAAGATGGTTACAAACCTTGGTATTACCCAGGAACCACGGACGAGTCCGCAGCTACTTCCGTACGCTTGGAACCGGGGCAAGTGAAAACAGTAGCTATTGAATTGCAGCCCGATGCCGCTGCCGTGTACGCCGGATGCGGCATGCCGGTGGGGACCGTAATCAAACCCTGAAACGGCCGCACACCTGCATTAATTGTGGGGCGGATCCCCCGGTCCGCGGCCGACGCCCTCGCCGGCCTGTCGCCGACGTCAAGCGCTTGATTTAAAGCGAGGAACGGGTCCAGGGGGACCGGGACCAGAGGGCACCCCGACCAGGGGGTCCGCCCATCCGCCCCACAAGCAAACACTGGGCTCCTTATGGCGCAGTAGTTGTAGTAGTATTTACCAACACGGTAATCTGCGACGCATTATAGGCGACCACGGCCAGGCTCTGCTTCCCGTTACCCATGAAATCGCCCGGGGCCATCGCCACGGGATTTGCGCCCACTGCATAGTTCAACCCCGGTTGGAACGTGCCGTTACCGACGCCCTGCAGTACCATCGCGGCATCCAGGTAGCTGTTGTTCACGGCTATGTCCGGGACCCCGTCGCCGTTAAAGTCGGCAACTACCAGGAAGTCGGCGGTTCCGACCGGGTAGTCCGCGGGTGGTCCGAACGTGCCGTTGCCATTGCCGAGCAAGACCGAGACCACGCTGTTCCCGGTTTCGTAATTGATCACCGCCAAGTCGACGATGCCGTCGCCATTCAGGTCCGTCAGGGCCAAACAAGTCGGATCGGTGCCAATCGATAGGTTGGTGGGCCTCCCGAACAAGCCATTGCCCTGGTTCAGCGATATCGAAATGGTATTGGAATGGTTAGCGGTTACGAAGTCCAGATTTCCGTCCCCGTTAAGATCCGCCAGCGCGATGAACTGAGGGTTCACTCCCACCGGATAATCTACCGCTTTCCCAAAGGTGCCGTCACCTGCGCCGAACAAAATCGAGACGTTCGAGCTGGAATAGTTGGCCACCACCAAGTCGGGGCTTCCGTCTCCATTCACGTCGCCCACGGCCAAGGCGATGGGCCCATTTTCGACCTTGTAGTACTTGGCCGGCTTGAAACTACCATTCCCGTTCCCCAGCAGGATGGCGACTTCGCTCCCGTTGTAGCAGGCCACGGCCAGATCCTGAATTCCATCGTGATTGAAGTCGCCCACGGCTACGAACCTCGGTCCGTTTTGCACGGGATAATTCACCGGCAGGCGGAAGCTGCCGTTGCCATTCCCCAGCAAAACGGCCACGGCGTTCAAGTTAATGTCCGCCACCACCAGGTCGCCTTTGCCATCGTTGTTGAAGTCGCCCTGGGCCACGTACTCGGGATCGCTACCCGTCGGGTACGCATTTTCGTGAGGGAATTTACCGCCAGTGCCGGCCAGCATCACGCAAATCGCGTTCGCGCTTTGGTCGGCCACCACCACATCCGTGGCCGCACCGCCATTGAAGTTGCCGGTGGCGGCGAAAACGGCGCCCACCCCGGAAAAATAAGTGGCGGGCTTTCCAAAAGCGCCGGTCCCGTTCCCAAACAGGATGCCGATGATGTTGGAATTCGCATTCACCACCACCAGGTCCGGATTCCCATCGGCGTTAAAGTCGCCCGTTGCCACCGACATAGGCTCGCTCCCCGCGGGAAAGTTCACTGCCGGCTTCAGGCCGCCCGAGGTGGCGCCCAGCAGAATGGAGACGTTTGCCGAGCCATAGTTGGCCACCGCCACGTCCGGCTTTCCATCTCCGTTGAAATCGGCAACCAGGATGGCGATCGGATTGGTTCCGGCGCCGAATGTGGCCGGCGCGCCGAAGTCGCCATTGCCCTTGCCCACCAAAACCGAAACCGTGTTCGAGAAGTAGTTAGCGACCGCTAAGTCCAGTATGCCATCGCCGTTGAAGTCCGCCACGGCCACGGCCCGCGGGTCGATTCCCGTGCCGAACCGCAGCCCTCCGGTAAAGGTGCCATTACCCACACCCAGCAGCACCGCGACGTTGTTGTCGCCGGAGTCGGCCACCACCACGTCCAGGTTGCCGTCGCCGTTGAAATCGCCCAGCGCCAAGGAGTAAGGATCCTTGCCAACGGTGAAGTTGAGTGCCGCCTGGAAATTGCCGGTGCCCGTGCCCAAGAGGATCGATACGCTAGCGGAACTGTAATTGACTACGGCCAGATCCAGATAGCCGTCGTTGTTGAAGTCGCCCACGGCGGCGGCCACCGGATCCGAGCCCACGGTGTAGCTCGCCAGAGTGGTGAAAGTGCCGTTGCCGCTGCCCAACATGATGGTTACCTGATTGGCGTTGCCGTTGGTCACCGCCAAATCGGGGATGCCGTCGCCATTGAAGTCTCCCACCGCGATGGCGGTTGGGGATGTGCCCGCGGAAAATACCGTAGGTGCGTTAAAGGTCGCCGTGGTTGCCCACGCCGGCAGGGCGAATATCGCCACCGCGCAAATCGAACGACACAGCCTCGGAAAATTTGTCTGTTGCATTCTATGCTCCTTAGTTTCTGCGAAATGCGAATACATGACGCACCATAATGTACTACGCATCGGCGCCAATAGCCAGTGAAGTCTTATGAAATTCTTATGCCTCGGTACTGGGCTTGCCATAGCCAGCCGCTATCTGATCTGAAATCGCGCCACAGCCTTCCCAAAGTGGATCTCGTCGCCGGACTCCAGCTTCGTCCCGCGCGCCGTGCGATGCACTTCCTGGCTCATTCCGTCGCGCACGATCCGGACGCCGCAGTCGGGTGTGCCGCCCTGGTCCCGCCTGTACCATCGGTCGTTGAACAGCCGGTATTCGCCCGCGGCCTTGTCGTAGACAATATGCGCATGTTCGCGCGATACCGAACGGTTGATCTCGGTGTCTTCCGCAAAGGCCAAATCGTTGCGGCGGATGAGGCCTTCGGAACGGTATACATCCACGGTGCGTCCGATGTTCATGCGCGCCTTGGAAAGCCCGATTTCCGCCGCGTTGGCTTGCCCTGCCACGACGATCAGCTTGGCCGTACGCCGCGCCGCGGCCGCGGGACGCTCTTGCGAATCGACTTCCACCCACACCCACTGTTCTCCCGGCGCCGGAAGCTCCCGCGTGACGTGCACGTCCACCCGCAGATCCTCCGGATACCGGCACTCGTTCCGATCGAGGCTGCCGCGCAGTTCCTGCTCGAAATATGTGCGGAAAAACTTGCCGGTGAACATAGACGTCCGGCTGTCCTCGATGCCGCGCACGTGAATGTGGACCACATTGAACGGGAAAACTTTCCTGCCCCCCAGGCGGTAGCTCTTCTCGCGAACCTGGTCCAGAATAGCCAGACGGATCTCGGCCACCTCGGGCGGCTCGTCGCCTTGCCCGTGCGTGAATGGGCCCTCAAAGACGGTGCGTCCGAATTTTTCGAGAAAATCGGCCAGGTTCATTTTCCACACATCACAGACAGGCCGGGAGGACCTGTCCTACTCATGGCAGCAGTCCCAAATCCTTCGCAGCTTCCATGATCTCACGCGCGATGGGCGCAGCTACCTGGCCGCCATATCCGCCATGTTCCACCAGCACCGCGAACGCCAGGCGATGCGCGGCGTCTCCATCATAAGGCGCGAAGCCCGCGAACCAGGCGTGCGGCTCGCCCGCCCCGAGTTGGGCCGTGCCTGTCTTGCCGGCCAGGTTGACGGGCGTTCCCGCCATAGCGTGCCGCGCCGTGCCATCCGTGACGACCAGCCGCATCGCGCCGGCGATAAACCCCGCGGGTTCGGCCGGAACAATGGCGCGCGGCGCATCCTGGCGTGCATTGCTTTCGTCGAGCACCCAACGGCCCTGCGGCATCGCGCCGCCCGCGGCGATAGTAGCCGCCACGCGCGCCATCTTGAACGGGGTGATCAGCAGCGGCCCCTGACCGTACGACGCGAAGGGCATAGTAGCCTTCAACTCCGCCTCATCGCCCGAGGAGATGTCCAGCAAATCGGCGGTCTGCCGCAGCGCCTGCCATCCCACTTTGTAGGTTCCGAGCTGCGCGAAATAGCCATTGCAGGAAACCTCGATGGCGCGTTGCATGGCCAGCGTGCCATGCGGTTGATCTTTGATGTCGTCGCGTATAGGCCGGCGGTAACCTTCCACCACGGCGCCGGCGCGCCCGTCCCGCAGCCGGCGGCAAGTGAATGTCTGATTCCTCAGGTCCGGATCCAACCGCAAGGCCGCCATGGCGGTCACCAGCTTGAAGGTCGAGCCGGGCGGATACTGGCCGTACCGCGCGCGATCAAGCAGTTCGTCGTCCGAAGGCGGCGCATTGCGTGCGCCGGGCGGAGCAGGTTCCGGCATGGCGACCATCGCCAGCACGTCGCCGGAATTCGCATCCATCACCACCGCCGCGCCTTTCTCTTTGTTGGCCTGCAGCAGATGCCTGCGCAGGATCTCGGCCGCGCGCAGTTGCAGCCGGATGTCCAGTGTAGTGCGCACGTCGCGGTCGCGCGCCAGGAGGCTGCGCAACGCGGAATTCCCGGGCCGGTGCCGATAGCGCACCAGCGACACTAGTTCGGAGTATTGGTAACCCTGCAGCCGCGCATTGGAATCGTGCTCCACCAGAGAGGCGTTCACTGCATGGAAATTCTCGCCCGTGCGCAGGTCGCCCAGAAAATGTTCGGTCGCCTGGCCAAACGGATAATGGCGCGAGTCCAGGCGCGAACAGGCTTGGTCGATATCGATCCCAAGGGCCTGATATTGCGCGCGCCGCTCGACCAGCTTCTTCCAGTTGCCGGTGGCCAGCAGCACGCCGTTGCGGTCGAAGATATCGCCGCGCGGAATTTCGTGCGCGAGGGCGTTGATGCGCGGATTGTGCTGCGCGCGCTTCACGCCGTCGTCTTCGAATACGCGGGCGTCGCGCGCCAGATATTCGCGGTCGTGCAACACTTGGTAGCGTGCGGCAAAGCAGATCAGCACCAGCGCGCAAGCCGCCAGCGCGGCGCCGGTCCAACCGAGCGGCCCGCGGAACAGCGCGTGCCCGGCGTGCTCTGGCGGCGCGGTCTTGCCCGCCGAGATCGCCAACAACAGCGCGAAAACGAAGAAGTTCGCCAGCATGGCTGTATTCCCGGAGCTCAGAAATGGCGACACCACGCCCGAGAGCGGCAGCGCGCCCAGCACCCCCGCGGAGATCAGCAACATCTCGAAAGCCAGTAGGGACGCCAGCCCCAGCGCCAGAAAAAAAGCGTAATCCGACACGGTCCGAACGGCGATGCGAAATGCGCGGTAGATCAGGAATCCAAACAGCAGAAACACGGTCGCCACGCCCGCGAAACCCCACTCTTCACCAATGGCCGGCAATACCAGGTCGGTGTGGCCAGCCGGGATCACGCCGGGATCGCCATAGCCCGGGCCTGAACCCCAAACGCCGCCCGTAGAAAATGCCCACAGCGCGTGCGCCAGTTGGTTGCCGCCGTGCACGTCGTTATCCCAGGGCGAGAGCCACATGTTGATGCGGTCCACCACCATGTGCGGTTGTCCCAAACGGTAGCCCACGCACACGGCCGCCACCAGGATGCCGATGCCTAAGATCGGCAGGCCCGGCCGTCCATGCGCCACTGAGAACAGCGTCAGAAACAGGAAGAACAGGACCAGCGCCGGTCCCAGATCCTTCAGCACGAAGAATAGTAGGATGGCCACCGCGACCGCGCAAGCCACCGGCATCAGGTGCGCCAGGCGCGGCACGCCAAAACGTACACCTAAGCCGCGCAGACCCTTCTGGCGCAGGTCCCGGAGCCTCTCCCAATTGCGCGCGAAGTATCCGGCCAGGAAGAGCACCACCAGAATCTTGATGACTTCGACCGGTTGAAAAGGTCCCAGGTTTACCTTTTGATCGCTCGTGCCCGGACCCGAGCCGAAGCGCAACAGCAACGCGAACAGCACCAGTGCGGCCAGCAGCGGCGTGTAGATCCAGTCCGCCAGCCGCCGGTAATCGAAGGCCCGCACCAGCGGCAGCAGCAGCAACAGGCAGCCCAGAAAAACGCCGAGCGCGAACTTGCGGAATTCGAGTGTATCGCGAACCGGGTCGCGCAGGCTGACCATCAGGATCAGGCCCATTCCGGAAAGCAGGTGCAGCGCGGGCAGAACGGCGGAATCGCCCCGGAATCGGCGGGCGCGCCAGGCCAACCAGACGAGATAAAAGCCGCTCAGATACACGGCCGACCAGATCAGGTACGCGCGCCGGAATTCGCCGGGTGTGCGCACCACCCAACCGGGCTTGAGCTTCGACACCGGAAGCAACGGCTTGCGTTGCTCGCGCAGCCGCGAGAGCGTTCCGACATTGTGTAGCGGATGCGCCGTGCGCAGGAAGGCAAACAGCTTCTCCGAATCGGCCTCGCGCTCGGTCTTGTCCTGGACGATATCGAGAAAAGGCAGCAGTTGGTCCGAGTTCGAGACGGCATTGAGATTCAACAGGTCGCCATGCCGCAGCCGCTCGGAAACATCCGGGAAGTTTTGTGTTTTGGCGGCGTAGACGTAGGCGAGGCCGCCAGCAACCAGGAGCGATGCACCCGCCAGCCAGAATATGCCAGAAGTGCGGGAGGGCGGGTCCAGGGGGACCCGCGCAGACCAGGGGGTCTGCCCCACAACTACCGCCATCGGCGCGGCCTCAGCTTATGAGGGTATTTTGGAGGTTCCGGCATGGGAACCCCCGCAGCCGCAAAATCCTGCCGCGCCGCCGCGACATTTCCGGCTTGCAACTCCTCGAAACCGCGCAGCCGGTAAGCCTTCGTCCTTTCCTCGATCTCGGGCGGGCCCAAATGGCCCCCCAACCGTTCGGCGGTGCTCAATTCCGCAAGCGCGTCGCCGGCGAGCGATGCCAGCAGATCGACCCGCGCCAGCCCCAAATGCGGCTCCGGAGATTGCGGCATCTCGCGGGCGGCTTCCTGAAAACGGTCGCGCGCATTGTCGCGCAAGCCCTGCTGGAGCGCCGCGTTCCCGCGCGTGAGCGCCAATTTGCCGGTAATCTCCCCACGCGCCCCGAGATCGATCGCGCGCGCCAGACACAGATCCGCTTTCTCCCAGTCGTGGCCATTCATCGCCTGTGCGCCCGCCTTCTCGTACGCCGCACGCAACGGCGCGCGCAAACCCTCCGCGGGCGAATACCTGCTGAGGAAGCCGAACTGCGCCTGCATATCGCTATACAAGGACCATTCGCCGTCCAGATCCCCTTTCCGGCTGGCCCTCCAGTAACGCGAACAATAGCTGGTCCCGATGAAAAGGATCATTCCGGCAAGCACGCAGCCGAGCGCGCTCGCGATGCGCCCCGCCACCCGCAACGGCTTTCTGAATCGGGACGGCCGCCGCGCCCGCTTCGGTTTGGACGCCTGCCCGGATTCGACCGTGGGATTGGGTCTCCACGCGCCGCGTTTCTCTCCCTCGGCCACCGTCTCTCCGCCTTCCAGAAACGCTTTCAAATCGCCGCAAAATGCGGCAGCCGACCGGTACCGCCGCTCCACACCGGGCGCCAGCGCTTTGCCGATCACGGCCTTCAGTGGCGCCGGGCACGTTGCGGGAAGCGCGCGCGGCGGCCGCCGCGACTGAATCAGCCTCTCCAGCTTGCGCGTGTTTTCGGCCTGGTAGGGCGGGGAACCCGAAACCATCTCATACAGCGTCACGCCCACCGCCCACAGATCGGCTTGCTGATCGAGCAGCGAGCGGCCCAGCCGCTCCGGCGAGCAATAGCTGGGGCTTCCAAAATTGTGGATGGTGGAATCCCGATCCGGCCGCAGAGTTTTCGCGATCCCAAAATCCAGCAGCCGGACGGTTTCGTTGGGACCAAGATGTATGTTCGAAGGCTTGATGTCGCCGTGCACCACCGACGAGGCCGCGCCATCGCCCGGGCGGAAAGCATGAAACTTCTCGAGTTGTCCGCAGATCTCCAGCGCGATGCGCGCCGCGCGATAAGCGCTCATCCGCCCATCGTGCTTCAGCGCCTCTGACAGGTTGCGGCCTTCCACGTACTGCATCGCCACGAAGAAGTAGCCGTCCAGATCGCCGTAATCGTAAATTTCGATCACTCTAGGATCCAGCGTGCGCAGCGTTTGTTGGATCGCCGCGCCGCGGCGCTCCGCCTCCAGGATCATTCGCGACGCCGGATCCGGACCCGCTTTGATCAGCTTCAGCGCGGCCTGCCGGTTCTCGCGCGTGTCCCGCGCCAGGTATACGTCGTTCATGCTCTTGCCCAGGCGGCGGATGATCTCGTAGTGTCCGAAACGCGTGGCGGGTTGCATTTTCAGCCTCTCAGCGCGTGCAGCGCAGTCGCCAGCAGGATGCCCAGCAGCACCCCATAAAACAGAAAAGCGATGCGGCCCGTCAGGAATCGGCGGGGTGCGCCGGATTCCGTGGAGGGCGCGGGGCGCATGCGTGTAGTGGCATGCCGCTGGCGCGCTTCCCGCGTGCGGCCGCGGAAATCGCTGCCGGCCACCAACAGCGCCGTAATATTATCCTTGCCGCCAGCCTCGTTGGCGGCCTCCACCAGTTCGCGAGCCACCTGCGCGGGGTCGCCCTGGTAGCGTTCCACGATGTCCCTGATGGCCACCGAGGGGAGCACGTCGCTGAGGCCGTCGCTGCACAGCAGGAACGCCGCCTCCGGCTTGAAGTGGCAATGCCGGATCTCGATAAAACCATCGTCGTCCGCCGCGTGCGGCCGCGTGCCCACGTCCCGGAAGACCTCGTTACGGCGCGGGTGCAGCATGGCTTGTTCCTCGGTCAGTTCGCCCGCGTCTTCTCCCTCGCCCACTGGCGAATGATCGGATGTGAGCTTGCGAATCGCTCCGTTCCAAACCAGATAAAGGCGCGAGTCGCCCACATGGCCGATCACCATCTCGCTCGCGTCCACCACCGCCAGCGTCAGCACGCAGGCCATGCCGCGCAGATCGTCGGAATCCCGCGCGACGGTGTAGATCCGGTTGTTGGCCGCGGCGATGGCCCACCGCACGCGTTCCTCCGTTGTGCCTTCTCCGCCAGCAGTCCGCAGTTCCTCGCGGATGACCTCCACCGCGGTTTCCGCGGCAGTTTCCCCGGCCACGTGGCCGCCCACTCCGTCCACCACCAGAAAAATTCCGTTTTCGTCGTCGATCCAGTAGCGGTCTTCGTTGGATGCGCGCACCAATCCCGTATCGGTAGCCACTCCGGACCGCCATTTCACCGTGGTGGCCATATCGTCAGTTGTGAGCAGCCCTAAGGGCCGGGCCTCCCCGGACCCGCTCTTCGCTTGTGGAATCAGCCCCGAGATCGTCGCGACAGGCCGACGAGGGCGTCGGCCGCGGACCAGGGGGTCCACCCCACAATTTTTGTGAGTGTTCGGTCGCGGCAGGCAAAAGTGCCTGCGCCACGAGCCTCAGCGTCTGTGCTCCACGCCGCATGCTCCTCCCTTATTTCTTCACCTCGAACGACAGCGTAATCACGTCCGCCACCTGTATGCGCGCGCGGTCCGGCAGCGGCTCTTCTGTCCCCCGCGCCAGCTTGCGCCCGTTTAGCCAGGTGCCGTTGCGGCTGTTGTCGGATACCGTGAAGCCGCCCGTGGCCGGATCGCGCCGCAGCCGCAGATGCTCGCGCGATACTTCGTCATTAGTGTACAACGGCAGATCCACCGAAAGATCCTGACCGCCCCGGCCGATCGTGATTTCATTCTGTGTAACGAAGTAACTCTGCGGCCCGGAATCGTCTTCATAGCGGATCTCGGCGAAAATCTGGTCCGCGCCGCGCCGTGTCAGCGTGCGGTCGCGCGCCACGCGCGCCTCGGTGATGGAGGTTTCCCGGTCGATCAGGCTGGTCTTGACCCCTCGGTATCCGGGCTGCGGAACGTCGTTCAGCTCGGAGTGTATCTCCACATCGCCCGGCGGCACCACGTCCTCGCTGTCGGCGAAGAATTCGATCCACCAGTCGTGCCGCGCGATGCGGTAGAGCTTCTGCTTCTTGCCGCGCTTGAAGAGCGGCTGCTTGGCGTTCCACTGCGTTAACCGGGCGGCCAGCGCGCGGCCGGCATCTTCCCTAATGAGATCCTGGATGCTGGCCAGGCGCTCGAAATCGTCGGGATACAGGTAGATGCTGAAGATGCACGGAACCAGGACGCTGTACCCCATCTCGAACTGCCCCAGTTCCATGTTGCGCACAAGCTGGTCGATGATGATCTGGCCGTTGATGCGGGCCTGTTGCGGTTTCACGGTCATGGAGAAAACCAAATCCATAGACGCCCGGACCGGTACCGCCGGTTCCAATCGGCGCCAATTAAGCTATTTTAAGCCTGGAGTGGAGGGTGGGCTTCAACCGTTCCTCTTCACTCTTCCAGTTCCTTTCAGTGAGGGGGACTCCTGGGGGAGCACGCAGCAGCAGGCGGCGCGGCTCTGCGGCACGGATCAGCCGACGCTTTCCAAAGCGTTCCGGGGCCGCATGGAGGGCGTAACTATCGACCGGCTTGCGAGTTGGCTCAACGCGCTTGGACGGGACGTAGAGATCATCGTCAAATCATCTGCGCACCCGCCGCCGAGGCCGCCTGCGCGTGGTTGAAGCTGCGTAATAGCGGCACTTAAGGACGGCGGCAAGCTCGAAGGGTTTCGAGCGCCACTGCTCAAGGAAGCGGGCATTTGGAAGGTCACGCTCAAGACGGAGTCGAGTGTAAGTTTCTGGTCATACGTGGGTTTTTCATAACTGGCGACGAGCGCCGGACGGACTGACCGCGCCGTGGCTTAGTTAGGTGACGGTGGGCAAGGTCATAAGCAACGAACGCCAAGGTCAGGCAATTCGCTCAAACGCGTAATCGAGTGTCGGGTTTAGGATTCGCAGAGTGTCCAAGAGCGCCCCGTATGTTCTGCCGTTATGCGCCTCCTGTTGAGAGCATCGAGTGCCCAGAACGCGGGCGCAAGGGCCTGCTCCGAAGCATCGATGACGACGGAAGTCACGGACGCGCCTCGCGGCGCAATTCACGGATCGTCATACCGCCGAGCGAGAGAACATGGGTCTTTCCAACCTCTTAAGCCGCTCGATCGCCTCGACGACCTCGCTGGCGGGGGTGGATGTGCATCGGGTGCAACGGGACGATGGGCGGCAGCCAGGCGACAGGCCAGGAGGCCTACCTAACGTCCGTAAATAAAGCGGCTGCGGCGGGGGTCCGCCCCACCCGTCAACACGCCATCGGACATATTGATCCGAATAGCCGTGGGCGCGGAAAGATTGGCCCAATCGCCCACCACCGTGACCTTATGTCCCATGGCCGTCAGCTTATCGATCGTGGCTTGTGGAATGCGCTTCTCCACATTCAGCTTGCCGGGCAGAAACTCGTGGAAATCGAAAGACGTATACAGATGCGCGCTGTCGAAACGCGGCGCTTCGATGGCTTCCTGCGGCGACATGTTGAACTCCACCATGTTCAGGAATACCTGCAGCAGCGTTTGGTCCTGCAAATCTCCGCCCGGCGTGGACATCGCCAGAAACGGCTTGCCATCCCTCAACACGATCAGGGGGCTGAGCGTCACGCGCGGCCGCTTGCCCGGCGCCAACTGGTTCGGATGGCCCGGCGTCAGCACGAACGTTTGCATGCGCTCGCTCATCGCCAGACCCGTGTCTCCGGCGATCACCGAGGGCAGCCAGCCGCCGCTGGGTGTAGCCGAGAACATGTTGCGCTCGCGGTCCACCACGTTGACGCACGTAGTGTCGCGCGCCGCGATGGTCGATTCACTGGACGGCGGCATGGGCAGCGGTCCGCCGAATGCGCCCGGGCGGAACTCCAGCGACGCGTGGTTAAGGTCGATCAGCTTGCGCCGCTCGGCCGCGTAGTCTTTCGAAAGCAGGGTCTCCTCGGGAATCTTCGAAAACTTCGGGTCGCCGTAGTAGCGGTCGCGATCCGCAAAGGCCAGCTTGATGGCTTCCACCAGCGTGTGAATGTACGCAGGACTGTTGTGGCCCATGGCACGCAGGTCGTACCCCTCGAGCAGGTTCAGGGTCTCGATCATCACCGGGCCTTGCGACCAGAAGCCGGGCTTGAAGATTTCGTACCCGCGGTAAGTGCCGGTGCGTGGCGTGTCGGTCTCCGCATGGAAGCCAGCCATGTCGTCGTAAGAGATCAGGCCGCCGTTGCGCTCGCAAAACTTGTCGTATTCGCGCGCGATGGGGCCTTTGTAGAAGTAGTCGCGGACCGCGCGCAAGCGCTCGTTGCGGTCGCCTTTGGCTTTGGCTTCGGCGCTCACCAGCGCCCGTAAGGTCTTCCCCAAGGCCGGCTCGCGAAAAACATCGCCGCGCCGGGGCGCCATGCCGCCGGGAAGAAAGAAGTCGCGCGAGGTGGGCCAGAGTTGCAGTAGAGGTTGCGATCCGCGGATCCAATCGGCCATCACTTCGGTTACGGGAAATCCGTCGGTGTATTCGATGGCGGGGGCCGCCACGCTGGCAAATGACATGGTTCCATAGCGTTCCAGCGCTAGAATGAGTCCGTCCATCACGCCCGGCACCGGAGACGCCAGAATGCCTTGTGCGGGCATCGGCGTCATGTGGCCCGGTTGTTCCCAAAGCTCCCGTTTGCGGGATTCGTAGAAGGCGACTGTGGCGCGTTTTGGCGCCGTGCCGATGCCGCTGATGGTGACGACCGGCTGGCCGGCTAGTTTGATGACGATCGGAATTTCGCCGCCCAGGCCAAAGTGATCGAGCTCCGTAACGCCGGCGGCCAGCGTGGTAGCCACGCCCGCATCCACCGCATTGCCGCCCTCCGCGAGGATGCGCATGCCCGCATCCACTTCGAAGTTATTGCACGATCCCACCATTTCGTGCATGCCGCGCACGGGTGGAAACATGGTCAGCTTCGACTGTGCGCAGAGCGTGAACGCGGCGGCGGCCAGAAGTGCTAGTGAGCGGGCGAAGGGGCGAGCGGGCGAGGGGGCGAGCCTAGCTTTCATAGCGGTACATCGCCCCCGCAATCGGCACGCCGCGCACATCGATTCTGCGGAGGTCCGCCGAGCCTACGCCATGCCGCTCGGCGAGGAGCAGCGTATTCTCACAGGTTCGGAAAGGCGCGTTACCGCGCGCGGCCCGCGGATCGTAACCCATCACCGCCGCCGCGACGGCATCCGTCGACACCGGATTCAACCCCGCCAGCAGCACTCCCGGCTGCACACGGTGGACGCCCTTGATCCAAGGCCCTTCACCGCCCGCGATCGACTCGATGCCATCGATAATTTCCAGATCGATGGGCCGCGACTTCACCAGATCGGCGACAATATGCGGCACGCGATATCCCGGCTCACGGCTGGAGGCCGGGTCCAACTCAGCGGGCGCCGATTTGGAAGGCTGGCGGCGGCCCTCGTGCATGGTCTTGGCGCGGCCCGAGGTGGGGTTTTCGTTAGGCGCGTCCACGCCCGCATCGTCGCCATAGATGGACGCGGGCAGCATGCCGAAACAGTTCTTCATGGAAAGCGTCACGCCGCAGGTCTCGTGATTCTTCAGTTTGGCCATACTGACGAAAACGTCCGTATCTTCGTATGCGTGGTTGAGATCGTAAGCCGGGAAAAGGTAACCGCCGCCTGGCACCTTGAATCGCGCGTATTGCTTGCCCTTGCCCAGCGCATTGGTGTTTTCGAATTCCACGCCCTGCGCGGCGGCCAGCAACTGGCGCACGTTCCACCCGGAGTCGAGCAAATACTCTTCCAGCGGCCCGCCGGTGGCCCAGGCGCTCTCCACAAAGCGGATGCGCCGCGCGCCAGCCTGGCCCATCAGGTGCGCGGTCGCGCCTACCAGCTTCGGATGCACGTAATGCGTCACTCCCGGCGCGCGGCCGTCCACGCGCAGGCCGGGGCTACCCGTCATGTTCAGCTTGACGGTGACGGTCTTACCGCGTACGATGCGATCCAGTCCGCCGAGTTGGTCGAACATCGTGGCCAGACGGGCGGATACGTCTTCGTCGTACGACGCGCACTTGGCGATGGCCACTGGCGCCGCCGGGGCATCCGGAGCCGCTTTCAGCAACGGCGCCGCGCTAATGAGAGCAATCCATTCTCTTCGGGTCATTCTTCTAGTCTAAACGCACCGTGGCGCAGGCGGAAACGCGCTCGATATCCACGCCTGTGCCGCCTTCGTCGGTGACGTAAACCTCCAGATCTTTTTGGACGCCTTCGGGCGTGATTAGTTGCGCGTGTTTGAAGGTCCCCAGCACTTGCACGGAGATGTTTTCGATAGGGTAAGCCGAGTAGTTGACCAGTTCCACCACCACCTGCTTGCCGTCGTCCGTGGTCAGCACGTTCGAGAGCATCGAGGAAACATTGAACAGGCGCGCGCCCAGATTCTTGCGGCCGGTCATGGTCTGCACGTCGTGCCAAATGTCGTTCAGGCGATCGAGTTCGGCGGTGTCCAGCGTAATTTGTCCGGGCTGCAGGGCAGACTGACCCTTCCATCCGGGCGGAGCGGTGAGCACGGTGCCGCCCGCGCGCGCGAAGTTCTTCAGCATCTCGCGCTGCTCGGGCGTCAGCGATGCTGCGTCCACGTCGACCGCCATCGTCGCGCCCTGGAGCGCTTCGGGCGTGAGACGCTGGCCGGGGATGGCGAGCATGGGAGTGTGTTTGGCTGCAATCATGTCCAGGATACCGCCCGAAAGCAGCGCATCGTCGTGATCCTGCACCACGGCCAGTTTGCCGTAGGAGC
>Ga0070761_10000911_pt1 | contig 18716 bp, 17 predicted proteins | sample HubBroMetageREF1_FD_66724 | JGI IMG/M metagenome (GOLD analysis project Ga0070761, IMG submission 66724) | Reference soil microbial communities from the Hubbard Brook experimental Forest, New Hampshire, USA - Hubbard Brook CCASE Soil... | ecosystem: Environmental > Terrestrial > Soil >... | reverse complement strand
AGCGGCGGCTGAGCGGCGGCTGAGCAGCGGCTGAGCAGCGGCTGAGCAGCGGCTGAGCAGCGGCTGAGCAGCGGCCGGGACGCCGGTCACGCTGGCGGACAGGAGGTTCGCCAAGCGCTCCGATGGCAGCTGACCGGTCAGGCAGCCCCGGCGCCCGAGCTGACGGCGATCGTCGCCGGCGGGCCGGCCGACCCCCTGATCTTGAGCTCTGGTGCCAGGTAGTGGACGTCGCCGCTCCGCGCGCCGCCCGCGATCTGCTCAAGTATCAGCCGGCCAGCTTCCTTGCCGAGTTCGTAATGCTGGAAGCTGACCGAGGTGAGCGGCGGGCTGAGCCGATCCATGAAGAGCATGTCGTTGAAGCCGACGACCGACATGTCCCTGGGGCAAGCGAACCCGGCCGCGTCAAGCGCGGCGTAGCAGCCCATCGCCAGCAGGTCGTTCGCCGCGGCGATCGCCGTGCAGCCACACCCGGTCTCTAGCAGTGCCCGGCAGCACCGGTCACCTTCGTCAATCGTGTACTCGGTCGCGTTCACCACCAGATCAGGATCAACCGGCAGGTCATGTGCGGCCATGGCCGCCAGGAAACCGCGGTATCTGCTCAGCCCGGTCGAAGTGCCCTGCGGCCCGGCCACATGAGCGATCTTGCGATGGCCGAGGGAGACGAGGTGAGCCACCGACAGCGCCATGCCGCGCTCGTTGTCAACCGACACCGAGGGGAAGCCGTAACCCTCCGCGCTCCGGTTCACCAGCACGACCGGGATGCCAGCCGCAGCGGCCTCGGCCAGCAGCGGGCTGCGCAGTGTTGCCGTGGCAAACACGAAACCGTCGACGTTCCTGTCCCGCATGAGCTCGAAAACCAGCCGCTCGCGCTTGTTGTCGGTGTCGGTGTTGCCGATCAGCGCGACGTACCCGTCCGCCGCCAGGCAGTCCTCGATCCCGCGCACGATCGGCGGGAACAGAGGATTGTTGAGGTCAGGTACTAGCACGCCGACAGTGTTCGACCGCCTGGTACGCAAGCTCCTGGCGACCGTATTCGGCCGGTAGCCGAGCGAGCCGGCCACGGCCAGGATCCGGTCGGCTGTTTCCTGGCTGACCAGGGGCCTGGTTTCCGGATTGAGCGCGCGCGAGACGGTGGCGGGGTGAACACCAGCCATGGCGGCCACGTCCTTGAGCGTCACTGGCTGATCGTTCACCGGCCCCCACGCTCCGATCCGCGCCTAGCCCGCCCCACCATTCTCCCTGCTCAACCGCCTGCGAGCATGCTAACGTCAATTGCGGGTTTTACCAGCATCAGGCCCGGTGAGCGGTCTGCCGACCAGCTTGATGCGCGTACCCGCCCCAGGGCTGGCGTCACTCCTGTACCATGCGAGCACCGTATTTCCGGTTCGTGACTTTGGTGTTCTAGCCTCTTGCTGGTACTCACCTAGATCCGCCAGGATCTAGGCTCGGTCTTAGCACTGCACCCTGCCGTCTGGCGCGCGGGCGGGGGGCGGCTGGTGCAGGCGCCGACCCGACCCCGGCTAGATCGTCCTGGAGCTGCGCAGATGACATTTGCACTCCGCTACGCGGTCCGTTCCGACGTCGGCCTGCTCAGAGAAGGCAACGAGGACTCGGCGTACGCGGGACCGCATCTGCTCGCGGTGGCAGATGGCATGGGCGGATATGAGGCAGGCGAGGTCGCGAGCGCATCAGTGATCAAGAGCGTCGCGCCACTCGACAGCACGCCGATGCCTGAGTCAGAGCTGATCGACGCCGTCGCCGCGGCCGTGACCAAGGCCAAGCAGAACCTGCGCGGCATTGTCGAAGCCGACCCGGCCGTCGGCAGCATGGGAACCACCCTGACGGCGATGCTCTGGTCCGGAGCGACAGCGGCCATATGCCACATCGGGGACTCTCGGGCATATCTGCTCAGAGAAGGTGATCTGTATCAGATCACCCGCGACCACACATTCGTGCAGGCGCTCATCGACCAGGGCCGGATCAGGCCAGATGAGGCCGCCAATCACCCGCAGCGGTCATTGCTGCTTCGCGCGCTCGACGGCCGGACCGACGCCGATCCCGACCTTTCGTTGCTTACGGCGGAACTAGGCGACCGGTTCCTGCTGTGTTCCGACGGGCTTCCGGTCGCGGTCAGTGATGAGCAGATACTCCAGACGCTGGCTGAGGTCGCCGAGCCGTCGGAGACCGTACTGCAGCTGATCGAACTCGCGATCAGGGGCGGCGGCCCTGACAACATCACCTGCATCGTGGCCGACGTGATCGACACCGACCGTAGCCGGCTGGTACCGACCGCCGCCCCAGTGATGGCCGGGGCCGCGGCCAGTGCCGGCAATGAGCAGACCATGCAGTTCAGCCTCTCGCCGCTGGACTCTGACAGCGGTAACACCAGGATCGGCCAAGCTCCGCCGCCGACTACGGGGCCGCCGACTACGCGGCCGCACACTACGGGGCCGCGCGCTGCCGTTGCTCTTGATCAGGCTGACCAAGAGCAACGGCCAGCCACCAGGCCAGGCACCGTAACGGCCACCACACCGCCCGGCGGTTCACGAGCCGGCGGTTCACGACACGGGGGCTCGCGGCACGGCGGTTCGCGGCGCGGCGTTGACGACGAGTACCGGGGCGGCCGGCGCGGGAGGCTGCCGGTCATGACCTTGCTGATCGGGCTGTTCGTCGTGCTCGTCGGCGGCGGCTTGCTGGTCGGCTACCAGATAGTACGCAGCCAGTACTACGTAGGCAATGACTCAGGCAAGGTGGCGATCTTCCGCGGGATGAATGACAGCGTGCTCGGGATTTCGCTGTACTCGTTGTACCAGCCGACCGATATCCCGGTCTCGGGCATTACCGTCCTCGCTGCCCAGGAGCTGCGCCGAGCCGACACCGGCAGCCTGGCCGTGGCGCAGCAGTTCGTCGCCAACCTCCGCAAGCAGTACGACACGTGCCAGTCGGCTGAGATGGACCTGCGGATCTGGCGGGCCGACACGCCGAAGCCGAGGCTGAAAAGGGAGCTGAAGAATGGCAAGCCGGTTCTCGTGAAGGTGCAGCCCGCCAACCCGAAGCCAAAGCCGACCATCCCTGCGTACTGCCCGCCCGGGCCGCAGGGGAGCTGAGCAGGCACGTGAGCGATCATCACTCCGGGCGAGCGGTACTCGTCACCGGGGCTTCGCGTGGCATCGGGCGCGCGATCGCCAGGCAATTCGCGCTGGCCGGCGACCGAGTGGCGATCCATCATAGAGACTCAGCCGGGCTCGCCACCACCTTGGCGGCTGAGCTGCCCGGCACTGGTCACGTCGTGGTCCAGGCCGACCTCGCCGACCCTGATGCCGTTCGCGTCATGGTCGACGAGGCGGCCGAGCAGTTGCGCGGTCTTGACGTGCTGGTCAACAACGCGGGAGTGTTCAAAGAGCATCCGATCACTGAGGTCTCCTACCAGCAGTGGCAACAGCACTGGCAGGCCACGCTCGGCGTGAACCTGACCGGCGCGGCCAACGTCACCTGGTGCGCCGTTCGCCACCTCAAGAACACCGGCGGCGCGATCATCAACGTCTCATCCCGAGGAGCGTTTCGCGGCGAACCTCAGTCACCCGCCTACGGCGCGAGCAAGGCGGGCCTGAACGCGTTCGGCCAGTCACTCGCTGTCGCGCTTGCTCCGTACCGCATCGCCGTCGCCACCGTGGCCCCCGGATTCGTGACGACGGACATGACCAATGAACATCTCAAGCCGCCGCGCGGTGACGAGATCAGGGCCCAGAGCCCGTTCGACCGCGTCGCCGAGCCCGACGAGATCGCCGCCGCCGTGCTGTACCTGGCATCACCGCAGGCGCAGTGGGCCAGCGGTGCCGTGCTCGACCTCAATGGCGCTTCGTATTTGCGAACCTAAGCGGCCGCTGGCGGTCACCCCAGGTCCAGCGCGAACCGCAGGAACGCGAGCACGTCCGCGGACTCGGCAACGACCTTGCTGACCGGTTTGCCCGGTCCGTGACCGGCTGAGGTTTCGATTCTGATCAGCACCGGAGCCTCGCCGGCCTGCGCCGCCTGCAGCGCCGCGGCGAACTTGAATGAGTGACCAGGCACGACCCGGTCATCATGGTCGCCGGTCAGCAGGAGCGTGGCCGGGTATCGCTCACCGCTGCGCAGGTTATGCAACGGCGAGTAAGCGCGCAGCCAGCGGTACTGATCAGGATCGTCTGGGTCGCCGTAGTCGGCTATCCAAGCTCGCCCGACGGTAAAGCGGTGGAACCGCAGCATGTCGAGCACGCCCACGTTGGCCACGCACGCGCCGAACAGTTCAGGATGCTGGGTCAGGCAAGCGCCGACCAGCAGGCCACCGTTGGAGCGACCGGAAATAGCGATCCGGCTCGCACGCGACCAGCCCGAACTCTCCAGCCAGCGCGCGCACGCGCAAAAGTCATCAAACACGTTCTGCTTCACCGCGAGCCGTCCGCCGTCATGCCACGCGCGACCGTACTCTCCGCCTCCGCGTAGGTTCGCGACCGCCAGCAGGCCGCCGCTATCCAGCCAGCCAGCGTGCAGCACAGAGAACGACGGCGTGATGGCGACGTCGAAGCCGCCATAGCCGTGCAGCAGCACGGGCTGATCACCGGTCGGCCGCACGTCGCGGCGCCTGGCCAGGAACATCGTCAGGGCCGTGCCATCGGCTGAGATGATTTCGGCCTGCTCGACGACGACGCTTGCCGGGTCGATCGGCGCGGACGACGGCCTGATCAGCCGGGTTTCCCCCGCCGCGAGCTGATGTGACCACAGTGACCCAGACTCGGCGAACGAGGTCAGGCCAAAATATATCAAATCGCTATCCGGACGCCCGGTGATGCCCTCGCCGAGCTTGTAGGCGTCGGCCACCGATGAGTAAGCGGGCAGCGGAATCTCGGCGACGAAGCTGCCGTCAGCGGCATATACGGCGAGCACCGAGTATGCGTTGCGCAGGTAGTGGCAGACGAACCGGCCGCCGAAGTCGTAAGCGGCCAGCAGCGTGTCTGGCGTCTGGCCGACGATTTCGACCCAGTGCTGCCGCTCTGGCCGCTCAAGCGTGACCGCCACCAGCCGTTTGCGTTCCGCCTGATAGTCCGTGACCAGGTAGAACGTCGTCCCCTTGGTGGACACCAGGTCAGCGATCGAATCGAAGTCAGCGATGAGCGGGGTCAGCACGCCCGCCGGGTCGGACAAGTCAAGCACGTGCAGTTGCGCCTGCGGCGCGGTACCGGCGTGGGAGGCGATGACCAGGAACCGGCCGTCCTCGCTGACCCGCGCATCGCTGGACCACTTGGAGTCGGCCGGGTTGGCCCAGACAAACTCGTCATCGTGCTGGTCGGAGCCGATCTGGTGGTACATGATGCGCCGCTGGCCGGTCTCGGCGAGATACTCCGCGCCAGCTGGCGGTCGCTCAGGTGCGCAGTAGTAGAAACCTGACCCGTCCTTCCGCCAGGCCGCGGTCGAGAACTTTGACCACTCGACCAGGTCGTCAAGGTCCGCACCGGAATCGACATCGCGTACCCGCCAGGTCTGCCAGTCCGACCCGCTGATGCTGATCGAATAAGCAAGCAGGCGGCCATCGCTGCTGACCGCCGCACCGCTGACCGCAGCCGTGCCATCGGCGACGAGCCCATTCGGATCAAGCAGCGGGCGGCCTGCGGCCGCTGGCTCATCCATCAGGTAGAGCACTGGCTGGTTCTGCTGCCCGTCGTCGCGGAACTGGAACCACCGGCCGCCACGCTCGAACGGCACCCCGTACCTGGCGTAGCCGGCCAGCTCCGTCAGCCTCGACCTGATCGACGAGCGTCCCGGCACGTCACGAAGCACGTTCTCGGTCACGTCATTCTGGGCGGCGATCCAGGCGGCCGTCCGCGGATCTGACGTCGCTTCTAGCCAACGATACGGGTCAGCGATAAGTTCGCCGTGGTAATCGTCGGCCGCCGGGCTGGTCTGCGTCGACGGATAGCTGAGCATGCCGGACAACCTCCATCAGATCGACTGCCTGCCGATCGTAAGCGAAGGAACGCCAACCAAGGAAACTTGAGCTATGCCCGCAGAGTTGGTCTGGCGCCGCTTGTATCGTCTTGTGGTCCCTGTCATCGTCAGCCGCGACCCGGACCCGACTACGTCCGCACCTATCCGACATCGGAGGAGCCCAGTGACTCGCGACACCCAAGCCGATCTGCCGACGGCTGGCCAGCAAGCGGAGGTCTACCAGGCGCAACGCCAGGAAAAGCCGTGGGGGCACGAGCAGATCTTTGCCGCTGAGAACGGCAAATACGTTGGCAAGATCATCTACGTGAACGCCGGGCAGTCGCTGAGCCTGCAGTACCACAAGCACAAGGAGGAGACGATCTGCCTGATCTCAGGTACCGCCGATGTGCAGTACGGCCCGGTGGGTGGCGACCTGACCGACCGCCGGTTCGGCCCGGGCGATACGATCCATCTTCCCGTGGAGGTCGTGCACCGGGTGACGGCCGTTACCGACATCGTGTTCGCTGAGGCTTCGACCGCGCCTGATGGCTGGCGTGAGGACGTTGTCCGGCTGCAGGACTCATACGGCCGGGCAGGCACTAGCGCCCCGTGAGCCTGACCAGCTCAGAAAGCAGCGGCGCGAAGTGGTCAAATGGCGCCGTGGTGGCCTCAGGGTCCTTGGCCAGGTCATCCCACCGGCGTAGCCGGCAGGCCGCGCTGGCGTGCGGGTGAGCCGCGAAGCGCCGCGCCTCCTGCGCGCTCATCGGGCCACCCTGCACGCTAAGCGTGTAGACGGAGGCCGCGGATAGCATGCTGGCATAGCCTGGATCTACCGCGCACAGGTAGCGCTTGGCCGCGACGTGCAGCCTCACTGCCTCGGTCACCTCAGGACCGAACCATTGAGCCAGCCAGATCGCGCCGCTGTCGCTGTGCTTGTCGTCACCGTGCTTGCTTTCGCTGTGCTTGGTGAGGTGGCCGACGTCGTGCAGCAGTGCCGCGGCGATCAGCGCCGGATCCGCGCTCTCCCGCTCGGCCAGGGTCGCGGTCTGTAGCATGTGGGCGGCCTGAGTCACTGGCTCGCCCAGGTACTCCGCCGCTCCAGCGCTGGCGAACAGAGCCCCGATAAGGCCGGCCGGATCAGTGCTCGTCACCCGGACGCTCCTTGCCTAGGTCACTCCCCGTGAGTTACCGCAAGCCTGATCCAATGGCACACCCGGGGGCAACCAGCGGCAAACGAAATTCGCCCGGCGGACGACCGCCAGGCGACGTGCGTTCATCAAATCCGGCGCGCCACGCCGCACCCCATTTAAGGCGGCGCCATACGTCCAGAGTTGGTAGCGTCACCTTCGGTAAGTCGGCCTGTCGGATCGAGGAGGCATAGTGAAGGGCTTCAGGGCGTTTTTGCTCCGTGGCAACCTGATTGACCTCGCGGTGGCCGTGGTGATCGGGGTCGCGTTCAACGCTGTCGTGCAAGCGCTGGTCAGTTACATCATTACGCCGCTTATCTCAGCGATCGTTGGCAAGCCGAACTTCGCCTCCCTCACCTTCAAGATCGGCAAGGCCACGTTCTCTTACGGGCTTTTCCTGAACGCGCTGATCTCGTTCCTTGTGATCGCGCTAGTCGTGTACTTCGTCATCGTCGCGCCCGTCACCAGGCTGGTGAAGATAATGGATCGCAAGAAAGCCGCGACGCAGCGTACTTGCCCCGAGTGCCTCAGCCAGATTCCGATTGGCGCCACTCGCTGCATGTACTGCACAGCTCAGGTGCCCCCAGCCGACGCCCAGGTAAGCAAGCCGTCCAGCTAAGCCGCACCGCCGAGTCAGGCGGAGTGGTGAGGTGCCCAGATGTACGGCGTGGTGACAGCGAGCCTGGCAAAGCCAAGGCGCTCAAGTATCGGCCTGCTGTCCGCTGACGCATCGACTGTCAGGTACTTGTAACCGCGGCTGGCCGCGAGGTCGGCGCGGTACCGCACGAGCGCACGGTAGATGCCACGGCCGCGCCACTGCGGCAACGTGCCGCCGCCCCACAGCCCGGCGAACTCGGTGTCAGGCAGGAACTCGATCCTCGCGGCGCACACCGGCACATCGCCGGCCATGGCCACGAACAGGCCGGTCATCTCCGGAGCCGTCGCGAGCTGGCTCAGAATCGACTCCCGCAACGCGGACCGGTCTTCGGCGAAGACAGCCTCTTGGACAGCGCTCATCCTGGCCACCCCGGCGGCGTCAGTCACCCGCTCGACCCTCACGCCGTCAGGCAGGCCGGCCGGCCGCAGAGCCTGCGTCACCGCTGCGACCTCGGCCACCATGAAGGACTCAGGCTCCTCCGCCGCGAGGCCAGCCCCGGCCAGTCGCTCGCCAAGGTCAGCGGGCTTATCGTAGTCGTAGAGTTTCCACTCGAATTCCTGATCGCGACCGCCGAACAAAGCGATCTCCTGCGCGATGACCGCGTCCGCGTTGCCCGCGTCCAGATCGGACCAGATGATTCCCGACCCGTCATGACCAGGCTGCGCCAGCCGCCTGACCAGCACATCCGTCGTTTCGAATGCCGCACCGGTACCGTCAGGCACGGTAGCACGGCGTACCTGCTCATTGAATGCGGCCAGCACCGCGACGCGATCCATAGGCCGAAGATCATCACGCGCGGTCTTTCACCGCAACCCGATTTCCATCGCCGGCGACGCGCCGGGATCACGCGAGCGAGCAGCCGGCATCCCGGAGATTTTCCCGGTTTACCTTGGTGAGTTCTCGTCCCGCGGACAGTTTGCCGCGCCCCGTGACGAAAAGTCTCCGCACGGGGTCTACGGGACTACGCCCGGGCGCTTGGCCCTGGACAGCCTTGGAATCGGATAACTGCGCGAAGCCCAGCCACGTCGGATGGCACCGGACGCCGAACCATCGATGTGACTATCTGATGGCCGGCCGGATTCGTCAAAGTCGGCCAGCTCATCCTCTTCATCGGCTCGCGGTGAGTACGCTCCCGAGGCGACCTCCGGGCGGGGCAGCGGCTCAAGTTCATCCGTGGCCTGGATTCCCGGCCTGGGCCGGCCCGGCGCGAACGGGTCATCAGCGCTGTCGAACTCCAGCGCCGGATACGGATTCTCACGCGAGCCAGGATCGCGGTAGTCGCTCAGTGCCGCCATGATCCTGGCCTCGGCCTCGGCCCTGGCGGCGGACGCGGCCCGCGCCAGCGACCCCAGCGCCGGAGCCTGTGCCGCCTGGCTCGCGGGCGCCTGACTCGCGGGCGCCTGGTGATCCGCTGGCGCCGCTATAGCCACACCAGCACCAGCCACACCAGCACCAGCAACCGAGGCACCCTCGGCCTCGCAGACCCCATCGGCCACTGTGACGCAGGCCTCGGGTGGCTCGGTGCCGGGGACGGTCGGGCGACCATGGACGCGGCTGGTCTCGTCGGCACGCTGAGCGCTCTGATCGGCGTCGGCGCGGGCACCGCTCTGGTCGGCGCGGCTTACCTTTTGCCTGGCCGCGGCGGCTTCTCTCATGACCGCGACGGCTTGCCTGAACAGCGGCTCGCCGGCATCGACCGCGTCGTCAGGCTGACGGTCTGCTTGCGGCTGCTCAGCGTCGGCCCACGGCACCTGACGCGGCACTGACAGCGGTTCGAGCCCGCGGCCGCCGGCTCTCGCGGCGGTCTCGGGTGCGCCCGGCAAGGTGGCAACGGCCGCGTAGATCGGGCCAACACAGTCGTGCCGCTCAAGCAGCGCGGCGAGCTGCTCCGCTTCCTCGGCGGCAAGGCCGAAGACTACTCGTGGCTCGCCCCACGGCTCTTCGAGTGAATATCCTACGTAGCTGGAGACAATCGGCATTGGATCCGCCACCAGGCCGTGCAGGACGCGCCAGCGATGCCATGCTCCCTCAAGCGTCGCCGCCGCTAGCTGAGCCCCTGAAACCAAATCTGGATCCCGCATGGCGATCCCTCCCTCACCGCGACGGCACGCTGTCCGCCCGGCGGCGGACCCCCGGGCGTGGCACGCCGCACCAGTCCCCTGTCACATTGCACGTTGAGCGCTGCGCCGCCGTGGCGCAAGGAGCGGCGGCACCGCGACAAGTATGGTCCGGTCGCAGCTTCAACCAGGTGTGATTACCTAAAGTTGCCGAGCAACCGCGATGAGCGATGAAGTTGTCGCGCACGGGCATGAAGATGTGGTACCGCTAGCCACCCGCCGGTGCGGCTAAAGCCGGCACCGCGGTCCCGTCGCATTAGATTTGGTGGCGGATCGACCCCAGCAGCATGGCCAGGTCGCCAACCCAGAGCACCACCGCTCTGCGCCTTCTAGCTCCCGATACGGCAAACACCGCTGCGGCAAACACTGGCAAACGCCAGTGCCGCACACACCAGTGCCGCGAACACCGCCGCGGTTGCCACCACTGCGGCGAACACCGCTGGAGCCGATCCCCCCTGTCGTTGCGCTGAGCCGCGCTAGGCATGCGCCGACGCGCGCCCGCCCCCTTGATCCGGGCGCCAGGCCGCGGCCGGGCGCTACTCCGAGCGCTGCTGCGGGATGCCCGCAAGCAGGGCACGAACCTCCGTTTCACGGTAGCGGCGGTGGCCGCCAAGCGTCCTGATCGACGTCAACTTACCGGCCTTCGCCCAGCGGGTGACCGTTTTCGGGTCAACCCGGAACATCGTTGCCACCTCGGCCGGAGTAAGCAGCGGCTCGGCCTCTGGGGTGCGTGCAGACATTTTGACGGCCTCTCCTCCTGGATCCCAAATTGCGATCCTGCGTCTGTTGTATTTCTTGGCTCCATTCGGAGCCTGCCGTGGATGTCCTATATGGTCTACTCCTACCATATTGCCATCACCAGCGGTGACAAAGCGACCACCAGGAGCAGAAGTTTTTGACGTGTCCCCGTTGCCCCCGTTGAGCTGCGTCACGTTGCGTGATCCTACAGACACGCACCGTCGCAACGGGCGGATTCGGAAAAGTCATGTCCGCCTCCTGCTGACTACTGGCCGTAGCCGATCGATTTGAACTCGACTGGTCAGGCAGCCTTCAGGGAGTGCGGTCCGGTGATCAAGAAAGCCTCCCCGGTACGAGAAGCCTGAAAGCCGTCAGACTCGATAGCCGCTCACCTCCCAGTGACTGGAGGTCACGCACTGTGACACTAGCGAGCGTGTCCACCAGTCGGAGCGCATGCCGTCGCGATACCCCCCTGGTAGCGGACCGGCCCATTGCTTACCGCGACTATCGGCAGCGCCGGGATAATCCTCCGCAGTTCTACGGCATGCTCTCTCACGAGGTATTTGCCCCGCACCGGCAGCTTCATGCGTTGCGCCTTCTCAATAGTCCTGCGCTGCGTCAATAGTCCAGCGCTGCCTGACCGCATAATCTTGCTGGTGGTTCCCCGGAGTCAACGTGGACACGGGGTATTGAAAACCGGGAGTTACGGCTATGGCCGACATGAGTGAGCAGCCAGCTAGCAGTCTGACCGGAGAAGCTGGCGGCTCGCTCGCCAGTACTTCACATGAACAGGTGGTCTTCTGCCATGACGCGGCCACTGGCCTGCGGGCGATTATCGCGATTTACTCGACGGAGCTGGGACCAGCGCTAGGCGGGACCCGGTTCTATCCGTATCCGAGCAGTGCCGCGGCCGTCAATGACGCACTCAACCTGTCGAAGGCGATGGCCTACAAGAACGCGCTGGCCGGGCTGGATTTCGGCGGCGGCAAGGCCGTGATCATCGGAGATCCCGGCAAGATCAAGTCCGAGGCGCTACTGCGGGCATACGGACGATTCGTACAGTCGCTGGGCGGCCGCTATATCACTGCGTGTGATGTCGGGACCTATAGCCAGGACATGGACCTGGTCGCGCGGGAGTCCAGGTACGTCACCGGGCGTACCGAAGCGCACGGCGGTGCGGGTGACTCATCGGTACTGACCGCGCTCGGGGTATTTCAGGGCATGCGCGCCGCGGCCGAGCACGCCTGGGGAACCCCGGGCCTTGGCGGGCGGATGGTAGCGGTGGAAGGCGTCGGCAAGGTGGGCAGCCAGCTTGTCGGCCACCTGGTGGCCGACGGCGCCAGCGTGCTCGTATACGACGTCAACGCGGAGGCGGTGCGCAGGGTCATCGCTCGCTACCCTGACGTCACCGCGGTGGCCAGCCGCGGCGAGCTGATTGCCAGCCCCAACGATGTCTATTCGCCGTGCGCACTCGGCGGCGCGCTCGATGAAGCCGTGGTGACGGCCTTGCGGGCTCGCATCGTCTGCGGCGGCGCCAACAATCAGCTGGCTTACCCCAGCGTGGAGAAGCTGCTCACCGAGCAGGGCGTCTTGTACGCGCCCGACTACGTCGTGAACGCGGGCGGAGTGATTCAGGTGGCCGACGAGCTCGACGGATTCAGCTTCGAGCGAGCAAAACAGCGGACCGAGCAGATTTTCGACACCACGAAGAAAATCCTGACCACCGCTGAGGCCGACGGCATTCCCCCAGCTGCAGCCGCGGACCGGCTGGCTGAGCGCCGAATGTCGGAAATAGGGAGACTCAAGGGCATCTGGCTCGGAAGCTGACCAGGTCAGGCTATGCTGATTGATGGTTCAGGCTAGGCCTGCGAGCGGGTGAATCCTGGTCCACGCCGACGGCGCGCTGGGTGTCCAGCACATCTCGACGGCACCGGCTGGAGCGCGAGCCGCCCAAAACAGGTACGGTTGTCTATGTACGAAGGCACTAGCCACGCTGCGAGCCATGCGATGGAACTGCAGCGGCCAGTCCGACGTGCGAGAAATCCGATAACTGTCGGATCAGTGATTCAGCAGGCATCAAACGCGATGACTCAGGAACCCCGGCAGGGTTCCGTACGTTCAAGGGGGTCGAGCCAATGGGGCGCGGCCGAGCCAAGGCCAAGCAGGTGAAGGTGGCACGCCAGCTGAAGTACAGCGGTGGCGGCACTGACCTTGACCGGCTGCGGGCAGAGCTGGGCGTCGGCATAGATCAGCGGGACACCGGTGGGCGCGACGCATACGCGGATGGCGGCGACCGCTACGGGTCTGACGACGATGATGCCGACGACGACGATCTTTACGAGGACGACGACGAGGACGAGGACGACGGGCCCGATGACCGCTAACTAGACCGGCAGTGCCGGTTATCGCAGTGCCGGTTATCGCAGTGCCGGTTACCGCAGTGCTGGTTACCGCGGGGCCGGTTACCGATGGCGTCCGGTGAGCCGCGAGCTTCCGGTACCTTCGGCTATCGCTCCTAGCGGCCAGGACGGCACGCCCGCGTCGCCGAGCAAGCGAAGAGCAGTGTCGGCATGGTCGGCAGCGACGATCGCGGCCATTCCGACACCCATGTTGAAGACGCGTTCCATCTCGTCTTCAGGCACCGGGCCAAGCCGCGCCAGCAGCTCGAAGATCGGCGGTGGATTCCAGCTGCCCCGGTCAAGCAGCGCGTCGGTATGGGGCGGCAGCACGCGGCTGATGTTGGCCGCGAGCCCGCCGCCGGTGATGTGGGCGAACGCGTGCACCTCGGTCGAGTGCGCGAGCGCCAGGCACTCTTGGGCGTAGATCCTGGTTGGGGTAAGCAGCTCAGCGCCGAGCGGACGGGCAAGTTCGGGTGGTGTGGCGTCCAGGTCCGCGCCAGCCTGGTCCAGCAGTCTCCTGACCAGCGAGTACCCATTCGAATGCAGACCGGACGAGGCCAGCCCGATGATGACGTCGCCGGCCATCACCCGCTCGGCACCGAGCAGCTGATCAGCCTCGACCACGCCGGTGGCCGCACCGGCCAGGTCAAACTCGTCCGGGCCGAAATGCCCGGGATGCTCGGCCGTCTCCCCGCCGAGCAGCGCGCATCCGGCCAGCACGCAGCCCTGCGCGATTCCGCCCACAATCTCAGCGACGCGCTCAGGCCGTACTGCCCCGCACACCACGTAGTCAGTCATGAACAGCGGTTCGGCGCCGCAGACGACCAGGTCATCGACGACCATGCCGACGAGGTCAATGCCGATCGTGCCGTACAGCCCGGTTCGCTGCGCGATCATGACCTTGGTGCCCACGCCGTCGGTTGACGTGGCCAGCAACGGCCGCCGCATCGCCGCCAGCCTTGAGGCGTCGAACAGGCCGGCGAAGCCGCCGATCCCGCCGACCACCTCAGGACCCGTTGTCCTGGCCACGGCGGCCCGCATGAGCTCGACCGCGCGTTCCCCGGCCGCGATGTCCACGCCAGCCCGGGCGTACGTCATGCCTGCGGCAGGCTCGCTCACGCGGATCCGCGAGCTCCGTCGGCGGCAACGCCTTCCAGCAGGTACTTGCCTTGCTCAGACTCGGCGACCGGCACCGGGTAGTTGCCGTCGAAACACGCGCTGCAGAGCCGGTCAGGGGCGAGCGTAGTGGCCTCGATCAAGCCGTCAAGCGACACGAAACCGAGCGAGTCGGCTCCGATCGACTCCCTGATCGCCTCGACCGGCAGGCTGCCGGCGATCAGCTCAGCCCGGCTGGCGAAGTCGATGCCGAAGAAACACGGCCAGCTGACCGGCGGGCTTGAGATCCTCACGTGTACTTCAGCCGCCCCGGCCTCGCGCAGCATCGACACGATCGCCCGCTGGGTGTTGCCGCGCACGATCGAGTCGTCCACGACCACCACCCGCTGACCGGCGATCACGTCACGCAGCGGGTTCAGCTTCAGCTTGATGCCGCGCTCCCTGATCGACTGGCTTGGCTGGATGAACGTCCGGCCGACGTAGCTGTTCTTGACCAGACCCTGGCCGTACTTGATCCCGCTGCCCTGGGCGTAGCCGATCGCCGCCGGCGTGCCGGACTCTGGTACCGGAATCACCAGGTCAGCCTCGGCCGGATGCTCGGCGGCGAGCCGCGCACCGACCGCGACCCTGGTCGCGTGCACGCCGCGGCCGCTGATCGTGGTGTCCGGCCTGGCCAGGTAGACGTATTCAAACAGACAGCCGCGCGGCCGCGCGGCGGCGAAGGTATGCGACCGCAGGCCTCGTTCGTCGATCGCGATCAGCTCACCCGGCTCGACTTCCCTGACCATGGTCGCGCCGACGATGTCGAGCGCGGCGGTCTCACTCGCCACCACCCAGCCCCTGCGCAAGCGGCCGAGCACCAGGGGCCGGAATCCTTGCGGATCGCGGGCCGCGTACAGCGTCTTCTCATCGGCGAACACGAGCGAGAACGCTCCCCGCACGTGAGGCAGCACCGCCAGCGCGTTGCGCTCAATGCTGGCCGGTGCGGTATCAGCAAGCCCGCTGGCGGCCGGCGGCGACACGAACAAAGACGTCAGTACGTCGGTGTCGGAAGTCGCCCGCGGGTAGCCCGGGCTCTGGCCAGTCATCGCCGCCAGCTCGGATGTGTTGATCAGGTTGCCGTTGTGGCTCAGCGCGACGCTCACCGACGGCGTGGCGCGGAAAGTGGGCTGCGCGTTCTCCCAGACCGATGACCCACTCGTGGAGTACCGGCAGTGACCAACAGCGATGTATCCGCGCAGCGTATTCAGGGCCGACTCGTCGAAGACCTGGGCAACGAGGCCCATGTCCTTGAACACCATGATCCGGCTGCCGTCGCTGACCGCGATCCCGGCTGACTCCTGGCCGCGATGCTGCAACGCGTACAACCCGAAATAGGCAAGCTTGGCGACTTCCTCGCCGTGGCTCCAGACGCCGAACACACCGCACGCGTCCTTCGGCGGCCGATCCGCGGGGTCCAGGTCATGGCTCAGGCGGCCATCTGGCGGGATCACCAGCTAAGTCTACGCACGGCTGTACCGCCCCAGGTCATTGCGGGCAGCGCGGCGCGCTCAGCGGCAGATATCCGGACAGGTCAGCTCTCGGACCGCTTGCCCGCACCGCACCACTGGCGACCGCTGCGGTCCAGCCGAGCCGCCCGGCCGCGAGCAGCACCCAGGTGCGGGAATCGACCTCGACGACGTTCGGTGGCGTGCCGCGGGTATGCCTCGTGCCAGCGACGGCCTGCACCGCGCCGAACGGCGGCACGCGCACCTCGACCGCCCGGCCAGGCGCGAGGCCAGCCAGCAGGTCAAGAGTGTGAATCACGGCTGCGCGCAGCGCTTCCCGCAGCGGCTCATGACCCGCGTCGAGCGCCGCGATCACGGCGTCGGCGCAGGCCGCGCCGAGGGATCCGAGCGAGAGCGAGCCCGCCCATGGCTCAGCGCCGAGTGCGGCCCGCTGCGCGTCAAGCGCCGCGAGCAGCCGTTGCGGATCGAGTCGTCGTGCTGGCATCGGCACGACGTTAACCGAACTTGCCGTCGTATCGCACCACGCCCGGTGATGCTTGCTGATGCCAGTAGCCCCGATACTCGCGTTGGCGGGATATTTTATCGTCATGCCGGGTTCGTTCGCAGCGTCGCCGCACCGCGCCGAGGGGTCGCGTACCCCGCGGCTGGCCGGCGTCGCGGTGGGCGTGGTGATCGCGGGCGGAATCCTCGGGGTCTATCTCAGCACGGCCCACGCGCAGCATCAGGTCGGCCCCGACCGCCACCGGAATCCGGTGCTGTCAGGGAAGGTAGTCGCTGACCAGACCGTCGGAGTGATTGATTTCGGCCCTGATGACAATGGCGACGCGGCGCGGAATGACCCAGGCGACCACCCCCTGATGCTGGTGGGCCAGGGCACCTCGGTGGACTTCGCCGCGATTCCTGATAGTGAATTGTCTTCTGGCACCCCGGACTGGACAGCGGACCAGATGAGCGGCGGCACCGAGATCTTCATCTACGTTCCCACCGGCAAGTGCCTCAGCCCGCTCGGCACCCAGCGGCTCCAGCTCACGCACTGTGACCTCGGTCTAGCCCAGCGCTGGCAGCAGCTCAACCAGGAAATGGTGCTCGGGCAGGCGATCGCGCAGTACGCCAACGCGCAGACCGGTGCCTGCCTGACCGCGCCGCCGCGCGAGCCAGGTCCAGCCCGGCTGGCTCCCTGCGGCAAGGCCCGCACCAGGACCCAGGAGATCGCCTTCTGGTGGAGTGCCTGATCAGGCCCCGAATATCGCCGGCAGCGTGCCTCGATGGGCGGCCTGAAGCTCGTCGAGCGCAACGCTGAAGTGCCCTTGCACCTCGAGTACGGCTCCGCCGGTACGGCCGAGCACGGTAACTGGCACGCCGTGGCTGGCGCACAGGTCGCGCAGCCGCGCCTGAGTTCCTGGCCTGACGGTAACGATCGCCCGCGCCGACGACTCGCTGAACAGCGCGGTGAACGGGTCAGCGGGCAGCCGCACCGCGCAGCCGATTCGCCCGGCAGCTGGCCCCCCGCCGGCCAGGCAGCACTCGGCGAGCGCGATGGCGAGCCCGCCGTCGGACAGGTCGTGCGCGGCCGTGAGCACCTCGCCGGCCGCGCAGTCGGCGAGCAGCCCAGCCAGCCGTTCCTCAGCGGCGAGGTCAGCCGCGGGCGGCAGGCCACCCAAATGATCATGACGCACGTGGGCCCACAACGACCCGCCGAACTCAGCGGCCGTGGTTCCGAGCAGCATGATGATCTCGCCCGGCGCGGTGAATCCGCTCGGCAGCCTCCGCCGCACGTCCGCGAGCACGCCGAGCACCCCGACGACCGGCGTCGGCTGGATCGCCTGCGAGCCAGTCTGGTTGTAGAAGCTCACGTTCCCGCCAGTCACCGGCACGCCCAGAGCCTGGCAGCCGTCAGCGAGGCCGCGCACGGTCTCGGCGAACTGCCACATCACCGCTGGGTCTTCCGGCGAGCCGAAGTTGAGGCAGTTCGTCACCGCGAGCGGGACGGCTCCGGTCACCGCGACGTTGCGGTACGCCTCGGCCAGCGCTAGCTGCGCTCCGGTGTAAGGGTCGAGCGCGCAGTACCGGCCGTTGCCGTCCGTGGCGATAGCGATGCCGAGGAAGGACTCCTCATCGATTCGCAGCACGCCGGCGTCGTGCGGCATCGCGAGCACCGTGTTACCGCGCACGTAGTGGTCGTATTGCTCGGTCACCCAGTTCTTGGCCGCGCAGGCAGGCGAGGAGAGCAGGGCCAGCAGATCCGTCCTGAGCTGCTCGCTTCCGGCCGCCGCGGCCTGCGCCGCCAGCCCGCCAGTATCGTCAAGCCGCAGCTTCTCCTGGCTCGCCGGGCAAGCGGCCGGCCGGTCATAGAGCGGGCCTTCAGCCGCCGTCAGCGGCGGAATGTCGACGACTTTGACTCCATGCCAGGTCACCTCAAGGCGGCCGGAGTCGGTGACCTCGCCGATCACGGTCGCTGGAACATCCCATTTTGCGCAGATCGCCATAAACCGGTCCAGGCTGGCCGGTTCGGTGATCGCCATCATCCGTTCCTGCGACTCGCTCATCAAGATTGCGGCTGGTCCAAGCCCGCGATCCCGCAGCGGCACGAGATCCAGGCCAACCGCCATCCCGGTGCCGCCGGCGGCCGCCAGCTCAGTCGTGGCGCACGCGATCCCGGCGGCGCCGAGGTCACCGATGGCGACCACGATGCCGGCCGCGTAGAGCTCAAGGCAGCACTCAATCAGCAGTTTTTCCATGAACGGATCGCCGACCTGCACGTTCGGCCGCTTCACGCGTTCGTCCGCGCCTTCCCCGGCCCCAAAGGAGGCGCTGGCGAGCACCGAGGCGCCGCCGATACCGTCAGGTCCGGTCGGGGAGCCGAACAGCACGACCTTGTTGCCCGGCCCGCTAGCCGCGGCGTCCTTGAGGTCGCTGCGCCGCATGACGCCGACGCACAGCGCGTTGACCAGCGGGTTACCCGAATAGCACGGGTCGAACACCAGCTCGCCGCCGATGTTGGGCAGCCCGAGGCAGTTGCCGTAGAACGAGAT
>Ga0070761_10000908_pt1 | contig 18750 bp, 14 predicted proteins | sample HubBroMetageREF1_FD_66724 | JGI IMG/M metagenome (GOLD analysis project Ga0070761, IMG submission 66724) | Reference soil microbial communities from the Hubbard Brook experimental Forest, New Hampshire, USA - Hubbard Brook CCASE Soil... | ecosystem: Environmental > Terrestrial > Soil >... | reverse complement strand
GAGCGGCGAAGGCCGAACTCGACAGCGCGACCACCGGCTTTCCGGAATCTTGTGGAATCCGTGGTCGGCCTGCCAAATCGCATTCGGTGCGTTCGATTCGCCGATGAACCAGTTCGAAGGTGTTGCTGTACGCCTTCGTTCCTTCATGCGCAAGGGTTACCAATAGCTCGGCGACTCTTCGCCCAAATCTTGTGCCAGCCGCCGGGCTTGACGGCAGATCGTCGCAACCGGCGAGCACCGCGAGATTCCATCCAAGCTTAAAGAGGCCATCGAGGGCATCGCCCTACAGAAGCCGCCGCTCCCCAATTGTAAGCAAGGCGAGCGAATCCCCCTCACCGCCCCGCCACACCATCCTCCGACGTAAACGGCGACGCCGGCAATCCCTCCGAGTTATAAAGATTCACCACCGGCGCATTAGCCCAACCATACCGCACATACTTCGCCTCCCTCACCCCCGCCGCGCCCACCACCACCGTCTTCCCTTCAATCCGCGCCGCCGCGCGCACAAACCGGCCATCCGCCCCTGCAATCTCAAACCCTTGCACCGCGCCTCCCTTGGCGACCAGTCCGCCGCCCGTATGATCGAACCACACCCGCACGCTTTCCCCTTCGGGCGTCGCCTGCCGAAACAGCGGCCCCGCATATTCCACGTTTTCCCCATACGCCAGCGCCCGCGCAGCCAACGCCAGCCGCGCGCCCACCGTCTGTTTGTCCGCCGGATGCACATTGTCCGGATCGCCGATATCGATAGTCACCGCCATCGCCGTATTCGCCACCGAAAGGCTGCGCCGCTGCGCTTCCCGGATGATCGCCCATCCCTCCGTCCCGTTCGACCCGAAGCTGGAGATTTGCACGAACAAGAACGGAAAATCTCCCGCATGCCACTGCGCGCGCCAGTCGGCAATCAGGGCCGGAAAGAGCTTGGCGTACATGGGGGCGAAACCCTCCCGGCTGTTCGACTCGCCCTGATACCAGATGACGCCCTTGATCCCATACTCCACCGCCGGCGAAACCATTCCGTTGAACAACGCCGCCGGAGCCCAGGACGCGGGGTCCGGACGCCAAGGGTGGTCCGGCGGCGCTTGTCCCGCCTGCCGCGCCGCCAGATCTTCCCGCCTTTCCTTCGCCAGGATCGCCGCAGTCTCGGCTTGCGTGTCCATCATCTGTGCGCGCGTGGCGAATACCGGCATCAGACCCGCATCCGCGGAGATGGCCCGCAAACTCACCCACGCCTCGGCCACCGTCCCGCCCCAAGTGGAATCGATCAGTCCAATGGGCACGTGCTCCCGCGCGGCAAGTTCGCGCCCGAAGAAGTAGGCCACCGCCGAGAAGGTTGCAGCCGTCTCGGGTGAGCACACAGTCCACGATGCGTCCATGTTCCGCAGGGGAAAGTCCGCGGCCTTGTTGGGGATGTGCAGCAGTCGCATCTGCGCCTGGCTGGCGTGCGCGATCTCCGCGGCGCCATCTTTCAACGGCGCGCCCGGAAAGCCTTTCAGCGGCATTTCCATGTTCGACTGGCCCGATGCGAACCAAACGTCGCCGATCGACACATCGTCCAGAACGATCCGGTTGCTGCCGGTCACCGTGAGCTGATACGGTCCTCCGGCAGCCTCGGGAGGCAGGAAAACGCTCCAATCGCCCAAGCTGTTGCCCACCGTATCGCGGCTCACTCCATCGAACGCCACCGAAACCTTCTCGCCCGGCGCAGCCCAGCCCCATACGTGAATCGGCCTGTCGCGCTGCAACACCATATGGCTGCTGAGAATCCCCGGCAGTTTGGCCTCGCACTGTCCATGGCGTGGATGCCAGGCCACCAGAAGAGCGAGCGCGAGAATGCGAAGGGCAGTGCGGATGTGCATAAGTACTATCTTGATGCAAATCGCACCCGGATGAAACACGGCGAACGCGCTTACCCCGCCAGGCTCCCGTCATCCGCAATTCCCATAGGATGCGCGCCACCCTCGGGATTCCCCAGGTTGTCCGTCGGAACCAACTGCTGCGTGAACGCCGTAAAGTAGGCCGCCAACTCGGGCTTCCCCAGGTCCACCACCACTGCCCCGTCCTGCCACACGTCGTTGTGATCGTTGTGGTCGTCCACGCCGTTATTCAAAAAGCTCCCGCTAGATCCCTGATTCATGTGCACGTCGTGAATGCCGTCGCCATCCGTGTACTTGCGGCCGAAAACATAAACGTCGTACGCATTCGCTTGCGCGGCCCGCAGCAGGCGCAGCAGCGAGGCGATCGGTTCGGCTGCTGCGCTACCGTCCATCACATCGCTTTGCCGCCACGGCCCCGTCTCGCTCAGCACGTCGCTGCGCAAGAAATCGAGCGCGGGCAACTTGCCGGTTCCGGTCAAATCCGAAAAGCCGGATTTCGCCGCTTGCAGCGTGCCGGCGATTTCATGGTGGAAATCGTAGACCAGTTTGTAGCTCAAAAGGTCGTCCGCGTCATTGGTGCCGACGTTGATGGCGCTGTCCCACTGTGCCGTGGACCCGTCATCCAGCGTAATCTCCAGAGTCGCGTGCAGATGATACTGCGTCTCGTGTTTGCGGCGGCTCGACTTGAGTTGCGGGTCTGAAACCACCTTGCATTTTAAGAATCCGTATGTGAGGGCCATCGTAAACCTCCTGAAAAAGATCTCCTGAAAATCGGTGTCAATGCGAAAATAGCTTCCGGTCGTTTTCCAACTGGCTGCCCGCGACGCAAAACTTCTCGAACCACGCCGGCTGCCCGCTGATCGCGGTTTTCGCCAGATACTCGAAATCCACGATGCCCAGCCACCCTCCAGCCAGAAATGCGATGACAAAAACCGACGAGATGGCTTGGTCGATCGCCGCGCCTACCGGACTCCGCTACAGACCCAGCCCTCCATTGATGTTAGCGGAAGATTGCAATGAAAGGGGACAGGCCGCCAACACGTGCCCCAGTCACTCGCCTCCCCAGCAAATCAGCCCGCCCCGCATCCCCAACACCATCAACAACCTGCCGCCGATCCGCCCCACCCCGCGCCCTCCTGCCGGCCCTCCCCGAACGAACCCGCGTGCTATTGTGAGATCGGGAAATCGCAGATCGCAACTACCACCCGCCACGCCAGCGCAAGCGCGCGGAAATTGGCTTCGCTGTTTTTTCAAGCTCAAGTAAACAAGCAACCTATTGGCTTCGTTCGTAAATAAATGAGAATTTATGGCCACCAAAAAACAAATCGCGGCCAACCGCCGCAATGCACAGAAAGCTACCGGACCCCGTACCCCCAGAGGTAAGGCTGTCAGCCGCCTCAACGCGCTCCGTCACGGCTTGCGTGCCCGCATCGCCCTGCCACACGAAGACCTCAAGGAACTCGGGCAAATCCGCGAACTGTTCCTGCGCTCCTACCAGCCCCAAACCCCCGAGCAAGCCCGCCTGGTCGAACTGATGTCCTCCGCCAATTGGCAACTGCGCTACTGGCAACGCGCCGAAGACCGGCTCTTCGGCGACGGACCTGGGAACGACCCGCTAAGCCGCGTCCGCACCCTCAACCGGATCTCCCAGCGCGCAGCCCGCTACGCGCGTGCCTTCATGCGGGCGTACCAGCTATACCAGCGATCCACCCGCGCCAAAACACAGCCGGAGCACCGCTGAGCCCAGTGCGGTTTCGCTCGTCATGCCGCCGCCCAATGTCACAGGCTCGCGCCACACCGGTCACATGCTGGAGCACACCCTGACGCGCTATAATCGTGCCCTTAGATGAACGGGCAGGCACAGGGCGCGCTCCTCGAAGTGGTCCGCGTAAGAATTGTCGGATTCGCGACATATTTGGGATGTGGCAGCGACTCCGAAGACATTGCCCAGGAGACCCTTTTGGTGTTGCACAACCGGTACGCCGCGGTGGAGGATCAGGGCGAGATGCTGAAGCTCGCCTCCCGGATCTGCGCGAACCTGGCGATGAATTGGCGGCGGCGCAAGTCGAATTCAGCGCGCGTGGCTGAGCCGCCCGAGTCCATGGCCGACCCCCTCGGCCGGAACCCGGAATCCGCCCTCATTGAGAAGCAGCTTCAGGAACTGTTACTTAAGGCCATCCGCGAATCCGATGAGCGTTGCAAGGAACTGCTGCGATTGCGTCTGGGTGGCGCCAAGACCAGGGACATTGCCGAGCTCGTGGGCGCCAAACCCGGCGCAGTGGATACGGCCTATTTTCGTTGCCTGCAACGGCTCCGAAACGCGATGGGAGGAGCACGGTGACCCGAGCAGAGGCGGGGCAGTTACTAACCCGCTACTTTCAAGGCGAGTTGTCCCCCGGCGAGCAAGCGCAACTGACTGACGCCCTGCTCTCCGACCAGGATCTATTCGACGCATTTGCGGAGGAGGCGATCTTCACGGAACTGCTGGCCGGCACGGATTTTCGCGCCAAGGTGAGTGCCGCCATCCAGCCCCAGTCTACGGGTATCGCGCGGATCGCCGTATTCCTCAAGAGCCTCGACGCTGGTTGGCTCTGGGCCGGTGCGGCCGCCATGGTGGCGCTTGTGCTGCTGACTGCCGTGATCCTGTTTCGCGGGAGGCCCGTTTCCGCCCCCCTCCACCAGCCGGCGCCAGCTGTGCTCACCGTGCTGCTCACGCCTACCGAGCGCAATGCCGCCGCGCCAAAGGTCGTGATCGGCGAACAAAAGACCGTCCGATTGTGGCTCAATGCCCCGGAAGGGTCTTACACAACCTACCGAGCCTTATTGAAGGCGGTCGACGGGCCCGTCCAACGGGAGTTCCACGATCTCCTGCCGCATCCCGGCCCTGCTGGCGCGCGGCATCTCGAACTGGAATTCCCAGCCGCGCTGCTTTCCGCCGGGGACTATACGCTTGAAGTCTTCGGCGTCACATCGGCGGGCGCCGCCGAGCCAGCCGCCGGATATGGCTTCTCGATCGTGAGGAAGAAATGAGGCAACGGACCTTACTATTATCCCTGTGCCTTCTTCTCTTGCTTCCGGCTCAGACCCCGCCGCCCCGCGGCGTAATTGTAGAACAGGTGGACAAGGGGTCGGAAGCCGAAACCGCCGGCGTGATGGCCGGCGGCTTGATCACTGGCTGGTCGCAAGGCCAGGACGCCGGAGAAATCGAGTCTCCCTTCGATTGGACCGACTTCGAGAAGGAACGGCCCCCTCGCGGGCCAGTCGCCATTCGCATCTTCAGCGCCTCACGCGCACGCGTTTGGACGCTCCGCAATGGCTCGCCGGGAATAGCCGTACGCCCGGTCCTGAGGCCGGAACTAGCGGCCGGTTGGCAGCGCTGCCGGGAATTGGAGAAGACCAACAAACTCGCCGAAGCCGCCCAAAGCTGGCGCGGATTGATCGGCCAGGTGAACTCCAGCGATCCGCCTTGGCTAAGTTCCTGGCTCGAATATCAACTCGCTCAATTGCTGGCGCGTGCGCGGCAATTCAGCGAATCGGATGCCGCTTTTCAGAAGGCCATCGAATTGGCCCAGCCTGCCCGGGGTTCTTGGCGTCTTTCGTACGAGTGGGCGGCGACATTCTCTAACCGAGACGATAGAGCCGGTGCGCGGGACCGTTTCGAACGCGCGTTGGAACAGGCCCGGAAATTAGCTTCCCCAAGCTTGAGCGAAGCAATCTGCCTGAGCCAACTCGGAAATGTCGCCGCCTCGCTCGGCGAGTGGGATCGCGAGGAGGAGTATCACCACCAGGCTCTGTCTATCCGGCAAATGTTAGCGCCGCTCAGTATAGATACGTCGAATTCGCTGAACAATCTCGGCAACCTGGCTTTGGACCGCGGCGAGACGGACCAAGCCGAGAACTATCACCGGCAGGCGCTCGTAATCCGCCAGGAATTGGTTCCCGGCAGCGCCCTTGTGGCCGCCAGCCTGAACAACCTCGGCAATGTGGTATCCGGTCGCGGGGACCTGGCGGGCGCGGAGCAGTACTATCTGCAGGCGCTGACCATCCAGCAGAAGTTCGGCGACATGGGAGCGGCAGCCAGCCTGCAAAACCTTGGGGTAATGGCGATGTACCGGGGAGACTTCGCACCCGCGGAGGACTACTTTCTGCGGGCCTTGGTCATCCAGAGGAAGCAGAATCCCGAGGGGGGTGGAACCGCGGCCGTGCTCACCAACTTGGGTTCCCTGGCCGCGCAGCGCAAGGACATGGTCACAGCCGAACGGTACTTCAAGCAGGCGTTGGCGATCCAGCAGGATATTGCACCCGCCAGCCGCGATGCCGCCGTATGCATGGGCGATTTGGGCGACGTGGAGTGGGCGCGCGGCGATCGAGTGTCTGGCGAGGCGCATCACCGGCAGGCGCTGGCCATCATGGAGAAGATAGCTCCTGGCGGCGCCGAAATTGCCACCGTCCTGAACAGTGCCGGCGAAACGGCCTTCAAGGGCGGGGATCTGCCCAAGGCCGAGGAGTACCACCAACGCGCACTCGCCATTCGACAAAAACTGGAACCGGGCAGCACCGATGAGGCGCAGTCGCTCAACAACCTAGGCGTTGTGCTCCGGAGCAAAGGCGAAACCGGCGCCGCCGGCACATACTTTGCGCGCGCCGTCGACGCATTAGAGAGCCAGGAAGAGCGCCTCGGAGGAACCGAAACTGTGCGCTCCAGCTTCCGAGCGCTCTACGGCTCGTATTATTACGACCTGGAAGGTGCGCTCCTGGTCCAGCATCAACCGGCACAGGCGTATCGGGTTTCCGAGCGCGCCCGCGCCCGCGGCCTGCTGCATATGTTGGCCGAGCGCGGCCTGATGTTCGCCGCCGACGTGCCGGCCGATTTACAGCGGGCCCGCAAACGTAACGCCGCCGACTATGACAACGTGCAAGCCCAGCTCGCGGAATTGAACGCCACCCAGGATAAAGATAAGATCTCCGCCGTGCAGGCCCGCCTGCACGAATTGAGCGTCAAGCGGGACGAGATTGCCGACCGGATTGCCAAAGCTTCTCCGCGCTTCGCCTCGCTCCAATATCCGCTACCGCTCGACGTGGCAGCTACCCGCCGCATCCTCGACCCAGGCGACGTTCTCTTGTCCTATGCGGTAGCCGAAGACCGCACCGCGCTGTTCGTGGTCGCGCCGGAAGGCAGCGGGCCGGGATTATCTGTCTTCACCCTGTCCGTCAAGGAAAAAGATCTGCAGGCCAAGGTACAGGAGTTTCGCCGTCTCATCCGCGAACATCGCGAACCCGGAAACCCCGAATTGATGGCCCAGTCCCGCCAACTCTACGATTTGCTGCTGCGGCCGGCGGAATCCGTTTTGGCCGCGAGCCAGCGTCTCCTCGTTATTCCCGATGGCCCACTGCAGGTGCTGCCCTTCGCCGCCCTACGGCGCAATCGCACGGAGTATCTGGTGGATTGGAAACCGCTGCACACGGTAGTCTCGGCCACTGTATATGCCGAACTCCGTAAAATGCGCCATCCCGCCGAAAACAAGGCCATCGAGATAGCCGCCTTTGGCGACCCCCGCATGCCTGCCTCTGGCCAAGTCGGCATCCAGCGCAGCGCGAACCCGGACGTGCGTGCCGCTGCCGAGCGCGGGTTCGATTTCGGCCGCCTTCCCTTCAGCCGTCAGGAGGTGCAAGGCATCGCCGCCCTATTCCCGCGGCGCAGCCAGGTCTACCTCGGCGCAGAGGCCACCGAGGAGCACGCCAAAGCGCTCGGCAAGGACGTTCGCTACATTCACTTTGCCACGCACGGAGTGTTGGACGAGCGCTTTCCATTGAACTCCGCACTGGTCCTGTCCGTTCCGGGGCAAGTGCAGCCCGGCAAGGATAACGGGCTCCTCCAGGCCTGGGAAATTTTTGAGCAGGTCCGATTAGACGCGGATCTAGTCACTTTGTCCGCGTGCAACACCGGACTGGGCAAGGAACTCAAGGGCGAGGGATTGATCGGCCTCACCCGCGCCTTTCAATACGCCGGCGCCCGCTCCATTCTGGCCTCCTTGTGGAGCGTCGATGACTTCCGCACCATGCAATTGATGCAGCATTTCTACACCGAACTGCGCCAAGGCAAGAGTAAAGACGAGGCTCTGCGCACCGCGCAATTGGAATTGGCGCACTCCCAAAGTTCCTCCGCCCCCTATTACTGGGCCGGTTTCTCACTGGCCGGAGATTGGAAGTAAGGGTCGGCAGCCCCCCCAAAAAAACGTAAGAAAAATCCAGCCGAACACATCATTAGCCGAAGGACGGCCGCGCACCGGGCGGTTTACTCGGGGCGTCCAGGCCGAACTGAAACCAACAACAGAGAAAGAGGAGAGCATATATGAGGACATTTTCAAACACGACAAACCCCAATGCGGGCGCTTTTGTTCGATCGGGGCTGGCTGGCTTTGCGTGCTTCTTCGCGCTGACCGCCTTCGCCCAAGATAGCGGCCCCACGTTTTCTACCTTTGACGCTCCGGGCGCGGGCACGGGCGCGCAACAAGGAACTTACGCCCTTAGCATCAACGCATCCGGGGAAATCGCGGGAGAATACATCGATTCAAACAACGTGCACCATGGCTTCGTGCGGGCCGCGGATGGCACGATAACTTCGATCGACGCCCCGGGCGCCGGCACGGGCCCCGGTCAGGGAACGGGCGGCTGCCTTGGCGACAGAGCCGTACCGAAGGCTAACCCGTGCTGGGGCATCAATGCCTCGGGGGCGGTCGCGGGAAATTACGTGGACGCGAACAGTGTGTATCACGGCTTGGTGCGTGCCGCGGATGGCACGATAACTTCGTTCGACGCTCCGGGCGCAGGCACGGGCGCCGGTCAGGGAACCTACGCCCTGGGCATCAACACGTCGGGAGCTATTTCCGGATACTACATCGACGCGGCCGGTGTATACCACGGATACGTGCGCGCCAAGAACGGCACGATAACCACTTTCGAAGCTCCTGGTGCGGGCATGGGTGCCGGTCAAGGAACCTACTCCTCTGACATCAGCAAGACGGGGGCGATCGCGGGATTCTACGGTGACACAAACCTGGAGTGGCACGGCTTCGTGCGCGCTGCCAACGGCACGATGACCACCTTCCAGGCTCCCGGCGCAGGTACGGGCTACGGCCAGGGAACACAAGGCTACGGCATCAACACGGCTGGGGACATCACGGGGGTGTACATTAACGCGAATGTGTTTCACGGCTTCGTGCGCGCTGCCGACGGCACAATAACCGACTTTGATGCTCCGGGCGCGGGCACCGGCTTCCAGCAAGGTACTGGGGGCGTGAGCATCAACACGGCTGGGGATATCGCGGGATTCGACAATGACGCGAATGGTGTCTACCACGGGTTTAGGCGTGCTTCCAACGGCACAATAACCGGCTTGGACGCTCCGGGTGCGGGCACGGGCGTTAATCAGGGAACGCTTGCCTACGGCATCAACGCGGCCAGTGATATCGCGGGATACTACGTTGACGCGAGCAATGTGTCTCACGGCTTCGTGCGGTCGGAGTGAAATAAGCGGCAGACAATGCGGGCCGTTACTATGCCGGGGAGGCTTAGCCTGAGCGCTCCCCGGCGGCACTATTCCGAGGAAGACAGGGCACGAAGACCCGCAACTGTCGATCTGCCCTCAGCGTCAAACCCGACAAGTCTTTACCACGAAATACCTGCCACGCTGCCAGTACTAACCCGGGAGCCGCCCCCCCGCCGCCTGATATCATAGTATTTCCCATGCAAATCGAGAAGGTCTACGAGCCCCAGCGGTTCGAACCCCACTGGGCGCAGTGGTGGATTGACTCCGGCGTCTTCCACGCCTCCCAAAAGGCCCTGCCACGCGTCTTTTCGCTCGTCATCCCGCCGCCCAACGTCACCGGCTCGCTGCACATCGGCCACATGCTGGAGCACGCCGAGATCGACGTGACCATCCGCTGGCATCGCATGTGCGGCGACAACACCCTCTGGCTGCCCGGCTCCGACCACGCCGGCATCGCCACCCAAATGGTGGTCGAGCGCCAACTCGCCGAAGAGGGCCTCGACCGCCGCACCATGGGCCGCGACAAATTCGTCGAGCGCGTGTGGGAATGGAAGGCGCAATATGGCGATCGCATCAAGCGCCAGATGATCCGCCTGGGCGCAAGTTGCGATTGGAGCCGCGAGCGCTTCACCCTCGATCCCGGCCTCTCCCGCGCCGTCCGCGAAGTCTTCGTTCGCCTCTTCGAAAAGGGACTCATCTACCGCGGCGAATACATGGTCAACTGGTGCCCACGCTGCCAGACTGCTCTCTCCGACCTGGAAGTAAAGAACACCGAGACCCAAGGCAGCCTCTGGCACATCCGCTATCCGATCACGGACACCACCGCCGCTCACGTCGTCGTCGCCACCACGCGCCCCGAAACCATGCTGGGCGATACCGCGGTCGCCGTTAACGCCAAAGATTCACGCTACTTCCACCTGCACCGCCGCACCGTCGATCTGCCACTGATGAACCGCCAGCTTCCCGTGATCCTCGACGATCTCGCCGATCCCCAATTCGGCACCGGCGCAGTCAAGGTCACCCCCGCCCACGATCCCAACGATTTCGAAGCCGGCAAGCGTCACAATCTGGCGCGCATCAAGGTCATTGACGAAAACGGCCGCATGACTGCCGAAGCCGGCCCTTATGCCGGCCTGGATCGCTTCGAAGCCCGCCGCCGCGTGGTCGAAGATCTGGAGCGCCTCGGCCTGCTCGAAAAGGTCGAGCCTTACGCGCTGGCCATCGGCAAATGCGACCGCTGCAAAACGGTGGTCGAGCCGCTCATCTCCACGCAGTGGTTCGTGCGCACCAAGCCTCTCGCCGAAAAAGCCATCGCGGTCGTCGAAACCGGCCGCATCCAGTTCATCCCCGAGAACTGGACCAAGACATACTTCGAGTGGATGTACAATATCCGCGATTGGTGCATCTCGCGCCAGTTGTGGTGGGGCCATCGCATTCCCGCGTGGCACTGCCAGCAGTGCGCCGAGATCATTGTGGCGCGCGAGGCGCCCACAAGCTGCGCGCGCTGCGGCTCGTCCCAGCTCGTGCAGGATCCCGACGTGCTCGACACCTGGTTCAGCGCCGCGCTCTGGCCCTTCTCCACGCTCGGCTGGCCCGACGAAACCGAAGACTTGAAGCTGTTCTACCCCACATCGCTCCTCATCACCGGCTTCGACATACTGTTCTTCTGGGTGGCGCGCATGATTATGATGGGCTGCGAGTTCATGGGCGAAATCCCCTTCCGGCAGGTCTATATTCACGGTCTGGTGCGCGACGCCGAGCGCCAGAAAATGTCCAAGACCCGCGGCAACACCATCGACCCGTTGGTGGTCACCGAAAAGTATGGCACCGACGCCGTGCGCATGGCGCTGCTGCTAGGCGCCGCGCCGGGCACCGACATCGTGCTCTCTGAAGACCGCATGGAATCGACGCGTGCCTTTGCCAACAAGATCTGGAACGCCGCCCGCTTTCTCTTCGTGAATATGGAACGCTCCGGCGTGGACCCCTGGCTCCCCAATCGCTTGGAAACCTTCCGCCCCGAAGCTGGGCCCAGCATCGAAGTCGCGGTAGAAGACCGCTGGATCTTCAGCCGCCTGAACACTTGCGCCGAGCAGGTGAACCGCGCCATCGAGCAGTATCGCTACCACGAAGTCGCGCAGTTGCTTTGGCACTTCTTCTGGCACGAATTTTGCGATTGGTACATCGAGCTGAAGAAGCCCAGCTTCCAGGAAAACACCGGCGTCAATGCCGACTGGCGCAACGTCCTGTCCGCCTTCGAGACGGCTTTGCGCCTGCTGCATCCGGCCATGCCGTTCCTCACCGAAGAGTTGTGGCAGCGGCTCAAAGGCAATGCTCCGCGGCCCATCTCCATCGCGCTCGCCGAGTACCCGCAGTATCGCCGCCAAAACACGGACTTTGCCGCCGAGCGCGAAATCGGCGTGCTGCAGGAGGTCGTGACGCTGGCACGCACCCTGCGCCAGGAGATGAAGCTCGATCCCAAGTTGCAGTTGCAAGGCACGCTGCACGCGCGCGGCGATGCTCTGGAAATCGCGCGGCATCACGCCGGCGCCATACGCCGCCTCTCTGGAGTCTCGCTGGAATTCAGCCCGGACCCGCCGCCCGTCGGCGCCGCCGGCCGTTCCACTTCCCAGCTCGACCTGGTGCTGCATGTCCCCAAGACGCAGACAGACGCGCAGCGCCGCCGCCTGGAAAAAGAAAACGACCAACTCGAAAAAAACATCGGCAGCCTAGAAAAGCAACTCACAGACGAGCCCTCCCTAAGCCGCAAACCGGAGCACGTCATAGCCTCGATGCGAGCCAAACGAGCCGAATACCAATCGCAACTAGCTAAGAATAAAGCGGCCCTGGAATCCCTGGAGTAGTTTTTCTTGCTTATCTGCGTTCATCTGCGTTCATCTGCGGCCATTAAAGGTTTTGAGAACTCTCGGACCATAGCGCCACAAATATATTGGCCGCAGATGAACGCAGATGAACGCAGATGTCCATATTCCTTAACCGAGCAAGTCCTAGCCGCAATCTTTGAAGTCTCCAATACTCTAGGCGCCGGATTCCTAGAAAAAGTCTACGAGCGAGCCCTGCTAAAGGAACTCACCCTCCGCGGCATCCGTGCCACGCCCCAAGCCTCCTTCAAAGTAACCTATAAAGGTCACGCAGTAGGAGAATACTTCGCCGACATCCTCGTCGAAGACGCCCTGGTGGTCGAACTCAAATGTGTGGATCGCCTATCCAACGAACACACTGCGCAATGCCTCAACTATCTGAAAGCCTCTGGCAAAACGGTGTGTCTCCTAGTCAATTTCCAAAATGCCAAGGTCGACTGGAAGAGCATCGTCAATGGCTTTGAAGCTTAACATCGACCAAGTCTGCCGCCAACTCCCCAACCGCCAGATATCTTTCTTCGAATCCATCGCCTCCACCATGCCAGAAGCCGCCGCGCTGGCCGCCGCGGGCTGCCCATCCGGCACGGCGGTGGTCGCCGAAGAACAGACCGCCGGCCAAGGCCGTCATGGCCGCGCGTGGCATTCCGAGCCAGGCGCCGGACTATATCTCTCAGTCGTTCTGCGGCTCCCGCTCCCCCCAGATTCTCTCCCCGTTCTCACCCTTGCCCTAGGCCTCGCAACCGCCGAAACCATCGCGCGCGCCACCGACCTGCACCCCGATCTCCGCTGGCCCAACGACGTCATGCTCGCCGATCGCAAAACCGCCGGCATCCTCGTCCAACTCATCGATTCCGTAGCCATCGCAGGCCTCGGCATCAACGTAAATCACCAAGCCTTCCCGCTGGAGATCGCCCGCGAAGCCACATCGCTGCGCCTCGCCACCGGCCGCCCGCACTCGCGCGAAGATTTCCTGGTCGCCCTGCTGCCTACCATCGACAGCTTTTGCCGCATGCTGGTGGAAGGCGGCCGCCAGTCCATACTCGATCAATTCACGCGCCGCTCAAGCTACGCGAACGGCAAACGCGTGCGCGTCGATCGGCCCGGCGGCAGCGTCATCGGTACCACCGCGGGCCTCGACCCCGCCGGCTTCCTGAAACTGCGCGCCGACGACGGCTCGGAATCCCTTATACTCGCTGGAGGAGTCCGGCCAGCATAGTCCGGCCAGAGCAATGCTACTCGCCCTCGACGTCGGCAACAGCAACATCACCATCGGCGCATTCGACCAGCGCCGCCTGGTCGGCCAATGGCGGCTGCGCACGGTCCACGGCCAGACCGCCGACGAATGGGGCGTCCTGCTGCGCAACCTGTTCGCCCTCGCGTCCCTCGATTCGCCCGGCGTGGACGGCATCATCATCGCCAGCGTGGTCCCCTCGCTCGATGCCAACCTGGCCGCCATGGCCCAGCGCTATTTTCGCATCGAGCCTATGTTCGTTACCCCCCACACCGACATCGGCATGGTCATCCGCTACGACGATCCGAACCAGGTAGGCGCCGACCGCTTGGCCAACGCTGTGGCCGCCTTTCATAAATACGGCGGCCCGTCCGTCGTAGTGGACTTGGGGACCACCATCAACTTCGACGTGATCTCGGCTGACGCAGAGTACTTGGGCGGCGCAATCGCCATCGGCATCGGCATCTCCATCGAAGCGCTGTTTAGCAAAACCGCGCGCCTGCCCATGGTGGACTTTCGCGAACCGGCCAAAGTGATTGGCAGCAATACCGTGGCCAGCATGCATTCGGGACTCTACTATGGCGCTCTGGGTATGATCGACGGCATCCTGGACCGCATCGTCGCCGAGCTGGGCTCACAGACCAAAGCCATCGCCACCGGAGGGCAGGCCGCGCTGATCGCCCGCGGCTCCCGCCACCTGAAACACATCGACGAACATTTGACCCTCGCGGGCTTGCAACTTATCTGGGAACGGAACGCCGCTAAGTGAACGACGACTGGATTTATAACTACTTCAACTACTTCACCGAAGTCGAAACGCACTTTCAGCAGGTGCGCGGTACTAGTCTATTTCTACTATCGCCGCTTGATTGGGCGCTGGTCGAAAGTTGGAAGAATGCGGACGTGCCGCTTGAAGCCGTTTTGCGCGGCATCGATATCGCGTTCGAGAAATGGCGCGGCCGCAAGAAGAAAACCCAAATGGTGAATTCGCTAACCTTCTGCGCCCAGGCGGTATTGACGGAAGCGCAAATCATGGCTGGAACCGCACAGAGGCCCGCCACGCGCGAATCCAGCCCGCCCTTTCCGCTGGACGATTTGCGCCTGTACTTGGCGCGCAACGCCGCCGCCGCGCGTGATGCCGGCCCAGATTACCACGAGATCGCCGAGGCGCTGGGGCGCCTCGCTGCGGAAGCCCAGACGCACTATCGGGATCTGGAAGACCTGGAGCGCCGCCTCACCGTGCTGGAGGAAAAAGCCGTCGCCGTTGCGCGCAACCGCCAGTCCGAAGAGCAGTTGCTGGACGCCCGCCGCGATCTCGACGCGGAACTCCGGCCTTATCGATCCAAGATGACCGCCGAACATCTGCTCCTGCTGGAGAAGCAGTACCTGGAGCGCAACTTATTGGAGAAAGCGGGCTTGCCGCGTTTCAGCCTGTTTTATATGCGGTAACGTACGTACTTTACATTACGGTTGCAACTTCGGAGGAATTTTTTACGTCATACAAATTGTGAGTGACCCCTTTCTGAGTTAGGTTCCGCTCCCATGGATGCGGGACCGGCCGGCGGGCATGCTCCTCCGAGTGCCCGCCGGTTTTTATTTTTGGTAGGACAGGCCTCCCGGCCTGTCACTCTGGAAACTCAATTGCTCGAACCACACCCAGCGTACCCGACGTGCCATCCGCTTTCGGCTCGTACTCGATGCTTATGCGCCGCGGCTTCTGCGGCCCGCAAACGAAATCCGTAGGCGCGTGCCCTTTGGTCGAGACGGAACCAAGGTCTAACAACGCGAACGACATGGAATCCGCGCCCACGCCAATCCGAATGCGGATTTTACCGTCCGTGCAGTCGATCTGCTGGAGCGTGCCCTCGGCTACCGCGAGTGCCTCGCGGCGCCGCAGCCTGGGCGGCGGCGCATCGGACTCCGGCCGCGAGCGATCCTCGCGCAGTACCGGCACGTGCGGCACATAGTCCAACACCTCCAGTAGGTCGTCGAGACGATCGATTTCCTCCGGTGTTTTGGCGTACTTCCGGCAACTGGCGGCGGCCGCTTTAGCCTCCGCTTTCCGGTTCAGGCGGTAGTTTGCGTAAGCGATTGCGTGGAAAAACCCAAACGCTTGCTCCGGTGTGACGCGTTTCACCAATTGGAACTGCGCCAGCGCCTCGGCGTGCTGGTCCGCCACCACGTACGCATAGCCAAGTTCCAGGCGCGCGTCCCGATCGTCCGGATCGATCTCCGTCGCGCGCCGCAACACTGCCACAGCTTCCGCTGGGTTGTCCTCCGCCCGCAATAACCGCCCATAGTCCAGGTACATTTTGGCGTTCGTGCTGCCCAGTTCCACCGCGCGCGCATAATGCTTCAATGCTTCCGGGCGCTTATCCTCCCGCCAACTGAGACGCGCCAGGCCCTGCTCCACCTGCCAATCCTTCGGATTATCCTGCGCCATCCGGTTATAGAGGTCGCGCGCTTCCGCGGCCTTCGCCCGCGTATTCGACAGGATTTCCGCCAAAACCAGCCCGGCATCGAGGGGACTCGACTCACTGGCTTCGGGCCGATCCACTTCCTTGGCCAGCTTGGCGTTGAAAAGCGAGGCATTAAAGCTCCGCCCGCGCAGGTACGATTCAAGATCTTTCTGCACCTGCTCCACCGGTTTGCCGTAGGCTTTCCGGAACGTATCTGGCATGCTGTCGCCGCTCCTGATACCCTCGAGTAGCACGGGTAACTTGGGGCGATAATCCGCGCCCAGGTATAACATGTGGACCAGCGCCCAAGACTCGGCGTAGAACAGCCCGGCATGGCTCTTCTCGTTATACAATGGCGAGTCATGCTGCGCGGCCAGCAGCGTTGGCAAGTCGATCCACTTCGACTGCTGCAGCAGGACGAAGTGCGGCACGATGATATCGCCCACCTCGATCTTTCCGCCGATGGGCTTCAGGTTGGAATAAAACTCCGCAAGTCCCTCGTTGAACCACACGGGCACCGTCAGTCCGGAGTGTTTCACTAACAGGTGTATGTACTCGTGCACCGCGATCGGAAAGTGTTCGCTCGAGGCGCTTTTCATGACGATGTAATCGCGATCCTCCGTGCCCAGATAGAATGCCGCGGCGAAGTCGTTCGGGGCATAGGGTGCGAACTCCTTGTCCGAGCGGAAGACCACGATCCGCACCGGCAAACCCGATTTCGACCCTAATCCCAAGGCCTCCGCAAAGAAGGCGCGGACCTGCTCGAAATGCCGCGCCACTTCGCGTCCGCTGCGCTCGCCCGCGGTGGTGTATAACTCGAAGTTGGGGGATTTGATTTTCAGCCAACGCGGCCCGTCGCTTCCCGCCGCGGGGAACATGGCGATGGCGCACATCAAGGCGGTCGCCAGCCGGCCTGCGCACAGCCTCATCTCCGAAGTGTAACACCGCCGATTCGCCTGCTAAGCTAAAGAATCAAGCTCCCAACATGCCATTGCAAAGCTACACCATCACCCAAGGCCGCGACCGCGCACCCGCGCGCGCCATGCTGAAGGGCATCGGGTTCACCGATGCGGATCTTGCGAAGCCCGTCATCGGCGTCGCCAACACCTGGATCGAAACCATGCCATGCAACTACAACTTGCGCGAGCTGGCCGTTCACGTGAAGGAAGGCATCCGCGCCGCCGGGGGCACTCCCATGGAGTTTAATACCATCGCCATCAGCGACGGCGTGACCATGGGCACTGAAGGCATGAAAGCCTCGCTGGTCAGCCGCGAAGTCATCGCCGATTCCATCGAACTGGTGGCGCGCGGCCACATGTTCGACGGCATCGTGGCGCTGGTGGCTTGCGATAAGACCATCCCCGGAGCGGCCATGGCGTTGTTGCGGCTTAACGTTCCCAGCGTCATCCTGTATGGCGGATCGATCCTGCCCGGACGCCACAACGGCCGCGACATCACCATTCAGGACGTCTTCGAAGCCGTGGGAGCCAACGCCGCCGGCCGCATGAGCGACGAGGAATTGCTCGATATCGAGAACCACGCCTGCCCCGGCGCGGGCGCATGTGGCGGGCAATTCACCGCCAATACCATGGCCACCGTTCTGGAGTTGATTGGTCTTTCGCCCATGGGCACCGCCGCGGTCCCCCAAGTGGACGCGCGCAAAGCCGATGTCAGTTTCCGTTGCGGCGAAATCGTAATGGACGCCGTGCGTCACAACCGCCTCCCGCGCCAGATCGCCACGCGCGCGGCTTTTGCCAACGCCATCGCGGGCGTGGCCGCCACCGGCGGATCGACTAATGCCGTGTTGCACCTGCTGGCCATGGCGCGCGAAGCCGGCGTCGCGCTGGCCATCGACGACTTCCAGGAGATCTGCCGGCGCACTCCGGTGCTGGTGGATTTGAAGCCCGGTGGACGCTTCGTCGCCGTGGATGTCGACAAGGCCGGCGGCATCGGAGTGATCGCGCAGCGCTTGGCCGAGGGCGGATTCGTGGATGGCTCCGCGCTCACCTGTACCGGCCGCACCTTCGCTGAGGAAGCCGCGGATGCCCGTGAAACTCCCGGACAGGAGGTCGTGCGGCCGCTCACCGCGCCGCTCAAGCCGCGCGGAGGCATGGCCATTCTGCGCGGATCGCTGGCGCCAGATGGCTGCGTCATCAAGCTCGCCGGCCACGAGCGCATGCAGCACCGCGGCCCCGCGCGCGTGTTTGATCGCGAAGAGGATGCCATGAGCGCCGTCACCGGCGGACGGATCAAGCCGGGTGACGTGGTGATTATCCGATACGAGGGCCCGCGCGGCGGTCCGGGCATGCGCGAGATGTTGGGCGTGACCGGGGCCATCGTCGGCGAAGGTTTGTCCGAGAGTGTCGCGCTGGTCACGGACGGCCGCTTCAGCGGCGCGACGCACGGTTTCATGGTGGCCCACGTGGTGCCCGAAGCATTCAATGGCGGACCCATTGCCGCCGTGCGCGAAGGCGACTCCATCGCCATCGATGCGGGTGCCGGAACCATCAACCTGGAAATCGCGCCGGAAGCGCTCCGCGAGCGCCTGGCCGCGTGGACGCCGCCCGCGGCGCGCTACACATCGGGCGTGTTTGCGAAATATGTCGCGCTAGTGGCTTCGGCTTCCGAAGGCGCCGTCACGGCCGCGTCGAATGGCCGCTAGATAGACGCAACACAACCAAACTGCCGCCACGGCCCATCCGCCCAGCACGTCGGTCGGATAGTGCATCCCCAGATAGACGCGCGAGAAGCCAAT
>Ga0070761_10000907_pt1 | contig 18752 bp, 17 predicted proteins | sample HubBroMetageREF1_FD_66724 | JGI IMG/M metagenome (GOLD analysis project Ga0070761, IMG submission 66724) | Reference soil microbial communities from the Hubbard Brook experimental Forest, New Hampshire, USA - Hubbard Brook CCASE Soil... | ecosystem: Environmental > Terrestrial > Soil >... | reverse complement strand
CGCCAAGATACACCAGCGCCAGCAGTCCGAAGATGCCGACGCGATCGTACGCCATTCGCACTGGCTCCGATAAAAAATGCCGTAGCACGTGGCTGCCATCGAGCGGCGGGACGGGGATCAGGTTAAACACCGCCAGCACGATGTTGATGAACATCAGCTGAAACAGCAGCATAGCTACCGGCGCCAACACCGAATCGGAACCCTCGACGCCGTAGCCACCCGCCAATCCCTCGACCAGAGCGTGTCCCGAAGCCGAGGAAAGCGAAATACCGCCCAGCAGTAGAAGCGCTCCAGTGGCCACGATAAAGTTGCTGACTGGACCCGCCACCGAGGTCAGGATGTCATCCAGCATAGGGTTGCGAAAGTTGCGCGGGTCCACTGGTGTTGGTTTCGCCCAGCCGAGCAACGGGATGCCGCTAACGGCCGCGACCAGGGGCATCACGATGGTGCCAATCGGATCAATGTGTGGAATCGGATTAAGAGTTACCCGTCCCAGCATGCGAGCCGTGGGATCGCCACAGCGGGACGCGGTCCAGGCATGGGCGGACTCGTGCACACTGATCGCAAACAGGAACGCGATCATCTGATAAAGAATTTCAACAACCCTTGGTGTCATCGGTGAGCTTGATTCGGCGACCCCTGATTCTAACAAAGCCCGGAAATTGCCGAGGTCAGAAGTCAGAGTGCAGAAGCAAAGCCGAGAGTTGTGGGGATTTAAAAGGTTTTATTGCCCAGCGCGCATAGGCGAGACGATCAGGTTGCCGGCCGTTCGTTTCTTGCCGTCGCCTTTGTCGTGCTGGTAGAGCAGTGAGAGCGCGCCTTCGGCGGTGGTCGCACCGGCGAGTTCCGCGGCCAATCCCTGATAAGACCGGCCGATTTCGTGATTCCCCTGCGCCGCCACCGGGCTGCCCTTGTCAATCGCGGGACCCATAAGCTGGAAATTGTTGGGCACCTTCCACAGCACCTTGCAGTTCGTGGCTTTCTCTACATCCTCGTCGGTGAAGCCGGGAATTTTCTTATAGCGGTTGAGCACGATGCGCAGGCGATCGCGTCCGGCTCCCTCTTTCAGGAACGCCTGAATGCGGCTCGCGCTCCACAGGGAAACGACATCAGTCTGCGTCACCAGCAGCACGGCATTCGAGAGGTCGCAGATCATCTGCATTGTGCTATCCATCCTGCCCGAGCCATCGATCACGACGAAGTGATACTGGTTGACCAGCAGGTCGAAGAGGCGAGCCAGTTCCGAAGCGGACGGGACACTGTTGTGCGGTTGCTGAGCGCCCGCCAGCAGATGAAGGCCATTGCGATAAGGAGTCATCAGGCCGTCGAGCAGAGAACCGTCCATGCGATGCAGATTCTGCAAGGCATCGATCAAAGTGAATTGCGGCCGCAGATTCAGCTGCAGCGCGGTATGTCCGATGGGAGCGAAATCCACCAGTACCACGCGCCCGTGAGCCTCCTGCAAGGCGACGGCCGTATTCACCGCGGTGGTGGTGGCGCCGGCTCCGCCCTTGGCGTTCAGAAAAGTGAAGACCCGGGCCTTGCTCGAACTGCGCTGCGCACGGCTCAACGTCGCCGAAAAGCGAGTGAAGGCTTCGACCAACGCTTCGCGGGTGGCGCCATGATCCAGAAATTCACGCGCCCCGGCTCGCATGGCGGAAACAATGTTCGTGGGCTGGCTCATTTCACCCACGGCGAAAATCGTAACTTCGGGAATGCTGGCGTGGATCAGTTCGATCGTGCGAATGGCGCGCTGCGGATTCTGCGGGTCGATATTCACCAGCACGACTTCAACGTGCTGATCCTGCAATTGACGCAAAATGGCGTCGCTCGGCCCCGTCGGGAAACCCAGGCTCAATGCGGTTCGGGCCAGATTGGTGCTCTCGACTCGGCTGTTCAGTACGACGGATTGTTCGCGGTCCTCGGTGAGTAGGGCGACGGCGATCCCGGGCATAGCTCGATTCTCAGTGTTCATTGTCATGCTACGAACTTCCAGCGCCGGGACCAAGTGACCTTCGTAATCGAATTGAACCAAGGACGAGGTGGCAGGTCGCCAGCGGGTTTTCAGTCGAGAGCAAAAATCCGCCGACTGCTGGTTTACCTGATTGTAAGGCAAAGGCCAGCCCTTGAAAAGACTGTCCGAAGTTCCAGAAAAACGAGGTTTTGCGGAACGAGCTCGAATGCGTTACCGGCCGGAGGTTGCTCCGGCGGCAGTTGCCGCCGAAACCCGCACGAAGTGCGCGATGGGCTCGTTGGCGGGCAAGTACTCGTAGGAATCCAATTGGACGGCGATCCCGCTGCACTGATTGTCCTGGGAGTGACCGGCCTGCGCGGCCAAGGTACGCAACACCCGCCCGCGACACCGCACCGGCATGCTTTCCCCCAGGGTGACTTCGGAGGGCATGGTGAACGTTATCTCCACCACCGCCCCTTCCGGCAGCGCCGTCTCGGCGTAAAAAAACATTCCACGGGCACTCAAGTCCTGGGCAAATCCGTGCAAAGTCCGTTCCTCGAAGCGAATCGCTAACGGCAATCCTACCTCGAAACGCTGCGCGCCTCGCCGTTCCACACAATGTTCCAGACGATTGGGATCGGTGCTCATAATCCATCCTCCCGGATCCGGCTCTCTCGGACTGGCGATTGGCGATCGATGACTGGCGATCGGTGATCGGTGGACCTTAACTGTATCGCGGATCGGACCGGCAGGGAAGTTCCAAGTCGAGAGCAGGCTGTGGAAATCTGGGTCCAACATAAACGCCGACCACGCCGCCATTGGGCCGAATGATCTCGCGAATTCCGCTCCACAGCTTTCCGCCGGTTGCCGTCATCACAAAGATGTGAAAAAGTTCTAGAAGAGCGACCACGACCAGTGACTAGCGACCAACGACCGGCGAGCGAGTGAGCAACCACCGAGCGACCAGGTGATCGACGAAAAAAATTCCGACGCCGCCGAGGAATCGGCAGCGAAAGCGGCGCGCCTGCCGAAATGGGCCACAACCCTGCGCGCCCTGCGCCACCGCAATTTTCAGCTCTTCTTCAGTGGACAACTTATCTCTCTCATCGGCACCTGGATGCAGACCGTGGCCCAGGCGTGGCTCGTCTACCGCCTGACGAAATCTCCCCTGCTACTGGGAAGCGTCGGCTTTGCCAGTCAGTTTCCTGTCTTCCTAGTCGCTCCTTTGGGAGGGATCACCGCCGACCGCATCAATCGCCAGCGACTCATAATCGCCACCCAGACCGCCGCCCTGATCCTCGCCGGAATTCTGGCTTGGCTCACGCTGAGCGGACGCGTCCATGTGTGGCACATCTTCGCGCTCGCCGGCCTCCTCGGAGTGGTCAATGCTTTCGATATTCCCGGCCGCCAGTCCTTTCTCATCGACATGGTGGGCAAAGAAGACCTGATGAACGCCATCGCCCTGAATTCTTCGATGTTCAATGGCGCGCGCATCATCGGCCCGGCCATAGCCGGAATCCTGGTGGCGAAAATCGGCGAGGGCTGGTGCTTTGCCGCCAACTCCATCAGCTACATCGCCGTGATCGTCGGACTGCTGCTGATGCACGTGCACTGCGCCCCGCGTGCCAGCAAGAATTCGCCAATCGAAGACATCATCGAAGGTTTTCGCTGGGTCAACCACACCCGCGTCATCCGAGCGCTGCTGTTGCTGCTTGGCCTGGTGAGCCTGGTAGGGATGCCCTACACCGTACTGATGCCGATCTTCGCCGACAAGATTCTGCACGGCGGAGCGCGCGGCCTGGGCATCCTGATGGGCGCCACTGGCGTAGGCGCCCTGTTCGGAGCCCTGACCCTCGCCGCCAAAACCGGAGGAGTTAAGGGACTAGGGCGATGGGTGGCAATCAGTTGCGCAAGCCTGGGGATCAGCCTGTTCTGCTTTTCATTCTCGACTGCATTGTGGCTATCGGTCGCGCTGCTGCTGCCCGTCGGTTATTCGATGATGCTGCAGATGGCCTGCTCGAACACGCTGATCCAAACCATGGTCCCCGACCAACTACGCGGCCGAGTCATGTCGCTGTATTCGATGATGTTCATGGGCATGGCTCCCTTCGGAGCTTTCTTCGGAGGAGCCTTAGCCCACCGCATCGGCGCCCCCATCACGGTAGCCGCCGGAGGAGTAGCCTGCGTGATCGGCGCAATCTGGTTCGGACGGGCCCTGCCCGAGTTGCGCATAGAAGCCCGCCGCCTGATCGTAGCCCAAGGCATGGCCGCAGGCGAACCCGCTCAGGAACTGAACGCGCAGCCGGTAGAAGAGTGACATCCAAGCGTAGAGCGGGCGCCCTGCTCGCTGCCCTTGCAGTTGCCCTTGCCTTTGATTTCCTCCAACAAAAATGTGGGCCCGCCGATGCAGCACCCGATTGTGGGTGGCGCGGCGGTTCCCGCTGCGAAAGACCTAACCCCCTGCGCGAACGGAAAGGGAACGGCTGGTTGTTTGTGATGAAAAAAGCGGGCTGATTTTCTGCGATTCCAAAGAAAGCCGTGCGGCCTAATGGATCAGCCCGCGCTGCCGCAGGAACTCTTTCACCACCGCAGCCGCGTCGCGATGTTCGCCATCCACCGCAAAATTCAATCGCCGCATATCTTCGTCCGAGATCGCTCCCGCCAGCGTGCCCAGCGCCGCTCCCACTTCCGGATGGTTCTTCAGCATTTCTCCGCGCATCACCGCCACCGCTTCGTACGGCGGAAAATAATGATGGTCATCCTCCAGCACAACGAAATCGAGGGCCGGAATCAATCCATCGGTATTGTTCCCGGCAATCAGATCCACTTGCCGGTCTTTGAGCGCTCTCGTAATCAGCCCCAGATCCATGATGCGCGGCGCCTCCGCGAAGCGCAGGCCGTAGCTCGCCGCCAGGCCCTTATATCCATCCGGACGCTCCATGAACTCATATCCGAATCCGGCGCGCCATTGCGGCGTAAATGTAGCGGCCTCGGACAGCGTCTTCAGGTGCAAGCGGCGCGCGTCTTCGCCGCGGATGACCATGGCGAAAGTGTCGTCAAATCCGAGAGGTGGTCCCACGGTGAGGCCGAACTTAGATTCGTAGCCCTGCTTCACGCGTCGATAAACTTCGAGCTTGTCGCCGCTCGCCTGCTCGTGATTCGCCTGCTGGATGTTCGGCTGTTGTTTGAGAACCGCAGTCAGAGCAGTGCCCGTATATTCCGGGTAGATGTCGATTCGTCCGGCGAGGATCGCCTGCTGGCAGATAAACGTGCCAGCCAGATAGAACCGACGCTCCACAGGCAGGTGAGTCCGGGCTTCGATGATTTGAGCGAACAGTTCTCCCAGAATGAGTTGCTCGGTGAAATTCTTCGATCCCACCACAATCCGATCCGCATGCCGTTCACAGCCCGCGACCGGCAAAAGCAGGAAGACGAGCGACAGCAATTTGCAGATGAGTTGTTCCGAGTGGGAACGCATGAAGTCAATCGTCACGAATCTTCTTCTTACGATCTACTTTGTCACGATTTCGAATGCAGCGATCCTAACCGTCGCTCCACTCGTCCGAGTACAAAGTCGGCGGAGAGCGCCAGCAGTGCAGCCGGGACAGCTCCCGCGAGAATCACCTGGTTGTTCACCATGGCCAATCCACGAAAGATGAATTCTCCCAGTCCGCCCGCGCCGATCGCCGCCGCAATCGTTGCCAGCCCAATGGAGACCACGGTCGCGATTCGCAGCCCGGCCACAATCACACCCGAAGCGAGCGGCAACTCCACTTGCAAAAGCAATTGCCGATCGGTCAATCCCATAGCGCGTCCGGCCTCGACCACCGTGGGATCGACGCTGCGGATCCCCGCATAAGTATTGCGAATCAGCGGCAGCAGAGCATAAAGCGCCAGCGCCAGTATCGCAAGCCGTCCCGCGCGCGCTCCAATCCACGGAGCCGGAAGGAGAAAGCCAAACAAGGCAAGGCTGGGAATAGTCTGGATGATGTTCGCGCCGCCAAGCACCGGCTTGCTGAGTTGCGGAACGCGTGTGATCAGGATGCCGAGCGGGATCCCGACCAGCGCGGCGAAAAGTGTGGCCACGCCTGCGAGCGTGATGTGTTCGAGCGTGAGATCGAACACCTGCAGGCGATTCGCCATCATGAACTGCAAGAAATTCATGCCGATCACCTCGTGATCACATTGCTAATTACCGTAGTGAAACTACAACCGTTAGTTACACTGGATCCGGCAACGCCGAGAACGCTTCCACGTATGCTCGCACAAGTGGATCCTCGGAACGCGAAAACTCCGCAACTGGAAGGTCCACGATGAGGCGACCTTCTTCCATCAGCGCGATGCGATCCGCCAGCAGCAAAGCCTCCCGCAGATCGTGCGTGACAAAGATCACTGCTTTCCGCATCCGCCGCTGCAGCGTGCGAAACTCTTTCTGCATTTCCGATCTCGTGATGGGATCAAGCGCTCCAAAAGGTTCATCAAGAATCAGAACGGGAGGATCGGCCGCGAGAGCCCGCGCGACTCCAACTCGCTGCCTCTGTCCTCCGGAGAGTTGGCTTGGGTATCGGGACAACAGTTCCTCATCCAGCCCGACGGTCGCCAGCAATTCGCGCACCCGCGCTTCCACGCGCTCCCGCGGCCAGTTCTCAATCCGCGGCACCAGCGCGATGTTGCGCTCGACGGTGAAGTGTGGGAACAGGCCGCCGTCCTGAATGACGTACCCGATGCTTCGCCGCAATCGGATCGGATCCCATTCCGTAGTCACTCGGCCGTTGACCCGCACCTCGCCGGAGGTAGGCAGTAACAGGCGGTTGATCAGCTTCAGGGTAGTCGTCTTTCCTGAGCCGCTTCGACCCAGCAGCACCAGGGTTTCCCCCTGCTTCACGGAGAGCACCAGATCTTGCAGCAGCGGGCGTCCGTTCCGGCGGAAGGAAGCATGATCGAATTCGATGGCAGGTTTCTGAATGGCAGGTTCGTCGCTGGGAGGAGAAGTCATGGCGTACCATGGTTGTCGCGCTGTTTTCGCACTGTTGTCGAACTATGGTTTCACCAGCCCCGTTTTATACGCGCCATCCGGCAAGCCCGTGACACGTATTCCACCGTGGCCTTTGTGTCGGATGTTGAGCCCAACCAGCAGCGCAGTGATCTGCTCGACGATGCGCGCATTCTCAAGTTTGCCGCCGTCAATCGCTCGCACGCCCTTGACTTTTGCTGCGAGTTCCATCGCGACCTGCGTGGTATTCGGATCGTCGCTGCACACGATCACGTCACAATCGATATCTTCATCGCCGTTCAGCTGTTCCGCCGAAGCGTTCTGGAATGCCGCCGCGACCGAAACGCCCTTTGGAACCAGCTCAGCCGTCTGTTGCGCGGCCGAGCCTTGCCAGACGCCGATGGTGCGGCTGGCGCGTCCGCCGATGCTCGCAGCCAGCGGAACGGTGGCATCGATCACGACGCTGCCCGGACGGATCGCAGGCTTCAACTGCTTGAGCAGCGCTGCCTGCGCTTCGAAGGGCACGGTGAGCACCAGCAGATCACTAGCGGCGCATGCTGCCGAATTCTCCATCCCGGAAACTTGCGCGTTCGCGCCCGCGCGCTTGCGGATTGCCTCAGCCGCCTGCTGTGCCCGCGCAGCGTCGCGCGAGCCGATGATGACGGTCTCCCCCGCGCGCGCCCAACGCAAGGCGAGGCCGGTACCAGCCGGGCCGGTGCCGCCGATGACGGCGATGGCGCGGCGCATGCTGGCGTTCATGCGATCTTTCATGCGAACTCCGCAACCAGCGCTTGTTCACAGGAAGCTTCGGAAGCTGCTACTTCGAGGGGCAGCTTGATTTTCATGCGTGAATATTTTGTATTGCGCTCGGCTGGAATGCGCCCGATCTCCAGTATCAACGCCTGGAAGTCTTCGGGACTCGTGTACTGGCCCGCGGTTGCTCCCGCTTCACGAGAGATGTTTTCTTCCATCAGCGTTCCGCCGTAATCGTTGGCGCCAGCGTGCAGACAAAGCTGCGAGAGCTTGCGGTTCAGCTTCACCCACGAGACCTGGATGTTATGAATCGAACCCGCGAGCAGGATTCTGGCGAGCGCATGAATCTTGAGATGTTCAGCGAGCGTCGGCCCCGAGCGCGCCAGTCCCTGCTGGAACAAAAGCGTATTTTGATGAACAAAGCCCAGCGGCACAAACTCGGTGAAGCCGCCGGTTTCAGCCTGAATCTGCCGCAACAAAGATAACTGTCGCACCCAATGGTCCGGAGTTTCCATGTGTCCGTACATCAATGTCGATGTGCTCGTTACTCCACAGGCGTGTGCCGTGCGGATCACCTCCTGCCATTGCGCCGACGAAAGTTTGTTGCGCGACAATACGTGACGCACTTCGTCATCCAGAATCTCAGCGGCTGTGCCGGGGAGCGTGTCCAGTCCGTTATCGCGCAACATCATGAGATAGTCGCGCAGAGTCATGCCGGTCAGTTCCACTCCATAGACAATTTCCATCGGAGAAAACGCGTGGATGTGCATACCAGGCACAGCATTTTTCACCGCGCGCAGAATGTCGCGGTAATAGAACGGAGGCAGTCCGTGCGGCAGCCCGCCTTGAATGCAGACTTCGGTGGCGCCCAGTTCCCACGCCTCTTTACTTTTGCGCCCCATATCTTCGAGCGAATGAAAATAGGAATCGGCCTCGCGCGGACCACGGCTGAACGCGCAGAACTTGCACCCCACGAAACAGATATTCGTGAAATTGATATTGCGGTTGACCACATAGCTGACGATGTTGCCGACCAGGTCGCGTCGAAGTGTGTCTGCGGCCACCAGCAGAGCGAGCAAGTCGGCGCCATTACAGTTCGCCCCATCGCAGTTTGCCAAGGCATAACGCTCCTGGTCCGTCAGGCACGCTCCGTCTTGCGTTTCGAGCGCGCGTTCCAGAGCGCCCCGAATCGGCGCGGAAGCCTGAGGCGCGATCTGTTCCCAGGTCAGCGCAGGGAATTGCTCGAGTTCTGAAGCCTGCCAGGCCATCACTTTCTCCTATCGAAAAGCCCCTACCTGAAAAGATCGTTCTTCGCGGGCCGGATCAATTCCCGCGCCCCGCCGCTTCGTCGGCGGTTTTCACGGCAGTACGAATAGCCGCGAATGATGCACGCGGGAGTACTTGCCAGCTTGCCGCATACCAGACCCGCGGCGCAAGCCAGTTCGTCGGCTACGGCTTCCACCGTCGCATGCAGCGAGTAGCCGTGCCCATCGCGCTGTCCGCGGTAGTCGACCAGAGGCCGCATACCGGAGACGCCAATCGCCACTTCCGTCAAGCCTTCCCGCCACGGACGCCCGAAACTGTCGGTGACAATGACCGCGATCTCGATTCCCAGCTGCTTTTTCAATTCCTGCCGCAACTTTGCCGCGGAGCGATCGGGATTCACCGGCAACAACACCGCGTGCTGCCCGCCATCCACGTTCGATACATCCACGCCGCTGTTCGCACAAACGAACCCGTGCCTGGTCTCCGTGATCAGCACACCGCGCCTCCGCCGCACGATGCGACGACTCTCGCGCAACGCCAATTCCGAGACGCGCGCGTCGAGCCCGTGGCGGCGGGCCCAAGACCGTGAAGCCGCCGAGGGCCGGATCTTATCAAGCGCCACCAGCCCGCCTTCCGCCTTGGAAACAACCTTGTGCTTCACCACCAGGATGTCGCCATCCTGCAAGCGCAATCTCGAGCTTCGCATCGCCGTCAACAACCGCGCGCCGAGCGATTCTCCCGCGCGGATTTCTCCGCTGACTGCGACCGGCAGAATGCGAACCTCGCCAGCCGCGCGCTTACTGGCAAGCCTGGCGTTGCTCGCGCCCACCCTGGACCTGGGCATGTCAGGCCAGACTCCGGCTGCCGAGGTTCCAGCTTCGCACCAGCTTTTGCGATCGCCGCGCTCCGCTGGCATCCGCCAGCTCGCGCAGATCTTCAGGACGATCTACATCCCGCGCAATCCCCGGCAGTTCGAGCACTACGCAAGGGCGGCCGGTGGCCTTCGCCGCGGCCAGGTGCGGCAAGAAGCTGTCGTTCCCGAAGCGCAGCGGAAACAGATCGCTCGGAGATCGCCAGGCTGCATTCGTGCCGCGCCCGGCCGCATCCGGCACCAGCACCGCGCCGCCTTGAGAGTGAGGAGCGCTATCCACGATCTTCTGAAGTTCCGCACTGTCGATCAAAGGGATATCCGCCGGAACCACCAGAGTGCTCTCCGCCCCCCGCCCCCGGCTAAGCGCCGTGGCCATTTCGATGGCGCTGGTCTCTCCGGAGTTGTCGTCGGCGACGACTTCGAAATTGAAACGCAACGCCAGGTCGCGCGCAAACGAATCGCTCGTCACCACGGCGACAGCAGGCCGATTCTGCCAGCGCGCCAGCGCTTGCAGCACATCCTCGCACATCGCCCGAGCCAGCGCGAAACGTTGGTCCGGACTCAGAACAGGTGACAGCCGCTGTTTGGCATCGGCGAGGTTCTTTACGGGCACGAGAATCATGGCCGCTCCATGGCGGACTGAGCGGACGGATGTTGCCTGGCCGCGTCGAGCACGCTCTTGGCGAGTGCGACTCTGTCTTCATTCCTGCGCATGATGGTCGATGTGCAATGCACGCGCATGCCAGTCTTACGCAACTCCTCAGCAGCCGCGGCGTCCTCAGAATCGACCACCAGCAGGTCAAGGAAGTCGTGATAGAAATCGGCAACGCCAGCAATGGAAACAGGGTAGCCTTGCGCTGCCATGAGGATACCGGCGGGCCCAGAGACCGGCGCTCCGCCGACAATCGGGCTCACGACAACGATGCGGGAGCGGCTCTCGCGCAACGCTTCGCGGATTCCTGGCACCGCGAGAATCGGGGCGATGCTGGTCACCGGATTACTCGGCGCCAGCAGCACAAGATCTGCCGAGCGGATGGCTTCGATCACTCCCGGCCCCGGCTCCGCATCCGAGGCGCCCGCGAATCGGACCGATTCCACGGGATCCTGATACCAGCGTTCGACGAAATATTCTTCAAAGCTCAAGTCTCCCGCTGGAGTCAAAACCCGCGTCTCCACGCGCGAATTGCTCATCGGGAGAATCCGCGTCCTGATTCCAAGCCGGGATGCAATCTCAGCCGTCGCTTCACTGAGTGTTTTGCCATCGGCCAGCAGCTTCGAACGAAAAATGTGCGTGGCCAAATCCCGATCGCCGGCATGAAACCATATCGGCTGTCCCAACTGCCCCATGGCATTCAAGCAGAAAAAAGTGTCGCCCTTCACGCCCCAGCCGCGTTCCTGGCTCAGTTTTCCGGCCAGCATGTAAGTGATGGAATCTAAATCGGGCGAAGCGTACAGGCCCCACCACAACAAGTCGTCGCCGGTATTCACGATGATGGTGAGATCGTCCGGACGAACGATTTGCCGGAGTCCATCCACGAACTTGGCGCCGCCAGTGCCGCCGGTCAGAACGGTGATCATGCCGCCCTCTTTTTTCGAGCGTAGCCCGCAGCGTCAGCGGCGGAGCTTAGGCGCTCGGCGAGCAGATTGCCGTGGGTCGATGCTAGCTCTACGAACTCAGGATAAACCGGCAACCGCTGGCGCAACTCAAATCCTTTTGCCTCGGTCCGCTGCTGCAACTCTTTCAGATGCGGCCAGGGTTTTTCCGGATTGATGAAATCCGGCGTCAGCGGCGAAACGCCACCCCAGTCGTTGATGCCGCCATCGATCAGATCGGCATAGTGGGGGTCGGAAAGATTCGGCGGCGCTTGCATATTCATCCTCGGCATCAGCAGACGCGCCACGGCCAGCGTGCGCAGCATTTCCCCGCGGTCGGGTTCAGGCCAGTGTGCCATCGGCGTTCCACTCTTGGCGCGGAAATTTTGCACGATCACTTCCTGAATGTGGCCGTACTTCTCCTGCAAGTCGCGGATCGCGATCAGCGCATCTACGCGTTCTTCGAGCGTCTCGCCAAGGCCAATCAGAATTCCGGTAGTAAACGGAATCTTCCGCCGGCCTGCGTCTTCAATTACACGCAGGCGCTTTGCCGGTTCTTTATCGGGAGCGTTGTCGTGCGCCGCATTTTTCGCGAGCAGCCGCGCACTGGTCGTTTCCAGCATCAGCCCCATGCTGGGCGCCACGCGGGACAGCCGTTCCAGCCATTCCGCGCTCATCAATCCAGGATTCGGATGCGGCAGCAGGCTCGATTCGCGAAGCACCTTCTCGCACATCGCTTCCAGATAATGGAGCGTCGATTTGTATCCCAAGCGCCGCAGTGTGTCGCGCATCTGAGGAAAAAGCAGTTCCGGCTTGTCTCCCAGGCTGAATAATGCCTCAGTACAGCCCGTGCGTTCTGCCGCGCGCACTACTTCCATCACCTCATCCGGCATCATGGTGTGCGCGCCGGGTTCGCCGGGATCACGCCGGAATGTGCAGTAGCCGCAGTAGTCGCGACAAAGATTGGTCAGGGGAAGGAACACCTTGCGCGAATAGGTGATAATGCCGGGCCGGAATCGCGCGCGGGCGAGTTGCGCCGCCGCGAGCAGGGAAGGCAGCAGGCCGTCGTCCGCTCGCAGCAGGTCGCAAGCCGCCTCACGAGAGATCCGGCCCGCGCCGGCGTTCGCCAGATCGGCAGCTGTCGTGGCGCGCGTATCTGGGAGAAAGGTTGCCATAGAAGCGAAAATTGCAGAGGTTAAGAGTTTAGATTGCAGAAGTAAAACCTAAGGACCTCCGGTTTTTCACCTCTGCAATCTGTCCTCTAACTCTGACCTTATTTCCCCATCACCAATTTTGCGATGGTTGCCAGCTGCATGTTTGAAGTGCCTTCGTAGATTTTTCCGATCTTGGCATCGCGCCAATATTTTTCTACGGGATAATCTTTTGTAAACCCATATCCGCCGTAGACTTCGATGGCCAGCGACGTCACACGCTCGGCTACCTGGGACGTGAATAGCTTGGTCATGGCGGCTTCTTTCACAAAATTCATACCCGCATCTTTCATGCGGGCGGCGTTGTAAACCATCAGCCGCGCCGCTTCGATCTCGGTTGCCATCTGCGCGATCTGGAACTGGATACCCTGAAATTCTGAAATCGGCTTGCCGAATTGCATGCGCTCCTGCGCATATTTCGTGGCGTATTCCCACGCACCTCGCGCTACGCCCAACATCTGCGCGCCAATTCCGATGCGGCCTTCGTTCAGCGTTTCGATTGCGATTTTGTAGCCTTTGCCGACTTCTCCTAACACGTTTTCCTTGGGCACACGGCAGTCTTCCAGAATCAGTTCGCAGGTTGACGAGGCTCGAATCCCCAGCTTGTCTTCTTTTTTGCCGACGGTGAATCCGGGGAAGTTCTTCTCGATGAGAAACGCGGTGATTCCCTTGTATCCCTTGGACGCGTCGACCGTAGCAAACAGGATGAATAGTCCAGCCTCTTTGCTGTTCGTGATCCAGAGCTTGCGTCCGTTGAGAACGAAGTCGCTGCCTTGGAGTTCGGCTTTGGTTTGCAGCGCGAATGCATCGGACCCCGACCCCGCTTCGCTCAACGCATAGGCGCCGACCGTGTCCGCGGCCATTTTCGGCAGGTAACGTTTTTTCTGGTCTTCATTGGCCCAGCGCAGAATCGCATTCGCCACCAGCGTGTTCTGCACGTCGACAATTACACCGGCGGACGCATCGGCTCGCGAAAATTCTTCCACGGCTAAGATCGCTTCAAAGAATTTGCCGCCGGCACCGCCGTATTGTTCCGGAATCTCGATGCCCATCAAGCCGAGCTGGAAGAACTGGTCGAGCAGGTTGTGGTCGAAGATCGCCTTTTCGTCCATCTCTTTGGCCAGCGGACGAATCTTGTCCTCGGCAAACTGGCGCACGTTGTCGCGGAACAGAATCTCATCTTCGGTGAGAGTGGTGAGCGGCGCGGGATTCGCGAGTTGCATGGTTTCCGGCATGGAGGCACCTCGGAGGGATGCGAACCTGAAATTGTAGCAGCCCGAAGACTTGGCCCCGGAGCGGGCGCTCCTGTCCGCTGCCTTTGACGGCACCCGACCTTGAATACGAGTGCCAACTACTTTGGCGCCAACTCGGCTGCGGTTAGCTGATTGGCTTTTCTCAATTCCGGGAATAGCCATGCCCAGGCGGCGATCACCACCAGGGTTCCTGCTCCTCCGACAATCACGGCGGGGACGGTGCCGAACCATTGCGCGGTTACTCCGGACTCGAACCCGCCTAGCTCGTTGGAAACTCCGATGAAGAGCATGTCGACGGCGTTGACTCGGCCTCGCATCTGGTCTGGAGTTGCGATCTGAACGAGCATGGCGCGGATAATTACGCTCACCATGTCGGTGGCGCCGATTAGAAATAGCGCGGCCAGCGACAGGATCAGGTTGTGCGAGATTCCGAAGACTATGGTGAAGATGCCGAAGGCGGCTACGGCGACGAGCATGGTGAGGCCGGCGCGGCGGTGGATGGGGCGATGCGCTACCACGATCGCCATCAGGGCGGCGCCCACGCCGGGGGCGCTGCGCAGAAGGCCGAGTCCCCAGGGACCGGTGTGCAGAATTTCTCTCGCGTAGACGGGCAGCAGGGTGGTCGCGCCTCCGAGTAAGACGGCGAACATGTCGAGGGAGATCGAACCGAGGATCAGCTTCTTCTCCCAGATAAAACGAAGACCGGCCAAGACGGTGCGGAGGCTGGTGCGAGTTTTTTCGGCAAGTTCTTTTTCTGGCAATGTGGTCAGCGGGTGGATGCGCAGGGTGAGGAGGGTGGAGACGATGGAGACGACTACGGCAATTGCATACACGCCATCGGGACCGCGAAAGAGCGCGTAGGCAAGCCCTCCGATGGCGGGACCGGCGATGTTTGCGATTTGAAAGGTGCTGGCATTCCAGGCCACTGCGTTTGAGAAGTGTTCTTCGGGAACCAGTTGCGGGAGCAAGGCGCGGCTCACGGGAAAGTTGAAGCTGAGGAAGATTCCGAGCAGCACTAAGACGATGTAGATCAAGTGTACAGAGTGCGGGGCGCGCCAACTGATGGCGAGCAGAAGCGCGGAGCAGAGGCCGAATCCTCCATAGCAGAACATCAGCAGCTTGCGGCGGTCGAAGATGTCGGCGGCGTGCCCGGCGAAGAGGAAGAGGGCGAAGCCGGGCAGAAACTGGGCCAGGCCGACGTATCCGAGATCGATGGGGCGCCGGGTGATCTCGTACACCTGCCAGGCGACCGCGACCGATTGCATCTCGAGCGACACGACGATGAAGAAGCGCGCAACGGTGAAGGAGACAAAGTTGGGATGGGTGAAGGCGACTCGCCCGGCTCGGTGGGGGTCTTTCGTGGTTGCCATTCGTTTATTACTTTGCCACAGAATCGAAAGCCCAAGGGAGACGGTTCCATTGCTGGACGGCCGAGGGCGGCCGTCCCCACACGAGCAGTTTAGCGGCGGTTGATTAGCGAGGCCACGTAGCCAGCGCCGAAACCGTTGTCGATGTTTACGACGCTGACGTTGGAAGCGCAGGAGTTCATCATTCCCAGCAGAGCGGCCAGGCCCTTGAAGGCTGCGCCGTAGCCTACGCTGGTGGGAACGGCAATCACCGGGACGCCTACCAGGCCGCCGACTACGCTCGGCAGAGCGCCTTCCATTCCGGCACAGACCACTATCACACGCGCCTTGGCGAGCGCTCCGCGATGGGCTAAGAGGCGGTGAATTCCGGCTACTCCTACGTCGTAGATGTGCTGAACTTCGTTGCCCATCAGTTCGGCGGTGACGACTGCCTCTTCGGCCACCGGAATGTCGCTGGTTCCTGCCGACACGACCACGATTACGCCCTTACCGTGGCGCTTGCGATCACGCTTGAGCACGATGGCTTTGGCGAGTGGACGATACTCTGCGCGCGGAATGGCGGCGGCTACCGCGGCGTATTGTTTTTCGGTGGCTCGCGTTGCCAGCACGTTGCCTCCGTGGGCGGCTAGGTGGGTGAATATTTCTGCGACCTGGCGCGGCGTTTTGCCCTGGGCGAAAATCACCTCGGGGATGCCCTGGCGCAGGGCACGGTGATGGTCGAGCTTGGCGAAACCGAGATCCTCGAAGGGCAGGTGACGGAGGCGCTCGACGGCGTCGTCAGGGGAGAGTTTGCCGCGGCGCACCTGGGCGAAGAGTTCTTTCAGCTTCTCGGCGTTCATGGATTGGCAGGAGTTATTGTAGATGGCGGCGGTCGGGTTTGGCTTGGCGAGAGCTTTCACCACGGGGGGCACAGAGGGTCACGGGGGGAAACACCGGGGAAATCAGCGCCGCGCGGACTTGGATGCGTTTATAAAATCAAGTACTTTCAGTCACTTACGTAGATTACTCCAGAGGTTCTACGCCCTTTGGAGAGATTGCTACTGGCCTCGGAGCGCCCTATACTGGCCCTTGCTCTGGTTCTGGATTCTCTGGCAGGTGGTCGGGTAGCTAGGCCCTAAAGTAAGTGTGTCTTTTTGGACGATGTTTTATAGGCCTACGATTTTGGTCGACCTCAACCGGTATGTATAGACGCCTGCAAATCGCGCTGATGGTCAGCTTAACGGCGACCTCCGTTCTCTCTTTTTCCGTGTTTTTTTCGGCGATGCCGGCGTGTGCGCAGTCTGGCGGCGAGGCGGTGGTGCGGGCAGGAGCGATTACTCCGACTACCGACGAATCCGGCCGCAAGATTTATGTGAACGACGATAAGGTTGGCGGAGATGCGCCTTCGGGCGCTTCCAAGGCAGGGGCTTCGGCGTCAGCACGATCTCCGCTGGTTTACTGGAGTTCGACCGAACACCGCTTCAAGCCCGTTCCGACCAGCGGAGCGGTGATGCGTGCTGCGCGATCGGCGGCTTCGGAAGTCAACACCTACCTCGACGGCAAAGCGCAGACTCACCAGATTCTCAACCGCGCGTTTAGCCAGCAGGATATCGACGCTGCGATTGAACAGGCGGCCACGCGGCACAATGTGGATCCGAGCCTGGTGCGGTCGGTGGTCAAGGTGGAATCGGATTTCAATCCCAATGCAGTTTCGCGTAAAGGCGCCATGGGGCTGATGCAGCTGATGCCCTCGACGGCGCGCTCGCTCAATGTTTCCAATCCTTTTGACCCGGCGCAGAACGTCGATGCGGGGGTTCGGCATCTAAGGGCATTGTTGGATAACTACGGCGGCAATGTTCAGCTCAGTCTGGCAGCCTATAACGCTGGCGCGGGGGCCGTGTCGCGCAGCGCAGGTGTTCCGCGTTTCAGGGAAACGCAAAACTACGTTCGCCGGATCACGAACCTATATAACGGCGGCGGCGAATCGATCTTCGGCACTCCGGCGCATGAGCCGGTCCACGTGGAGCGGGATGCCCGGGGCGTGCTGTACATCAGCAACACGGAGTAAGCTTGCGTGTGGTAGCGGGAGCGTATTCTAAGTTGTTGAGGCGGCGATGGTTGAAACGACCGGCGGCCTCCCGCAACTTTACCCAGGTGATCGGGTTGTGATCACTAGCGGGTGTCATCACCTAGTACGTTAACTGGCAGTGCGGATTCTGTAAGTGAAGACCCAGGCTTCTACGACCCTAACTCGAGGCGGCCGCGCCCTTCGCCTCGGCGCAGCGCTGTTGCTCGTCCTGATGCCGCTGGTTTCCGCATCGGCGCGCGTCCACTACAGCGACTCCTGGGCTCGTCAGCAATTCGCCAAGGCGGAACGCATGCGGGAGGCTCTCAACGGCCGTCCGGTGGGCGAACGCACGCGCCACGAATACCAGCGAGTGATCGACTCGTATCGCCGCGTCTACTTCGGCTCTCCGGCGTCATCGAAGGCGGATCCGAGTGTGGTGGCGACGGCCGAGCTTATGGTCGAGATGGGTCGGCGTTTTGACGACAACAAGATTCTGCGCGGCGCCATCGAACAATATCGCTTCCTGCGCAAGGAATATCCCGGCAGCAAGTATCGCTTCGACGCCCTGTTCACGATCGGCGAGATCTACAAGGACGATCTCAACGATCCGGAAGAGGCGCGTACCACGTTCGAGAATTTTCTTCATCGTTATCCGCGCAACCGGCTGGCCGATGATGCTCGGGCGGCAGTGAAGGAAATTGATGCAGAAGCGGATGCAATGGAGCACGCGGCGCAGAAGGGGGCGCGGCAGCAGCGGGCGTCTTCATCTTCGTCTTCATCATTCGCTAAATCCAAATCCAACATCAGTGACGGAAACGTCAGTACCAGTGGCGCTGGGAATGTCGGTGCCAACTCCAATTCCGGCGACTCCGCCGAATCTGCCGATGCCGCGAGCGCCCGGCGCAGCGCATTGCCACGGGTTACAGGGGTTCGCCACTGGTCCACGCCCGACTACACTCGCGTCGCCATTGACGTCGAGCAGGAAGTCACATTTGCGTCGCAGCGTATTTCGCATCCGGACCGCATTTTTTTCGACCTGCACGATACCAAGCTGGCTTCGACGCTGGTGGGCAAGACCTTCGACGTTGACGACGGCTTTCTGAAGAAAATTCGGGTTGCCGAATTTGAGCCGGGACGCACGCGGATTGTGCTCGAAGTGGACGACCTCGCAAGCTACGACGCTTTCCTGCTGCCGGACCCGTACCGGCTCATTATTGACGTCCACGGGAAGGATGTTCACGGGAAAGATATTCACGGAAAGCAGGGCCCGGCGACGGTGATGGCCAAGACGGATGCGACGGCTTCGCAGGAATCGGACGACGATTCCAGGGAGCCAGCCCCGTCGAGCAGAGACTTGAAGTCAGACGTGCAGGGAGTGCGGCAGGATTCCCACAAGGGCGTGATCGTTTCTCGGAAGCCGGGACCGGTCGAAACCGATTTACCG
>Ga0070761_10000903_pt1 | contig 18807 bp, 17 predicted proteins | sample HubBroMetageREF1_FD_66724 | JGI IMG/M metagenome (GOLD analysis project Ga0070761, IMG submission 66724) | Reference soil microbial communities from the Hubbard Brook experimental Forest, New Hampshire, USA - Hubbard Brook CCASE Soil... | ecosystem: Environmental > Terrestrial > Soil >... | reverse complement strand
TTAACGAGCGGCGAAGCCAGGTCGTGATGCTCGGGCTCGGGAGCGCTAGCTACGGTCGTTGAACCTGTCGTATCGGCGCTGGAGTCCGTCGCGTCGTCATCGCTATCTTCGTCGGTGTGCGCCGCGGCCTTGCGGACATGGGCCGCGGAGTGGTTCGAATCCTCGAAATTCGCCGCCGCTTCATTTACGAACGAGACTGACTCGGTCGATTTGCCATTGCGAAGAATCTCGACTTCGACCGGCCTCGGCCGAGGCGCCACCGCAATGTGATGAGGTTCGGGCTGAACTGCCATCACCGGAACGTCGGGCGCCAGGCTGTATGCCCGCAGCATCTGGTCAATGTCGCTGCCGCTGGTCAGAACGATCTTGTTATCATTATAATTGCGCATCGCCAGACGCAGCGTCCCCGAGTGACTCGCCAGCGCCAGGCGCTCGGCCTCCTGCGGCGTCACCAGCAGCGTGACGACTTTCACAATTTCCGGCTCGTCCTTCTTCTGTTCGACTTCCTGCGCTACCGCGAGCACTTCGACGTTCTGCAGAATCACCTTCGAGAAGGCCTTCTCGCCGTTGCCTCCGGACTGGGTCGCAACCAGCACGTCCACCCGGGTATGCGGCAAGACGAAGCCCGCGACATCGCTGACCTCATCGACCGGAACCGACACGGCGCGCATCCCGAACGGGATCAACAACGGCATTACGCCCGCCGTCTTGTCGCCGGTGAACAGCTTGGCCTGCACGATCGGCTCATTGGCAACCATCGAGTTTTTCACGTAGCTGCCGAGCACCTGTTTGGGATCGGTGTACGCGCCATCGGGCAAACTGTCGGCCGACCAGCGCGCCAACTTAACTTCACCCGTGTCGATTTTGGTGCCGAGCGGAAGGTCGTACGCCGCAACCACCACCTCGACGTTGTGCGACATGGCGTTCTGAACTTCGGCTTCCCTCCGCTTCAAGGCGGAGTACACCATCACCGACGCCAACATCGCGGCCAATCCCGCCAGCAAGACGAATACCATTGGTCGTCTCATATCTCCCCTCCCCACCGGCCGCATCGTGGCAGACCGGCTATCTGCAAATAATTAGTTGTGCACACTAGCATTTTGTTATTCTCAATTGGAGATACACTACTTTAGTCAGGTCGACGGTGGAATTGACTATCAAATATGACCTATGAATAGCCAGAGGGTTGGCACAAATAGTCAGAATATTGCTATTGCGGCGAGGAATTGGATATACCGTCATTACAAGTTTCCCAAAGACCGTCGTCGCCGATCAGAGCAGCAGTCCGCTCACATTGTTTACTAGTTCATTTACGATGGTTCCCCCATTACCCACCAGGGCGACGGCTACCAGCGCTATCGTTGCGAGGATCAATGCATACTCGGCCATGGTCTGGCCGCGTGATCTTACTATTAGGTTGTAAACTCGCTTCCCGCGGCTCATTGACTTCCCCTCCCAGGGTGATCGTGCTCCCTGGAATGAATTCTTAGCGGGGCTGGTTCGCAGCTCCGCTGAGAAACCATTCCTGACGACCCGCATGCTCCCTCGTCCCCCCCTGAACCCATAGCTATTTTGTGGATGGCGGGTGGGTTAGTCCCGCCATCCAGGGTTTCGGAATTACAGTTTGGTGTCGACGCTGCTCAGCAACGTGGTGATGGTCGTGCCCATCGTCTGGTAACCGACGAACACCACTACCGCGACCGCCGCCAGGATTAGCGCGTACTCGGCCATGGTCTGTCCGCGGTTGAACTCGCGAGCCCGAACTACCAACTTCGTGATTGCATCCATGCGGTCCTTCCTCCGCGCGTTGTTTTTCGCGCCTGTTTTGTTTTGGGGTGACTTTAATCGCCACCCAAGATTTCGCGTTTCTCGAACTACAGTTTGGTGTCCACGCTGGAAAGCAGCGTCGTGATGGTCGTGCCCATGGTCTGGTAGCCCACGAACACCACGACCGCGACTGCGGCGAGGATCAGCGCGTATTCGGCCATCGTCTGGCCCGGCTGATACTCACGCACCTTCACAAACATCCTCGTGATTTTTTCCATTTGTCCCGTGTCCTCCTTCCGTCTGTTTGTTTGGCCGAATTTGGCCATTGTCCCCGTGATTTCTCTCCCCATTCGACCCTTGCGCCGCGGTCCAACGGCGCGAGGCGAGTCCGATCCACCGCTCCGTGTCCGAACTGATTTATTCGCGGCCGTAACTTTACGGTGTCAAAGCGAGACAGAGGTTGAGCATCTCTTGTGCCATCTTGAGGTATTGAGCAATTTCATCGGCTTTTCCAGTTCAAGGCAGTTTACGCCCGCCGCAGTGATGCAACTGGCGGTTGCGCATCCGCAACAAAGTAAGTCGTGAAAGGCATTCATTGGACGGTTAAGACAGCTAAAGAGGTTGTCGCTTGACATAGATAACTTTAGCGACAAACCTCAACATATAGTGGTGGGCTGTGACCCAACCACCATATAGCCTCGTTTGATGGGTTTGAACGCGCGTTCTCCCGAAATAGCGCGGCTCTTATTCGATGGCGGAGAAGACTATCTGATCCCCAACTTGAGTCGAACTGTCGTCCGACGCACCAGCGGCTAGTTCGAGCGCGCATCGCGCACCGAATACCACCGAGGACAATCGCCACGGCTCCAGTTGCCGATTGATCCTGATGACCTTGTTGCCCCGCCCGAGGAAGACGATGTCTATCGCGAAGTGCATGAAGAACATGTGCATCCACATGAAGGGCGTGAAGCGGCCATTCTCGAATAGCATCCCCGTGCCCGGCTCGAGACTCTCGCGACCCAGCAGGCCGCGGCGCTGGCCCGCGAGACCGCCGGCGTTCTCGAGTCGCGCGCATAACACGGTGCCGCGGGTTTGATTCACGGCACGGACTGGAGATTGATTGCTCGGCGCGGCGGGCGTTTGGGGCTGTCTCATTACGTCATCATGTAATAAAATCGCCTGAGATTCATGGGATACATTCCGATATTTCTTGACGTGACCGGCCGCGAATGCCTGGTGGCGGGCGGCGGCGAGGTCGCCGCGCGGAAAGTCGAGTCGCTGCTCGAGGCCGGCGCGCGGGTGACCGTCGTGAGCCCGCGCGTGTCGCCGCCGCTGGAGGCTCTTATTGCCCGCGGGCTGGTGACGCATATCGCGCGCGACTACGAGCGCGGCGATATCCGCGGATGTGCGCTGGCGTATGCGGCGACCGACGATCCGAAATTGCATCGCGAGCTGGCGGCCGAGGCGCGCGCGCTCGGAATCCCGATTAACGTGGCCGATGTCCCCGAGTTGTGTACGTTCATCGCGCCCGCGGTTGTGCATCGCGGCGCACTTCAGATCGCAATCTCGACCGGTGGTGCGTCGCCCGCGTTCGCGGCGCGGCTCAGGCGCGAATTCGAGGATCAGTTTGGACCGGAGTACGCGCTTACGCTCGTAGTGTTGCGCGCTGCGCGGCGGCGGCTGCATGCCGAAGAAATCGATGCCGCCGAACGTATGCGCCGATTGAAGGGCCTCGCCAACTCCGCGCTGCGCGACGCGATTGCCGCGCGCGACGCGGCCGCGGTCGATCGGATTCTCGCAACTCATCTTGGTGATGGGGTTGGCCTCGCGGCGCTTGGACTCGCGCGCGCGGAAGACTTTCACTGAAACCACCGATGGACACCTTATGGCTAATGCCCGCGCTTGCGTGTTACGCGCTCTCGGCCGCGTTGTTCGTGTTCGATCGTTCGTCGGGCCGCACGCGCGCGACCGGCTACGCAGTCGCGATCCTCGGCGCCGGCGCCGTTTTTCACGCGCTTGATTTGACCGCGCGCGGTTTGCAAGCGGGCAATATTCCGGTCGCCAACTTTGCGCAGGCGCTGTCGTTTCTTGCATGGCTGACCGCGCTGGCGGGGCTGCTGATGATCGTGCGGCTGCGGCTGGCGGTGATCGGCGCGTTCGTCGCACCTGCCGTGACGGTCGCTCTGGGAGCCGCTTCGCTGACGACGAGCAGCGGGCGCGTGATCCTGCCGGCGACCTTGCGCAGCGTATGGCTGCCAATTCACGTCACGCTCGCGATTCTCGGCTACACGATGTTCGTGCTGGCTGCGAGCGTCAGTATCGTCTATCTCGCCTACGAGTCGCGGCTCAAATCCAAGCGCGCGCTCGGGCCCGCCAACGAAGGCGCGCCCAGTCTCGAAAAGCTCGACCGCATTAATTATCGCCTGCTGGGATGGGGCTTCGTGATGTTGAGCCTCGCGATCGTGAGCGGCGCGATTTGGGCCGACGCGACGTGGGGCCATTTCTGGTCGTGGGAGCCCAAGGAATCGTGGTCGCTGGTGATCTGGATCCTGTACGCGGGCCTGCTCGAATCGCGTCTCACCGTAGGATGGCGCGGGCGGCGCGCCGCGGCGCTCACGATCGTGCTGGCGAGCGTGTTGGTTGGTTCGTTCGTGGGAGTTAACCTGATCTTTCCGGGCAAGCACGGCGGCAGTTTCGGCTGAAATGGATCAGACTTTATTCATCGTCGGGATAAACCATCGCAGCGCCGCGGTCGCCCTGCGCGAGCGGCTCGCATTTGCCGACGACGAAATCGTGGCGGCGCTCGACCGTCTGCGCGGAGCGTCACCCGCGGTCGCCGAAGCGGCGCTGATATCCACCTGCAATCGTGTCGAGGTCGTGGGCGTCGCGGTCGATGCGTCGCGCGCCGCCGATGAGACGCTGAAATTTCTCGCCGCCGATCGAAACGTTTCGCGAACCGAATTTACCGACGCGATTTACAGTTTCGCCGGCCGCGACGCCGCGCGTCATCTGTTCCGCGTCGGCGCGAGTCTCGATTCGATGGTCGTCGGCGAGCCGCAGATACTAGGTCAGCTCAAGCAGGCCTACGCGCAGGCGTCAGAGGCGCGCACCGTCGGCCTGATCTTGCATCGCGCGTTTCACAAGGCGTTCACCGTCGCCAAGCGCGTGCGCAAGGGCACCCTCATCGGTCACGGCTCGGTCTCGGTCAGCAGCGCGGCGGTCGCGCTCGCGGGCCAGATTTTCGACACGCTGAAGGACAAGACCGTGATGCTGATGGGCGCGGGCAAGATGGCCGAGTTGACCGCGCGCCAACTGAACGCGCTCGGAATCGAGTCGCTGCTGATAACATCGCGCACCTTCGATCGCGCGGTCGCGCTCGCGCGCGAACTCGGCGGTACGGCGGTGCCGTACGACAACTACAAACCGTACCTCAAGATGGTGGACGTGCTGATCGGTTCGGTCTCGTCGACCAAGCCAATTCTCGGGCCCGAGGAATTCGAGTCGGTCGTGCGCGAGCGCCGCTACCGGCCGATGTTTCTGATCGACATGGGCGTGCCGCGCAATTTCGACGAGCGCCTCAACGCGCTGCAAAACGTTTATCTCTACGACATCGACGATCTCGGCGCGCTGGTTCAACGATCGCTCGGCGATCGCGAGCGCGAAGCGGAAAAGGCCGAGCAGATCGTCGAGCTGGAACTCGAATCGTTCCTCAAATGGCTCGCCGGCCTCGATCTTACGCCGACCATCAAGGACATTCGCTACAGTGTCGAACGCCTGCGCGACGACGAGCTGGGGCGGGCGCGCGGATGGCTGGCGCAACTCGAGCCGGCCGAGCGCGAGCGCGTCGAATTGCTCACGCGCGGCCTCACCAACAAATTGCTTCATCGTATCCTGTCGGGCCTCAAGCAGCGCGACGACAAAACTCTCGACGCCGCCTTCGCCGCCGAAGTCGCACGCCGCCTGCTCGGCGCCGAATTCGACGCGCAAGACGACGCCGTCGACGGCGCCGACAACGATGACGACGACCCGGACCTCGAGTGACCGCCCTGGACCGCCGCGCCGACTCGCTTCTGAATTCTGGACCCCCTTCCCGCTCCGGAAGAGGTTACTCCCAATATTCCGGTTCCCCTTCCAGCTCGGGAAGGGGTTAGGTTCCCAATGCCGCACAAAATCAGAATCGGTTCCCGCCCGAGCAAACTGGCGCTCGCGCAAGCATCGATCGTTCGCGCGCGGCTCGCCGCGCAAATCCCTGCAGCCGAAATCGAAATCGTCGAAATCCGCACCAGCGGCGACAAGATGACGTCAGGGTCGCTCGCGGACGTGGGCGGCAAGGGACTCTTCATAAAGGAGCTCGAGCAGGCGCTCGCTGATCGCGCGATCGACCTGGCAGTCCATTCGATGAAAGATCTTCCCGCGATTCTGCCGGATCAGTTTCGCGTGGCGTCGGTGCCGGTGCGCGAGAACACCGCGGATATCCTGGTGACGCGCGACGGCTCGACCTTGGCGGCGCTGCCCGCGGGCACGCGCCTCGGCACTTCGTCGCCGCGCCGCCACTTCCAGGCGCTTAAGCTGAATTCGGCGCTCGCCATTTCGATCCTGCGTGGAAATGTCGATACACGCCTGGCGCGCTTGGCCGACGGCACCTTCGACGCGATCATAATTGCGATGGCGGGGTTGAAGCGGTTGGGACGCGAGCACGACGTGAAGTTTGTCGAGCTTGATTCGCGCGATTTCGTTCCGTCGGGAGGGCAGGGCGCACTCGCGCTCGAAACGCTGGCCGATGATCGAGGAAACGAACTCGATCGCGCGCTCTCTGCCATCAACGACGCGCGTGCATTTTACGAAACGGCGGCTGAGCGCGCGTTTCTCGCCGCGATCGATGCGTCATGCACGACCCCGGTCGGAGTCAGGGCAGTCGTCGAGCGCGACAAGCTGGCGTTGGCGGCAATGCTGTTCAGTCCCGACGGTGCGCGCGAGCTGTCAGACTCGATACGCGAGCCGATCGCGCCTGACCTCGCGCCTGCGCCCGCGCAAACTTCCGGCAAGCGGCTCGCCGAAAAAATGCTTGCGCGCGGCGCGGACGCTCTGCTGCGCCCTCAATGAGCCCGCGCGCCGGCCAAAAAAGCGGGCGCGTGTTCCTCGTTGGTGCGGGGCCCGGCGCGTCCGACTTGATCACGATTCGCGGCGCCGATGTTCTTCGGCGCGCCGATGTCGTCATCTACGACAATCTCGTCGGTCCCGAACTGATTCAGCTCGCGCCGCCGAAGGCCGAGCTAATCTATGCGGGCAAACGCGGCGGTTCGGAGAAAAGTATCGATCAAGCCGAGTTGAACGCGATGCTGATAGCGCATGCCCGCAAAGGACGCGTCGTGGTCCGGCTCAAGGGCGGCGACCCGTTTATCTTCGGGCGTGGCGGCGAGGAGGCCGAGGCGCTGGCGCGCGCGCAGGTCGAGTTCGAGGTGGTGCCGGGAGTCACGTCGGCGATTGCGGGACCGGCGTTCGCGGGCGTGCCGCTGACGCATCGCGGGCACGGCTCGTTCGTCGCGTTCGTCACCGGCCACGAGGACGAAAGCAAAGGATCGAGTTCAGTTCCGTGGGACGAGCTGGTGGCGGCGGCCGGGCGCGGCGGCACGATCGTCATCCTGATGGCGACGGCGCGGATGCGCGCGACGCTCGACAGAATCCGCGCGGCCGGACTACCGGCGGAAACTCCGGCGGTTGCCGTGCAATGGGCGACGACCGCCGCGCAAAAGACGGTCAGTGCGACGCTGGCGACGCTCGCGGACGCGTCGATGCGCGAGGAAATCGCAGCGCCCGCCGTTATCGTCGTTGGCCAGCTCGCAGGCCTGCGCGAGACTCTCAAGTGGGTCGAGCGGATGCCGCTGTTCGGACGCACGATTGTCGTGACGCGAGCGCGTGCGGCGGCTTCTGAGTTCGCGACGGCCTTGCGGCGGCTCGGCGCGGAGGTGGTGGAATTCCCGACGATTGAAACGACGGCGCCACGGAGCTTTACGGCGCTCGATCGCGCAATCAAACGTCTCGATTCGTTCGACTGGATTATTTTCACGAGTGCGATGGGAGTCGAAAGTTTCATCGAACGGATGAAATCGCGCGGGCGCGATATTCGAGAGATCGGTCCCGCGTCGATTGCGGCGATCGGACCGGCCACCGCGGCGCGGCTGGCAGATTACGCGCTAAAGGTCGCGGCGCTGCCCGACGAGTATCGCGCGGAGCAGATTGTTTCTGCGATCGGAGTCAGGCGGATTCGCGGCAAGCGATTCCTGATTCCGCGCGCCGAAGTCGCGCGAGAGGCGCTGCCCGAAATTTTGCGCGACCAGGACGCCAAAGAAGTCGTCGTCGCGCCAAGTTACCGAACCATCAAGCCTAAGGGCGCGCAGATAGCGCGGATGCGCGAATTGATTGCGTCGCGAGCGATCGACCTGATGACGTTCACGAGTTCCAGTACCGTCACCAATTTTTGCGAGCTAATCGGCACGTCGGGGAAGGGAATCAGCGCGGCGGCGATCGGCCCAATCACGGCGGCGACTGCAGAGGAGCTGGGATTTGAGGTGGTGGTGAGGCCGCGGAGATATACGATTGAGGCACTGACAGAAGCGATTCGCGAGCATTTTGCCGAGCGAGGAACCTAACCCCTAACCCCTTCCCGAGCGGGAAGGGGAACAATCGCGCGGAGAGGAACTCCACTCTCCTGTCAAACATTCCCCCCAATCGAGAGCGAAAGGTCGTCCTCGACATTTCGCGATTTCTTTTCACTGGGTGCAGGGGTCACCCCTGCCGAAGGAAGCGTGAAACCCATCGCGGGTTTCACATTCAATTCTTATCCTCTCAACTTGCGCGCGACGTCTTTCGCGAAATACGTCAGGATCAAATCGGCGCCGGCGCGCTTGATCGACGTCAGCACTTCCATCGTCGCGCGCTCTTCGTCGATCCATCCGTTGATACCGGCTGCGCGGATCATCGAGTACTCGCCCGAGACATTGTAGGCGGCGACCGGCGCGTTGAATTCCTGTTTCACGCGCAAGATCAGATCGAGATACGGCAGCGCGGGTTTTACCATCACGATGTCTGCGCCTTCTTCCAGGTCCAGTGCAACTTCGCGCATCGCCTCGTCGCCGTTGGGCGGATCCATCTGGTACGAGCGGCGATCGCCGAATTTCGGCGCCGACTCCGCCGCCTCGCGAAACGGCCCGTAAAACGCGGACGCGAACTTGGCCGAATACGCCATGATCGCAACGTGGCTGAAGCCGCTGCTGTCGAGCGCGGTGCGAATCGCGCCCACGCGCCCGTCCATCATGTCCGACGGCGCGACGATATCGGCGCCCGCGCGCGCGTGCGACAGCGCCGAGCGCGTCAGCAGTTCGAGCGTCGCGTCATTGTCGACGTCGTTGCCACTGAGCGCGCCGCAATGCCCGTGGTCGGTGTACTCGCACATGCAGACGTCGGTGATCACGGTCAGTCCGGGCACGCGTTCCTTGATTTCGCGGATCGCGCGCTGCACTTCGCCGTCGTCGTTCCATGCCTCGCTGCCCATCGCGTCCTTGCGTTCGGGAATTCCAAACAGGATTACGGCGGGGACGCCGGCCGCCCAGGTCTCGCGCGCTTCCGCGACGACGTTGTCCACCGACATTTGCGCGACCCCGGGCATCGACGCGACCGCTTTCTTCACGCCGCGTCCCGCGCACACGAACATCGGGAGGATCAGGTCGTCGGCGGAGAGCCGCGTCTCGCGGACCATGCGGCGAATTGTTTCGGTGCGTCGCAGACGGCGCGGGCGATTGATTGGAAAGGGCATGATGGTGCTCGCTGGAGATTATATAGGACGCGGAAACCTAACCCCTAACCGGCTTGATGTGTGCCTCGTAGTACGGGCGCATCGAGCGGAGCGCGCGCATCTGATGATACGCGAGTTCGTCGTCAGGGTAGCGATGCTCGGGGCCGAGCACGCATCCCGCGCGCGCGTGGCATCGCGGGGTGCAGTCCGGCTCCACTTCCACGCGATGAGTCAAACATTTCGGAATGTCCCATCCCGACTCGATACTCACAGCGTTGACCGGGCAGGCTGGGATACAGCTACGCGGGACGCATCGGGGGCATGGGTCGAAGCCTGACGCGTCACCAGGCGAATCGAGTTGCTCGTCGAGCAGCAGCGCGGCGCGAAATGCGATCCACGGTCCATATATAGGATGCACGGTCACGCCGAGGATGCTCGGCCCCGCGATGCCCGCGACTTTGCCGAGCTCGATGAAGCTGAGCGTGCGAGCGCTGCTCATGAAGGGATACACCGTCGTGCATCGTGCGCCAGATGCGCGCATCGGGGCGGCGATGTCGCGCTCGACGACGTTGCGGGTAAAGTCGTCGAGCGGATTCTCGCGCTCCCACCATCCGGGGTTCCGTGCCGCGTGGGATTTGAGCGCCATCCACAGCGCGCCGCCGCCGTTGCCGATCACGACGATCGAGCGCGCGAGTGGATCGATCGGCGAAGCGCGTGAAATTTCCTTGACCGAGGCGTCATAGCGCGCGACCGGAGTTGCCGCGACCAGGTTGAGTCCGTACGGCTCAGCGGCGCGGCGGACTATCTCCAGCGTCGATGGCACGCGCGCAGCTCAGGCCGGAGGCACGAGCGCGAAGATCGCGCCGTCGCCGCATTGCCCGCCCGCCGGGGTCATCCCATAGAGCGTGTTGTCGAGCAGGATGACGTCGTCGGTCGGATTGGCCGCGTCATTGCCGCCCTGAAAATCGTAAATTCGATCGTAGCCGGTGCCGTCAGTACTGATTTGAAAAACGGTGCCGTTGCCCTGGCTGCCGCCCAACTGGGTAGTGCCGTATAACGTGGTGGCGTTCAGCGTCAGCGATCCGAAGGGATTGATCCCGTCGTTGGTGCCCGGCTTGCCGAACTCTTGCAGGATCGTGAAGTGCTTGCCGTCGGTGTCAATCGAAAAGAGCGTGCCGTTGCCGTATGTTCCGCCGAAAGTCGTCAGGCCGAAGAGCGTCGAGGCGTTTTGCACCAGCGTGCCGTGGTCGGGGGTCGCGCCGTCATTGACATCGACGCAGGTGGGCGTGGCGTTACTCGGGCAACTGAAGACGTGCAGCACTTTGAGTTTTTTCTTGGCCAGGTTGAACGAGAAGATGACGCCGACGTCGTGTTTGCCGCCGGTACGCGTCATGCCGTAAAACGTGTTGCCGTTGGGATCGAGGATGAGCTGGCCGTGCGGATCGGATCCACTGGCGCCGTTGAAGGAATGCAGCCGCGTGTAGGTGCCGCTCGAGGTATCGAAGCTGTAGATAGTGCCGTCGCCCGTGGTGCCGCCCTCCTTGCCGCCCTCGGAAGTCATGCCGTAGAGCACGCTGCCGACGGCGACGAAGTTGCTGGTTGGCTGATCGCCGAGGTTGTTCTTGGCGCTCGCGGGGAAGTCGAACAGCAGCGGCGACGAGTAGCCAGAGCCGTCATCATTGATACTGAAGATCGATCCGTTGTTATGCTTGCCGCCGGTCAGCGTCGTGCCGTAGAGGACGGTGCCGTTCAGGGTCATCGCGTTGGTCCGCGGATCGTTGCCGTCGGTTTTTGCGCCGGCGAAAAACTGATCGACCAGGTAGCCGGTGCCGTCGGGCATGATCTGGAAAATCGCGCCGTCGCCAAGGCCCCCCGCGGTGGTCGTCGACGTGGTCCCGAACAGCAGCCCCGTCGCGGCAACATAGGTCAGGGAGCCTTGGGGCGTGGCACCGTCGACGATTTTGCATTTTCCCGCGGTGGGCCCGGCGCCGAAGGAATAGAGCACGGTCTCAGCGCCGGTCGGCATCGCCTCGGGGACAGCATTGCGGGCGCGGGCCGGATGAGCCAGCGCGAGAAACATCACGGCGCCGAGAGTACAAATCAGGCCGAATCGAATAGGGGAAAACATATTCCACATCCTCGTCCACATCCAAAATAGAAACATGATTGTAGTGAATCCCGCGGCTGGTTTCAGCAGGCCGACCCCCGCTCAAGGTCACCAGAACCGCAAACCCACCTTCCGGCGCATTGAAGGACCGAGAGCAAAAGACCGTCCGCGGGATTTTGCGATTTATACTGGGTCAAGGGGTCACCCCTTGCGCCCACCGCGCAGGCGATGGAATTTTTCGTTTTCGTAGACTCCGCTACGCGATTTTGTAAGTGACCAGCGCGTCCGCGATCAGCGCGTCGGACGCGTCGACGACTTCCACGCCGAGGCTCGCGATCCGCTTGCCGGTCCGCTTCACTCGCGCTCTTGCGATGAGGTCGGACTTCACGGCGAAGCCCGTGTAGTTCACGGTCAGCGAGATGGTCGCGGTGCGCGTCGTCGCGTCGAGACTCCACACCGCCGCACACGCGGCCACGTCGGCAAGCGCGGCGATCGCGCCGCCGTGAATGGGAGCTGCCGGACCGCCCTCGTTGAGAAGGCGCAAGTCGAACGGCATCCGCACCAGTGCGGCGCCGTTGGTGGCCGATTCGATCTTCAGCCCAAGCATCGCGGAGAACGGGGCTTGTTCAAGCAGTCTGATAACGCCTCTTCGATCCTGCTTGGCCATTCATTTTCTCCGTCGCGAATTTGAGGCGGCGAGCTTGAGCGCATGCGTGACCGCGTCGGCGGGAGTCTCGGCGCGATGCAGGCCGCCGATCTCAGGCCACGAATCGAGCGCGACGATTGGCTTGCCGAATTTCTTCGCGAAGCCAATCTCGGCCAGAGTGCCGCCCTCGCCGGCCAGGGCAATCACCGCGTCGGCGCTCGCGACGATCACCGCATTGCGCGCCTCTCGGATACCGGTGGCAATCGCGAATTCGATATGCGGATTTGCCGCGCGTCGGTCGTAGCCCGGGAGTATTCCAATCGTATGCCCGCCTTCCTCGCGCGCGCCCGACGCCGCCGATTCCATCACGCCCGTACGCCCGCCGTTTATCAGCACCGCGCCGCGACGAGCGATCTCGCGGCCGACCGCGAACGCCAGTTCGCAGACGGCGCGCGGCGCGTCACCAGCGCCGATGACCGCCACCACTTGCGCCCGCTTCGTTCTCTTCAGTGAAGCCGCCACCGGCGGGATTGCTCCTACAGTCCGAGCGCGGCGGGGAGTTCGGCCAAGTCCGAGACGATGATGTCGGGCGCGGGGATGCCCTCCCCCAACTCGCGATTGCGCGATCGGATCCAGGCGGCATCCATCCCGACGCGCTTGCTGCCGAGCACGTCGTCGAGCGGAGTGTCGCCGACGAACAGGATGTCCGCGGGCTCGAGCCGCATCGCATCGAGAATTTTTTTGAAAATGAGCGGGTTGGGTTTCCGGTATCCGGTGTCGGCCGAGATGATAACGGAGGTAAACAGCTCGCGGATCCCGGTATCATGCATGATCTGGTGGCCGGTTTCAGAATCGTCGAAATTGGAGATGAGGCCAAGGCGATAACCATTGGCGATTTTTTTCATCGCTTCGATTCGCGCGGCGGGCGCCTTGGTGACCTCGCGCACCCGCGCCATGTGGATGCGGCGCAGATTTTCGGCCAGCGACGCTGCGATGCTTTCGTCAACCTCGAGGATTTTCAGCGTGCGCACGAAGCGCTCGAGGCACGTGATCTCGATCGCGTCCTCCCGCGCCCGTTCAGAAAATATGTCGGTGTAAACCGACGCATGCGCCTCCGAGAATTTCTCGCGGTCGAAGCGCTTGCCGAGCGCGGCCTCCAGCGTCGAGTAGAGCAGGGGCGTCGTGCTGCGAATTTCGCGCCCGCGGAACTGCATCAGCGGCAGCCCCTCGGGATTCCAGGTGACGAGCGTATCGAATAAATCGATCACGACTGCCTTGTAACGACGGTCAGCCACGCGGAATCAATGCTCCAGAGGTGCCGGCGATTGCGGCCAGGTTCAGTATCAGCACGGCGCCGTTGAGAATCACCGAGTTGCGATGCAGCCGGTCGAATTCCGCTTTTTTGACCGGGTCGGGATTCGCATCTTCGTTGACGGTGCGGATCGCATCGGCGCGCGGCAAAATGACGGTGCCAGCATAGAAGGTGATCCCAAGTCCAATCGCCAGCGCGAGCGTCGTCAGTCCCCACCACATCCGCGGCACCTGCACGGCGGTGAAGTAGATCGCTAGCACGAGGCTGATGGTCCCCACGATGTAGCCGAGCATGTAGTAGCGCGGGAAGATTGTGCTGATCAGCTGGCCGGCCTCGGGCCGCGGCAAAACCGTGAAGACCGCGGGCGCGGTGAAGAACGAGAAGAACACAATTCCCCCGAGCCAGCATCCGAGTGCGGCCAGGTAAATCGCCAATACGATGATCATCTCTTTTTCAGTAAGCGCGGCGGCGTGGACGTCAGTTTAGGTACCGGTTGGGCGCGCCGGGCAGCGGCTGGCGCTCGGAGAATCCACTGTCCACGTTATGCCATGCGATCACGCGCGACTCGCCGAACTGCCAGCACAGGAAAACCACTTCCTCCCCCGCATCATACGGGAAATCGATCAGCCCGAGGTCGATGTCCTTGAGGATGCAGCCGAAGGATTCGATTTGCGCGGCGGCCTCCGCCATGTTGGTCGCGAACGATCGCAATTCGGGATAACGCCCGACGATCTCACTCATCTGGGAGTGCAGAATCGAAGGATCGTCCACCGACAATTCGTCGATTCGCGCGCGCAACGACGTCGCCTGCATCTGGAGCTGGCGCATCAAAATATCCAGCCGTGGAATCAGCTCGTTCGCCTCTTCCTCGCTGAATAGCCTATCAAATCCAATATTGGGCAACGTTTCCTCGTCAGTAGCGCGGGCCGGTCTCCGTGATTAGCTTCTTACGTAAGAGGTAACCTTGTCTGCATCACTACCGTATATTACGGTGAAATTTGGGTTGCGTGGAAGCGGGCAGGTGCCGGCCGGTTCCCTCCTCACGAGGTTCAATTGAATGGCAGATAAGCCCAAAGGGGAAAAACGCTTCGAGATTGAAGAGGACCTGAGCAAGGTCGAGATACCCGATATTCTGCCGGTGCTGCCCTTGCGCGGCATCGTGATTTTCCCGAGTCAGATACATCCCTTCCTGGTTTCGCGGCCCTCTTCGCTCAAACTGATCGAAGAGTGCGGCCAGACCAACAAGGTCATCGCGCTCGCCGCCCAGAAAAATCCGGAAGACGAGCAGCCGACGCCCGAGGGCTTGTTCCAGAGCGGCACCGCCGTGAGCATCGTCAAGATGTTGCGCTATCCGGATCAGAGCGTGCGCGTGCTGGTACAGGGACTCGCGCGCATCGAGCTGGGGGAGTTCACTCAGCGCGATCCGTTCTTCCTCGCGCACGTCAAGCGGCTGGTCGAGCCGGTGACATCCGACAAGGAAATCGACGCGCTGCACGCGCATTTGGTCAGCCTGTTTTCCAAGTTTGTATCGCTGGTCCCATACCTGCCTGATGAATTGCAGGTGATGGCGATGAAGGTGAAGGAGGCCAGCCGGCTCGCCGACATGGTCGCCTCGTACCTGAAGATACCGATCGAAGAGGCGCAGGATCTGCTGGCGACGTTCGACGTTCGCGCGCGGCTGGAAAAGCTGATCGCGATTCTCGGGCGCGAGATCGAGATGCTCGAACTCGGGCACAAGATCCAGTCCCAGGTGCAGACCGAGCTCAACAAAAATCAGCGCGAGTACTATCTCCGCCAGCAGCTCAAGGCGATTCAGAAGGAGCTGGGCGAGGGTGATCCGCGCTCGTCCGAAGTCGAAGAAATCGAGAAGAAGATCGAAGAGGCCAAGATGTCGCCCGAGGCGCGCAAGGTCGCCGACAAGGAACTCGAGCGCCTCAAGATGATCCCGCCGGAGTCGGCCGAGCACACCGTCGTGCGCACCTACCTCGATTGGCTCGTGAGCCTGCCGTGGGGCGTCTCGACCGAAGACAATCTCGACATCCGTCACGCGCGCCAGGTCCTCGACGAGGATCATTACGACCTCGAAAAAATCAAGGAGCGCATCCTCGAGTTTCTCGCGGTGCGCAAGCTCAAGAACGACACCAAGGGTCCGATCCTCTGCTTCGTCGGGCCTCCCGGCACCGGCAAGACATCGCTGGGCAAGTCGATCGCGCGCGCACTCGGGCGCAAATTCGTGCGCCTGTCGCTCGGCGGCATCCGCGACGAGGCCGAGATTCGCGGCCATCGCCGCACGTACATCGGCTCGCTGCCCGGGCGAATCATACAGGGGCTGCGCAATGCCGGCTCAAACAACCCGCTGTTCATCCTGGATGAGGTCGACAAGCTCGGTATGGATTTCCGTGGCGACCCGGCGTCGGCGCTGCTCGAGGTGCTCGACCCCGAACAGAACAACACCTTCGCGGATCACTACCTCGATGTACCGTTCGATCTTTCCAAGGTCCTGTTCCTGACCACGGCCAATATGCTCGATCCGGTGCCGCACGCGCTGCGCGACCGGATGGAAGTGCTCGAGCTGCCCGGATACACCGAGGAAGAAAAGCTGCAAATCGTGCAGCGCCATCTGATTCCCAAGCAACTGATCGAGAACGGACTCGGCGATCAGAAGATCGAATTTTCGGAGGAGGCGCTGCGCGAGATTATTCACAGCTACACGCGCGAGGCCGGCCTCAGAAATCTCGAGCGCGAAATCGCGCGGGTCTGCCGCAAGATCGCGCGTTCGATCACCGAAGGCGAAACGGCGCCATCCGTCGTCAGCGGGAACGACGTGCAGAAGTATCTCGGTGCGCCGAAATTTTTCTCCGAGGTCGCCGAACGCACGCAGGAGCCCGGGGTTGCTACCGGCCTGGCGTGGACGCCGAATGGCGGCGAGATAATGTTTATCGAGAGCACCCGGATGTCGGGACAGAAAGGCCTCAACCTGACCGGCTCGCTCGGCGACGTGATGAAGGAATCGGCGCAGGCGGCGCTCTCTTACGTGCGCACGCACGCGGCCGCGCTTGGAATCGCGCCGGACTTCTACGACAAGTCCGATATCCACGTCCACGTTCCCGCCGGAGCGATTCCCAAAGATGGACCCTCGGGCGGCGTGACGATCGCGGCGTCTCTCGCCTCCCTGCTCAGCGGCCGGCCGGTGAGATCAGATGTTGCCATGACTGGCGAAATCACACTGCGCGGCAAAGTGCTGCCAGTAGGCGGAATTAAGGAAAAAGTACTCGCGGCCAGGCGCGCGGGAATCAAGACGATCATCCTGCCGCGGCGCAACGAGCGCGACCTCGAGGACATCCAGCCCGAAGTGCGAAAAGAACTAGAAATGATCTTCGTTGACACCGTCGACGAAGTGATCAAGCACGCCCTCCGCGACGGCGACGCAGTAAACGCCGCCGCGGTCCCCCCAACCCCCGCGACCGCTCGCACCGAACGAACCGTCCTCAACTAGGAAAAGAACTTCATTGCATGCGGAACCCACCGTGGGTTCCGCACCTCCTTGGGCAGGGCTGACCCCTGCTCTTATTCCTTTAAGAAAGGAGGACGCGCGCCCTGCTCCTACCTCCGGCTCCCCTTCCTGCTCGGGAATGGGTTAGGGGTTAGGTTGTTCGGCGCCCGACAACTGCCCGATCGGCTACTCTTTGCCTTACGTCATTCAGAGGGGCTACTTGCTGAGATCTCATTTAGACTATTCCGGAATATAATCTGCCAATGTCATTGCCACGAGATGGTTCCTCACAGTCCGTACAATCGACGGAAATCCGCCTCATTGTTGACCGAATCCCCGCGTTTACGTGGTCAGCTCATGCGGATGGCTCCATAGAGTTCGTCAATCAACGATGGCGTGAATACGCAGGTCTTTCCGCTGAAGAATCGCAAGGCTGGGGCTGGCAGGCTGCAATCCATCCCGAGGATTTGACGTCATTCATGCGGCAATGGCGCGAGCTGTTGGGCTCCGGTGAACCAGGTGAAATCGAAGCACGCATGCGCCGCCACGATGGGATCTTTCGTTGGTTCCTGATTCGCTTCGAACCCTTCCGCGACGAAACGGGGAAGATCGTCATGTGGTACGGAGTAAGCACTGACATCGAAGCCCTTAAGCAAACGGAAGAGAAACTTCGGGGGGATGAACGCGAGCTTCGGCAAATTACGGATGCAATACCTCAGGCGGTAGTTGTCCAAGACCCGTCCGGCCTACCGATCTACGCGAATCGGGCGACTCTCGACTACACGGGCCTAACTGCTGACGATGTCACTGCGCCAAATTTTCGAGAAAGATTCTTTCATCCGGAGGACGTGGAAAGATTTCGAAACGAGCGAAAGGCTGCTCTCGCGCGGGGTCTTCCGTTCGAATTCGAGCATCGAGCGCTCGGGAAGGACGGACAATACCGCTGGTTCCTGATTCAGTACAACCCTTTTCGAAACGAGCGCGGCCAGGTCACTCGATGGTACGCAACGGGCACCGACATCGATGACCGCGTCCGGGCGGAAGAGAGAACGCGGAACGAAAACCTGGCCTTGCGAGAACAAATCGATCGCGACTCGATGTTCGAAGACATTGTCGGGTCCTCAGAAGCACTGCGTAAAGTGCTGCGGCAAGTCACCAAGGTGGCTCCTTCCGATTCCACAGTTTTAATTCTGGGCGAGACAGGCACGGGAAAGGAATTGTTAGCCCGTGCCATCCACAAACGGTCCAAGCACACTGATCGAGCGTTTATCGCAGTGAACTGCGCGGCGATCCCTCCATCGCTCATTGCGTCTGAACTCTTCGGCCACGAGAAGGGCGCCTTCACCGGTGCGACGCAGCGGCGTCTGGGGCGTTTCGAATCGGCAAATGGCGGTACAATTTTTCTCGACGAAGTCGGCGATTTACCCCCGGAGGTGCAAGTCACGCTGTTGAGGGTTCTACAAGAACGCGAAATTGAACGGGTTGGTGGCAACGACCCTATTGCAGTCGACGTCAGAGTGATCGCGGCCACTCATCGTGATTTGGACGCACTGGTCGCCGAGGGCAAATTTCGGAAAGATCTCTTATACAGGCTGAATGTCGTGCCGGTTGAAATGCCGCCATTGCGCGAGCGAGCCGCTGATATACCTTTGCTCGCTGAGTATTTCATTGATCGTTTCGGAAAAAGGGC
>Ga0070761_10000901_pt1 | contig 18822 bp, 13 predicted proteins | sample HubBroMetageREF1_FD_66724 | JGI IMG/M metagenome (GOLD analysis project Ga0070761, IMG submission 66724) | Reference soil microbial communities from the Hubbard Brook experimental Forest, New Hampshire, USA - Hubbard Brook CCASE Soil... | ecosystem: Environmental > Terrestrial > Soil >... | reverse complement strand
CGCTCGGAGATCGTCGAGGGCGTCATCGTGGAAGCAGGTTCCGTCATCTCCATGGGCGTCTTCATCGGCCAGAGCACGCGCATTTACGACCGCGCCAGCGGCACGATCCTGCAGGGTCGGGTGCCGGCCGGCTCGGTCGTGGTCTCCGGCACGCTGCCCGCGCCCGACAACCGCTACAGCCTGTACTGCGCCGTGATCGTCAAGCGGGTCGACGCGCAGACGCGTGCCAAGACTTCCATCAACGAACTGCTGCGCAGCGCGAGCCAGCCGTAGCGTGCGCGCCACGCGTGCGCCGCACGGCGCGCGTCTGCGCCGCGCGGATCGCGGTGTCACGCTGGTCACAAAGACGCGGCGACGCTGACGCCCGCATCTCGAGCGCGAGCCGGTGCAAATCGTCAAGGGTACGGTGCGGCGCCCTGGCCGCGCGCGCTGCGCAGCCGCTGCGCGCCGCCGTGGCCGACGCCGTTACGTCGGCCACCGCATTGGCGGGTCGGCCCGCGGCGCTCTCAGAACTTGTAGCGCACGCCGATGGTCGGGTTGATGTTGGTGGTCTTGATGTAGCCGAACGCCAGCCCATCGTGCACGCCGCTGTACATCGCGCCCGCGTAAACATCGAAGTGCACGTTGAAGCGATAGTCGGCGTCGAAGGAAAAGGTCTGCAGGTTGCCGCTGCAGGCACTGTGCGCGTTGGTATTGCAGCCGGCCTGAGTGCCCGAGCCGTAGGCGCTCTGATGCACCCCGTAATACGCCCCAGTCAGTTCCAGCTGCGGGAGGACCGTGTAACGCAGGCCGCTCCAATAGACCTGCAGGATCTTCTGATTGTTGTAAGCGGTGTTATTGACGTACGCCAGCACGTAGCCGCCGATGTCGGTGAAGCCCGGATTGAGTGGTGTGGCGGGATTCAGGTACTTGATGTACTCATAGCCACCGAACAGCTTGACCGGGCTCAGCTTGTACAGTGCCATCAGCGCGTAGGCCGTGTTGTCGGATACCGTGCCGCTCAGCGAATTCGACAGCGTGTAACCCTCCGGCAGCGTGCCCGCCTGGGCGACGCTCAGCGCGCTCGCCGTGATCGAGCTGCGCACTTTGGAGTAGTAGCCATCGACGGACGCCCCCGCGAGGCTGCCGCCCACGTCCGCCTGCACCGCAGTGCGGCCGGCGCCATTGGAGCCGTTGAACTTGTAGAGGCCACCGATGTGCACCAGATCCTCAAAGTTCAGCAGGTACTTCGCGGTCGAATCCAGCCGGTTGTCCTCACTGCTGCCGCCGCCGGCGTAGGTGTTGGAGGCGCCGAGCAGGCCGAAAGCCGTCGCCATGTAATTGGGGTCGTACTTCACCATGCCCTCGGACAGCAAAGTGATCTGCCGGCCGAAGGTCAGGCTGCCGAAGTGCTCCGAGGTAAACCCGACATAGGCGGTCTGGAATGCCTGCCCGGCGGAACTGCCGTCGACACCGATGCTCTGCGCGGTCGCGACCTTGCCGTTATTCGCGGTCAAGGACTTGAGCGAATCGGCGATCTGTCCGGACTGCGGATTGAAGAATGTCTCGACCTGGAAAACGGCCGCCCACTCACCCACCAGGGGCTCGAGACCCTGCAGACCCACGCGCGACTGACCCATATTGCTCGGTGTCAGGCCTGAGGCCGACTGATAGCTGTTCGAGCGCACGATGTTGCCGCTGGCAGCGGGTCGGTAGGGTGTGAACGGCGCACTGTGGGTGTCGAACTGATAGCCGATGTCGACGACCCCATAAAGGGTAATGCCCTTCCAGGTCAGACTGTCCTCGGTATCGACGCCCGGACCGGTCTTCTGCTGCGCAGCCGCCGGCAGGGCGGCCGCGAGTGCGACCAGCGCCAGCGCAATTGCCGCGCCCCGGTGACGGCGGATTGCCGCGGGCAGTTTTAGCCGGCGCGCGCCGCTCCCGGTGGGCGTGCGGCCAGGGCCGTGCCCTTGTTCTATGTTGTCGTGCTCAGCCTGCGGAATCGTGCCGATCATTTAGCCCAGCCTCCCTGACGGCGCTCGCTTCAGCGCCGCGGCCAGTGTCAGCGGGCCCTGGTTATACGGTCAGTCGCGCAGCGGTCACAAAGTGGTCGCCAGCCGCTCTTGAGCGCTGCGGTTTCAAAAACCGGCGTCGGTGTGGCGGCGTTACGTCAACTCCACTAGGCGCCGGGCGCCCGATGTGACGGGGCACCGCCCGGCTGCGAGGGACGGCGGCCTTACTTGAGCGGATCGTCGGGCGCGAATATGCGGGTGAACATCGCGATGACCGCCGGCTGCGGACGGCGCACCTGCGGCAGGGACTGGTAACTCTCCCAGCCGCCGCCGAGGCTGCGGTAGAGAGCGATGAAGTCCTCGGCCAGCGCCACCTGTGCTGCGGTGTACTGCTCCTCGATGTCGTATTCGGCGCGCTCCGCCTCCACGACGTTCAGGTAGTCGGTGAGTCCGCGCTCATAGCGCTCGTTGGCGAGCGTCACGGCGCGCTGGCTGGCGAGTAGTGCGGTCTCGAGCTTGTCGAGACTCTGCTGCTCGGCGCCGTAGAGATCGAAGCTGCTGTCGACCTCGCGCACCGCGCCCTGGATGGTCTGTTTATAGGTGACCAGAAGCGCGCGGGTCTGCAGATCGGCGATCTCGACCTGCGCATCGAGTGCGCCGAAGTCGAGCAGCGGCCAGGCCGCTGCCGGGCCGGCCGACCAGATGTGCTTGCCGATGGAGGGCAGCGTGCCCTGTGACTGTTTCTGAAAGCCGACCGCACCGCTGAGCGCGAGCTCCGGAAACAGGTTCGCGGTGGCGACGCCGATGCGCGCCGTCGAGGCGGCGAGCGAGCGCTCAGCCTCCTGCACGTCCGGGCGGCGCCGCAGCAGATCGAGCGGCAGGCCGGTGTCAATGACTGCCGGGACCGCCGGCACCATCGCCGCCGCGCTCAACTCCTTGACCATCTCCTCGGGGTACAGGCCGAGCAACGTGGCGATGGTGTACTGCGCGGCATGCATCTGCGCCTCCACCGGCGCTACCTGCGACTCGAGCGTCGCGAGCTCGCGAGTGGCGAGCGTGACGTCCAGTTCGTTGGTGATCCCGCGCTGGTAACGCAGGGTGACGATGCGCTGCGACTCGCGCAGCACGTCGATGGCGCCGCGCAGCACCGCGGCGCGCACCTGCAGCCCGCGCAGGTCGACGTAGGAGCGCGCGACGTCCGCCACCACGGCCACTAGCACCGCGTTGCGCGCCGCGAGCTGCGCCTGCGTGTCGTCGCGCGTCGCCTCGATCTCGCGCCGGTACTTGCCGAACACGTCGAGCTCCCACACCGCATCGAAGCCGCCGATCGCATTGATGTGGGTCAGCCCCGAGGTATCGTCGGCCGAGACCAGCGTCTGTGAAGCGCGGCCGCGCGTCAGATCCGTACCGGTACCGTGGGCGGCGCCCGCCGAGGCCTCGGCCACCGGCAGTACGGTGCCGATGATCGCCGCCTCCTGAACGCGCGCCGCCTGCAGGCGGTCGAGCGCCACTTGCAGATCCGGATTGCCCTGGATCGCCCGCTCGACCAGCGAATCAAGCTCCGGATCCTCGAGCGCGTGCCACCAACCGGTGATTTCGACCGGGGTGGCATCCTTGACGCTGTGGCTTTCGAGCGCCGCCCCGTGGCCGGCACTCGCGGCGTACTGCGGCGGCAGCTCAAGCGCCGGCTGGTGGTAGTTCGGTCCCACTGCGCAGCCGGTGAGGACTGCGGCGAGCGTACTAAGTAGAGTGGAACGCGGGCGGTACACGCTCATCCCCGCTCAGGGGTGCGCCGCCGCGGCGGGGGCGACCGGTGCGCTCGAGCGCACGCGCTCACCTGCGCTGATCTGACTGCTGATGTTGAGCGCCAGCTGCTCGCCCGCGGCGACCCCTGCTGACAACTCAACCATGCTGCCGTCATCGCGCCCGATGGTGACGGCGCGGAAGCTGACCGTGCCGTCGTGGTCGACCACCGCGACCTGCGGGCCGCTGGCACGGAACACCAGCGCCGCGGGCGGCACCTGCACCTGGCCGCGCGGCGGCAGACCGAAGCCGACCTTCACGTACATGCCGGGCACGAACTCGCTTTTCGGGTTCGGGAGGTCGATCTCGACGCGCAGGGTGCGCGCCTGCGGGTTCAAGGCGTTCGCGGTGCGGGTGACCTTGCCGCTGTACTGGCGCGTCGTCCCACCGGCTGTCTGGATCTGCACCGGCGCATTGCCGTTGATGAGATCGTCGGCGGCGCTCTGCGGCGCATCGACGAAAATGCGGATCGGGTCGTTCTGCGACATGACGTAGAGCGGCGTGGTGGCGGAAGTGCTGCCGGCGGTCACCAGGTTGCCGATGTCGATATCGCGCACGGTGATCACCCCGTCGTACGGGGCGGTGACCTTCTTAAAGGCCGCCAGCGCTGCGTATTGGTTGACGCGCGCCTGGGCGAGCGCCGCATCCGCCTGCGCCGACTTGTAGCGCGCGACCGAGCTGTCGTAGTCCGCCTTCTTTTCCTCGCGCTCCTGCTCGGACACCACGCCCTTGGGCGAATCGCGCCAGCGCTCATAAGTGGTCTCACTGAACTGCGCCTCGGCCTTACGCACCAGCACCTGCGCCTCGCTCGCCTGCAGCTGGGCATGCGCCGCGGCAAGCTCGGCATCGAGCTCCGGGGTCTCGATGAGCGCCAGCACCTGGCCGCTCTTCACGCGGTCGCCGATGTCCACGAACCACTGGCCGACATAGCCGTTGACGCGCGCGTAGATCGTGCTCGCATGCCAGGCGGCGCTGTAGCCGGGCAGCACCAGGCGCTGCACGGCGCCGACCGGCTGCGCGCTCACCACCTCGACCAGCGGGGCGGCCTCGGCCGATTCGCTGGTGGCGCGCGCGACGCCGCGCGCCTTGACGAAGCGATCGATCGATACGAGCACGAAGGCGACCGCCAGCACCGCGGCGATGATCAGCCCGGCCTTCTTCAGGCGCGCCTCGGTGCCCGCATCAAAGTGCGTGGCGACCGCGTGCGTCTCGGCGTGTGAGGCGTCCTCAGCCACATCAGTGGGACGGATGTCCTGCGCGTGCGGCGGCTGTCGTTCCGGGACCTGGGTGGCTTGCATGGTCTCGCCTTCAGGCAGTGACGCTGGCGGTGAGCGGCGCGCGGCGCAGTAGCCGGTACATGATCGGCACGAACACCAGCGTGGCGAAGGTGGCGAACAGCAGCCCACCGATCACCGCGCGCGCCAGCGGTGCGTTCTGCTCGCCGCCCTCGCCCACACCGATGGCCATCGGCACCATGCCGAGGATCATGGCGCCCGCGGTCATCAGCACCGGACGCAGGCGGGTGAAGCCTGCGGTGGCTGCGGCCACCAGCGGGGTGTCGCCGAGCGCCAGGCGCTGGTTGGCGAAGCTCACCACCAGGATGCTGTTGGCGGTGGTGAGTCCGATGCACATGAGGGTGCCCATGAGTGCCGGGACGCTCAGATGCGTCTGCGTGAGGAACAGCATCCACATCACACCGCTGAGCGCGAACGGCACGGCCATGAGCACGACCAGCGGATCGATCCAGCTCTGGAAATTGATCACCAGGAACAGGTACACCAGTACCACCGCGAGTGCGATGCCGGTAAACAGTCCCGTATAGCTCTCGCGCATGGTCTGCACCTGGCCGCTGAGGCTGACCTTCATCGCCTTCTCAGCCGGTGGCTGGTTGGCCGCGAGCACACGCTCAATGTCGCGCGCGGTCGAATACAGGTCACGGTCCTGCACGCCGGCGTGCACGTCGAACACTGGACGAATGTTGAGCTGCGAAGTCACCAGCGGTACCTGCTGGCGGCCGATCGAGGACAGGTTCATGAGCAGCTGCGCCTGGCCACCGTCGCTGCCGCCGCTCACCGGCATCAGCTTCAGGTCCTGCGACGAGGCAATGTCGTAAGTCGGCTGCTGCACCACCAGTGGATAGCTGACTCCGCTCTGGGGGTCGACCCAGAAGTTAGGCGCCGTCTGCGCGCTGGAGTTGGTGGTCACCAGCACGTTGCTGGCGGTGTCGCGCTGCGACAAACCGACCTGCGTAGCGAGCGCGCGGTCAACGTCGAGTGACAGCGCCGGCGCGTCCGGCACCTGGAACACGTGCGCATCCACCACCCCGGGAATGCGCGCGATGAGCCGCGTCAGGCGGGTGGCGAGCGCGTAGGCGCTGGTGCTGTCGGAAGCGCTGATGCGGATGTCGATGGGCGCCGGCTGGCCGAAGTTCAGCACCTGGTCGACGATGTCCGCGGGCTGAAAAAAGAACTGCAGCGCCGGGAAGCGCTGCGGCAGCTCACGCCGCAGCATCGCGGTCAGCCGCGCCGTGGGGCTGTGCTTGTGGTTGAGCGAGATGAGGATTTCGCCGTCCATGGGACCGACCGTCGCCGAGTCGCTGAGCGCGAGGTTGATGCCGCTGTACGGCAAGCCGATGTTGTCGAGGATCACGCTGATCTCATCGCTGCCGACCAGCTGGCGGATCGCTCCCTCGACCGCGGCAAAGTACTGCTGCGTCGCCTCGATACGGGTCCCCGGCGGGGCACGCACGTGCAGGCGCATCTGGCCGGCGTCGACGTCGGGGAAGAAATCCCGTCCCAGCAACGGAAACAGCGGCAGCGACACCAGCATGATGCCGAGGAACACCAGCACCGTTATGCGGGCCTGCGACAGCGCCCAGCTGACGGTATTGCGGTAGCCGTCGCGGAACCGCTGGAAACCGGCCTCGAAGCTGCGATGGATCGCGCCCAATCGGGTCAGCCAGCCGGCCGGCGCGCCGACCTGGTTCTCGGCGGGTACGCCGGAGCCAGGCGTGCGGCCATGGGCGGTGCGCATCAGGTAGTAGAACAGCACCGGCACCATGGTGAACGACAGCACCAGGCTCGCCAGCAGCGAGACGATCACCGACACCGACAGCGGCGAGAACAGGTATTTGGCGGTGCCCTGCAGCAGGAACACCGGCACGAACACGATGCAGATGCACAGCGTCGACAGGAACGTCGGCGTGCCGACTTCGCCGGCGCCGTAGATGATGGCGTTGCGCAGGTCGGCGTGCAGGCCCGCGTGGCGCTCGATGTTCTCGATCACCACCGTGCCGTTGTCGACCAGGATGCCCACCGCGAGCGCGAAGCCGCCGAGCGTCATGGTGTTGAGTGTCTCGCCACCCAGCCCCATCAGCAGCACCGCGCTGATGATCGACAGCGGAATGGCCGCGAGGATGATGAGCGTCAGCCGCCAGTTGCCGAGGAACAAGAGGATCATGAGCGCGGTCAGAGCGGCGGCCATGGCGCCGCCCATCAGCACGCTGTTGAGGGCCGCCTTGACGAACACCGACTGATCGAAGAGCGGCTGGATACGCACTCCCGCGGGCAGCATGTGGCGGATCTCCGGCAGCACCGCGCGGATGCCGTTGATCACCGCGAGCGTCGACACCCCGCCGGTATTGCGGATGGTCATGAGCGCCCCGGGCACGCCGTCCACCGACACCGAGTTGGTCTGCACTTGGAAGCCGTCGTGCACGTGCGCCACGTCGCGCATGAACACTTCGCGGCCGTCGACCCACTTGATCGGGAAGGTGTTGATCGCCTCGATCACGTTCGGGCTGTTGTTCATCGCCACGAGGTAATCGAACGCGCCGATCTTGACATCGCCGGCCGGCAGGATGACGTTCTGGCTCAGCAGCGCGTTGGCGACGTCGGCGGGAGTGAGTCCGCGCGCCTGCAGCGCCTGCTGATTGAGGTCCGCCATGATGACGCGCGGCTTGCCGCCGTACGGATAGGGCACCTCGGCGCCGTGCACCACCGCCAGTGCCGGGCGGATGACGTTCTGGCCGAGATCATTGAGCGCGGTGTCGGGCAGCGTGTTGCTGGCGAGGCTTAGCTGGATGATCGGCACGTCGGTGGCGCCATAACGGATCACCAGCGGCGGGGTGATGTTCGGCGGCATGTACTTGAGTACCACCAGCGCGCTGCTGGCGAGCTGCGCCACCGCGCGGGTCACATCCGCCCCCTCGTGCAGATAGACCTTCTCGACACCGACGCCCTCGTAGCTGGTGGCCTCGATGCGCGAGATGTCGTCCACCAGCGAGGCCAGCTGCCGCTCGTGCAGCGTCAGGATGCGATTCTGGATATCGACCGCGTCCATGCCGGCATAGGTCCACACCACGCTGCACACCGGGATGTCCATCTCGGGAAAGATGTCGATCGGCATGCGCAGCGCCTCACCGATCCCGAGGAGCCCGATCAGCAGCAGGAGCGAGGCGACCGTGTAGGGGTGGTTGAGGATGTAGCGAACGAGTGCCATGGCCGCCGAACCTCAGGCGTGCACGGCGGCGGCGTCCGCCAGCGGCTGACGGACGCGGAAACGGCTGCCCTGCCCCGGTGTGCTGAACACCTCGACCTCCGCACCGTGGGCGGCGCAGATCGATTTGACGATCGCAAGTCCCAGGCCCGCGCCACCCTGCTCGCGCGAGCGCGACACGTCCACGCGGTAGAAGCGCTTGAACACGTGCGGCAGCGCCTCGGCGGGAATGCCGATGCCGTCGTCGGTCACCTCGAGCACGGCGTGGGCGCCCTCGCGGCGCACCGACAGTCGCACCCGCCCGCCACTCGGGGTGTATTTGATGGCGTTGTCGAGCAGGTTGACGATGACCTGCTTGAGGCGCGCGCGGTCGCCCTCGACCGTGACCGGCGCGGCTGCCTCGCACTCGAGGCGGATCTGTTTGTCCTCGGCGAGCAGACCCATCTGCTCAGCGGTCGTGCTCGCGAGCTCCGCCAGATCGAAGCGCCGCCGTTCGGCGGGCGCCTCCGCTGCGTCCAGGCGCGAGAGCGCGAACAGACTGTCGACGATCTCGCGCAGCCGCTCGACGTCCTCGAGCACGCTGCCGAGAGTCTCACGCGTCGCGCGCGACAGCTCGCCGTTCTGCACCAGGTTCTCCAGCTCCCCGCGCATCACCGTGAGTGGCGTGCGCAGCTCGTGCGAGGCGTCCGCCACGAACTGCTTGGAGCCGTGCATGGAATCCTCCAGCCGCGAGAGCATGTGATTGAGTGCCACCGACAGGCGCTCGAGCTCATCGCCGGAGTGCGCCAGCGGCAGCCGCTCGCTCAGGTTGTGCTGGCTGATGTCCTCGGCCTTGGCGGCCATGCGCGCCACCGGATCGAGCGAGCGGCGCACCAGCACGAAGCCGCCGGCCACCGCCACGCACACCGCGATCGGCAGGCCCACGGCGAGCATGACCAGCACGTGGCGCAGGGTCTGCTCCGCCCCGACCGAGGAAATCCCGACCTCCACACGGTAGTGCGTGCCGTCTGCGGCCAGCGCTGGCACCGCAGCGATCAAGAGCGCCCCCTCGCTCAAGCGCACGCTGCGCTGCGCGCGCAGCGTAGCCGCGCCGTCAAGCGCGGGCACCTGCGCCGGGTCGAAGCGCTCATTGGGCGGAGCACCCGAGAGATAAACGACTGCGCCATCGGCACGCGTGATGCGGATGAAGCGGTCGTTGGCCTGCGGCGCGTACAGCGTCTCCACCTGGCTGCGCATGGCGCTCTCACTGCTGCGGCTCGCGGCGGCGACCAGCGTGTCGGAGATTTGCCGCGCGCGCCGCGCCTGGCTGTCGAGCAGGTTGGCTTCGAGGTAATGGCGCAGGAAAAACAGCGTGAGGCCCGCGAGCAGCACGAACACGACGGTCAGGACTCCGGCGTACCAGGCGACCAGCCGAAAGCTCAGCGAGCGCGTGTTCATGGTTCGGGACTATCGCCGAGCCCGTAGCCTACACCGCGCACCGTGCGGATGAGTTTGACTGGAAACGGGTCGTCGACCTTGGCGCGCAGGTGGCGGACGTAGACGTCGACGATGTTGGTCAGCCCCTCGAAGCTCTGGTCCCAGACGTGCTCGATGATCATGGTGCGCGAGAGCACGCGGCCGGGGTTGGCGGCCAGATACTCGAGCAGCGCGTACTCCTTGGGCGTGAGCTCGATGCGCCGTCCGGCGCGGCGCACCTGCTGGGTGAGCCGGTCGAGTTCGAGATCGGCCACCTTGAGTACGCTCGAGCGCACCACCGGCCCACGCCGCAGCAGCGCCTTCACCCGCATGACGAGCTCGGCGAAGGCGAACGGCTTGGTGAGGTAGTCATCCGCCCCGGCTTCGAACTGGTGCACCTTCTCGGCGGTCGCATCGCGTGCCGTGAGCACGAGGATCGGCACCCGCTGGTTCTTATGGCGCACGCGTCGCAGGAGCTCCGCGCCACTCAAGCCGGGGAGCATCAGATCGAGAATAATCAGGTCGTAGTCGTAGTTGTCCGCCAGCTGCCAGCCCTGGGTGCCATCATCGGCGACATCCACGGCGTAGCGCTCGGCGCGCAGCGCGCGCGCCACGAGATCCGAGACCTTCTTCTCATCCTCCACCAAGAGCAGTCGCATACCGCGCCTTCGCTCGCGAGCCGGGGACCTTAGGGAACCACACCAGGATTAATGACTCGAAAACGCACGATTAAAAATCATTCAGGATCGGTCTTCATCTCTTAGGCCATTGATATTTAAACTATTAATAACTCACAAGATGAAGCTTACGCTGGTAGAATGCCGCGCCCGCGTGGGGGCTGAATCCTACGCCGCGCAACAAAACTGTCATCAAGCTGAATTCGTTCTGTCATACAGCTGAAGCACAGTAAGCGCCGCTCTTGCGCAGGTTCGCGGAGCGTCGCGTGCACGCATCATCCCCTTCGAGGGGCCGACTCTCCTTAAATAGGACACCTTACGATGAGATCTCTCCGTGCCTGTCTTTTTATAGCTTCGTTGCTGGCAGCGGGCGCCGCGCAGGCGCAGGGCTCGCCGACCTCCACCGACGACAGTCTCACCTGGAAAGGCGTGACGTTGTACGGCATCGTCGACATCGGTCTGCAGTACCAGACGCATGGCACGCCGGTGAGCGACTATTTCCCCGCCGGCACCGCCGAACCCATCCAGAAGAACAGCAACAACTCGGTCACCGGACTCACGCCGAGCAATCTCAGCCAGTCGCGTATCGGTCTGGCCGGTAACGAGCCGCTGGTCGGGGACTGGGCGGGCGTGTTCCGCCTCGAAACCTTCTTCAACCCGCAGTCGGGTGATCTCAGCGATGGTCTGAAGTCGCTCGCGCTGATGAACGGCCGCACGCTCACCGCGCAGACGACCAACGTCGACACCAGCGTCGCCGGTCAGGTGTTCGCCGGGGCCGCCTATGCGGGCTTCAGCTCGCCGACCTTCGGCACACTCACCTTCGGCCGTCATCCGACGCCCTTGGCCGATGGCATCGCCAAGTACGATCCGACCGGGGCCAGCCAGGCGTTCTCGCTCATCGGCTTCTCCGGCACCACCGCCGGCGGTGGTGACACCGAGGACCGGCGACTCGATCAGTCAATGAAGTACACCTTGAAGTACGACTGGCTGCATCTCGGTGGCCTCTATCAGTTCTCCGGCTCGCGCGGTTCGACCAACACTGCGATTCAGGCCACGGTCGGTGCCGATTTTGCCGGCCTGTCGGTCGATGCGTACTACGCCAAGAAGTACAACGCCGTCGGCGCGGCGGCGCTGTCCGCCGCGCAGGTGTCGGGACTGCCGACCCTGTGCGCCAACTCCGTCATCCCGCCGACCAACCCGACGGGCGCGGAGTGCTACTCGGTGAGCAACTCACTGTCCGGCACGATTTCGGACAACACCACCGGGGCGATCATGGCGCTGTATAACTTCGGCGCCGTGCTGCCGGTCACGGTGTATGCCGGCTACGAGCACATCACCTTCCAGAACCCGAACAACCCCTACAGCTCGGGTCAGCTGATCATCGGCGGCTACGTGCTGGCGTATGTCAACAACGCCGCCTACGACGAGGAGAAGATCCTCAACGTGTTCTGGGCCGGAGCCAAGTACTCGCCGATTCCGGCGCTCGACCTGATCGTCGACTACAACGGCTACCACCAGGACGCCTACGCCACCGGTGCGGATGCCGGCTGCAGCAGTGCCACGGTGTCAAGCAAGTGCAGCGGCAACGAGAGCACGGTGAGCTTCGTCGCTGACTACCACTTCAACAAGCGCTTCGATGGCTACGTCGGCACCATGTACTCGACGGTGAGCGGCGGTCTGGCCAACGAGTTCCTCAACACCAACACGCTGGCCAGCACGATCGGCGTGCGCTTCAAGTTCTGAAGCAGGCTGCGCTGCGATGAGATCGGGTCCGCCTGCGCGGGCCCGATTTCTTTTCGGGGGGCGCCGGCCTCAGCCGAAGCGACCGGTGATGTAGTCTTCGGTCAGGCGCTGGCGCGGGTTGGTGAATACGCGGTCGGTGTCGCCCACCTCGATCAGTTCTCCCAGATGAAAGTAAGCGGTGCGCTGCGAGACGCGTGCCGCCTGCTGCATCGAGTGGGTGACGATCACGATGGCGTAGGACTCGCGCAGCTCGTCGATCAGATCCTCGATGCGCGCGGTGGCGATCGGATCCAGCGCCGAACACGGCTCGTCCATCAGGATCACCTCCGGCTGCACCGCGATGGTGCGCGCGATGCACAGCCGCTGCTGCTGGCCGCCAGAGAGGCCCGTTCCGGGACTGCTCAGGCGGTCCTTGACCTCATCCCACAAGCCCGCCTTGGTCAGGCTGTGGCAGACAACATCGTCCAGCTGCGCACGGCTGCGTGTCAGTCCGTGGATGCGCGGGCCGTAGGCGACGTTGTCGTAGATCGACTTGGGAAACGGATTGGGCTTCTGGAACACCATGCCGATGCGGGCGCGCAGCTGCACCGCATCCAGCTGCCCGCCGTGGATATCACGTCCGTCGAGCATGATGGTGCCGGTGACGCGCGCGCCCGGAATGGTGTCGTTCATGCGATTGAGGCAGCGCAGGAAAGTCGACTTGCCACAGCCGGACGGCCCGATCATTGCCAGCACCTGGCGGCGGCCGACATCGATGCTCACACTCTTCAGCGCCTGCTTGCCACTGTAGAAAACGCTGACATCGCGGCAGGAGAACACCGGGTTGCCGATCGCTTGTCCCTCGGGGGCGGCCGCCGCCGCTTCCGCCACGCCCGCGGCCACCCGGCCGCTGGGCTTGAGATTGAGACCGCTCTCGCCATAGCGCGCGCGCGGCGCTGGCGCCGCCGCAATCGCGCCGGTCGCTGAGGAAGGCTCGCCCGCGGCCGCAGCCCCGCCATTGCTGCCGGCGAGCGGGGCAGCACCATGGGCGCCATTGCTTCCGCCAGCGGTGCGGCGCGGTTCGGTGGCAGGGTTGTCGGGTGTCTCGGGCATCGCGGCTTCAGCCAAAACGTCCGGTGACGTAGTCATCGGTGCGCCGGTTCTTGGGAGCTGTGAACATCTGCTCGGTCGGTCCGATCTCCACCAGTTCGCCCAGGTACATGAAGGCAGTCACGTTCGACACGCGCGCCGCCTGCTGCAGGTTGTGGGTGACGATGGCAATACAGTAGTGCTCGCGCAGACTCTGCAGGGTCTCCTCGACGCGCAGCGTCGAGATCGGGTCGAGCGCTGCGGTCGGCTCGTCGAACAGGATAACCTCGGGACGCAGCGCCAGGGTACGCGCGATGCACAGCCGCTGCTGCTGGCCGCCGGACAGCCCGCGCCCGTCCTCGTGCAGCTTGTCCTTGACCTCCTCCCACATGGCGGCATCGCGCAGCGCCTCCTCGACCCGGTCGGTGAGCTCGCTGCGTGAGATGCGCCGTGACAGGCGCAGTCCGAAGGCCACGTTGTCGAAGATCGACATCGGGAAGGGCGTGGGTTTCTGGAACACCATGCCGACGCGGAAGCGCAGCGAGGCGACGTCTACCGTCGGCGAGAGAATGTCCTCGCCATCGAGGCGTACTTCGCCGGTCGCGCGGTGCCCAGGATAGAGCGCGTACATGCGGTTGAAGATGCGCAGCAGGGTCGACTTGCCACAGCCCGAGGGCCCGATGAAGGCGGTAATGCGCCGGTCGGTCAGGGTCAGGCTCACGTCCTTCAGCGCGTGAGTATTGCCGTAGTAGAAGTCGACATGCCTCATGTCGAACTTCACCTCGGTGGAGGCTGCCTGCGCGCCGGGCGCTGCCGACAGCTGTGTTTCGGGCGCCCCCATCAGCGCCCCCGCCCCCCGCCCTCGAGCGAAGACACGACCACGCGCGCGATGATGCTCAACACCAGGATGCTCAGCGTGATCAGCAGCGCCCCGGCCCAGGCCAGCTGCTGCCAGTTGGGATAGGGACTCAAGGCGAACTGGAAGATCACCACCGGCAGATTGGCCATGGGCGCGGCGAGGTTGCTGCTCCAGAACTGATTGTTGAGGGCGGTGAACAACAGCGGCGCCGTCTCGCCGCTGATGCGCGCGATCGCCAGCAAAAGTCCAGTGACGACGCCACTGCGCGCCGCCGGATAGATGACATTCACAATGGTGCGCCAGGGGTAGGCGCCCATGGCGGTGGAGGCATCCTTCATGCCCTGCGGTACCAGATTGAGCATGTCTTCGGTGGTGCGCACGATGACGGGTATGGCGATGATCGCGAGCGCCACCGCCCCGGCCAGGGCGGAGAAGTGCTTCATGCCAATGACCAGCAATTCATAAACGAACAGGCCGATGATGATCGACGGGGCCGACAGCAGCACATCATTGACGAAGCGGATGATGGCGCTCAGGCGCGTGGCGCGCCCGTATTCGGCGAGGTAAGTGCCGGCCAACATGCCGATCGGGCCGCCGATGAGAATGCCGATCAGTGTCATCACGATGCTGCCGTAAATGGCGTTCAGCAGTCCGCCACTGCCCCCGGGCGGGGGTGTCATCTCGGTAAAGACCCTCCCCGACATGCCGGCGAAGCCGTTATGCAGCAGGGTCCACAGGATCGCACCGAGAAAGAACAGACCGATCGCGGTCGCCAGGCCTGACAGCGCCAGCGCCAGGGCGTTGATCAGCTTGCGTGTCCCGCGCCGGCTCATAGCGTCGACAGCGCCTTGCGATCGAGGCGCAGCAGCAGGTAGCGCGCCAGCGCGATGACCGCGAAGGTGATGAGGAACAAGAGCGCGCCGAGTGCGATGAGCGATGAGGTATAGAGCTCGCCCACCGCTTCCGCGAACTCGTTGGCGATCGAGGCCGAGATCGTCGTGCCGGGCGCGAGGAGCGAGGAGCCGATACGGTGGGCGTTACCGATGACGAAAGTGACCGCCATGGTTTCGCCGAGCGCCCGGCCGAGACCGAGCATGATGCCGCCGATCATGCCGCCGCGGGCGTACGGCACGACCACCTGCCAGATCACTTCCCAGGTGGTGGCGCCGAGCCCGTAGGCCGACTCCTTGAGCACGTCGGGCACGGTCTCGAAGACGTCGCGCATCACCGCGGAGATGAACGGAATCACCATGATGGCGAGCACGAAGCTCGCGGTGAGCACGCCGATGCCGAACGGTGGCCCCTGGAACAGCTGGCCGATCAGCGGCAACGGCCCGAGCGTCTCGATCAGCCAGGGCTGCACGTGCCGCTGCAGCACGGGGGCCAGCACAAACAGACCCCAGATGCCGTAGATGATGCTGGGCACTGCCGCCAGCAACTCGATCGCAACGCCGACCGGGCGCTTGAGCCACACCGGGGCGAGTTCGGTCAGGAAGATGGCGATGCCGAAACTGACCGGAATCGCCAGCAGCAGCGCCAGGAACGAGGTGACCAGCGTGCCGTAAATCGGCGCCAGGGCGCCGAACTGGTCGGTCACCGGGTTCCAGATCTCGCGCGTCAGGAAGCCGAGCTTGAAGTGCGCCAGCGCCGGCCAGGCGCCGAGCAGCAGCGACAGCGCCACTCCACCGAGCAGCAGCAGCACCACCAGGGCTGCCGCCAATGTCGCGCCGCGGAACACGCGCTCACGCAGCCGCTGTCCCGCGGCGTGCCGGGGATCGATCGCGGCCACCGTGTTCATGACGGACGGAGGCGCGGTGCGTTCAGCTCACATCCCCTTGATCTGCGCCTTCCAGGTCGCGCGCACCTGGGCGATGAGGGGCGCCGGCAACGGCACGTAGTCGAGGTCTGTGGCCATTTGCGCGCCACTCTTGTACGCCCAGTCGAAGAACTTGAGCGCGGTGGCCGTCGCGGCCGCATCGGGCGGAACTGCGTACACCAGGATGAAGCTCGCTCCGGTGATCGGCCAGCTCTTCTCGCCCGGCTGGTTGGTGAGGATCAGGTAATAGCCGGGCGCGTGCGCCCAGTCGGCGTTGGCGGCGGCGGCCTGAAACGAGGCGCCATCGGGGGCGACCGCCTTGCCGGCCGAATTCACCAGCAGCGTGTAGGCCATCTTGTTCTGCTTGGCGTAGGCGTACTCGACGTAGCCGATCCCGCCGTCGGTCTGCTTCGTCATGTTGGCGACGCTGTCGTTGCCCTTGGCGCCGATACCGATCGGCCACTGCACCGACGTGTTGGCGCCAATCGTCTCTTTGAACTTCGGGTACGAGGCCGACAGGTAGTTGGAAAAGAGGAACGTCGTGCCCGAGCCGTCCGAGCGGTAGATGGGCGCGATCGCCAAGGGCGGCAGCGCCAGCTTGGGATTCAGTTTCTGGATGCGTGCATCATTCCACTTGGTGATCTCACCCAGGTAGATGGCTGCAACGGTCGCACCGTCCAGCACCATCTGCCCGCCCTGCACGCCCTTGACGTTCACCACCAGCACGACCCCGCCGATGATCATCGGGAACTGCACGAGCCCTGCCTGCTGCAGCTCATCCAGCTTGAGCGGCATGTCGGAGGCGCCGAAGGTCACGGTCTTCGCCTTGATCTGCTTGATGCCCGCGCCCGAGCCGATGGGCTGGTAGTTGAGACCGATGCCGGTCTGCTGCTTGTAGGCATCGGCCCACTTGGCATAGATCGGAGCGGGGAAAGTGGCCCCGGCGCCGGAAATATCGGCCGCCTGCACGGCGCCGCCGAGTACCAGTACGCCCGCGGTCACAATGATCTGCTTCAGATTGATTGGCTTCACCCGTGGACTCCTACGCCGCCTCACCCGTTTTATCGCTGGCGCGCATTAAATGACAATCATGTGACGCTCGCGTGACAGGCGCTGCCGCGGCACAGAGGCGGGCGATGTAAAGCCCGACACCATGAGCTGCAGTGTTGCCGGGTGACTTTACACGCGCGTGACGCAGGCTGGTGCGCTTGCCGCGACCGGGGCGACACCGTATAACGCGCAGCACGCCGGCGCCGGGACAGTCCCGATCGGCGCCCAGCTCCCGCCCCATCGGTACGCGATGTCTCAAGCCATTGAACTGACTCAGAATCTTCTGGCGCGCCGCTCGGTCACGCCCGCCGATGAGGGCTGCCAGAAGGTGTTGTGCGAGCGCCTCGCGCGCGCGGGCTTCGAAATCGAACGGCTGGCCTTCGGTCCAGTGGAGAATTTCTGGGCGCGCCGCGGCCGCGGCGGCCCGGTGTTCTGCTTTGCCGGCCATACCGATGTCGTGCCGACCGGTCCGCTCGAGGAGTGGCACAGCGACCCGTTCGTGCCGGCGATCCGCGATGGACTCCTCTACGGGCGCGGCGCGGCCGACATGAAGAGCGGGCTCGCCGCGATGGTGACCGCCAGCGAAGAATTCGCCGCCCGCCATCCGCAGCACCGCGGCTCGATCGCTTTCCTCGTCACGAGCGATGAGGAGGGACCGTCGGTGGACGGTACCAAGCGCGTCGTGGAGCTGCTGCGCGAGCGCGGCGAAAAAATCGACTGGTGCGTGGTGGGCGAGCCCTCGAGCGAGCACGAGGTCGGCGACACGATCAAGGTGGGCCGGCGCGGCTCGCTCAGTGGCCGGCTCACCGTACACGGCGTGCAGGGCCACGTCGCCTATCCGCAGCTCGCCGAGAACCCGGTGCACACGTTTGCGCCGGCACTCGCTGAGCTCACCCGCCGTCGCTGGGACGAGGGCACTGAGCATTTCCAGCCGACCAGTTTCCAGGTCTCCAACCTCAACTCCGGCACCGGCGCACCGAATGTCATCCCCGGCGAGCTCAAGGCACGCTTCAACCTGCGCTATTCGCCGGTGCAGACGCTCACGGCACTCAAGACCACGGTGGAGGAAGTCCTGCGCCGCCACGGCGTGCGCTACAGCCTCGAGTGGTTTGTCTCCGGCGAGCCGTTCTACACCGCGCCCGGACTCCTGTCGGATGCTGTGAGCGCGGTGGTGAGAGAGATCCGCGGTGCCGCGCCGCGTCTTTCGACCGGGGGCGGCACCTCCGACGGGCGCTTCATTGCCTCACTCGGGGCGCAGGTGGTCGAGCTCGGCGTGGTCAACGCCTCGATCCACAAGGTGAACGAGTGCGTGCGGGTGAGCGATATCGATGTCCTGCACCGCATGTACGTCGGCGTGCTGGAGCACCTGCTGGCGGATGGTTAGCGGCGCGCGGCCGGCGCCGCTCGCAGATTCGCGATGAGGCCGGCGGCGCCTAACAAGAGCGCCCACAGCAGCACCCACGCGGGCATCGCCCAGCCGAGGAAGCGCCAGTTGACCAGGCCGCACTCGCCGCTGCCGCTCAGCACCTTGCGCACCACCTGCCACAGCGGCATGAACTTCATGAGCATCGCCAGCGGCGCGCCGCAGGAGGGCAGCGCACCGGGCGGCAGGCTCTGCACGTACAAGTGCCGCGCCGCCACCGCCAGCGTCGCCAGTGCGCACACGCCGATCAGCGCGGCATACGCGTAGCGGCCGCGGCCGCGCGGGTTGTGCAGCGCCGCCAGCAGAAATGCGAGGCCGACGAGTGCCACACCGATCCGCTGGAAGATGCACAGCGGGCAGGGATCCAGTCCCAGCTGGAACTGCGCGTAGAGCGCGTAGCCGAGCAGCGCCGCGCACACGGCGAAGCCGGCAAAGTTGAG
>Ga0070761_10000900_pt1 | contig 18827 bp, 15 predicted proteins | sample HubBroMetageREF1_FD_66724 | JGI IMG/M metagenome (GOLD analysis project Ga0070761, IMG submission 66724) | Reference soil microbial communities from the Hubbard Brook experimental Forest, New Hampshire, USA - Hubbard Brook CCASE Soil... | ecosystem: Environmental > Terrestrial > Soil >... | reverse complement strand
GTTTATCCGGTGATCGAGGAGAATCCAGCGAATACAGAAGCCCGCGGAGTGAAGGCCGCCGAGCAGATGCACCGGCAGTTGCGGGAAAAGACTTTTCCCAACCTGCATGTGGGGTTGCTGCATGGGCGTCTTGATGCCGCCGAAAAAGAACATGTCATGCGCGAATTTCAGCAGGGCAAAATCGAAATTCTTGTCGCGACCACGGTGATCGAAGTCGGAGTCGACGTCCCCAACGCCACCGTCATGGTGATCGAGCACGCCGACCGCTTTGGATTGGCGCAGCTCCACCAGTTGCGCGGACGCATCGGCCGCGGCGCGGCGAAGTCTTATTGTGTGCTGATGCACGGCGGCAAGGTTTCCGAAGAAGGCGAACGCCGTCTCGACGCCATGGTGCGCTCGAACGACGGTTTCCAGATCGCGGAGCTTGATCTAGAGCTGCGCGGTCCGGGCGAATTCTTCGGGACCAAGCAGGCGGGTATTCCGAGCTTCCGCGTGGCGAATATCATCCGCGATCGGCAACTGCTCGAAGCGGCCAAACGCGAGGCTGCGTTTGTGGTCTGGGGACCGAATTCCGAAATATCAAAAGAAGAGATCGATCGGGCGCTCAGGGAAATGCGCTCGCGCTGGGCGATGAGCTATGGACTGGTGGAGGTGGGATAAGGATCGTCGCTCCACCGACCCATTTCATTGACTTGCTTATTTCACCCCCGTAAGATTGGGCGCTGAATCTGGGCGCTAACTTTAATGATCGGTCAAACCGTCTCGCACTATCGCATCATCGACAAGCTGGGCGGCGGCGGGATGGGCGTGGTTTATAAGGCTGAAGACACTCGCCTCCGGCGCTTTGTCGCCTTGAAGTTCCTGCCTGAAGAGGTCTCCAGAGACCCCCAATCGCTGGCACGATTCCAGCGGGAAGCGCAGGCCGCCTCCGCTCTGAACCATCCGAACATCTGCACGATTCACGACATAGGGGAGCACGAAGGCCGGGCATTCATTGCCATGGAGTTCCTGGACGGGGTGACGCTCAAGCACCTCATCGCCGGGCGTCCTCTGGAATCCGACAGGCTGCTGTCGCTGGGCATCGAGATTGCCGACGCGCTGGATGCGGCGCACGCGGAAGGCATCGTGCATCGCGACATCAAGCCGGCGAATATCTTTGTGACCAAGCGTGGACACGCCAAGGTTCTGGACTTTGGCCTGGCGAAAGTTTCGGTGCAGCCCGCGCGCGGCGAGAAAGATGCAACGCTTGCGACCATCGATGAACAGCATCTGACCAGTCCAGGGACGGCGCTGGGCACGGTAGCGTATATGTCGCCGGAGCAGGCCAAGGGCAAGGAACTAGATGCGCGCAGCGATCTGTTCTCGTTTGGAGCCGTGCTCTATGAGATGGCAACGGGGACGCTGCCGTTCCGGGGCGACACTTCGGCGGTAATTTTTAACGCGATTCTGGAGCGGGCGCCTACTTCGGCGATTCGCTTGAATCCGGAGGTTCCCGCTGAACTGGAGCGGATCATCAACCGGTCGCTGGAAAAGGACCGGGATTTGCGCTATCAGCATGCGTCGGAGATGCGGGCGGAACTACAGCGGCTCAAGAGAGATACGGAGTCTGGGCGGAGGGTCGCGGCAGAAGAGCCGCCGGCCGAGGCTGAGGCCCGAGATTCTTCTCAACCATTGACACAACGATCGAGTAGTTCATCTGGACCAGTTCCGGTGTCGGCTGCGCGGACAGGAGTGTCCGCGCCACTCGGGCAGACCGAGCCGCGCTCGGCTGGACAACCGCGGGCATCGGTCCCTACGTGGGCATGGGCGGCGGCTGGAGTTCTCTTGCTGGCGATTATTGCCGGCGGATTGTACTGGCGGTCGCGGTCTGCGCCGACGCTGACCGAGAAGGATTCCATTCTGCTGGCGGATTTTGTCAACACAACGGGTGACCCGGTGTTCGACGGAACGCTGAAGCAGGCGCTGGCGGTGCAGCTTGAGCAGTCGCCGTATTTGAACATCGTGCCCGATCCGACGATCCGCAAGGCGCTGCAGTTCATGGGACGCGGTGCGGACGAGCGCGTCACCGGCAGCGTGGCACGCGAGATTTGCGAGCGTGAACACCTCAAAGCCATGCTGATCGGTTCGATTGCGACGCTCGGCAGCCAATACGTGGTGGCGCTCGACGCGACCAATTGCGCGACCGGGGATTCGCTCGCCCGAGAGCAAGTAACGGCGCCTAGCAAAGAAGCTGTGCTCCCGGCGGTAGGAAAGGCAGCGTCAAGCCTGCGGGGAAAGTTGGGGGAGTCGCTGGCATCGATCCAGAAGTTCGACACGCCCGTGACCGAAGCGACGACATCGTCGCTCGAAGCGTTGAAGGCGTATGCCGCGGCCGACGAGATGCGCAACGGCGGCGGCGAGGCCGAGTCCATTCCTCTGTTCCAGCACGCTGTCGAGTTGGATCCGAATTTTGCGCTGGCCTATGCCCGGCTGGCGGCCATTTACAGCAATGTTGGGGAGGAGGATCGCGGCGTCGAGGTCGTCAGAAAGGCTTTCGACCTGCGGGAACGGGTGAGCGAACGCGAAAGATATTACATCCTCTCGCACTACTATTTTGCGACCGGAGACATCGAGAAAGAAAAAGAAACGCTTGAACTGGCGATCAAGACGTATCCGAATGATTCCACTCCCTTCGGCAATCTAGCGCTGGAATACAACCTTTTCTACGGCCAGTTCGAGAAGGCGATACCGCTGGCGAACGAATCTTCCCGTCTGGAACCGGTGTCTCCCTATGGCTACCTGCACGCGGCGATTGGGTACATGGCGATGAACCGGCTGGAAGAAGCGCGGTCCGTTCTGCAACAGGCAATCGATGCCAAAGCGGACAACCTGTTCGTCCACCAACTGCTGTACGATCTGGCCTTCATGAACGGCGATGCCGATGGCATGCAACGCCAAATGAAATGGTCGGAGGGAAAACCGAGCGAATACCTGCTGCTCAACGAGGCGACTGCTGCAGCCGCGTCGCACGGCCAAATGCAAAAGGCCGGAGAATTGATGCAGAGGTCGGTGCAGGTAAGCGAGCGCCTCGGCTTCAAGGGAACGACAGCCGACACACAGGCGAGCTGGGCACTGGCGCTGGCGGAGGCAGGGGATTTTGCGAAGGGGCGAGAACTGGCTGCGTCCAGCTCCGCCTCGGTACATGGCCGGATCAATATGGGACTAGTGGCCGTCGCGCTGGCCATGACCGGAGATTTGAGCCACGCCCAGGCCATCGTGGACGACTTGGGCCGCCGTTTTCCCGACGACACGCTCCTGCACCAGGTAAACATACCCGTTGTGCAGGCGTTGATCGAATTGAATCGCAAGGTCCCTGAAAAAGCAATCGAGGCGCTGCAATCGGCAACGCCGTATGAACTGGGTACTGTCCCGGGGCTCTTGCCCGTCTACGTTCGAGGCCTGGCATATCTGCAGGCGAAGCGCGGAACGGAAGCAGCAGCGGAATTTCAGAAGATCTTCGATCATCGCGGCATCGATCCGCCGACGCCCGAGCATTCGCTGGCTAAGCTCGGTCTGGGCCGGGCGTATGCAATGACCGGCGACACGGCAAAAGCCCGGGCCGCATATCAGGATTTCTTTGCGCTGTGGAAGGACGCGGACCAAGGGGTCCCAATCCTGAGGGAAGCAAAGGCGGAGTACGAAAAACTGCATTCGATCGACCTGAACTCCGCGGACTCGACGGCGAAACGCCGCTCCTTCGGCTCCCTCCGCGAATGGTTCTGCTAAAATCGCGACAGGGCCGGGAAGACCGGCGAATTTCATCCTTAAATAATACGAGGAGTTTTCATCATGGAAACGGCCGCTCTTCCTCTAGGCTCCCGCCGCGACGAAGACATCGCGCTTGATCTCATGAAATTTATCGCCATGACGACCGGGTACGGCAAGACGACTGGGACCGGAGCCGGTTTCCAGGGCACCGTTGCGCCCGACAAGCCCGAGGATTACGCCGCGCATTTGCTGGAGCTTTACGGGCGGTGTTTGAAGTCGGTGGAGGGAAAGTAAGTCAAATTCTTCACCGCGGGGAGCACGGAGGTCCACAGGGGAAACCCGCATCGATCGGTAACCCCTTGCTGCTGAACGTCTTCGTTGACAAGCTTGTTGCGGCTGGGCTATCCTAGATGTCTTTGGTAGTGAAGTTGGAAGTCCTGCGGCTGCCCGCCTGGAACACCTAGAGCGCGTTCTGCGTGGATGGAAATTAATCAGGGCACTCAGCGGTCTTCAGTTCTTACTAGCGTTCTTATAACGTTGTTTAGGTCAGGGAGATTTCCGATGTCAACCTATTTCCCGAAAGAGGGAGATATTGTGCGCAAGTGGTTTGTGGTGGATGCGAGCGGACTTCCGCTCGGACGCCTCGCCTCGCGCGTCGCTCGTATTCTGATCGGCAAAGAAAATCCGAAGTACACGCCGTTTATAGACACTGGCGACCACGTAGTGATCATCAACGCCGAGAAGATCAAGATCACGGGCATGAAGGCGGACCAGAAGGTCTATCACCGCTACACCGGATATCCCGGCGGACTGCGCTCGGAAGAGATGAAGAAGCGTATGGTCCGCAAGCCGGAGCTGGTGATTGAGGACGCCGTCTCGCGCATGCTCCCCAAGAACAAACTGGGCAAGCAGATGTTTACCAAGCTGAAGGTTTATCGGGGCGACAAGCATCCGCACGAAGCGCAGAAGCCGGAAGCGAAGGTGTTTGCGTAGAGAAAGCCGCGAGCTACGAGCCTCGGGCCACGAGCAAGCAGAACAGAATCAGATTTCTTTGAAAGGTTGACAGGCCAAACGCTTCCTCCTTCGCGCACCCGGTGCTCGAAGCTTGACGCTCGCGGCTTGAAGCTAAAACATGGCAGAGACTGTTCAATACTACGGTACGGGACGCCGCAAGACGGCGATCGCGCGGGTTTTTCTTCGTCCGGGCAGCGGCGAACTCAAGGTCAATGGTAAGCCGTTCGATGAATATTTTGTGACGCCCTCGCAGCGCATCGCGGCTAAGCGGGCGCTGGTCTCGACCGACACTTCGGCCACGTTCAACGTGCTGGCCAATGTGTGCGGCGGCGGAGTCGCAGGCCAAGCGGATGCAGTCCGCCTCGGCATCACGCGCGCGCTCATGCTGTTTAACGCTGAGTTGCGCACCAAGCTCAAGGCCGAAGGCATGGTGACTCGCGATCCGCGCGCCAAGGAGCGCAAGAAGTACGGGCAAAAAGGCGCACGCAAGCGCTTCCAGTTCTCCAAGCGGTAAGGTTTTGGCTTTTAGCTGAAGGCTGAGAGCTGATGGCTGACAGCTGTTTTAGGTGTTAAATTCATCCCCCCCACCTCCCCTGAGGCGGGGTGGACGGGAATGGCAATCCGGGGCCGGTCAGTGTCCGGATGCAGACCAACTGAGGAGGTTGATTGGCGAATATCACAATGAAGGAGTTGCTCGAAGCGGGCGTTCACTTCGGGCACCAGACGAAGCGGTGGAACCCCAAGATGAAGGAGTACATCTTTGGCGAGCGCAATGGGATCTACATTATTGACCTGCAGAAGACGCTGAAGATGTTCAAGGAAGCGTCGAAATTTGTACAGGACCTGGCGGCCGAGGGCAGAATCATCCTCTTCGTGGGCACCAAACGCCAAGCGCAGGACGCAATTGCCGAAGAAGCGCAGCGCTGCTCGATGTTCTACGTGAACCAGCGTTGGCTGGGTGGCCTGCTCACTAACTGGGTCACCGTCCAGAAGTCCGTGAAGCGGTTGAAGGAACTCGACGAGATGGCCACCGATGGCCGTTACGATCTGCTTCCGAAGAAAGAAGTCATCAAGCTCGAGCGCGAGCGCAAGCATTTGCAGGCGAATCTCGCCGGCATCAAGAACATGACGCGGCTGCCGGATGCGATCTTCGTCATCGATTCGAATAAAGAGCAGATCGCGGTGCGCGAATCGCGCAAGCTCGGCATTCCGGTGGTCGCCGTCGTCGATACCAACTGCGATCCGAGCGAAGTGGATTACGTGATTCCAGGGAACGACGACGCGTTGCGGGCGATCCGGCTGTTCACGTCCAAGATTTCGGAGTCGATTGCCGAGGGCGTCCATGCCCGGGACGACAAGGCGATGGCGGACATTCAAGCGGTGGCGGTGCCTGAACCAGCAGTCGAGGTTCCGGTGACTGAAGCCATATTTGCCGAGGCCGTAGCCGAAGACGCAACCGCCGCTCCCGCTGCGGGGCCCGAAGGTGAAGAGATCCGCATGGAAGACGTGCTCGGCAAGGGCACGCGTAAGCGTCCCTCAGCTGCCACCGAAGATGTCGACGAGCTGCAGGCCGAGACGCGCCGGTTCTAGCGAAACGCAGGTTTCAAGGTTTCAAGGTTGCAGAGTTTCAAGGTTGCAACCTTGATTCGACCTCAGTGTGGCCCTCCGACTGACCCTCCTTGAAACTCGGCAGCCTGGAAACTTTGAAACCTGGATTCTGAGGTTCTATGAGCACTACTATGGCAAACATTTCCGCTGCCCAAGTTAAAGATCTCCGCGAAAAAACCGGAGCGCCGATGATGGACTGCAAGCACGCCCTGACCGAAGCCAAAGGCGATCTGGAGCAGGCGATCGTGCTGCTGCGCAAGAAGGGTGTGTCGGTCGCAGCCAAGAAAGCGGCGCGTGTCACCAGCGAAGGTTCGGTGGGCTACTACATTCACGCCGGCGGCAAAATTGGCGTGCTGGTCGAAGTCAATTGCGAAAGCGACTTCGTCGCGCGCACCGACGACTTCAAAGAGCTGGTGCACGACATCGCCATGCATATTGCGGCTAGCGATCCGAAGTACGTCCGGAAGGAAGACGTAACGCCGGAAGCCTTCGAGCGCGAGAAAGACATTTACCTCGCTCAGGCGATCGCCAGTGGTAAGCCCGCGAACATCGCCGAGAAGATGGTCGCCGGCAAGATGGAAAAGTTCTACGAAGAGGTCTGCCTGCTGGAGCAGCCCTTCATCAAGGACCAGACCATCAGCATCTCGCAGCTGATCGCCGCCAAGGTGGGCAAACTCGGCGAGAACATCGCCGTGCGCCGCTACGCCCGCTTCAAAGTCGGCGACGCATCCGCTACCGTCGCCTTCACCAGCACCAAGCCGGACAACGACGCCGGCGAAGCATCTCTCCCGGTTGCCAGGTAGCGGGCGAATAATTTAGGGGCGCTGCGGCGCCCCTTTCGTTTATGCTTCTCCACGTGGCTAGTTATCGAAGCTCGTCGTAATGGCTAAACATTCTGTGCGAAGTGAGGGACCTGCCCTGCCATGTCTGGACCGATCTTCAAGCGCATCTTGCTAAAAATCTCCGGTGAAGCTCTGGCGGCCGATCAAGGCTTCGGAGTCGACACGAAACGCATTCATGAAGTGGCGGCCGAGCTTGCCGACGTACACACGCTCGGCATCCAGATGGCGATCGTCGTGGGCGGGGGCAATTTTTTTCGCGGGGTTGCCGACCAGGCCAAGGACATGGATCGCGTCTCGGCCGATCACATGGGCATGCTGGCCACGGTCATCAACGCGCTGGCGCTGCAGGACGCGCTCGAAAAGCAGAACGTCTACACCCGCGTGCAGACGGCGATTGAGATGAACCAGGTGGCCGAGCCCTTCATCCGGCGCCGCGCCATGCGGCATCTGGAAAAAGGACGCGTCGTCATTTTCGCCGGCGGCACCGGCAATCCTTATTTCTCGACCGACACGGCCGCCTCGCTGCGCGCCATGGAAATCAAAGCCGACGCCATCCTCAAAGCCACCAAAGTGGACGGAATCTATGACGCCGATCCGATGAAAGTGAAGGATGCCAAAAAGTTTTCACAACTTACCTACATGGACGTTCTGAGGCAGGGCCTCAAGGTGATGGACTCAACCGCCATTTCTCTGTGCAAGGACAACGACCTGCCCATCATCGTTTTCAACCTGAACCAGCGCGGCAATATCCGCCGCGTCGTGCTCGGTGAAAAGATCGGGTCGTTGGTCAGCGCGTAGGGCGAGGTCAGAGGTTAGAGGTCAGATTGCAGAGGTGAAACCACATCTCCCGTGGGTTCCTACTCTGCAATCTGACCTCCAACCTTGGACCTGAGTCTTGGGGTTATAATGCACCGTTCTAATATCGCCAGGTTTGGGAGCTGAGAGAGATGGCTCATCCTGCTCTGAAGGAAGTCTACGCAACATTGAAGACACGCATGGAAAAAGCGGTAGAAGACTTCCGCCGCGAAATGGCCGCCACGCGCACCGGGCGGGCTAACGTGCACATGCTGGACACAGTTTCGGTCGACTACTACGGGTCGCAGATGCCGCTCAATCAGATCGCCCAGATTCACGCGCCCGAGCCGCAGATGATCACGGTGCAGCCCTTCGATCCGTCGCAGCTGGCGGCGATCGAAAAGGCCATCCGCGGCGCCGACCTCGGCCTCAATCCAATGAACGACGGAAAACTTGTGCGGGTGCCCATTCCCGCGCTCACCGAAGAGCGCCGCAAGGATATGGTCAAGCATCTGCACCGGATTCTCGAAGAGCACCGCACCGCAGTGCGCAACATTCGTCGCGACGGCAATGACGCCATCAAGAAAGCGATGAAAGACAAGAAGATTGCCGAGGACGACGAGAAGCGCGCTCTCGACGAAATCCAGAAGCTCACCGACGACGAAATCAAGAAGATGGAAGAGATGAGCAAGGCGAAAGAAAAAGAAGTGCTGGAGTTCAAGTAATATCTGCCGCAGAGACGCGGCTTGCCGCGTCTTCTATCGCGGCGTCAGACGGGGCAAGCCCCGTCTCTACTATAATTCGTCCATGAAGCGCGTGGTCCACGCCGCCTGCCCGCACGACTGCCCTGATGCCTGCGGCGTCCTGATCACCATCCAAGACGGCCGCGCCACCAAAATTCAGGGCGATCCCGAGCATCCCGTCACCCGCGGATTCCTCTGCGCCAAAGTCGCCAAATATCTGGACCGCGTGTACTCGCCGGAGCGGGTGCTGTATCCGATGCGGCGAGTGGCTCCCAAAGGCCCAGCTTCCCTGCGGGAAGGACGGGCGGGGACGCCCGTCTCTTCATCGTTCAAGATTGGGGAGCGCCGGGCGTCCTCGCCCGGCCACGACGGCGCGCGAACGAACGAAGCATTTGAGCGAATTTCCTGGGACGAGGCGCTTGACGAAATTGCGGGTCGTTTACGCCAGATCGCCGCCGAATACGGCCCTGAATCCATCCTGCCCTACTCTTACGGAGGCACTCTCGGTGCGCTCAACGGCGCTTCCATGGACCGGCGTTTCTTCCACCGTCTGGGCGCTTCGCAGCTGGAGCGGAGCATCTGCTCCACCGCTGGCGAAGAGGGCCTGAAATCGGTGATCGGCATCAAACTCGGTACCGAGCCGGAACAGTTTGCGCACTCGCGCTACATCATCGCCTGGGGCTCGAATATTCACGGCAACAACGTTCATCTCTGGCCCTTCATCGAAGAGGCTCGACGCAAAGGCGCGAAGCTGGTGGTCATCGATCCGTACCGCACGCGCACGGCGAAGTGCGCCGACTGGTATCTGCCGATTCATCCCGGCACCGATGCCGCGCTCGCTCTTGGCCTGATGCACGTCATCATCAAAGAAAATCTTTTCGACGCCGACTACATCTCGCGCCACACCATCGGCTTCGAAGATCTGAAGGCGCGCGCGGAACAATACTCGCCTGAAAAAGTTGCTCACTGGACCGGCATATCCGCCGACGACATCCGCAAACTCGCCCGCGAGTACGCGAGCGAGCGCCCGTCCGTGATCCGCGTCAACTATGGGATTCAGCGCTCCGACCGCGGAGGCATGTCGATGCGCGCGGTCACCATGCTGCCCTGTCTGATCGGCTCGTGGAAACAGGTCGGTGGAGGACTCCAGCTCTCGCTCAGCGGTTCCTTCGGATTGAATAAGGAGGCGCTCGAAATGCCCGAGTTGATGCAGAAGGCGCTCGGACGCCCAGCGCGCATCGTCAACATGGTGCAACTCGGCAGCGTGCTGAACTCGCTGACGGGGCCGCCCATCCAGGCGTTGTTCGTGTACAACTCGAATCCCGCTGCAGTCTGCCCCGACCACAACCAAGTGGTCCGCGGGCTAAAGCGCCCCGATCTTTTCACTGTGGTCCACGAACAGTTCTTTACCGACACTACCGACTACGCCGACATCGTGCTGCCTGCGACCACTTTTTTCGAGCACAAGGATCTGCAGGCCGCTTACGGGCATTACTACCTCCAGGTCTCCAATCAGGCGATGGATCCGGTCGGCGAATGCCGGTCCAATGTCGAGATGTTCCGCGCGCTCGCCGAACGTATGGGTTTTGAAGACGAATGTTTCCACGAAACGGTGGATTCGATGATCGACCGCGCGCTAGCGTCGCCCAATCCGCGTCTCAAAGGGATTACGCGCAATCGCTTGGAACGCGAGCATGGCATCCGTCTGAATTTCACCGGTAACGATGAGTCCGTCACGAACCACGTAGCGACGGCCGCCCCCGGCCGTCCGGCCGAGCGCAGCGCGGCTGCGAGTGCAGCTCCATTCCTCCCATTCGCCCAGGGCAACTTCCCGACGCCCAGCGGCAAAGCTGAGTTCTATAGCGAAGCCCTGAAGCGCCAGGGACTCGATCCGGTTGTCGCCTTCTCTCCGCCTGACGAGTCGCGAAATGGATCGAAAACCGCCGGCTTCCCGCTCGAACTTCTCGCGCGCAAGCCTGACAACCACCTCAACTCGTCATTCGCCAATCTCCCATCCGTCCGCGAGATGGAACCGTGGATCGGAGACCTCGAGATGCATCCGGCCGATGCGGAAGCGCGCGGCGTCCGCAATGGCGACCGCATTCGCGCCTTCAACTCCCGCGGTGAGGTTGTGCTCCGAGCCCGGGTAGACGGTTCCGTGCCTCCCGGAGTCGTCGCCGCCCGGCTCGATTGGGCGCGATTCAGCTCCGGCGCGCGCAATATCAACGTGCTAACCTCAGAAAAACTTACCGACATGGGCAACGCGGCGACGTTCTATTCCGTCTGTGTTGAGGTAGAAGCTTTTCGGGCGTAACTCGAGGGAAGATATTCGTCTCTTCCTTGGACGGTTCTCAGTCTCTACCGTATAATTACCGTTTTCCTAACTCTAGTTTTTCGAGGTAGTTGCGATTCATCGTCGGCATCATGCTATTCCTGTTTGGGCCCCGCTTCCTGGCCCGCAGAGAGACTCCACTTGGTCTCCATCTTATTCCCCCACAAGAGTTTGGAGGTACGGCTCTGCCTGGAATCGCCTTCTCGGGATGTTGGCGCTGATGCTGCTCGCGGTGCCCGTTGTCGGACAGCAGGATCTGATCGTCAGCATCCAAGTGCACGGCAACCACCGCATCCCCGCCGACACGGTCAAAGCCCGCATTTTCAGCAAGGCCGGAGACGTCTACGACCAGGCCGCCATCGAGCGCGACTTCAACGCCCTCTGGAACACTGGCTACTTTGAGGACATCCGCTTTGAGCGCGAACAGAGTCCCAAAGGTTGGATCCTTCACATCTACGTCAAGGAGCGGCCCACGATCCGCGAGATCAACTACACCGGCCTGAATGCGGTTTCCACCAGCGATGTGCTCGACCGGTTCAAGGAGCGCAAAGTCGGGCTCTCGGTGGAGAGCCAATACGATCCTACGAAGATCAAGAAGGCCGAAGTTGTGCTGAAGGAATTGCTCTCCGAGCACGGTCGTCAGTTCGCCACCATCCGCACCGAAAAACGCGAGATCCCGCCCAACGCCGTCGCCGTCACTTTCGTGGTCAAGGAGGGGCCCAAGGTTAAGGTTGGGCACATTCGTTTCAAAGGCAACAAACACATCCCTGACCGCACACTGCGTGCCGCCATGAAGAATCTGAAGCCCATCGGCATCCCGCACTCGATCTTCCTCGAAAACCTCTTCGCCAAGACCTACGACGCGACCAAGCTTGAAGAAGATACCGAACGGGTGCGCGCCGAGTTCCAGAACCGCGGCTACTTCAAGGTGCTGGTCGACGACCCTAAAACCGAGATCCATGACACCGGACACACCGGCTTCCACATCCCCTGGGTGCAGGGAGGTGAGGGGAAATCGGTCGATATCACCATGCCGATCGAAGAGGGCGAGCGCTATCGGCTGGGCACGATCACCTTCAAGAACAACAAGGCTATCTCGAACACTGCCGCCCTGCGCAGCCTTTTCCCCATGAAGGACGGCGAAATTTTCAGCCGCGAGAAAGTTGCCAAGGGTCTCGAGAACCTGCGCAAAGCCTACGGCGAGGCCGGGTACATTAACTTCACTTCCGTCCCCGACACCAAGTTCGACGACGAAAAAAAGACCGTGAATCTGGAAGTCGACGTGGACGAGGGCAAACAGTTCTACGTGCGCCGCATCGAATTCCAGGGCAACACCACCACCCGTGACAAAGTGATCCGCCGCGAAGTTGCGCTGGAAGAGGGCCAGATCTATAACTCGCGTTTCTGGGAGCTCAGCCTGCTGCGCCTGAACCAGCTCGGCTATTTCGAGCAACTCAAGCCCGACGATCCTAATACCACCGAGCGCCACCTCGACGAAAAGGCGGGCACCGTCGATCTCACGCTCAAGGTGAAAGAAAAAGGAAAGAACAGTATCGGACTGCAAGGCGGCGTGAGCGGTCTGGCCGGCGCCTTTGTTGGCCTCAATTACGCCACCAATAACTTTCTTGGATTGGGCGAGACGCTTTCGGTGCAGGCCAGCCTCGGCAGCCGCCAGCGTGACGTGGTGTTCGGGTTCACCGAGCCCTACTTGTTTGACCGCCCCATCCAGGCCGGTTTCAATGTTTACGCCCGGAAGACCAGCTATGACCAGGCTCGGCAGTATGCCATCGCCACCGGACAGAATCTGAACCTGCCCTCAGCCTACCTGCAGAACCTGCAGAACTACTCGCAGTCCAGCACCGGTACCAGCGTGAGCTTGAGTTATCCGCTGCGAGGGAAACGTTCCTTCAAGCGTCTTGGCATTAGCTACTCCTTCGACCGCTCTTCGCTGGTCGCGGTCAGCAACGCTTCCAAGCTGTTGTTCGAGAATCTCAATTTCCGAGGCATCACCGGTCCCAACGCGTTGAACGGCATCATCACCAGCAAAATCACTCCCAGCTTTAGCATAAACACCCTTGATTCGCCCTACGCGCCCCACCATGGCAAGAGTCTGTTCATCGGCGGGGAGTTCGCTGGCCTCGGCGGCACGGTTCACACCATCCGGCCGATCATACAGTTCAAACAGTTTTTCCCAGTGCAAAAACGCCGCAACGCCTTTGGTTACAATGTGCAGGCTTCGTATATCACAGGATATGGCGGGATCGTTGCCCCCCCATTTGAACGAGCGTACCTCGGCGGCGAAAATGATCTGCGCGGCTTTGATATCCGTACCGTCTCGCCCATCGCCTATTTGCCCAGCGCCCAGACCGTGCCCCTCAGGAATCCGGACGGAACCTTTGTTCCCGCCAACCCCGCGTTTCCAGTACAGGGAGGCGCCAATGGATCATGCGTCAGCAACTGCTGGAATATCCCGGTTCCGTACTACCAACTCGTAACTCCCGGAGGCGACCTCAGTTTGCACGGCAACCTGGAATATCGCATCACCATCGCCGGGCCAGTCGCCCTCGCGCCCTTTGTCGATATGGGCACCGATCCGATCCTTCGTACCTCCCAGTTGCAGACCAACCAGGTCCAGTACGACACCCTGGTCAACACTCTGTTCGGCTGTCCGAACCTCGGCCCGGCTACTGGTTATGCCTGTTCTGGTGGGCAAAGAATCAGCGGCATCCCGCAGTACCTCCAGCCGGTTCCTGGCACCAATTGGGTTGTGCGCATGTCCACCGGAATCGAATTACAGATGATGCTCCCGGTCGTCAATGCGCCCTTCCGCATCTACTATGCCTACAACGCCTTGCGCCTCGACGGCAGCGCCTCGCCTCCCATACAGATCAATCGCGGCATGTTCCCGTGTCCCACCCCCGGCTCCTCTAGCTGCCAGGACGAAGCCGCTGGCAACTATACCTACGGCCTGACGCGCTCGACCCTAGGCTCCAACTTCACTCTTCTGGAACCAAGAAAAACCTTCCGCTTCACCGTGGCCACAACGTTCTAAGGCAGCGGTCAGCGCCCAGCGCTCAGCGTTCGTCATTCAGCCAAAACGGGATTCTCGACGGCGGGTAGCGCCGCGGGTTTTGCTGGCGGTTAGGGGTGGGTTCTTCCGGGAGGCTGGACAGAATGCTGAGTGCTGAATGCCCCCTAGCTACTCGATATGCACCAGACCGCTCGCAGCCCCGGACGCCGCTGCCGGCTGTTGCGGCGCACGCCACGCATCCAGCACCGATACCTGGTGCACGCATGACACCGTGCAATGCGGAGCGCACGGCTTCTCCGTATGGAACTCGCGGCGTATATCAGCCAGCGTGTACTTCTCCAGCGGAATAGCCGGATACCCGCGCTGCTGCGAGCAGTAGTGCACCAGCCCATCCTCGCAGATATAGAGGTAGCGCGCCCCGGCGCGACACCGCCACTGATTCGGGCGCCCCAGCGCGATGTTGTCCTGAAACGCGTTCACCCGCGTGAAGCTGCGTTTCTCGAGGTTCTTCATCTCGTGATACACGCGCCGTTCTTCGTCGTTCAAAGGCTGCAGCTGCCCCGAGCCGTCGTGAATGATTCCTATGGTCGAGCTGAACCCCAACTCCAGCGCGCGCTTGCCGATGGTAAGCGCGTCTTGCGGATGGCTCACTCCGCTGCCCACCACCGAATTGATATTCACGTGAAATTCCGCGTGCTCGGCCAGCAGTTGCAGCTTCCGGTCAAGCACCTTCAGGCTTTTCTTCGAGACTTCGTCGGGATTCACGTTATCAATCGAAATCTGCAGCCACTCCAGGCCCGCGTGGTTGAGCTTCTGGATGCGGTCGGCGGTCAGCAGATACCCGTTCGTGATCAGCCCCGACACGATTCGGCGTTTCCGCATACGGTGAATCATGTCATCCAGTTGCGGATGCAGCATCGGTTCGCCACCGCTGATCGTGATCACCGAAGTGCCAAGATCGCCCAACCGATCCACCCGTCGCAACATCTCGTCGGCGGGCACGGGCTTCGAAACGTCATCGAACTCGTTACAGTAAGTGCAGGCCAGATTGCAGCGCCGGATCGGGATCAGATGCGCCAGCAGAGGATGGTCGGTCGACACCACGGCCTTCAGGATTTGCCACAATCCATGAACGTTCCGTTCCGCCGCCCTGAGGGCGCGCCGCAGCTTCACTACCGAAGCCATAAGAGATAGATACCTTTTGATTAAATCATGCGGGGAGGTCACCGTCCAATTTCGGCCAGTATTCGGTGGAAAAGCGCGGTTCAATGGCAATTCGGACTCACCCGCAATCACCATCGCCGACCTTTTCGTGTCCCGCCGCGCCCAGCGCCATCACCGCCCCTTTCAGGTTCCCGCGCTGGATCAAGACATAGTCGGTATCAAACGTTGAAATCGCGAAGATCGGAATCTGCGCTTCCGCCAACGGTTGCAGAAATGATGCCAGCACACCAGTCATCGAAAACGGAAACCTCCCTTCGAGTTTCAGCGCCGTCCATCCGCGCTCAACGGATGCGCCGTCGCCCATCCCATCTTCGGTGCATAAGTCATCCCGGCAGACAATTGAAAGCTCATCGTGGGTGCGTACCACGCAGAAGAATCCGCCCCCGAGCGCCCAGGCAGGAATCCGGGCATCGGAAGCAAACCGGCAAACCGCCAGCCGCTCCGGCAGAACGCGGAATTTCAGAAGGTGAGGCAACTAAGAAAGGAAGGTTACTATATCCGCCGCAAGCTTGCCGATGGAGGCCCGGGCTGCCTATGGACGGGCGAGGACGCCCGTCGCTCCATCGTGGGACGCGGTCGCGCCTACTGCATATCTCCGCCCATCGGCACGTACTTGAATTTCTTGCCGTCGAAAAATACGGCAGAGCTATCTCCCATTTCGCCAGCTTCTTCAACGTAGATCGCTTCGACGTTTTTCTTTCTCGTGTGCATTTTTCTAACGGAGAGCGTTTTATACGGCAAATTCACAATCACATACTTCGCTTTCGGGGCCGCCGTATGCCAGCCGTTGTTCCCCGCGCCATAAATGATCAGCACCACCAGACCGCGGCGCGCGGGATCGCCCTCGCTGAACGTGGTGGTTATTTTGGGGTCGCCATAGCCGAAGAAATCGTAGTAGGGATCGACCACCTTATAATTGTGCTCACCCTGATCAAGCATCGGATTCTTGCACCGCGCCGCAATTACCACGTCTTCCACGCCATCGCCGTCCAGATCGCCGAACTCGGCTGCTATCTCGGGCACCAGCGTGAACTGGTTGCCAAACTGCTGTTGCACGAAATCGTTATCGATCTTGCGCGTCGCCGGCTGCCCCTGCCCGAAGGCTGGAATCAACAACGCCACGCTGAACGCCAGGAGTAAAAATGTTGTTCGCATGAGCCTACTCTAGTCTTCCGCCGTCACCACTGGCAGGTAACGAAAGTCACCACTCTCGATCGAATCGTCGCAACGCGTCGCTGCAGTATAATTTCTGCTCCACGCTCCAAGACACTTTGGGCGCTGCCCCTTGCACCTGCCCGCGATCGGTTTTCGAAACGTGATTTGGCATTCCCTCATCCAAGCTCCGTGGATCGTTTTTGTCGCATACTGGGCAGTCGGTGCGCTGAAGACGCGCCGCACCGTCAGCCAGGAATCTTTCGCGTCGCGTTACGGCATCCTTTTTCTCGAAATTCTTGGCTTTGTCCTGCTTTTCAGCGACGCAGCCGAAATCGGCTTTCTTGGCCGTCACATTTTCCCGCGTACCGACGCTCTTTCCCTCACCGGCGTCGCCCTCACCTGGATTGGCATCGCCATCGCCCTGTGGGCTCGCTGGCACCTCGGACAGTATTGGAGCGCCAGAGTCACACTTAAAGAAGAACACCAACTCATCCGCACCGGACCCTACGCCTACTTCCGGCATCCCATCTATTCCGGGATCATTCTGGCCGCCATCGGGGGAGCGCTGGCGATTGAGCGTTGGCGCTGCGTCATCGGAGTGGCCTTCATCGTCTTCGGCTATTGGATCAAGGCAAGGAAGGAAGAATCCATGCTGGTCAAGCAATTCGGGGAAGCCTTTGAAGATCATTGCCGCCACACCGGTTTCCTGATTCCGAAGCTGTAGCAGAAACAAATTGCAAATTACCTGTTCCGGTTGAAGTGTTCCCATCCGCCAGCCTTGAGCGTCCGCGCCTTCCCGTCCGCCCCGCTCAGCCGCATCCCCGCGGATCGCGTGGTCCGTCCGATTCGCGTCACCCGAACTCCCGCGATCTTCGAAGGAACTGCCGCCGCGGACATAAACAATAGTTCGTAATCGTCACCGCCATGCAAGGCTAACTCCAGCGCGACCGGCTCTTTCCCCACCAGCGCTCGCGGAATCTCCTCCGCCTCTATCTCCGCGCCCACATGGCTTTCCTGGCAGATGTGATCGAGGTCGGTGGAAAGCCCGTCACTCAAATCAATCATGGCCGATGCCATTCCGCGCCGCCGCAGCCACCGTCCCACCGCAACCCGCGCCTGGGGAAGGGAATGCCACGAGGAACGCCGGAGAAAAGAGCGCCGGAGAAACTCTGTTCCGCCAGGCTTCGACTCCATCCGCCGCGCCAGCGCTGCCGCGGAGCCCCCCAATTCCCCGGTCACATAAACCATCTGGCCCGCCTTCGCCCCCGAGCGCAGCACCGCCTTTCCCTTCGGCACTGAGCCCACCACCACGATGTCCGCTTGAATGCCACCTGCCGACTGCGCCGTGTCCCCGCCCGCCAGCGGAACATGGAATTCCTCCGCCAGATCCAGCAGCCCGTCCAGGAAGCGATCCACCCACTTCTGCGGCACGTCGCTCGGGACGGCCAGCGATAGAAATGCCGCCAGCGGCTCGCCGCCCATCGCGGCGATATCGCTCAGCCCGCGCGTCAGGCAGCGCCGCCCCACCAGTTCGGCAGGATGCCAGTCTCGCCGGAAATGTACCTTCTCGATGGTGAAATCGGTGGTCACCAGCAACTCGTGTCCGGGAGGAACGCGCAGCACCGCGCTGTCATCCCCGATGCCGGTCACCACCGACTTCGCTTTATCCCCAACCCTGCGAGCAGAGCGGCGGATCTGCTGAATCAGTTTCTTTTCGCTAAGTGGCACGTCGATCACTATACCCCGGCTCCCACGGCCTGAGGTCCGCCACGGCCAACGGTAGCAGTAACCCGACCACCCTTACGGAAGTAATCTGTCCGGTTGGGCACGACGATTACGCTGCCTTGGTAACTCTCCGGAGGGCGTAGCAAGGTTGACATGGGGAATCAGGTTTGCTACCTTTTAATTCGCCGTTCACAAAAATTGTGCCGAACCAAGTGCTGCAACCTGAATCAGTTGCAGCGATTTTGGATTTTGGCTTGCCTGGTTCCGTGGTCTAGGGAAGGGCCAGCCTGCTCCCGATGCAGCTGGTGGAATCAGGATTCCGAGCCCGAGCGTGACTGTTCCAGCTCTGGCAGGATTCCGAAGCAAAATTTTGCTTTGCGGAAGATGGATATTGCGTAAACGTTTCTACATACTTTTCGTAGCTCGGGACGAGGCGGGACAGCTTCGCAAGATTTCCATTCCGGTCCAGTATCTCTACGTTCTTCTGGCCGGGGCGGCAATCGGCGTGCTCTGCCTCACGGGCATCGCCAGCTCTTATACCAAGATGCTGCGCGAGGTTGCCCACTTCCACCAGCTCCGCACCGAGCATGCCCAGCTGAAGGACAACTATT
>Ga0070761_10000899_pt1 | contig 18842 bp, 21 predicted proteins | sample HubBroMetageREF1_FD_66724 | JGI IMG/M metagenome (GOLD analysis project Ga0070761, IMG submission 66724) | Reference soil microbial communities from the Hubbard Brook experimental Forest, New Hampshire, USA - Hubbard Brook CCASE Soil... | ecosystem: Environmental > Terrestrial > Soil >... | reverse complement strand
CTGCGCGAGGTCGTTGGAATTTTCCGCGACCACTTCGACTGATTTCGCGCCAGTCAGCAGCGAGACCATCGCATCCATGAGGTCACGCGGGACAAACTTTCCCGGCGGCGCCGTCAGCTCGTAAAACGCGCCGTCCTTGGATTTCTGGAAACGCAACGACTCGGTTCCGCTCACGATCGAGATGGCGTCGATACCACTGAGCTTGAGCAGGCTTTCCTGTTTCTCCTCCAGCGCGCTCGCCGGCTTGACGCTCGGCTGAATCCAGAAATAAATCGGCAGCAGGATAAAAAAAGCGATCGTGTAGTAGATTGCCGGACGCACGCTCACGCAAAAAACCTCCGGCGCACCAGCACCGTGACGGCGATAAGAAACAGGATTGCCGGCTCGACCACCGATCCGTAAACCAGCAGATGGCGCGCCTCCTGGTCGCTCACATAAAAGGCGGCGGTCTCGTTCTTGTTGAGCCGTTCGCGGCTCGCAATCAGCATCTCGTCGCCCGCCAGTTCGTTGATCAGGCTCACCGCCAGATCGCGATTCCCCAGCATCTCGAGGAACTGGTTCGACGCGAACGCCGAACTGCCGATACCGACCAAGCGAGTCATCTGCTGTAGCGGGATGTGCGGATTGGAGGCCGGCGCGAAGTCAATCTCGGAGGCCACCGGAATCGGCCCCTTGAGATCGCGGCCTGCCTGGTACTCGGTGATTCCGGTCGTCAACGCATTGGGATCGCCCGACGCCCAGCTCTCATGCGACGACGAGAGGAACTGGTCTGCTTGCGCGATCTTTAAATCGTCCGGTGCGATCGCGCCAACTTTAGCGGTCACCATCACGCCACGTCCCAACGAAAACACTGCCGGCGCCGTCATCGAGCGGCTCATCGGATTTTCTTCCGAGCGCAGCGGAATCTGGGTGGTGAGAATTTCGCTGGCGGTCAGCCGGTACGCTGGATCGACCACGACCTGCGGAACGAAATCGAGATAATATTTTTTGAGGAAATCGACCAGCGTCGGCGATCCGTATGGATCGATGATCGCGACGTAATGGCCGCCGCGGCCGAGGTACTTGGCGAGCGCCGCCAGTTCCTCGGGCAGGAAATCCTTCTGCGGTCCGAGCGACACCACCACCCTGGCGTCGTCGGGCACGCCGCTGGCGAACAGCGACACGTTGTCGATCTGATAGTTGTTCTGCTCGAGCAGGCCGCGCCATTCCGAGTAGCCGAGGCTGCGATCGGAGTTGAACAGGTCGCGCTCACCATGCCCAATCGTAAAGTAGATGTGCTTGTTGTTGTCGGACGAGGTCTGCAGGATCGCCGGAATCAGCTCGTCGGATCGCGCGTTGTCGAAGTCGCGCCGCCGCCCCTGCGATTCCACGATCACCTCGCCGTAGCTCGACACGCCGTACTCGCGCGCCAGGCCGGGAGCCTTGTTGACGTCGATTACCTGGTAGGTCAGGCGCGGAGTGAAGGCGGCCGCCTGGAACAGCAGGTCCGCCAGTTCCAGGTAGGCGGGATCCTCGGTGCGCACGAACGCCATCACCTTGACGTTCTGGGTCAGGCCGCCGAGCACGCGCTTGTCGAAATCGGAAAGCGAAAATTGCTTTTGCGGCGTCAAATCCCAGCGGATGTTGAATGTTGAGATTATCGCGTTGGCGACAAACAGCACGGCGCCGAACGCGATCACGGTGTAGAGTAGCACCGCGAAGTTCATCCAGATCGAGCGGCGCTCGGCCGCGGACGAATCCTTTAGCGCCGGCCCGTCCACTTGCGTGCCTCCATCGAGCGCTGCGTCAGAAACAGAAAAAACATGGTGAAGAAAATAAAGTAGGTGACGTGATCGAGATCGATCACGCCCTTGGCGAAGCCGCCGAACTGATCGAACAACGAAAACGCGCGCATCAGCTCGAGCCACGAGTTGGTGAACGCCGCCTCGTTCCAGTTGAGAATCCAGAAGAACAGCAGCAGCGTGATCGTGCCCATCCCCGCCATCACCTGGCTCTCGCACAGCGACGAGATGAACACGCCGCACGCGATGAAACCGCACCCCAGCAGCAGCAAGCCCAGGTAGCCGGCGAACAACGGGAACAGCGGGAACCAATGGATACTGTAAATATAAACCGGGTAGAAGACGGTCAGCGCGAGCATCATGACGAAGATCGCGACTGACGCCAGGTACTTGCCGCCAAGTATTTCGCCGTCGCGCAGCGGATAGGTGTAGAGCAATTCGATCGTGCCGAGCTTCCGCTCTTCGGCGAACAGCCGCATCGTGATGAACGGCAGCGTCAGCAGCATGCAGAGCCGGATATCCGAAAACAGCAGTTGCCAGTAGTTCTGGATGATATCTTTTGCGAACGCGATCGTGACGAAGAAAACCAGGTCGGTGTACGCGTAGTATCCCGCCAGCACCAGGAACACGCCCGACAGCACGTATACCAGCGGAAAGGCGAAGTACGATCGCAACTCCTTGCGCGTCACCGCGAGCATCCGGCCGACCGAAAAGCCCGTCCCCGCGGCACGGATCGCAGCGCGCCGGGATTCGGTCGCCGTTCCCGCGACATCGATCGTGGCTGCCCCGTTAGACATTAAACCCGCTCTTCCTTAGTGACGAGCCGCATGAACAAATCTTCAAGACTGAGCGCCATCGGCTTGACCTCGAGCAGGCCCCATCCATGTTGCACGACGCACGCCGCCAGCGCCGATCGCACTTCCTCGCCATGCCCGCTCGAGTACGCGACGAACGAGCACAATCCGTTGGTGCCGGCGTCCACCGGCCGATCCTCGAGCCGTTGCACGAAGTTGACGCCGGCCAGCGCCTCGCGCACCGCCGGCGACGGCCCCGCCACCGTAATCAGCGTTTGATCGGTGCCTTGGAGTTTCGCGGTCAGTTGTTCGGGCGTGTCCTGCGCGACGATTCGTCCGCGATCGATAATCACGACGCGCCGGCAGGTCATGTTGACCTCGGGCAGGATGTGGGTCGACAGCAGCACGGTCGAATGTCCCGCCAACGAACGGATCAGCTCGCGGATTTCGACCACCTGCCGCGGATCGAGTCCGACTGTCGGCTCGTCGAGAATCAGCACCTCGGGATCGCTCAGGATTGCCTGCGCTATTCCGACCCGCTGACGGTAACCTTTGGACAGTTTTCCGATAAGCTTGCGCCGGACGTCTCTCAGCCCGCAGGTGTCGAGCGAGAATTCGATTCGATCGCGCGTCGTCCGCGGATCGATCTCACGCACGCGGGCGCCGAACTCGAGCAATGCATCGACGCTCAGGTCGGGATACAGCACCATATTTTCCGGCAGGTAGCCGACGCGCCGCCGCGTCTCGAGCGAATGCTGCGCGACGTCGAGGCCGCCGATCATCGCGCGTCCCGAGGTCGCCGGGAAAAATCCGGTCAGTATCCGCATGATCGTCGTCTTGCCGGAGCCGTTAGGGCCCAGCAATCCGATGATCTCGCCCTTCTCGACCTTGAACGAAACGTGATTTACGGCCAGCGTGGCGCCGAAATATTTGGTTAACTCCTGGACCTCTATCATGAAGCCTGTTTAGCCCCTGCCGCGCGCGAATTTAACCCGTCCCGCGTTCTAGGCCGCCGTGGGTTCGGGCATAATTGTCAATGTATTGCAAATGGCGCCCGACCAGAAGCGGGTTTCGCCGATCCACGGCATTCTAGAGACGGCTCGACGAGGAAGTCAATTCACTTTTTTCCCCGCGCCGATAGGCTAATCTGTCGGCACGAGGCTGCGAAGGAACGGTGCATCGATGGGACGATTGCTGATAGGCGGATTAATCGTCGCGATTATCGCGGCGCTGCTGTTCTATTTCTATTCGAGCGGCTATCGCACACAGATCGACCAGCAGACGCAGCAGGTTTCGCAGCTCAACGATCAATTGCTCAAGCTTCAAAGTGAGAATGAGCAGCTCAAGGCCCAGCTGTCGAAAGTCCAGAACGAGCAAAACATCCTGGCAGCTCAGAATGACGAGATGCGCAAGGCGATCGCGGAGTTCAAAGCCACCGGCAAGATGCCGGTGATCCCGCCGCCGCCGAAGTGAGGGGCGAGGCAAGAGTCGGAACTTGATTTAATGTGAAACCCGCGCTGGGTTTCACGCTTCCTTCGGCAGGGCTGAGCCCTGCACCCAGTGAAAGGAGAAGATGCGGGACGTCGTCCCTGTTAGGAAGTTGTGGGGGAAGATTTTTCCACATCCCGTTCCCTTCCCGCTCGGGAGGGGGTTGGGTTCCGAGTCCCGCTCACTCCTTCTTTTCCGGCTCCGGTTTTAGCAGGTAGCGCTGCCATTCCTGCAAAAACCCCAGCGCTCGCATATCCGGCATTCTATCGAGGTAGATTTCGCCCTTCAGGTGATCCGTCTCGTGCTGGATCACGCGCGCGTGGAAATCCGACGCATCGATCTCGACCGGTTCCGCATTGCGCCCGAGCGCCGTCACACGCAGCCGCTTGAATCGCGGCACCCGCCCGCGAAGCTCAGGCACGCTGAGACATCCCTCCCAATCTTCGATGGGCGTTCGATCGAGAATCGTCACGATCGGATTGACCAGCACCGTCAGCGGCACCTCCGGCATATCGGGATACCGCGGATGGTCGTGCACTTCGAGCACCGCAAGCTGAATCGGCAGATGGACCTGCGGGGCGGCAAGTCCGACGCCGCTGTATTCGTACATCGTCTCGATCATGTCGTCGATCAGCTGCTGAAATTCTTTGGTTTTGATTCGAGCGGGCGGCACCGGGCTGGACGCGGTCCTGAGCGACGGAAATCCGAGACGCGCAACTTTCAAAATCATCGCGTAACCTCACTTCGGCGTGCATTCGGGCAAAGAAATGGATTGTAGCAGCGCCCTCTTCTCGCATACATTATATCGGCGCCGGTAGTCGATGAGTGACCGCAAAAATTTTGGAGTGACGCCGCGACGCGCCGCCGTGGCGTTCGCCGTTCTTCTGTTTTTCGCCTTCGTCGCATCATGGACTTCGCTCCCCGCACGCGCAGGCGGCGGCGCGGAAACTCGATCCACGACCGCACCGCAACCGGTGCCAGGCTCGGCCGTACGAATCGCGATTGTCGATCCGATGAAGCTGCCGCCAGCGACAACGATTGCGAGCGCGGCACGGAGAACGCACCGAGTGCGCGTCCTTCCCAAATTCTTTGGTCATGGCAACGCCGTGACGTCCCCCAGCGCGACGCTCCCCGACCTTTCATCGCTGGCGCTCCCGCTGACCACCATGCCGGCCTTCACCACCAATTTCATGGGATTGGCATTTCCGGACTCCCAATGCGGCGCCGGATGCGAACCGCCGGATACGCAAGTGGCGGTGGGGCCGAGCAATGTCGTCGAAGTCACCAACATCGTGGCGCGAATCTTCGACAAGAGCGGGAATATAATATCGACCCTGAATCTCAACACCTTGATGGGTGTTGATCCGGCGATATTTTCGAGCGATCCGAGAGTCCGGTACGACACGATTTCCGGGCGATGGTTTATTTCGTTTCTGATCTTCGACACCGACGACATCAACACCGCCGAAAACGGCTTTTTCTACCTTGCGGTTTCGACCAGTTCGGATCCGACGCAACCCTTCAATGTCTACCAATTCGAGACCCCGGGGGTCTTTCCGGATCAGCCGTCGCTTGGATTTAACGACGACAAGGTCGTCACCGGCGGCAACTCATTTCAGTGCGAACCAACCAATTGCGGCGACGTGACTGAACCTTACCTCGGCATGGAGTTTATCGTTTGGAATAAAGCGGATCTGATCGCCGGAGCGAACCCCGCCGGGCTGGATTTCTACGGTGCCGATCAAGATCCCGACGATTTCACAGTCCAGCCCGCAACCAGCCGCTCATCAACTTCCACGCTCTTCATGCTTTCGGATCCGGACGACACTGGCGTCGCGCAAGACCATCTGACGGTTTGGTCGGTGACGGGAGTTCCCGCCAGCATGGTCGGCGGCGGCTCCAGCGTCTCGAACACGGTGCTGCCGATCACGACGTTCTCCGATCCTCCGGTTGCGGGCCAGGAGGGAGACTCATCGAACCCGATCGACACCGGCGACGCCCGTCTGGAGGAGGCGGTCTATCGCGACGGATTGCTGTGGGGCTGTGGCAACGATACCTGCACGCCGGCGGGAGACTCGACCGCGCGAAGCTGCATGCAGTACGTCGAGGTGCTAACTGGCGGCGCTAGCCCAATCCTTAACCAGGATTTCGCGTTCGGCACGAAAAAATTCCACGACTACTATCCTTCGATCGACCTGGACAACTTCGACGATCTGATCACCTCGTTCACGCAATCGTCGTCCTCCGAATTCCCATCGGCCTACGTTGACGGCCGTCTGGCGACCGACCCGGTCAACACGCTCGGAACGCCAGTGCTCGTCCAGGCCGGAGCCGCCAGCTACAACAGCCCAAATCCGGAGAGCGACAATTCAAATGCGTTCCCATGGGGCGACTATTCCGGCGCCGGCGTTGACCCTTCCGATCAAACTGCGATTTGGGTTGCGGCCGAATACTCCGGGCCGACCAGCGAGCCGACCCCGAATTGGAGTACCTGGATCGCCGAGGCCCGTCTGCAGAGTCCCGGCGCGACCCCATTGCCAACCGCCAGTGCCACTACGACAGCGACCGCATCACGGACCGCCACTGCCACACCGACTCCATCGGGCACCGCAACTCCGACTATCAGCGCCACTGCGACGAGTACCGTGACTGCGACCGCCACTAACAGCGCGACCCCGACCACGTCGCCGTCACCGAGCACGTCGCCGTCGCCGACCACGTCCATCACCCCGACTGCGAGCGCGTCGGGAACTCCAAGTACGTCAGCAACTCCGACTGTCACTGTCACAGCCACCGCCACTTCCAGCGCGATGCCGACTGCGACCGCGACTGCCACCGCAACACCAACGGCTACCGCGACCGAAACCGCAACTGCAACTCAGACGGCGACGCCGACTGCCACTCCCACGCCGCCGTTCGGAACGTTGAGCGTCTCCGGCAACCTGAGTTTCGGCAAGGTGAAGGTCGATTCGACCAAGAGCAAAAAGCTCAAGATCAAGAACAAAGGCAAGGGCTCGCTTCAGGTGACAGTCGGAACGCTCGCGCCGCCGTTCACGGTGAGCTCAGGCAACGGCACCTTCAACATTGCCAAGGGTAAGACCGAAAACGTAACCGTCCAATTCAAGCCGACCGCCGCGGGCGCGACTCCAGAACAAACGCTGACAATTATGAGCGACGACCCCAAGCATCCGTCGCACAACGTGACCGCGTCCGGCTCCGGAAAGTAATCACTAGTTGGTCTGGAGGCCGGCGGTCTTCTGGCGGATGAGGCTCACAAGTTTGTCGTAGCCGTCGGTGTTCAGCACGCGATTGAACTGGTTGCGGTAGTTGGCGATTACGCTGATCGCGTCAATCGTGATGTCGTAGATTTTCCACTCGCCCGCGTCCAGCCGCATCATGTAGTTGACGGGAATCGGATCCTTCTGATCCTGCAACACGACCGTGCTGAAAACCTCGGCGTAGTCGGGGCCGTCAGTGGTCTGCCGGGTGAATTGAATCATCGAGGATTGTATCTGCTGGTTAATCTTCTCGACCGAGTACGATTCGATTCGCGACAGGTACGCGTCCTCGATAAAGGTCGTGAACAGCGGCACGAACTCGCTCTGCTGCGCGGGCGTGAGAGTCTTCCAGTGATAGCCGATCGCCGAACGCGACATCTCGGCAAAATCGAAGTGGCTTTCGGCAATCGCGCGAAGTTTCTGCTCGCGTGCGGCCGCAGAGATGTGTTGATCTTTGAACACGATGATCGACTGATCGATGATCGATTTCACCGACGCGGTCGCATCGTTGGGCGAGTATGACGCCGGCATCGGCGCCTGCGCGAGCGCGGATACGGCAAACGCAAATGAGAACAACGCGCCGAGCGTGGCTGCAGGTATCTTCAGTTTCAATTTAATTTTGCAGGGTAGGACCGTTCTTGAAAAGCTTGCGGTCGTCCTCGTCGCCATCCGACGGCTTCCGCGAGCAACTTTCCGCGAGCCATCGATTGGTCACCGTATCCGACAGCGCAACCCCGCCCGCGTCAACCGCCCAGGTCCGGCTGTTGATGGTGGTCTGATTGAATATCCGGCCGCAACTTCTGCACGTGAATGCGAGCCGCGAGCCGCCGCCCGGAGCTATCGATTCTATAGTGCGAACTTTCCAGTCATGCGTTCTCCACGGCGGCAAACTTTCTTCGCGCATATCAACTCCTACTTAGACTTTTCACGCAGCCACTTATTCAATTGCAATTCAACTACGCAGTGCCGTTGCTGGTGCTGCGCTTGGCGGGCGCGCGCCGTTTGCGTTCGCCGCGGAACTTTTGCGCACCGGGCTCCTGCGGACGGAATGGATCGACGTGAATTTTGCGGCCTTCGAGCTCGGTGCCGCTGAAGTAGACGGCGGCGTTAATCGCGTCTTCGACTTCGACCATTTCGACGAAGCCGAATCCCCTGGATTTGCCGGTGAGCTTGTCGGTGATAACCAACGCGCCGGCGACCCGGCCAATTTTCGAGAAGAGCGCCCGCAGATCGTCGCGCGTAACTGACTCAGCGAGATTTCCTACATATACTCTCGGCACCGGCCCTCCTGATTGCGCGAAACTTCCTGTCGCTCCCAGGACGGGAGCGCGAAGACAAATAATTAAAAGCTTGAGGACCGCGGGGCTCGGAGCGCCGCGATCCTGAAAACAACTGAGCGGGCACCGTGATGCCCGCTCAGTCTCAGATCAATTTACCAGCGGCCGCCGCCTCCGCCGCCGCGATTGTCGCCGCCACCGCGCCGGTTGCCACCGCCACCGCCGCCGCCGAAGCTCGATTCGCGGGGCTTGGCCTCGCTAACCTTGATGTTCCTTCCCTTCAGATCCGTATCGTTCAGGGTCTGGATTGCCTTGGATGCATCTTCCGCATTTGCCATCTCGACGAAGCCGAAGCCCTTCGATTGGCCGGAAAATTTATCCGTGATTACCGCCACGCTTTGAACCTGGCCTGCTTGTGAAAACAGTTCTTCCAGATCGCTGTTCGACACCGAGTAGGCGAGATTGCCTACGTACAATTTGCTGGGCATTTTTGCCCTCCGTAAGTATTTGCCGGGAAGCTCTCGTACAGAAAACCCGGGCTAATTCCCGGGCTTAGAGAATGGAACAATCCGAGCGTTGGAGCATGAGCGTATCCTATTGCCGACGACAAAGATAGAGGGGATCCAAAACTCATAGCCAATTCGTATTTTACTACTGTCTGGCGCTCGAAGCGACGCCCTAGCCTCGCAAACTCATCATCCGCTGATGACGGCACAAAAAAGAAGCCGGATCCCACAAGGATCCGGCCTTTGGGTAGCAGTCCATTCTACTAGAGGTGGAAGAACAGATTCAGGCCGTCAGACGGTGGGTAATAGTCCCCGTATTCACCCGGCGGATAGTAGGCGTAGGGCTCAGGAGTACCATAGTAGTAGTCCGGTCCGTATGTGTAATACTCCGGGCCGCCGTAGTAGCCGCCCCAGCCGCCGTGGTAACCGCCATGGTATCCGCCGTGATACCCGCCGTGATAACCACCACCGTGATATCCGCCATGGCCGCCGCCACCATGACGAGCAGCTTGCGCCGACCCGAGGGGCAACGCGCAGAGCAAGCCCCCGAATGCGACCGCCGCCGCGATCCTGCCGAATCGCGCCCACATCGAGCGCGACTTATTTTTATGTGTAGTCAGGTTTTTCATGGTCACTCTCCGTCGCCGGTCGGATTGCCGGTTCATTAGCTCTCTTTGCTAGCCACTTTTCGCGCTTCGCTGCGCGCGCGGCCGCGGAACATCGAGTCGGCAATCTTCTTCTGCTGATCTGACATACTGTTGTAGAGATCCTCGAAGGCCGGAATGAATTTCTTCATCCCATCTTCATGGGCCTGGATCACTTCCGAGTAGGATTTCACGACGTCGACTGCGGTCATCGACTTCGCATCAGCCGCTCGCTGCTTCTGCAGGTCGGTCATCGCCTGCGCGTTATCGCGCATTACCTGGGCGAGATTGTCCCACTGAGTCTTCTGAGCATCGGTAATGTGCAGCCTGGTATGTAGCTCCTTGATTCGCGTTTCGATGGAAGCGTTGCCATGAACCGGGTTCATAGGCGCCGGTGCCGGGGCAGTGGCCGCCAACTCTCTCGAAGAAGGTGCGGACGAGTCATTGGGGCTCATGCTGTTGCCGGATGCGGCGAACAATGGTGTGGCGAGAAAGAGTGCGCCGAGCAGAGTTGCCGCTGCAGTAGTTGCGCGAGTTGTTGAACTATTTGACGGGATCATAATTTGATTACCCCTGAAATGGTTTGCGAGAGTTATCCTCGCGGAATTCGATATAGGGTTAACTGCAATTTCGGGGCCTACGGCGGCAATCCGACGCGAAAGAAAATTCCCTTGGAATTGCCGACAGAAGCGCACGGCTTCGACACTCCAAATGTGAATCCCGCGCAGTTTTTACATGGTTGTGATTGGGCTGTTTTGCGGCCGCTTAAGTCTTCGCTACGGAAATGCGGGCGGAACGGTGTTGCCGCGCCGCCTAACACTCGAGCGAGAAATACTAGTTCGCGAAAATACTCGTTATGGTGTGTGACTAGATTGCCAACCAGATTGATCGACCGGGATGCGCGACGCGACCGCGATTTTTTAACGCGTTCGGCGAACACCCATCCCAGCGATCAGTAGTTAGCCCCGGGTCAGTAGCCGCCGCGATAGTATCCGTCGTGATACATCTCGGTTCCTACGAGATAGCCGACCGCACCGCCGCCAAGACCGCCGATAAGCGCTCCGGTTGCGGGTGATCCTTCAGCGCCGCCCAGCAGCGCTCCAGCGCCGGCACCGAGTGCAGCACCGCCGAGCGTATCGTTGGCGCGCGGGCTGGCAAAGCAGCCGGTCATCGTGACCAGCGCCAATGCGCCGGCGAGAAGGATAGTAGCGTTTCGTGAGAAGCGGGCGACCCTGATTGTGGCCGCATTTTTGGAATTCATCTTCAAACCTCGAAAATGTATTCATCTTGAAATACGACGAGGTGATCGTTTGGTTGCACCCGACCCCTTGAGTAAGTAGCTGCAGATCCGCCGGATTTGAAAGGATTACAAACTGACTATTTGTTTAAGGACGTAGTCGATGCTGTCTCGGTAGCAGGCGGCGCCGGGATCCATTTTGGCGTCTCTACGACGTAGTCAGTGTGACCAGAAACTTGTAGCGCAATCGGTATCGTCGTCGGCGCGTAGTCGGCAGGTACGTGAGCGACAAACCCTATCGCGTACGAGTGCCGATCGTGCAGGTCGCTCGCGATTTCCTCGCATGCCTTTTTCAGCGCAGCGCCATCGCCGACTGATTGGATGATATAACTCTTGCTCCCGTTCGCGCTGGCAAGTCTCGACAGCGTGACGGCGTCGACGTGTTCGATGTCATCCCCGCCAACCAGAAAGGGTCCAACCACGACGCTTCCACCACGAGGCATGTTCGGATCTCCAATTCCGATCGAGTACACGAGCACGCCGCTGCTCCTCGCTGCCCGCACCACATCCTCAGCGGTAAAAGAACTCACATTGTCAATGCCGTCGGTGATGACCAGCAGTACCTTTCTTCGGTTTTGTGATCGCTGGGCCGCTGAAATACCTTCGCCAATCGTGTCGAAGAGCGCGGTCTGGCCGTACGGGCGAAGCAGGCTCAGCCGTTTAATCACCGCGTTGTGGTCGGTCGTCGGCGGCTGCAGCTCGAACGGATGGGAGGAAAACGCGAAGAGGAACACCTCGTCCTGCGGGTCGAGAGCCCTGACGAACTGCTCGATTGCGGCGCGCGCCTGCGGCAGTTTCGGCGTCATACTGCCGGACGTATCGACCAGGATTCCGACAGTCGCCGGAGAATCCTGTCCCGCGCGAAAAAAATTGATCGGTTGCGGAGTCCCTTTGAGCGAGAGCCTGAAATTGCTCTTGCTCAAGCCGTCGACATAGCTGCGATCAGGTTGCGTGACCGTCGCTGCGATCTCGGTGTAGCCGGGAAGGTTACGAATCGCTTCGGGCGCAACGATCTCTTTCCCGGTGCCGACCTCGCGCTGCGGCTCGGCGGGCCGCGATGCGGCCGTGGCCAGCACTGCTGACGGCACCACATCGGCGCGGACCACCGCGCTGGAATTATTCGCGAGAGTCACCGTCGGCGCGGTCTTTCCCGGCGGCGACTGATCGATGCCTAACACATAGTCGCTGCCGAGCTCCTGGTTAATTGTAGTGACTGCCTCTGCCAGCGAAACTCCCTGGTCTGAAGCCACCGGCTTCGCGAACAGCGCCCATCCGCCACCATCAGCCGCCAATTTTTTTACCGCGTCGGCATCCAGCCGGGTGGTGCCTCGCAATTTCGTCAAAATACTCTCTTGGGCGTGGGGGTCGCCGATTCCGATCACCCAAAAAGAGATGCCGCTCTCGCGAATTTGCGCGAGCGCCGGAGCGCTCTGATCGATTACCGCCTGGTCAAGGCCGTCGGTCATCAGGACCAATGCGCGATTCGGATAATGCGCGCCGGACAGCGTCTCGAGTCCCATCCGAATCCCGTCCGACAGCCGCTTCTCGCCGGAAGGAATCACGGAATACATCCTTTCCAACGCCAGCGATTGATCGGTCGTGAACGACTGCGCGAGCGTGACGGGTCCGAGCGGGGGCTCATTCCCGCTCAGATATCTGCCCCCGATCATAACCAGCGCTACTTCGTCGCAACGGCTGAGTTGCTCTTCCGCCTGGTTCAGGCGTGTGCGCGCCTTCTGAAGATCATCAGGCGATATCACGGTGGTCTTCAGCGCCATGCTTTCGGAAACATCGCCAACAATAACCAGCGATACCGGAGTCGCGACACTGGATTCCTGGCGAAAATAAACGATGCGATCCGAGTTCGCGCCGGACCGCACTGTGAAGTCAGATTTTTTCAAGCCGTCGAGCGGCGCACCGCTCGGGTCCGTGACCGAAACCGCAAGCTGCGTGTAACCCGGCCTGGCAAGCATGCTGGCCGGCGGCAAGTCTGTCAGGCGGCAGAGATCGAGCGGTGCGGAAACCGCAGTTCTCGCAGATGAGTCATTTGCGGGGTTCGGGGCGGTTGGTGCCGCGCTCGGCGATTCAACTATCGGCGAAGTTGCGGTACAACCAGCGATGACTCCCGCACAGATCAGGGCTATCAGTAACCCTTCACCGCAACTTCGACGCAACACCTTTGATGCCCCCGAGACTTAGTATCGCAACGCGCCCCTAAGGTCGAGGTTGACTCTAACGTTTGTGTGCATACACAAACGGTCGTTTCTCCCGCTCCGCGCGCGTTCTCTAGTGCACGACGATTTTGAAGTTTGACGTTTGTCCGGATTGGACTTGCACGGTCTGCGGCTGGTCGCTCGCGCCGACCAACGTGTAGCTTCCCGGTGGCACGTCGAACTCGAGAATGCCCGAGCTATCGGTAGTCCCCGAAGCTACCACGCTCCGATCGGCGGGATTCAGAACTGTAACCTTATGCCCACTCAATCCGGCGTTGGGCTCGGCCAGCTTTTTAACCAGCTTCCACGAGACCGCTTGCACCGAAATCTTACCATCTGGAGGTTTGCTCTGCAGATAGCTGCACCCGGTCGCGCTCGCGAACACCATCGCAATCGCGAACAGGAACAAACGACATCGCGCTATTTCGGTGTGCATGTGGTTCATGTTGGTGATCCCAGCGGGAGTCGAACCCGCGTTCCCGACGTGAGAGGCCGGTGTCCTAACCACTAGACGATGGGACCATCGTCGCGCGCTTTGGCGGCGCGCATCCTGGTCACTTGGCTGAGGAGGCAGGACTCGAACCTGCAATCGCCTGATCCAGAGTCAGGTGCCTTACCAATTTGGCCACTCCTCAGCGCAGCCCTGAAATATAACCAACGGCCCTCGCGCGCGCCACCGCATTCGCCCGCGCGACGCTATCTGCGGGGGTATCACCTGATTGCCGTGTGGCGCAGCGTCTCGGCATGACGATTGACCAGCGCGTCGCATCGCGACAGCAGCGCGGGGTCGGCCGAGTGGCGCTCAATCATGTAGCTCAGCTCGCCGAGGTCGTGGACCAGAAGGCGCAAGCATCGCTCGTACTCGTCGGGCGCCTGCAGAGCCTTGAGCAGATCAGAGACCAGGTCTTCGAGTTCGGTTTCCTCGACTTCGAGCGCAATCTCGAGCGCGCGGTCGAGCTTGATTCCGGGCGTCGCGTCGGACTGCGATTTTTCGAGCAGCGCCCGCAGCCGCACGATGGTGGCGTCTTCGAGCGAGATCGGACTGGGCTTGTCGAGCATCTCTTCCTGATCGAGCACGGTCGTGACCAGGTCGAGCGCGCCGACGTGCCGCGCTTCGTCACGCGCCATCCCGAACCAGAAATCCTGCAAGGTGTGATCGCTCGCAAAGATCTTGGCGAAGCGCGCGTACAGCGCCATGCTTTGTTTTTCCAGTGCGATGGTCGCATCGAGGACTTCGCGCGTCGTGGGCATCGTGGATGGATGATAGCGTCTGCCTTCCCGCGCGGTAAAGAAGGACCGCTGCGCGATTTCAAAACCGGAACCGGCGGCGCTTTCGCCCCGCTGTCCGAGATCCTTCCTGCCGCTTGCGATGCTCGCTCTGTCAGGATGACATCGAGTGCTTGCTCGCCGCGGTCAGGATGCTAACGGAGCGGGGCCTGACCGCAGGAGTGCGAGCAGGCGCTTCATCGCGATTCGCACCTCGATGGCGAAAGGCACCGTCGCGACTGCATAGATGAACAGCGTCATCGCGATCACCACCATTCGGGCGCTGAAGGACGCGGCCACCACCGAATCGACGTTCACCGAGCTCCACGCCAGGAATAGGATTACGGCGATCCAGAAAGGAATGACCGGCCAGACCGGGCGCATGTTCACGGTCACGACGGTGCGCAAGCCGTCGCGCCGGAAGTTCCCTTCGATTATCGGCAGGAAGGAGTTCTGATAACCGGCGACTCGATGGATTTTGAAGCGGCTGCCCGCGACCTTGCCCTCGAAAAATCCCCGCTTCGCTGAAGACGGCCATCCCCACTTGCGCGGCGGTTCGACGTTGTCCTGAAGAATGCGGGCGGCATGCGCGGTGCTCATGGGTGTCGAGAATTCGAATCTGCGAAATGGCAGCCGAAGATAGTCGCGCAGACGTTTTGGTTCGAGCTCGGTTCCGGCGATTCGTTCGGCTTCAAACATTGCGCGAGACGATCGTAACGGAAGCGCACCTTTAACGCACGGAGGAAGTTCACCGAGACTGCTCGCCGGTCGACGGAGTCGCGGTCGGTGTCGCAGTCGCAGGATTTGACCGCACCGGTGTCGCGAGATTTGTCGGAGTGGAGCTTCCGGCTGGAATGATCGTGGACTCGAAAGAAGGTGGCGGAGCTGAACTCGTGGACGCTGGGGACGGTGTCGGGGTCGCGGACGTCGAGGTCTCGGCCCCCGCACTCTTCACGGTCACGCTCGTGAGCGCGTCATTCTGATAGCAGAACCATACCGTTCTCTTTTCGTTCCTGGTGACAGCCTCGGTGGGCGACAGGACGATCTCGGCCAGGCCTAGCGTGAAGACATCGGCTGCGAGTTCGCCGACTGCTATCGGTGCCTTACCCGCAAAGCCGTAGCCCTTGGTGTAAAGCAGGTATAAATCGCAGCTCGTGCCGCCTTCGCCCTTGCTCGTAGTGACCGGCAAGCCCAACTCCTGCGTGACGGAGGCGCGGCTGTCACCGGGCTGGAACTTCGCCAGATCGACCGGCGTCGGACGCGTCGCCTCCATATATACCGAGCAGCTGGAGACAAAGCACAAGACGAGAACGATGTGCTTGAGACGTAACGACATATCAGGGAACCCCTTTTCCACTCGATGCTCTAGCCTGCCGGCGGACTAGAGCCGTCGTACGGGACGGTGCCGACGCAAACATACGAAGGTACATAACCGAAGCTGAAGAGAGTCAGCATCAGCTGCCGGTTGTGCTGAATCATCGTGACGTTCGCCCGCGCGAGCTCATCCATGCGGGATTGGCATGCGTCGAGACCGCGGGCGGCAGCTGTCACAATCTTCTGATGGTTGGCAGGATCGTCCTGCACCCCTTCCCAAGTGCTGCATCCCATCAAACCGAGGAGCGCGAGAGACAAAACCAGGACTCGCATTTCCGCTACAGGTTGGCAGGTGTGTAACAGCAGGACAACACCGCACAGCTAACGCACGGAGGCCCGACCGCGTTTCCGCGATCGGGCCTTCGATTCGAATTGCGTAGCTGTTATTTCGCGAGCTCCGTTGCGCGCGTCTCGCGAATCACGGTGACCCGAATCTGCCCCGGGTACGTCATGTCGGTTTCGATCTTGCGCGCGACGTCGCGCGCCAGCATCGAGGTGTCCTCGTCCGAGATCTGGCTCGGCTCGACGATCACGCGCATCTCGCGCCCGGCCTGCACCGCGAAGCATTTCTCGACGCCCTTGAACGACTTCGCGATCATCTCGAGATCCTCGAGCCGCTTGACGTAGCTCTCGAGCACCTCGCGCCGGGCGCCCGGACGGGCACCCGAGAGCGCGTCGGCCGCATCGACCAGCGGCGCCAGGATCGTCTCGGCTTTGACTTCCTCATGATGCGCCGCGATCGCGTTTACGATCTTCGCCGATTCGCCATACTTGCGCGCGATCTCGCCGCCGATCAGCGCATGCGATCCTTCGACCTCATGCGTCAGCGCCTTGCCGATATCGTGCAGCAGCGCAGCGCGGCGCGCCTGCTTTTCGTTGAGTCCCAGCTCGGCCGCCATCGCGCCGCAGATGAACGCAGCTTCGATCGAATGCATCAGCACATTCTGCGCGTAGCTGTAGCGGAACTTGAGCATCCCGAGCAGCTTGACCAGCTCCGGATGGATTCCGTGCACGCCGACTTCGATAATCGCGCGCTGACCGGCCTCGCGAATCGATTCCTCGACCTGCTGCTCGGCCTTGCGCACGACTTCCTCGATACGGCCCGGATGAATGCGGCCGTCCGAGATGAGCTGCTGGAGTGCGACGCGCGCAATCTCGCGGCGAATCGGGTTATGACAGGAAATTACGACCGCCTCCGGAGTATCGTCGATGATTATATCGACGCCGGTGGCTGCCTCGATTGCGCGGATATTGCGGCCTTCGCGGCCGATGATCCGGCCCTTCATCTCGTCGTTGGGGAGCGCGAGCACCGAGACGGTACGCTCGGCGACGAACTCGCCCGCCAGCCGCTCGATCGCAATCGCAACGATCCGCTTGCCGCGGCGGTCAGCCTCTTCGCGCGCCTCTTCCTCGACGATTCGAATATGCTTGGCGGCGTCGGTGCGCGCCTGGCCGATCATCTCGTCCATCAGGGAGCGCTTGGCTTCCTCGCGCGTCAGGCCGGCGACGGCTTCGAGCTTGGTCCGAGCCTCGTCGATATGTGCCTGCAGCACTTCTTCCTTGTCGGTGAGACTTTTCTCACGCGAGCGCAGACTTTGATCGCGCCGGTTGAGATCGGCCTCGCGCCGCTCGAATGCTTCCTGGCGCTTTTCGAAAGTCTCTTCGCGTGCTTCGAGTTTCTGTTCGATCGCGGCAATCTCGCGCCTGCGATCGCGCATCTCGCGTTCGGCGTCGGCTTTGGCGCCGACCACCAAGTCTTTTGCCTTGAGTTCAGCCTCCTTAACTACTAGCTGGCTCCGTGTTTGAGCCTCCTTGGTTATTTCCTCGGCCTGAGCGCGCGCGGCCTCCAGGTTAACGGCGTCGTTACGCTGTTTCGTTATTCCCCAAATGAAAAAGACCGCGCCACCAACTATGAATCCCAGGATTGCGGTAATTAGCACCCGGGTTTACCTCCTTCGTCCGCGTTCGGCGTGCTGGCAGTGGCGCTTCGCAGGCACGATGAACCGCGGACTCGGTCACAATGAAGTTGAGCCGCCGGTCGAGCCCCGTCTCGGGGATTCGATCGAGCAGCTGGAATGAATAGGCGAGCCCCACAGTGATCGCTTCGCCGCCGAGTTGGCCGATGAAACGATCATAATGGCCCCCGCCACGGCCCAGCCGCTGTCCTTCGAGTCCGAAGGCAACGCCGGGAACACACACGAGAACCTTCGCGAAATTTTTGAGATCGAGAGCTGCCGACGTCTCAGGCGGCTCGAGAATTCCATACGCTCCGCGCGCAAGCTCGGCACGATCCTCGATTCGTCGGACGACGATCATGCCGGTCGCGGTGTCGACGCGCGGATAGAAGACGGCGCGTCGCGACGCCAGCGCGTCGCCTAAGATTCGCTCAGTTGAAACTTCTTTGCCGATTGCGGCGTATAGAACAATTGCGGACGCGTCGCGGTATATCTCGCTCGCGAGCACCCGGCGCGCGACGCTTTCAGACCATGCCGCCTCACGCTCGCCGGGCAGCGCGTCGCGGCATGCGATCATGATCGCGCGAAGATTTTTCTTTTCGTCCGCCACAGTCGTTGCCATGGCGGGAGCGGGATCAACTGCTCGATTGCGCCGTTTTCGTTGCCGTCACGCGCGCCGTCGTTGTCATTCTCGAACCGGCAGACAGCCGGCCTGTATCCACGATACGTTCCATCGCGAAAGCCTTCGATGCGGTTGAAAAATATTGCACGGGCCTCATGCTTGTAAGCACCGCGTTTAGGCTGCTCTCGAGATCCACAATTCCAATTCCCGCCCCCGTCCGAACCCGTTTACCTCTGGCTGGCCGCACGCTGTCGCTACGAATGAGGTTCATGCTCATTCGCCGTCGATAGCCGCGGACAGCCGTTTATTCATCGCCGCGATTCGATCCACCAGCTCCTGATGCTCCC
>Ga0070761_10000898_pt1 | contig 18843 bp, 12 predicted proteins | sample HubBroMetageREF1_FD_66724 | JGI IMG/M metagenome (GOLD analysis project Ga0070761, IMG submission 66724) | Reference soil microbial communities from the Hubbard Brook experimental Forest, New Hampshire, USA - Hubbard Brook CCASE Soil... | ecosystem: Environmental > Terrestrial > Soil >... | reverse complement strand
TCATGCGACGTATTGCCAGTTCCGGTTCCGGGAGATGGTGGAGCACCAAGCGGGTGTGTACGATGTCAAAGCCACTCTCCGGCGGGATATCGACTGTAATGTCATGTTCTATGGCCTCAAAGTTGTGCCTGTTTAGATGTTGCAGCAACTGGATATTAATGTCGCTGGCAACAACTCGGCCGCTGTCCCAGGAATTGTCCAGCGCGTAGTCAGCCATGACATTATCCGGTGATAACACCGACTTGCCGCTCGCCTCCCTGAACCCGCGGAAGCTGCTCGTCGGCGTCCGGCTGGCGCGCGTGGTATCGATACGGTCCCAGACCGGTAATCAGCACAGTTGCAACCAGAGTCGAGATGAAGAGCGCCGCAAGAGGCGCTTTATACGAGCCCGTCAAATCGAAGCCCGCACCCATCGCGAGAGGCCCAAGAGCGCCTGCCAAAACGAAAGTGCCAAAGGCGGCGCCATAGATCTCTCCAAACGAGCGAAGACCAAAATATCGGCTGACCAGGTAGGCGATGATGTCCACTTCCGCGCCCAGACCCAGGCCGACCAGGAAAGCGCCCACGAACGCAGCGGCCGGCGCTGCCGTCTCAAGCAGGCCGACCCCCACGGCCACGCCTCCAAAAAACATGGCTGCAAGACGAGGAGCAAAGAACCGGTCCAGCAAGTAGCCCGATCCTATGCGGCCTATCAGTATCGCCGCGCCTGCGAGTGAGCTCCCCAAAGCAGCCCTCTCGACACTGATTCCAACATCGGTGAGCATGGCGGCCATATGCATGAGACACCCGTGCACAGTTGCGCCTACCAGTGAAAACGCGCACATCATGAGCCAGAACGTTCGACTGTGCCAGGCGTCAGGCCAGCTTAGGCCCAACGCATCCAACCGGGGCGGGACTACGCAATCCGCGGATGTTTCTCCGTCGGGCAAGAGGCCCAGGACTTGCGGCTTCTCCTTGAGAAAGGCGGTAACTACCGGCATGGAAATGAGCAGAACGGCGGCGCCCAGGATGGCATAGGCCGCGCGCCAGCCAAATCGCGCAATGAGTTGTTGTGCGAGGGCCGGCATGATCATCGCTCCCGAACCAATTCCGAACATCATCAGACCTAGAGCCAACCCCCTGCGCCTGTCGAACCAATGAGAGACCACGCTGCCGTAAGGCACCGGCCCTACGCAATTCATCAATAAGCCGGATAGCGTATAGAAGAGGCAGAACTGCCAGAGGTTGGCCGACAGAAGCCTGATGGAGAGCAAAAGCAAGCCGAACATTGCCGTTGCCGGCAAAATGACCCTGCGCGCCCCATAGCGATCCACCAGCCGTCCCGCCAGTAGAGCGCTGATCGCGCCAGCGATACCGCCCAACGTAAAGACCAGTGAGACAGCCGCGCGGCCAGCGTGGAAATCATGCATGATTGGCCTGACAAAGACACTGAAAGAAAACACCGTCACGGGCGGGCCCCAGAACAGTCCCACCGCCGCCGTCAGTACGACCCACCAGCCATAGAAGACGTTGTAATGTTTACTGTGCACTTTGGCCTCCTGAGGCTCTTCTGGTCTACTCCGAATCGCTCAAGCGCGTCCCATGACCACCGTGTGGGGGCTCATGGGAATGGGATGCGCGGTTACGCCTCCGAAGCCTGCCTCGTTGTACATGGCCGTGAGCTCGCTCAGCGTATAGGCATCGCCCGCTGCAGTAGAGGCCAACATGGTCATGCTGAAGGCCGCGGGTATGGGCGGGGAGACGCGGTCTTCATTGGGCACGAACTCGAGCGCGGCGGCGCGTCCGGCGGGGCGCAGGGCGGCGTGGACCTTCTGCAAAAGGCCCACGCACGTTGGTTGATCGTAATGGTGTAGGAAATTGGTGAGCAGCACCGCGTCATAAGGCCCGCCGAAGTCGACCTCGAAGGCATTACCGGCCAGCATGTCGTAGCGGTCCTGGAGGCCGGCCTTGCGGGCATTGTCCAGAGCCACGCGCAGCACGGGCGCCCAGTCGAGACCGGTGACGCGGGACAGCGGGTTCTGTTTGGCGATCTCGATGCCGAACAGACCATGGCCAGCAGCGATATCCAGCACGTGCATCGGGCCGGCGTGGCCCTCCAGCACGAGTGCGCCTAGTGGAGCCGCCATGGGACCCATCATCGGCGCCATGGTTTCCGCGAACTGGACCCAAATCGGATTCTCCGGCTCCACATTGCCTTCGCCCGGCAGCACGGTACGGCCGGTGCGCACGATTTCCGCCAGATGGTCGAAAGGATCTCGCATGGCCGGGTTGCCGAGGAATTGTGCGATGGAAGCCAACGACGCAGGCGAGCGCGGGTCAAGGAAGGCGGCGCTCGTGGGGGTGTGCCGGTATCGCCCGTCCTCCTTCAGCAGGATGCCGTAAACCGTGAGGAAATCGCACAGGATGCGAATACCCCGTTCCGACGCCGAACAATGACGGGCGATGGAGCCCACGTCTCCCGGCCCTTCACCGACGGCCCGGAACACGTCCAGATCGATCGCCGCCTTTAAGGCCGCCGTGCGCTGATGCGCCAACAGCATTTCGAAAACCAAACCAGGAGTCAACGGACCTTCGGAACTATTGCCAGCGTGCATAACCAGCCTCCTCTTCCATGAAATTAAAACCATGTGCCACGACGATATGTCTCATAGCGTTCTCCAAATTTCTCTCGGAGCGGCAAGCGCCACTCCGGCATGAGTCTCCACATACATTGGGTTCACTCCCGAATACGCACATCGGGATTCTGAATCTTCATGAGCATCGCTTTCAAAGCGGACCGATCCAGTTTTCCGGTAAGGCCCATAGGCAACTCGGGCAGAAAATAGATTTTCTCCGGGACCTTGTAGTCCGCCAGGCTCGTTCGGGCGTACTCGCGTAACTCCCGCTCTCCAGGCGCAGCGCCTTCGCGCAAGGAGACAAACGCCACGACGATTTCACCGTAGAGCGGGTCCGGCGCCCCCACAACGGCGACCTCGAATACCGCCGGGTGGCGATATAGAACCTCTTCCACTTCCTGCGAAGAGATGTTGGAGCCCGCACGGATAATGATCAGCTTCTTGCGTCCCTTAAACCAGAGGTATCCGTCACAGTCGCGGCTCCCCAGGTCTCCGGTATGCAGCCAGCCGCCGCCCAGGAGCGCCTCCGTCGCCGCGGGATCGTTCCAATATCCGACACAATTCGCCGGGCTTCGCACTGCCATCTCGCCCGTTTCGCCGTCCGCAAGGCTTTTGTCGAAGGCATCCACGATGCGCACCTCAACGCTCGCGCTGGGAACGCCCAGCGATCCCGGCCGAATCGCCAGCTTTGGATTGATGGCAACCGGAAAAGTTTCGGTCAAGCCTATGGCTTCCTGGAGGGGCAATCCGAATAGCTCCGCGAAGCGTTCCTGCAATTTCACGGGCACGCAATCCCCGGCAGCTAGTACGGTCCGCAGCGAACTTACATCACGGGGCTTTCGCGCTTGCTCCTCAACAACCAACTGCATCAGCGCCGGCAGCCCTAGCGTGAAGGTGCAGCGGAAGCGCTCGATGGCATCGAGTACGGCGCCGGGCTCGAAGGCCGGCAAGAGCACTGCCGGTGTTCCGGGAGAGACCGCCGGCAACAGGGCGATGCTGAGTCCGATGGCGTGCATCATTGGCGTCATCGCGAGTGCGATATCCTCACTATCCAACAAGTCGCGGGCGAATATGCGGACTGCCTCCCGCAGCGTACGATGCGTGTGCGTCACGCCCTTGGGCCGCGCCGTGCTGCCGGAGGTATACAGAATGGCGGCGGGCTGATCGTCCCGCACTTCCGGGAGCCATCGCCCGCCTCCCGCCGCAAGTGCCGGCAGTTCCGTCAGGATGCACTTTAGGGCCGGGCACGCCGGGCAAGCCTGCTCCGCAATCGGCGCGAGCGCGGGTTCGCTGAAACACATTACGGATTGTGAGTGCTCCAGAATCCACGCAACCTCGGGAGATTTCAGGCGGAGATTGACGGGCACCGCGATCAGGCCCGCTTTGAAAATGCCGAAGAGAATCTGGACGGCTTCGATGGAGTTCGACCAATATATGGCAACTCGGTCGCCAGGTTGGGGTCCCTGGTCGATCAGCCAGCGGGCGAGCCGGGTTGACGACCCATCGAGGTCGCGATAACTAATGGTTCGGTCTTTGCAGAACAGAGCAGGCCGGTCCGGGCTTTCACAGGCTCGAGTGTGCAGCAGCTCGCCGAACGTCTTGCCAGGACGCCGCCCGGTCACGGCCTTCGTCGAATCCTGCTTGGCCAGGACCATCGTCTGGACGAACGTGTGCAATGGCAGCGCCTGATTGGCCAAGCGCCGCTTCAGCCCACTCTCCAGACGGTCGGCGAAGGCGCGACCCTCCCCGTTCCGGGCGCCGGCGAGCGCAGATGCCAGCGAGGGCGCGTAGGTCGCGCGAAATATCTGCGCCAGATGGCTGGCGATGGCGTTGGTGTTTGCGTCTGCGTCTGGGTCGCTGGCCGCCAAGCTGGGGTCGACGAGTTCGGAAAAGTCGCAGCACTCCACGCTAAGACCTTGGAAGTGCCCCTCTCGTTCGAACGGGGCGAGCAGGTCGCGGCTCCGCCTCGCATAGCTTCCCACGACCATGCGCTTCCGTTCATCCGGCCGAATCGTGCCCTCGTCGACCATCTCCGCAAGTACAGCGTTGGCATGGTCCATCAAAGCCTCGAATCCCGCGCTCGGTGCTCCCTCGTCGTTCAAAGCAGGCAGCACAACCACCAGACGGCCCCCAGGCCGCAATTCGCGTGCTCGCAAAGAAAGGAAAGTCTCCCAGTCCTGGGCAGCCTGCCGGTGGAATGCGGCGCGCTCGGCAGTTGTGCCCCGGCGTGCGATGAAATGACCGGAAATCAGCGTGGGGATGCGGCTAAGCCACACAGCCGCATACGCGCACCAGCCCAAATGCACTGAATCGGGGGGAAGAACATTTTCATAGAAGGACCTGCCTATCGCGCAGGGAAATACGTTTGCATCGTCCAGGGCATATCTGTCCGGATCCACGTCCAAAACTTCGAAAAGCGTGTTGAAGTCGTTTGCAGGTTGATCGACGTGAAAGACGGAGATGGGGCGATGCGGACCTAGGCGTGCCCGCAGGTTTCCAATTGCAATGCGGATCGGGGCGAGAGAGTTCTTGCCCTGCGACGATCCATAATCTGCAATGACGATGGGCAAATCCGCCTTGTCCAGCGGTATCTCGCGAGCCGCCTTCTCCAGGAAGGGTGTCGCGAGGCGAGCGCCGGCGGCCTGAAACGTCGCGCACCTATTGTATGCGCCCCCGCCTTCCATAACCGCGGGCAAAAATGTGGATTCGTTTTCCATAACAGCTCCGTTTAGATCAGGTCTCCATCGAACACCATGTATCCGCTTTCCGCGTCGGCAAAGACACTGACATTTGTCGTTGTATTTCCGGAAACCACAACCCGCACCTGGACGATGTCGCGCTGGTTTAATACGATGTTCTGATCGATGCCGATGACCACGACGCCGGCCGCCGCTCCGCCTGCTACTGGTTGTTGCACACTGTAAGTCCGCTGGCCACCGTCGGTCTGTCTAACGAAAAATTGGATGGCCGCGGAAGTATTCGCTGCCGTGATCCCGGTTAGCGCAACACGGGCCGTAAGGTGATACTTGCCGGCACACCAGCACTCGAATCCGCTCACCGTCCCGGCGTTCCCGGATCCAGGGAAACTCTGACCAACGAAATCGGCGTTGTAATCGTAACTGAGGGTATTCCAAAGACAGGTAAACGGCGTGCCGTCGCCGGTGACGCCCGAGCCGCTTCCAGAATATGTGTAGTTGATGTTCGCCAGCTCGAACGTAGGTTTGTTGGGACCGGCGATTCTCAAGTTGGGCGAACTGTTGATGTGAATGATCTCCGGCGGAGTAGTTCCCGGCACCACTCCGTTGCTGACCATGATCGTGCCGGTACAGTCTGGCGCGTAGCAGACCACCTCCGCGGCGCGGCCGGTAATGGTTACATCGCGCGGTGCGGTGCTTTGCACCGTGCCGCCACTCTGGTATCCCGAGGCATCGATGGGGATAGTGAATGTGTCGGCACCCGTAATAGTCGCCTCGTAGAACCCATCGAACGAGGAAGGCGTGCATCCGAGTATGTTCACGTTGGCAGTCAATCCCGCGGCTCCGAACGGCAGCGGCTGTTTGGTAGTGATAGTGGCCGGATTCGCAGCCGAAACGCTAGCGATGGCGGTTGCCGGCTGGCCACCAGGCGCGCCAGCCGCTTGCAGGATCAAGGTCGTGTCGAGCACCAGGCCGTGAATCTCTATGTTGTTGCTATCCCCTTCAATCGTCATACCGGCCGTGCCGCTGGGACTGTTTCCGGTATCGATCTGAAGCCCATGCGCATTGAAGTGCTCTACGTAATTCAAGTATGCCGACTGGGCGATGGCGGAGCAGCCTGCCATGCGAAGTTTCAAGATGTGGATCGACCTGACGCCGGCGCCTCCCGGTGTGGTTGCCGCGCTTCCGTCCGCCTCGAGGCCGTGCTGCCAGAGCGCGACGCCGCCGGCACACTGCCATACGACGCCGTTGTCCTTCGTCGTACCGCCGATGGCCGTTCCCCATATCGGCTGGAAGGCGCCGGAAGTGCCTCCAGCGGTGCACTCGTAATAGTAGCCATTGCCGGGCGTCTGGTATGCTCCCGGCGCGTACACTGTGTTGGCCGCCCATACGGTAGTCGCCAATGGAGCGGGACCTGCCTCGGATGCGATCAGGACGTCCTCGATGAGCATCTCGCCCGGCCTGAAGTCAGGACCCTGCGCCGTAGCGCGAAGCGCCGTGCCGCCGCCGTAGCTCAATCCGCCAAATGCGATGCGATTGGCTTTCCAGATGGAAATAAACCGAATACCGCCGCCGGTGCCTTCGAATTCGCTGGCGCCATCCCAATGGATGAAATCGCCGTTACTGAAATGTGTGACTCCGACACCGGTTAGGTTCGAGGAACCCATCGACCCGGGCCCTACGAACATGATGCCTGTGTGCGGATTCAAAGTTCCTGCGATCCCGTAGGCCCCCTCGTCGACGAGCACGGTGCGCAGGCTGGTGGTGCTCTCGCAGTACCGCATCGCCTCGTTCCAGACAGCCCAGTCCAGGCTGTTGGCGGTAAACGTAGCGCTGGTCAGGTCGCCGGCCGAGGCCGATTTTGGGAACGCCGCTTCGGCCGCGGCCAGACTGCCAAACGCATTCGTCAGCAGATACGGCGCGGACGCCGTTTGAGACAACGTCCCATAGTGAGGTAATAGCGCCGGAGGGCAAACGAGCCGTGCTGTAACAACACTGTTTCCAGGTATCCACGCCAACATCCACCGATTGCCGAGAGCCAATTCCGTGATTTGTGTGAATATATCGATTCCCATACCTATCTCGTTTCGGGAATGCCAGAAGCGGAATCCCCCTTGGCCAGTACCATCGTCTGGACGAAAGAGTGCATAGGCTCCGGTCGATCCGCCAGACGCCGCTTCAGTAACTCCTCTAAGCGGTCCGCGAACAAGCGCCGCCGCCCGGCATCGTGAGCCTCCGTGAGCGCAAGTGCCAATGAGGGGACAAAAACTGAGCGGAAGAATAGAGCATGCTTCGTCGCCAAAGCTTCCCTATTCCCGTCACGCTGGTAGTCGGCCCATACGGCGTCGGCGACCCAGGACATCTCACAGCATTCCACGCTGAGGTTTTGGAATTGCCCGCTGGGCTGAAACGGCGCGAGAAGATCACACCGCCGCCGGGGACAGCTTCCCAGCACCATGCGCTGCCGATCATCCGCCCGAAGGGCTCCCTCATCTACCATCTCCGCCAGTGCCGCATTCGCATGGTCCATCAAAGGCTCGAACCCGGTTACGCTTTCGTCATTAAGAGCCGGCAGCACGACCACGAGACGGCCTCCAGGCCGCAATTCTCTCGCTCGCAAGGAAAGGAAAGTCTCCCAGTCTTGGGCAGCCTGCCGATGGAAATGGGCGCGCTCGGCGCCGGTGCCGCGTAGTGGCATAAAATGACCCGAGAGCGGCGCCGGCACGCGGCTCAGCCAAACGGCCGCATACGAACTCCACCCCAAATGGACCGAATCGGATGGGAGGACGTTCTCATAGAACGACCGTCCGATCGCACAGGGAAATACGTTCGGTTCGTCCAAGGCATATCTCTCCGGATCCGCGTCCAGCACTTCGAAGAGCGTGTTGAAGTCGTTTGAGGGTTGGTCTATGTGAAAGACAGAGATGGGGCGCGTCGGACCTACGCGCCTGCGCACAATTTCGATTGCGATCCGCAGGGGGGCCAAAGAGTTCTTGCCCTGCGACGATCCATAATCGGCGATGACCACGGGCCGATCGTCGGGAGCGAGATCTATCCCTTGAACGGCCTTCTCCAGGAACGGAATTGCCAAAGCAGCGCCGCCGGCCGGAAGCTTCGCGTGCTTATTGTAAGCGCCGTTGCCTTCCATAACGCCGTGGGCAAGTACTGGCATGGGTGACATCTTTTTGGTCCTCGCCCCTAAAGGCGAGAAACATCCTTGAAACTTCTAATCCCTTTTGTAACTTTCCTTACAGTTTGGGCCGATCCGCCCTCGTTTATAATTGCTTCAAGGAGGGCCCACCCCATGGCACCGGTGCCTTCTTCGGAAATAACGGGGCTGCTGCGCGCCTGGAGTGGCGGCGACGATGACGCTCTGGCCAAAGTTGTCGAGTTAGTGTATCCGGAGTTGCGGGACATCGCGCGCCGATGCCTCAGCGGCGAACGTCCGGACCACACTATCCAAGCCACGGCCTTGGTGCACGAAGCCTACCTTCGGCTTGTCGATATCAGGCAAATCAGGTGGCAGGATCGAGCTCACTTCTTAGCGGTGGGGGCGCGCTTTATGCGCCGCGTACTGGTGGATTACGCCAGGGCGCGGGACTGCGCTAAGCGTGAAGGGGCAGTTCGCCGGGCCGCCTTCGATGAAGCCCTGCTATTTTCCGCGGAACCCGATCCCATGGTAGTTCGGCTGGACGAGGCGATCGAGAAGTTGGCCCGCTTTGATTCACGGAAGGCGCAAGTGGTCGAGATGCGTTATTTTGGCGGGCTCACCGCGGAAGAGATCGCGGCAGTCCTGCGTATCTCAACGCAAAGCGTAAACCGCGACTGGAGCCTGGCCAAATCGTGGCTGGTTCGGGAGATGAACAGCGAGGAAGGAAATGGAAGCTGAGCGCTGGGCGGCCATTGAATCCCTCTATCACGCAGCGCTCGAACGCGAGCCTGCCGAGCGCTCGGGTTGGCTTGGGCAAGCCTGCGGCGGCGATGCCGGCCTGCGCAAGGAAGTGGAATCGCTGCTGGCTTGCGCCGAAGCAAGTTTGTCGAACCCGGCCGCGCGTCCGGGGATGGAAAAGGTTTGGGATCATGTCGCCGGGGAACGAGACGGCGCTTTACCTTCCACCATCGGCCGGTATCGGATTCTCCGTTTGCTTGGCGAAGGCGGTATGGGAGTTGTATATGAAGCCGAACAGGAACAGCCCCGCCGTACGGTAGCCCTCAAGGTGATTAAGTCCGGTCTAGGCGATCCCAAGTTGGTTCGCCGTTTCGAGCAAGAGGCTCTCGCACTCGGGCGGCTGCAACATCCGGGGATTGCGCAGATCTATGAAGCCGGCACTGCTGAAAACGGATTCAAACCGCAACCATATTTCGCCATGGAGTTCATCCGCGGCCAGGCGCTGCTAGAGTACGCCAACGCGCAACGGCTGGACACCCGGCAGCGGTTGGAACTCATGGCCAAAATCTGCGAGGCCGTACACCATGCCCATCAGCGCGGCATTATTCACCGCGATCTCAAACCGGGCAACATCCTTGTAGACGAGACCGGCCAACCCAAGATTCTGGATTTCGGTGTGGCGCGAGCCACCGACAGCGACGCCCACGTGACACAGCAGACCGATCTGGGACAGCTCGTTGGAACTCTTGCGTACATGAGTCCCGAACAGGTGCTGGCCGATCCCATGGATCTCGATACCCGAAGCGATGTTTACGCGTTAGGAGTGATTCTGTATGAAATCCTAGCTGGGCGCAGACCCTATCGCATCAGTCAAAGATTGCACGAGGCGATCCAAACGATTCGGGAAGAAGAGCCCACCGCGCTAAGGGCGGTCAGCAGCGAGTACCGGGGGGACATCGAAACCATAGTCGGCAAAGCGCTGGAGAAAGACAAGGCGCGGCGCTATTCATCGGCTGCGGAACTGGCTGCCGACATCCGCCGTTATCTTCACGACGAGCCGATTATGGCGCGGCCGGCTAGCGCTACGTATCAATTGCAGAAGTTCGCGCGCCGGCACAAAGCGCTGGTATTGGGAGTTGCGGCAGTCTTCGTCGTGTTGATCGCGGGAATCGTCGTCAGCACCCGAGAAGCGGCGCGCGCGAACGCGGAGTCGGCAACTTCCCGGGCCATCAGCGATTTCCTGCAAAACGATCTCTTGGCGCAGGCCAGTACGGCTAACCAGGGACCGAACACCAAACCCGATCCGGATCTGAAGGTGCGAACGGCTTTAGATCGGGCAGCAGCCCGGATCAAGGGGAGATTCTTTCAGCAGCCGGAGGTGGAGGCGGCCATTCGGAACACCATAGGGCAGACCTACATGGATCTTGGGCTCTACCCGCCGGCCCGGACCCAATTGGAGCGGGCTCTGGACTTGCAGCAGCGCGTGTTGGGGCCAAAAAATCCGGAGACCCTCAAAACTATGAACCGCATCGGATATACCGCCTTCCTGCAGGGCAAGTATCCCGAGGCCGAGTCGGTTCTCGGCAAGACGCTGGAGATCCGGCGCCGCGTGTTGGGTCCGGGGCATCCCGATACCTTGTCGTCAATGAACTATCTGGGCACGGTCTACTGGGCGCAGGCCAAGTATGCGCAGGCCGAGGCGCTCGACAGCCAGACCTTGGAGATCCAGCGCCGCGTGCTGGGTCCCCAGCATCCGAACACGCTGGCTTCCATGAACAATCTGGCTCTCGTCTACTGGGCGGAGGGTAAGCGTGCGCAGGCTGAGGCGCTCGAAACCCCGACCTTCGAGGTGCGGCGTCGCGTGCTGGGCCCCGAGCATCCCGACACGCTGAAATCCATGAACAATCTGGCGCTCGTTTACTGGTCGGAAGGCAAGTTTGCGCAGGCCGAGGCGCTTGACACCCAGACCCTGGAGATCCGGCGTCGCGTGCTGGGTCCGGAGCATCGGGACACGCTGTCGTCCACGACCAATTTAGCAAACGTCTACTTCGATGAGGGCAAGTATGCGCAGGCGGAGGCGCTCAAGAGCCAGAACCTTGAGGTCCAGCGCCGCGTACTGGGTCCGGAGCATCCCGACACGCTGGCTTCCATGAACAATCTGGCGATCGTCTACGTAGCGCAGGGCAAATATCCGCAGGCAGAGGCGCTCTACAACCAGACCCTGGAAATCCGGCGCCGTGTGTTGGGTCCGGAGCATCGCTACACGTTGAGCTCCGTGGGCAATCTGGCTGGCGCCTACGCCGCGCAGGGAAATTACAAGCAGGCGGAGGCACTATTTGTTCGGTGCCTGGATACTGAGCGCCGCGTGCTCGGTGCCGAGCATCCCGCCTATCTTGACGCCGCCTCGATGGCCGCTTCCATGTACCAACGGCAGGGAAAGTACGCCCTGGCGGAGACGCATGCCGCGGAGGTTCTGGCGGCGCAGCGGCACGCCTTAGGTTCGGAGAATACGGACACCATGGCCTCAGCGGCGGACTTGGCACTCGCCTACCAGTCGCAGGGAAAGTTCGCCGAGGCCGAGCCACTCGCCCGCGAAGCCCTCGAGTTCAATAGTAAGCAGCGGCCGGATGGCTGGCAACGATTCCGCGCCGAGAGCCTGCTGGGCGCCAGTTTGGCCGGACAGAAGAAATATGCGGAATCCGAACCTCTGGTGCTTGAAGGTTACTCGGGCATGCTGGCGCGGAAAGACCGCATCGCAGTTCCCGACTGGTATCACTTGGACCGCGCCCGCGAATGGATTGTCCAGCTTTATCAGGCATGGAGCAAGCCGGCGAAAGTGGCCGAGTGGAAGAAGAAGGTGCAGGTGAGCAGCGCCGCCTTCCGCGAAAAATGACTGCTCGCCTTATTGGCGGGCAACTGCCCCACAGTTTCTCCTATGGCGCAACGCTAACCGGTTTGCCGGAAAACTGGACGACTTTGTCAGGCTGGGCGGTCTGACCGATTCCCACACCGTGGCCTTCACCGACGAAAACAATACGGAAAGTGCGAGTCTCCAGCATGCCGGGGAACTGTCCCTTGCGCTCGCCGATGGTCAGGCTGTGGGCAGCATCGTTCCAATGGATGGGGATGGTGGCGTATGCACCCTTTTCGTAATCGTAATTATCGTTCTCGTCTTCGTATAACGTGAAATCGCCATCGCGGCCGCGATATACGCGCAACTCGATGGGGTCCGCGGGCTTCTCGGCGGCATACTCGACATCCGGTCCCATCGGGACGATAGAGCCGGCGCGAACGTATAGGGGCAGGCTGTCGAGCGGCGCCGGCGCGTCGATGGATTGTCCGCCACTCGCCCAGTGTCCGCTCCAAAAGTCGTACCAATCCGCCTTTGGCAGATATAAGTGCCGAGTAGTGGCGCCCGGTTCGGTGACCGGATTCACAAGGATCGCCGGCCCGTACATGAACTGATCGCCGATGTTTTGAGCGCGGACATCCGACCGGAAATCCATGACCAGCGGGCGCATGGGTGTGTAACTCTGGTTGGTCGTCATCCAGGCCACGGAATAGATGTAAGGCATCAATTCGTAGCGCAGACGGTCGAATCGAGTCAGGATCGACTGGGCATCCGCTCCATAAGACCATAACTCGTTCTGATCGGTGGTACGGGTTCCATGCACGCGGAAAATGGGACAAAATGTGCCGTACTGAAACCAGCGCACGAATAATTCCCGGTAAGCCGCATCGTTCGGATTGCCGATGAAGAAGCCGCCGATGTCCGTTGTCCAGTAAGGAATGCCCGACAGTGAGAAGTTCAGCCCGGCGGGTATCTGACGCTTGTAAGTTTCGAAGTCGGAGAGAATATCGCCCGACCAGGCGGTCACCGCATTGCGTTGCGCGCCCGCGAAGGCGGAGCGGGACAGGATGAATACGCGCTTGCGGTCGCTGGCCTTGCGCTGGCCCTCGTAAACCGCGGTGGTGGTCATCAGTGGAAAGATATTCGCATAACGCGCACCGCTGCCGATGGCGAGTTTGTTGTTCAGCATGAGGTTTTCCTCGCGGCCCTCGGTTTCCGGTTCCGTGGTGTCGAGCCACCAGGCATCCGCGCCGATTTGGAAAAGCGCCTTGTCTATCAGGTTCCAATAGTAGGCGCGGGCCGCCGGGTTGGTGGCATCGTAGACGGCCATGCCGGCGGGATGGTAGGCGCGCGTCTTGGTGCGGTCGATGAAATAGCCGCGCTTGTCCATGTCCGCGTAGGTGGCGGTTCCGGGATCGAAATACGGCCACACCGAGATCATGAGGTGGAAATTGTTGCGATGCAGGTCGTCGATCATGCCTTTGGCATCGGGGTAATTTTTGTTGAATATGAACTCTCCCTTGGTAGTCCACCAGAACCAGTCCTGGACGATGTTGTCGGCCGGGATGTGCAGTTCGCGGTATTTGTGCGCCACGGCAGCCAGTTCCCGTTGCGACTGGTATTTGTTCTTGCATTGCCAGAAACCGTAAGCCCACTTCCCGAACATAGGAACGGCGCCGGTAAGTTCGCGGTATCCGGCGACGATCTTATCGAAGTCCGGGCCATAGAGGAAATAATAGTCGATCGTATCGGCCACTTCCGAGCTGATATACAGCGAATGCACGAACCGGTTGTTGAAGCGCGTGCGCGACGTGTTGTTCCAGAACAGGCCGTAGCCGTTGCTGGAAAGCAGCAAAGGCACCGCGATGCTGGTGTTGTCCTGGGACACATCGACCGAGTCGCCGCGATAATTCCACACGCCCGCCTGGTGCTGGCCCAGTCCGTAGAAAGCCTCCTCGGAACCATATATGGATAGGTTGTCCTCCGCGCGATAAGTATTCTCGCCGTTGACTGTCGCCGGGGTCATGCTCTTGGGCCCTTCCGCGACGAGTTTGTTGCCGGACAGATCGGTGTACGCGATGACGCCGTCTCTGCGCGCGACCGCCACTTTCAATCTCGAAGTTGCCAATACGATGTCGGCGGAGGTGTCTTCGAGCCTCCACAGGGGCGTGGGCCAGGAGGTTCTCGCGACCACGAACTCAGTCTGCTTGGGAATCGCAGCGGTGGGCGAATACATGACATGGATGATGGAATCGGTCTCAACCTCGATCCGCATAGCGCCGGATTGCATCGCCAGTTGCACGCCATTGGGCTGCGGTTGAACTGCAGTAACCGGATTCAGGGGGATCCATTGGGCTGGAAGGCCGGCCGCAAGCGCTGGCAGCGCCAGTGTGATCCACAGCGTTTTGCGCATAAACCGGATAGTATCAGAAGGTGGCAACCAGGGCGCCAACATTTTCGGCGGCGACAGGCATCCGGCGGCAGCTCTGCCCAAGGTGCAGGCAAGGCAGGATTTTCCGGGGACCCGTGTATCGGGGGCCGCTGGCGATGTTGGACGATTGTCCCGTTTGCGGGCTAAAGTACGAGCGGGAGCAAGGCTACTTTCTGGGCGCCATGTACGTAAGCTACGGATTGTCGATTCCGCCGGTGCTGTTGCTGATTCTGCTGATTCGCAAGCTCAGCGGCTGGCCGTACGATGTTTCGATAGGGGCGGCTTTTGTCGCCTATCTGCCGTGCGTGCCGATGGTGGCGCGTTTTGCGCGGGTGGTGTGGATGTATGTGGATCAGAGTTTCGACCCGCGCTGAAGCTCGCAGGAACGGAAGCTGGCGGGTCTATTGGATGTGCAACCGGCTTCCATTCGCCGTCCGTCCCAGGAAGTCCACCAGCGCGCCTTCTCCCTTGCCCGCCCCATCCCGCAGAATCCGGTAAAGCGTGGCCCGGCTGATCCCCAAGACCTGCGCGGCGTGGAGCTTGTTCCCGCCCACGCGCTCCAGCACATGCTGCGTGTACCGGCGCTCCAAGTCCGCCAGCGGCATCAGCTCGGGATTGTTCGCCACTACTTCGCACGTGCCGCCTTGCAGATAATCCGGCAAATCGCGCAGGTCGATGAACTCCGAATCGGTCATCATGCAGGCATGCCCCAACACGTTCTCCAGTTCGCGCACATTGCCGGGCCAGCCGTGCCGCGAGAGCACCGCCTGCGCCCGCCGCGAAATGCCGCCGATGCGCTTGCCGTAGCCGCGGGCGAACTTCTCCACAAAATGGCGCTGCAACGATGGTAGATCTTCCTTACGCTCCGCCAGCCGGGGCAGCGTCAGTTCCACCATGGTGAGCCGGTAGTATAGGTCCTCGCGAAACAGGCCCTGGGCTACCCGCGCGCGCATGTCGCGGTTGGTGGCCGCGAGCACCCGCACATCCACCTTGCGCACCTCCGGCGAGCCAACCCGCTGGAATTCCTGGTTCTGCACGACGCGCAGCAATTTGCTCTGTGTGGTCAGCGGCATGTCGGCGATCTCGTCGAGAAACACCGTGCCGCCTTGCCCGTATTCGAAGAGTCCCACGCGGTCCTGATGGGCGCCCGTGAATGCTCCTTTCACATGGCCGAACAGCTCGCTTTCAAATAACGTCTCCACGATCGCCGAGCAGTTGCACACCGCAAACCGCCGGGACGCCACCGGACTGAGCTCGTGCAATGCGTGCGCCACCAATTCTTTCCCCGTGCCGGTCGCTCCGCTGATTAGGGCGATCCGGTAATGCGGCGCTACCCGCCTGATGCGCGCGAAAATCTCCAGCATCTGCGGGCTGCGGCCGGACATGCCGTGGAAACGGAAGCTTTCGTCCAGCCGCTCATCCAGTTCCAGTGTCTCGCCGCGCTGGCGCTCCGCGTGCAGCACCTCGCCCACCCGCCGCCACAACGTCTCGGCCGAAAGCGGCTTGCTTAAGCAGTCGCACGCTCCATGCCGAATGCCTTCTACAGCGGATTCCGCGGTGTAATGGTCCGTCAACAGCAATACATGCGCGCCCGGGTCCCAGTCCGCGATGCGCTCCAGCAGGTTGGTCCCGCCCGCTACCTCGGCCTCCACCAGGATGGCGCCGGCGTGCGTGCGATGGATCAGATCCCAGCCTTGTTCCGCATCGGCGGCCACCAGCACCTGAATGCCCTGCGCCGCGAGAGTGGCGTGAATCACGTCCAGGCTTTCGCCGTCCCGCACTACGGCCACAACAGTTATTTTCGGCTCCACGCCACTCTATCGGCGTGAGCCAGCCGTCGCTTTAGTTTTCTGTAGGGCCGCGCTATGCCCCGCCACTTATTAGAATCAAAGCATGGAAGAAACACTGTCCGGCAAGATTGCGATTGTGACAGGCGGTACACGCGGGATCGGAAAGGCCATCGCGCAGCGGCTGCTTCGGGAAGGCGCGGTGGTGGCCGCATGCGGCCGATTGCACGAGCACGTGCAAGCTTTTCTGAGAGATTGTCAACCCAGCGCCGGCGAGCGGCTGCTCGCGGAAACCGCCGACGTCTCAAAACTCGAAGAGGTGCGCCGATTCTTTGAGAGCGTGGACGCGCGCTTCGGCGGCGTGGATTTTTTGATCAACAATGCCGGCATCGGCGTGTTCAAGAGCGTGGCGGATCTCACACCGGAAGAGTGGCGCCGCACCATCGACTTGAACTTGACGGGGGCATATTATTGCAGCCACGAAGCGCTGCCGCGCATGCAGAAACGTGGGGCCGGATACATTGTCAACATCGGCAGTCTCGCTGGAAAGAACGCCTTTGCAGGCGGCGCGGCTTACAATGCGTCTAAATTCGGACTGAAAGGATTCAGCGAGGCGATGATGCTGGATCACCGTTACGACAACGTGCGCGTGAGCTGCATCATGCCAGGCAGTGTCGATACCGAGTTCGGAGCGCACGCGGGCTCCGCTTCCTGGAAGATTCAACCCGAAGATGTCGCTGAAGTTACGATCTCTCTGTTGCGCATGCCCGCGCGTACCCTAATTAGCCGGGTTGAAATAAGGCCTTCGAAGCCTCAGAAGTAATACAAAACACTGGGTCCGGGCGCGCGCCATAAAATTGGCACTCGACGTGCTATTGGCCCTATTGAGATGCACCTGATGGTATTGGGGCTCGAAAGAGGCAGAGTGATGGCCCGGATGAACAAACAACTTGACCCGACGCTTACGGGGACGGAAGCGCTGAAGCTGGAATCCGATTTGCGCCGCCGCATCGTCGGGCAGGACGAGGCGATCGATCAGATCGTGAACATTTATCAGACATTCCTGGCGGGTATGTCGAGCCCGGGGAGACCCATCGGCAACTTCCTCTTTCTGGGGCCGACCGGTTCGGGCAAGACGCGCATGGTGGAAGCCACCGCGGAGAGCCTGGTAGGAGATATGCGCGCGGTAATAAAGATCGATTGCGCGGAGTTCCAGCATAGCCACGAGATCGCAAAACTGATCGGTTCGCCGCCCGGATATCTGGGGCATCGCGAAACCCATCCGCTGCTGAGCCAGGAAGTCCTGCAGCAGCATTACACGGAAAAGATGAAGCTGAGCTTCGTGCTGTTCGACGAGATTGAGAAGGCCAGCGACTCCTTGTGGAATCTTTTGCTGGGAATTCTTGACAAGGCAACGCTGACGTTGGGAGACAATCGGCGAGTAGATTTTTCGCGTACCATGATCTTCATGACCAGCAACCTGGGCGCTGGAGAAATGAATTCGATTATGCGTCCCAATTTGGGATTCGCGGCTTCCGAAATGGAACGTAAGTGTGCCGAGGGCCTGGTGGACGGAAGCCTCACGGAAAAAATCTCGCGTGCGGGCGTGGAAGCCGCGCGGCGGAAGTTCACGCCCGAGTTCATGAACCGGCTCGATAAGGTGGTGGTGTTCCGGCCGCTGGGCGACCCGGAATTGCGGAAGATCTTGGGCCTGGAGTTGAACATCTTGCAGCACCGCATCTTCAATTCGGCGAATGGCGCGCCGTTTCTCTTCTCGCTGACCGACCCGGCCAAGGAATTTCTGTTGCGCGAAGGCACGGACATGAAGTATGGTGCGCGGCATCTGAAGCGGGCCATCGATCGCAGTCTGGTGCATCCGTTGTCCAACCTGATCGCCACCGAGCAGGTGCGCGGCGGAGACTTCGTTAAGGTGGACTACGACGGCGAACTGGGGTGCATGTCGTTTGTCAAGGAAGCGGAAGATATGGCGCCCTACGCCATGATACAGATGATGGAGCCGCCGGTGACGACGCCACTAGGGGCAATCGCCACGGGCGCGGGAGCCGAGATGCCCCGCGGCGTGATCGCCAAGTCGACGCGCCGATAAGCGGCGGCGTAGCGCACGCACTCCCGCCCAATGCCACTTACTTTTCTCGTGAGACTCCGTTCTGCATAAATCGTGGGCGGACCCCCTGGTCCGCGCGGGTCCCCCTGGACCCGCTCCCGCCTCAAAATCATGCGCTGGACGTCGGCGACAGGCCGACGAGGGCGTCGGCCGCGGTCCAGGGGGACCGCCCTACAATTAACGCAGGTGTGCGGTCGTCGGAAAAGTCAGTGGCATTGGGCACTCCTGCCTTGCCGCATGCTGCGTTGCCGCACACAGTTCCTGCTCGCTAAGCCATGCTACAATTCGGCTGCTAATGTCTATTCCGGCCGAAAAGCAGGATCTGCGCTTGATGCGGGCAATGTTCAGCACCATCGCGCCGCGCTACGACTTCATCACGCGCATCTTCTCCTATGGGATGGACCGCCGCTGGAAGCGGCGCTGTGTAGAAATGGCGAGTCTGCCGGAGC
>Ga0070761_10000897_pt1 | contig 18850 bp, 14 predicted proteins | sample HubBroMetageREF1_FD_66724 | JGI IMG/M metagenome (GOLD analysis project Ga0070761, IMG submission 66724) | Reference soil microbial communities from the Hubbard Brook experimental Forest, New Hampshire, USA - Hubbard Brook CCASE Soil... | ecosystem: Environmental > Terrestrial > Soil >... | reverse complement strand
CTGGTGCTGATCGGCTACTCCTTCAACGCCTCGCCGCTGGTGAACGTGTGGGGTGGATTCTCCACCGCCTGGTACGGCGAGCTGCTGCACAACCGGCAGTTGCTCGAGGCGGCGCTGTTGTCGCTGGAGGTCGCGCTCGCGGCCTCGAGCGGTGCGGTGGTGTTGGGCACGCTCGCGGCCACGGCGCTGGTGCGCTTCACGCGCTTTCCGGGCCGCTTGCTGCTCACCGGCATGGTGAATGCCCCGCTGGTGATGCCGGAAATCATCACCGGCATCACCCAACTGCTGCTGTTCGTCTCGATGGTGCAGTTGCTGGGCTGGCCGCACCGCGGCTTCACCACCATCGTGCTGTCGCACATCACCTTCTGCACCGCCTACGTCACCATCACGGTGCAGTCACGCCTGCAGGCCGCCGACCGCTCGCTGGAGGAGGCGGCGATGGATCTGGGCGCAAGCCCGGCGCGCGCGTTCCTCGAGATCACCTTGCCGATCATCGCCCCGGCCATCATCTCCAGCTGGCTGCTGTGCTTCACGCTGTCGCTCGACGATCTGGTGATCTCGAGCTTCGTCGCCGGCCCGGGCGCCAGCACGCTGCCGATGGTCATCTATTCGAAGGTCAAGCTGGGCGTGAGCCCGGACATCAATGCGCTCGCGAGTCTGATCGTATGCGCAGTCGGCGTGTGCATTTTCCTCGCCGGCTGGCTGATGATGCGCAGTGATCGCCGCCGCGCGCTGGAGACTCAGCTCGCCGGCCGCGAACCGCTCACAGATCCGTCTTGATGCGCGTCCAGGTGCGGGTACGCAGGCGCTCGAGCGCCGGGCCCGCTTCCGTCGACTCGTACAGGCGTGCCTCGACCTGCGGCGGCGGGTAGATCGCCGGGTCATTGAGGATCTGCGGATCCACGTAGGGGTTGGCGGCGCGGTTGTCGTTGCCGTAGTGGATCTCGTTGGTGATCTGCGCGATCACCCGCGGCTGCATGATGAAATTGAGGAACTTGTGCGCCGCCAGCGGATGCGGCGCGTCCGCGGGAATGAGCAGTGCGTCATAGGATGCGTTGGCACCTTCCTTGGGCACAGTGAACGCCAGATTCACGTCCACGCCGGCGGCCTTGGCGCGCGCGCGCGAGGTGGCATAGTCGCCCGACCACGACATGGAGATGCAGAACTCGCCGGTGGCGAGTCCGTTCATGTACTCGGTCGAGTCGAACGCCTTGATGTAGGGACGCACGGCGAGCAGCAGCTTCTCTGCCTGCGCGTAGTCTTCGGGCCGCGTGCTGTTGGGGTCGAGGTGCAGATAGTTGAGCGCCAGTTGCAGCACATCTTCGGGCTGATCGAGAAAGCTCACCCCGCAGTCGGCGAAGCGGCGGATGACCTCGGGCTTGAAGATCATGTCGAGACTGCCGACCGGGGCATCCGGCATGCGGGCGCGAATCATGTCGACGTTGTAGGCAAAGCCGTTGACGTGGCGCAGGTAGGGCATGGCGTAACGGTTGCCCGGATCTGACTGCGCCTCGATCGCCAGTGCGTGCGGGTCGAGATTTTTCCAGTTGGGCAGGAGTGCCTTGTCGAGCGGCCGATAGATGCCGGCGCGGATCTGGCGGCTGAAAAAGTCGGTCGAAGTGCTGATCACGTCGTAGCCGGAGTCACCGGCCATCATTTTTGCCTCGAGGGTTTCGTCGGCATCGTAGGTGTCGTAGACGACTTTGATGCCGGTGGCCGCCTCGAACTGCGCAACGGTGTCCTTGCCGATGTAGTCGGCCCAGTTATAGATGTGCAGTTCCTTGGCCTCGGCGTGCGCGGCGCCACCGGAGGGTGCGCCACAGGCGCACAGCAGCGCGGCGACAGCGGCGCCGGCGAGCAACCCCGCCTGCGAAGACCTGCGCGCGGCTATAGCTTCACCATCACGTGGCGCACCACCGTGTAGTCCTCGAGCGCGTAGACCGACAGGTCCTTGCCGTAGCCCGAGCGCTTGAAGCCGCCGTGCGGCATCTCGCTGGCGGTGGCGAAGTGCGTATTGATCCAGGTGACGCCGTACTGCAGCTGCGCGGCGACCTGCATCGCCCGTCCCACATCGCGCGTCCACACCGAGGAGGCGAGCCCGTATTCGGAGTCATTCGCCCAGCGGATGGCCTCCTCGGTATCGCTGAACGGCGTGAGCGAAACCACCGGCCCGAACACCTCGCGCTGCACGATCTCGTCCTGCTGCCGGGCCCCGGCGATCACCGTCGGCTCGTAAAAGAAACCGCTGCCGCCGCGCGCCTGGCCGCCGGTCGTGACCTGGATGTGCGGCTGCGCCGCCGCCGCGGCCACCATGCCGGCGACGCGCTGCCGCTGGGCCGCGGAGATGAGCGGGCCCATCTCCACGCCCGCGTCCTGCTGCGCGCCCACCTTGATGGTGCGCACCGCTCGGGTGAGTTCGCTCACCACATCCTCGTACACCCCGCGGCCGACATACAGACGGCAGGCGGCGGTGCAGTCCTGCCCGGCATTGTAGAAGCCAAAAGTGCGTATGCCGCTCACCAGCGACTCGACATCGGCGTCGTCGAACACGATGACCGGCGCCTTGCCACCCAGCTCCAGGTGCGTGCGCTTGAGGTTACCGGCGGCCGCCGCCAGTACTTTCTGACCGGTGGCCACCGACCCGGTGAGCGAGACCATGCGCACCCGGTCGTGGTTGATCAGGGTGCTGCCGACCGGCTCACCGCGTCCGCAGACGATGTTGACCACACCCGGCGGCAGCAGTGCGGCGAACGCCGGCGCGAGCTTCAACAGGCTAAGCGGAGTAATTTCCGAAGGCTTCAGGACCAAGGTGTTGCCGGCGGCGATGGCTGGAGCAATCTTCCAGGCGGCCATCATGAGCGGATAGTTCCAGGGCGCGATGGAGCCCACCACCCCGACCGGGTCGCGGCGGATGAGGCTCGTGTGGCCGGCCAGGTACTCACCAGCCGCCAGGCCCTGCGGCGCGCGGCACACACCGGCGAAGAAGCGGAATACATCCGCGATCGATGGAATCTCGTCCGCCAGCATGGCGGCGAGCGGCTTGCCGGTGTTGCGCGACTCGAGCGCGGCATACGCCTCGCCGTCCGCTTCGATGTGCTCGGCGACACGCAGCAGCAGCGCGGCGCGCTCTTTCGGCGGGGTGCGCGCCCAGCCGCCGAAGGCTGCTTCGGCCGCACTCACCGCGGCGTCGACCTGCGCTACCGAGGCCGCCGGCACCGCAGCAATCTGTTCGCCGCTCGCGGCATTCACTACCGGGTCGGCCGCGGCCTCACCGCTCACCAGCCGACCCCCGATCAACATCTGCGTCTGCATTGCGCCCTCCCCGCCGGTCGCTTGCCGCCCCCGGCCGCAACGTTATATTATCACAGCCATAATATTACCGCCCGCGCGCGCCTGCACGCCGAGGATCCCCATGAACTCCGACGTCATCATTACCTGCGCCATCACCGGCGATGACACCAAGGTTACCAAGAGCCCGCACTGCCCCGTGACTGCGGAGCAGATCGCCAATTCGGCGCTCGAGGCGGCGCGCGCCGGGGCGGCGATCGTGCATATCCACGTGCGTGATCCGGAGACCGGTGAGTTCAGTATGGCGACGCGCCATTATCGCGAGGTGGTCAAGCGCATCCGCGAGAGCAAGGTCGACGTGCTGGTCAATCTGACCTGCGGCATGGGCGGCTACATCTGCATCGGCAAGCAGGGCCTCAAGGACACGCCCGCACCCGGCAGCGACTTCGTCACCCAGGAGGAGCGCATGCGCCATGTGATCGAGCTGTGTGGCGAGGGACTCTATCGCCCCGACATCGCCACGCTCGACTGCGGCACGCTCAACTTCGGTGACGGCAACCGCGCATACATCTCGACCCCCGAGTACTGCCGCCAGGGAACGGCGATTCTGCGCGACCTGGGCGTCAAGGCGGAACTGGAGATCTTCGACACCGGCAACCTCTGGTTCGTGAAGCAGATGATCAAGGAAGGCCTGATCCCGGCACCGGCGATGATTCAGCTGTGCACCGGCATCCCGTGGGGAGTGCCGGCCGACACCGGCCATCTGCTGGCCATGGTGAACACGCTGCCGGCAGACTGTGTGTGGAGCTCCTTTGCCATCAGTCGCATGCAGATGCCGTGGGTAGCGCAGTCGATCCTGCTCGGAGGCAACGTGCGCGTCGGACTCGAGGACAACCTCTACCTGTCCAAGGGCGTGTACGCCAGTAACGCCCAGCTGGTGGAAAAGGCACGTACCATCATCGAGGCCATGGGAGCGCGCATCGTCACGGCGGCGCAGGCGCGCGAGCGCTTGCGGCTGCACTGATCGTGGCCGGAATTGCCCTGTACGAAACGGCGATCCAGCCGGACTGGATCGACTACAACGGCCATCTACGCGATGCCTACTACGGACTGATCGTCAGTCTGGCCACCGACGCACTCATGGACCGCATCGGCCTGGATGCCGCCTATCGCGCCCGCACCCAGTGCACGCTCTATACCGTCGAGCTGCACCTGCATTATCTGCAGGAGATCAAGCGCAGCGACACCGCGCAGGTCGGGTTGCGCATCCTCGGCGCCGATCAGAAGCGCATCCACGCGGCATTCGAACTCCGCCGTGCCGGCAGCACCCCGGTCCTGGCAGCGACCGCCGAGGCCATGCTGGTGCACGTGCAGCAGCAGCAGACGGTGGCGAAAAGCGCGCCGTTTCCCGAGGCGGTCAGCGCGCTGCTGGCAGACCTCGTGGCCGCCAGCGCCGCACTGTCGGTGGAGGGACCGGCCTCGCGGCGCATGGAACTGCGCAGCCGCGGCGCCGCGCCATGAACACGGCGGCGCTGCGGCGCCTGCTGGCCCCGCGCACGCTCGCCCTCATTGGCGGCGCCTGGGCGGACGCTGCGCTCAGTGCCAGCCGCGCGATCGGCTATCGCGGCGAAATCTGGCGCGTTCATCCGTCGCGCGACTCCGCCGCAGGCGAGCGCTATTTCCGCAGCGTCGATGAGCTGCCTGCGGCCCCCGATGCCACCTTTGTGGCGGCCCCCAACCGCGAGGTACCGGCCATCGCCGCAGCGCTGGCGCGGCGCGGCGCCGGCGGCTTCGTTTGCTTCGCCGCCGGCTTTTCCGAAACGGCCACCGCCGAGGGCGAGCGCCTGACGCAGGAACTGCTGCGCAGTGCCGGCGACCTGCCCTTCTTCGGTCCCAACTGCTACGGCTTCGTCAACTTCTTCGACGGCGCTGCGCTCTGGCCTGACCAGCTGGTGGGACAGCGGCGCGAGCGCGGGGTCGCCCTCATCTGCCAAAGCGGCACGATCGCGCTCAACCTGCTGTTCAACCAGCGCTCGCTGCCCATCGGCTGCGTCCTGACGGTGGGTAATCAGACCCGGCTCGCCGCCGAGGATCTGCTCGACTTCATGTGTGCGGATGAACGTGTCAGCGCGGTCGGCCTCTATCTGGAGGGGCTGCGCGATCCGCCAGCGTTCGCCGCTGCCGTGGCACGGGCGCGCGCGGCCGGTAAGCCGGTCGCGCTCATCAAGAGCGGCCGCACCGAGGCGGCCAGCCGCACGGTGCGCACCCATACCGGAGCGCTGGCGGGCGCCGATGCGGCGTTCGAGGCGTTCTGCCGCGAAGCAGGTGTGGCGCGCTGCGAATCGCTCGCCAGCCTGTGCGAGACACTCAAGGTGCTGCATAGCGGCGGCCCGCTGCGCGGCCGCAAGCTCCTCGCCATGGGTGCCTCCGGCGGCGACATGGCGATGACCGCGGATGCGGCGCGCGCGCTGCGGCTCGACTTCGCCGCCATTCCGCCGCGCTCCGCCGCGGCGCTGAAGGAGCTGTTGTCGGAGCGGGTGCAGATCGCCAATCCGTTCGACTTTCACACGCACGTGTGGTTCGACTATCCGCGCCAGCGCGCCATGTTCAGCATCGCGCAGCGCTCAGGCTTCGACGCGGTCGCCTTCCTGGTCGACTGCCCGCCGCCCGGTGCCGACGATGCCACCTACGTGCGGGTCATCGAGGAGTTCGCCGCGGCACTGCCCGGCGCCGAATCGCGCGGTGCGGTGATCGCCTCACTGCCCGAGTCGCTCTCGACCGCGACGCGGGAAAAGTGCCTGGCCGCGGGTGTGGTCCCGCTGCAGGGTCAGCGCGAGGCGCTCGAGGCCCTGGATCTCGCCGCCGCGGTCGGTGAGTGCTGGGCGCGCGGCGGCCAGGTCGAGCTGCTGCGGCCAAAGCGTATGCCGGCGAATGCGCGCGCACTGAGCGAGCCGGAGTCAAAGGAGGCGCTGGCGGCATTCGGGGTGGCCGTGCCGCGTGCACAGCAGGTCGGGGTCGCCGAGGCCGCCGCGACCGCCCGAGCGCTCGGCTTCCCGGTGGTCATCAAAGCCGCCGGCAGCGCGCTGGAACACAAGTCGGATGTCGGCGGCGTGGTACTGAACATCAGGACGGAAGCCGAGGCCGCCGCCGCGGCGCAGCGGCTGAGTGCGCTCTCCGACACGCTGCTGGTGGAACAGATGATCGACGATGGCGTCGCCGAAGTGCTGGTGGGCGTCACCGTAGATCCGCAGTTCGGACAGCTGCTGGTGCTGGGCGCCGGCGGCGTGCTCACCGAACTGTGGCACGACAGCGTGACACTGCTGCCGCCGTTCAGCGCTACCGCAGTGAGCGCGGCGCTGGCGCGGCTGCAGATGGCGCCGCTGCTATACGGCTACCGCGGCCGCGCGCCGGCCGACGTCGCCGCGCTGGTCGAGACGGTGCTGGCCGTGACACGCTACGCTCGCGCCAACCTCGAGCGGTTGGCGGAGCTCGATCTCAACCCCGTCATCGTGCGCCCGCGCGGGCGCGGCGCCGTGGCGGTCGATGCCTTGATCCGCCTTGCGTAAGGAGCTTAGTGTCATGTCCGATGACGGCATCAGAACCGCCGCCGACGGCGGTGTGCTCGAGATCACCATCGACCGGCCGAAGGCCAATGCCATCGACCTCACTGCCAGCCGCCGCCTGAACGAGGTGTTCAGCCGCTTGCGCGACGATCCGGCATTGCGCGTCGCCATCATCACCGGCGCGGGCGAGCGCTTCTTCTCACCCGGCTGGGACCTGAAGGCAGCCGCCGCCGGCGAGGAATCTGACTCTGATTGGGGGGTGGGCGGCTTCGGCGGACTCAATCATCCGCGCAACCTCGACAAGCCGCTGATTGCTGCCGTCAACGGTATCGCCTGCGGCGGCGGCTTCGAGATCGTGCTCGGCACCGACATCATCGTCATGGAGGAGCACGCGCGCTTCGCGCTGCCCGAAATCAACGTCGGCGTGCTCGCCGATGCGGGCACCATCAAACTGCGGCGCCGCATTCCCTATCACGTCGCCGTGGAATTTCTCATGACCGGACGCTGGATGGACGCCGCCGAGGCCAAGCACTGGGGTCTCGCCAATCATGTGGTGCCCAAGGGGCAAAGCCTCGCCAAGGCGCGCGAGATCGCGCGCCAGCTGGCCGATGGACCGCCACTGCTATTCCCGGCGATCAAGCAGCTGTTGCGCCATACCGAGGTGGTGGCCGAGCACCCGGCTTTCGAGCTGCACGATGCGCTGAGCGCGGTACAGAAGGTCGTCCGCTCGGAGGATCTCAAGGAAGGCGCACGCGCCTTCGCCGAGAAGCGCAAGCCGGTATGGAAGGGCAGGTAGCCGCCGCCTAAGGCGGCCCGCCCTCAGCCGCCGAGCGGTCGCAGCAGCGCGCGCGAGATGATGTGCCGCTGCACCTCGCTGGTGCCGTCCCAGATGCGCTCGATACGCGCATCGCGCCAGATACGCTCGAGCGGCATGTCGCTCATCAGTCCCATGCCGCCGTGAATCTGTAACGCCTCATCGGCGACCATGGCGAGCATTTCGGTGGCCTTGAGCTTGGCGATCGCCATGTCGGTATCGCTGGCGGTCTTCTGTTCGAGCTTCCAGGCAGCCTCGAGCGTCAGCAACTCCGCTGCGCGCAGTTCGACCGCCATGTCCGCCAGTTTGAACGACACCCCCTGGAACTTGCCGATCTGCTGACCGAACTGCACGCGGTCCACGGCCCATTGCTTGGCGCACTCGAGCGCGCGCTCGGCGCGACCCAAACAGTTGGCCGCAACCTGCAGCCGCGTGGCGCCGAGCCAGGTATTGGCGACCTCGAAGCCGCGGTGCACTTCGCCGAGCACCGCCGAGGGCGGCAGCCGGCAGTCGCTGAACTGCAGGATGCTGTTGGTGTAACCGCGGTGCGAGACGTTGCGGTAGCCGGGCAGCAGCTCGAACCCCGGCGTGCCCTTATCCACCAGGAAAGCGGTGATCAGCTTCTTCTTGCCGCGCGGCGAGTCCTCTTCACCGGTGGCGGCAAACAGGATGACGAAGTCGGCGTGGTCCGCATGGCTGATGAAATGCTTGCTGCCGTTGACGATGAAGTCGCCGCCGCGCAGCGTGGCACTGGTCTTCATGCTACGCAGGTCAGAGCCCGCTTGCGGCTCGCTCATGGCGAGGCACTCGACGCGCTCGCCGCGCACCGCCGGCAGCAGGTACTGTTCACGCTGCGCTCCCTGGCAGGCCAGCAGGATGTTGGAGGGCCGTGCCACGCAGGCGTAATGCAGCACGTAGCTGGTGTGACCAAGCTCCTTCTCGTAGAGCACCCAGCTGACCGCATCCAGCCCCGCGCCGCCCACCTCGGCCGGCATGTTGGCTGCATACAGTCCGGCGGCGATCGCCTTCTGCTTGAGCTCGCGCCACAACTCCAGGCGCAGCTCGCCGCGCTCCTCCACCTCGCGCTCGTACGGCACCAGCTCCTGGCGCACGAAATCACGCGTCGTCTTGACGATCAGCTGCTGCTCTTCAGTCAAGGCAAAGTCCATCGGCGTCTCCTCAGGCAACCGTCTTGCGGCTCTTCTTCACCCCCACGGCTGCCGCGCTGCCGCAGGCCCAGTCCTCAAGCAATGCCAGCTGCAGACGCAGCTGGCTGATCTGACGGGCCGCCGGCCAGTCGCCGCGGCTGGCGACGGTGCTGGCGGTGATGCCGTTGATGAAGGTAATCACCGAACGCAGCACGGCGTCGCGGATCGCCGGCGGCCAGTGCTGCCACTGCGGCCAACCGCGCAGCAGACAGCGCTCGAACAAGCGCAGGTACTCGCGATGCAGCCAGCCGTTGATGCGGCGCAGGCGACGGTCGGCCGCCACCTGACCCCAAAAGGCGATGTAGAAGACGCATTCGATGTAGCGCGTCTCGTCCACCGGCAGGGCCTCGGTCAGCAGCGCCAGCAACTCAGGTGCCTGGGCATCGTCACGCGGTGCCAGGCGCGCCTCGATACGGCGCAGGATCAGACGCAGCGCCGCCACGATGATGTCCTGCTTGGTGTCGAAGTAGTGCGCCACCATGCCGGTGGTGTAGCCGGCCTCGCGCGCGATGCGCACGATCGTCGCGCGCTCGAGCCCGAAGCGCGCGACCACCCGGCAGGTCACCAGCGCGATCTCCTCGCGGCGCTGCTCGTGATCGACGATCTTAGGCATGGCCCTAGCCGCTCGCCGCCTGCAGCGCCTGCAGGCGCGCGCGCAGCGCGCCGTCAAAGGGCGCCGCCTTGCCGGCGGCGCTGTCGACGTGCAGGTAGAGTTGCTCGGCAGTCGCCACCAGTGCATCGCCCTTTTGCCGGTGCAGACTGTGGAACAGGCGCACGCGCTTGTCGTCCACTTCCAGCACGCGACTGGTCACGTAGAGCGGCTCCTGCGAGCGCGCCTGTCCCTGGTGACTGACGTGCGTGTCCACCGTGTAAAGCGCACGCCCCGCTTTGCGATAGGCATCATCGATGCCGACCGAGCGAAACAGCGCATCGGTCGCATCGCCGAACACCTGCAGGTAGCGCGAGTCGGTCATGTGGCCGTTGTAGTCGATCCACTCCGGGCGCACGTGCAGTTCCAGCAGGCGCAGCGGGCCGCCACTGGCGCTGCGGATGCGGCCCTGCGCCTGTTGCGCGGCACTCTCGTACAGCCGCTCCTCCAGCGCACGCAGGGTCGCGCCCGCGCCGATGTTGTACTCGCGCAGTACCTGTTGGATGGCCACCAGGTAATCATCGCGCAGCCGCTCGAGCTCGCGGATCGAGCGCCCGGCCGCCTGAGCCTGCGTGCCCGCCACCATCTTGTCGATGAGCGACTCGGTCAGTTCGGGTGCCTCGAGCTTGGTCCACGGCCACTTCAGGCACGGACCAAACTGGCGCAGCATGTGCCGCATACCGGTCTCGCCACCGGCGAGGTGGTAGATCAGATTGGTGCCCATGGCGGCCCAGCGCAGCCCGGGTCCGTAGACGATGGAGTCATCGAGCTCGCCGGTGGTCGCGACGTCTTCGTTCACCATGTGCAGGATTTCGCGCCACAGCGCTTCCTGCAGCCGGTCCGTGAGGTGGCCGGGAACCTCGCGGCGCACACGCAACGGATGCATGCCGATGTACTTGAAGAAATCTGCGGCGGCCGCGAGCGCCGCCTCCGAAGTCTGCTGGCCGCCGACCAGTTCCACCAGCGGCAGCAGATACACGGGATTGAACGGATGCGCCACCAGCAGCCGCTCGGGTGCCACCATGTCGCGCTGCAGGTCGGTGGGCATGAGGCCGGAAGTGCTCGAAGCGATGACAACGTCCGGCGGGGCGTGGCGGCTGACCTGGGCCAGCACCCGCTGTTTGAGCTCGAGCTGCTCCGGGATGTTCTCCTGGATGAAGTCGACCTGGCGCGCCATCGCGTCGAGGTCGGTGGTGAAGCTCAGCTTGCCCTTCGGCGGCAACGGCGCGAACGTCAGCCGGCTGAGCGCCCCTTCCGCGTTGGCGACCGCGCCGCGGATCCATTGTTCCATCTCCGGCTTCAGGTCCGCGGCCACCACGTCGATGCCGAAATGCAGCGCGCGCGCCGCCCAGCCACCGCCGATGACTCCCGTGCCCAGTAAGCCCAGCGTGCGCACCTGTCTCATGGTTGTGTTCCCATCGGCTAAGCACGCGCGCGGCTGCGCCGGCCGTCGGCGCCCTCTCGCGCATGCATCTTTTTAATGTCGACGTAATAATATAATAAAACGGCCCGCGCCGCAGCGCTGCGCTCGCGCCGCCCGCCCGGTTCGCGACAGCGGCAGCCGCGCTGCGCTGCATCCGCCTTGAGCCGCGCACGAGCTTTGCCGCAGAATGTCCCGGCATCGCACAACCCGATGCGAGCAGAGGACCAAAATATGAGTTTGCTGGATGGACTCTTGGGCGGCGCCATCGGCGCAGAAGTGGTGACGGCGGTGAACTCCCTGATACAGCAGCACGGTGGTGTCCAGGGCGTGGTCGCGCAGCTCGAACAGCAGGGACTCGGTGGCGTCGCGCGCTCCTGGATCTCCCAGGGCGCCAATCAGGCGATTTCTCCGGCGCAGATCAGCCAGGTCTTTGGCAACGGGATGCTCGGACAGCTGGCCGCCAAAGCCGGCATGAATCCGCAGGACCTGGCCGCGAAGCTCTCTCATGCATTACCGGCGGCCATCGACCATCTGACGCCGAACGGCGCGATACCGCCGAAGAGCGCCTAGACTCCACAACTTACCTGCGGCGGTGCGCCGGTTCCGCCCTGGCCGCCGCTCCTTTGACCCCGGTCCGCACGGGGCTGCCGGCGCGGCGCGCGCCTGCCGCGACGCAGGCAGCGGGTGTGCCGCTAGCGTGCTGGCGTTCCGGCGCTTGCAATCCTCCCCTGGGCGCGTGCATCGTCGCTGCGCCGCACAGCACGATAATACGCGGTTACGGACAAAGGGGATTTGCCATGACTCTCAAGAAGCACCTGTTGGTCGCCGCGGGTCTCGCGGCGCTTGCCGGAGTGGCGCACGCCACTCCCTATCCGCATGCGCGCAGCGCACCGGCCGCGACTGATCTCGGCGCGGTGACGGCTGAGGCGAATGCGCCATTGAGCGTGACGGTCGCTCTCAAGCTGAGTCACACGGACCAGCTTGAATCGCTGCTGGAATCTGTCTACACCCAGGGTTCACCGCAGTACCATCAGTTCCTGACGCCGCAGGAGTTCCGCGAGCGCTTTGGCCCCGACGCGCAAGCCGTGGCCGCTGCCATTCAGCACTTCCAGTCGTTCGGACTCAGCGTCAGCCGCTCTTCCACCAGCCATCTGCGGGTGAGCGGCAGTGCCGCAGCCATCGCGCGCGCCTTCGGCGTCCAACTGCACAACTTCACCGTCGCCGCCAGCGGCGATGCACCCGCCTATACCTATCGCGCGCCGCTCAGCGCCCCGCAGCTGCCCGCGCAGCTGAGCGCCACGATCAGCGGCGTGTTCGGGCTGGATACGCAGCCGCGCTTCTTCCCGCATCTGCGGGCTGCGGCGAAACCGGCCGCAGAGAACCCCGCCCACAAGAGCGGCGGCCTCAATCCGTTCGGTTCACTCACGGTGCAGGATTTCGCTCAGGTCTACGACGTAACGCCGCTGTACCGCGACGGCATCGACGGCCACGGCCGCACGCTCGCCATCGTCACGCTGGCGGCGTTCACGCCGAGTGACGCGTTCACTTACTGGAGATCTCTCGGACTTGCGGTGCGCTCCAACCGCCTGACTCAAGTTGAGATCGACGGCGGCTCGGGTCCGCCGAGCGATGACTCCGGCTCGCTGGAGACGACGCTGGACGTAGAGCAGTCCGGCGGTATCGCTCCGGGCGCCAACATCGTCGTGTACGAGGCACCGAACACCAATCAGGGTTTTCTGGATGCCTTCGCCGCGGTGATCGAGACCAACCAGGCCGAGACCCTGTCCACCAGCTGGGGCGAGTGGGAGCTGTTCGACTCCGACTTTCCGCCACCGCTCGGCAACGGGCCGGTGACCGATCCGGTCACGGGACGCTCGACCAGCATCCTGCATGCCTTCAACGATCTGCTGCTGCAGGCCGCGCTGCAGGGTCAGAGCGCGTTTGCTGCCGCGGGAGATGCCGGCGCCTATGACGAGAACGGCGAGCTGCCGCCGCAGTTCAGCAACGTGCTATCGGTGGATGACCCGGGTGTACAGCCCTTCCTCACCGATGCGGGCGGTACCACCCTGCCCGGCCCGCAGCCGTACGCGCTGCCTGACGGCAGCACGTTCGTCATCCACGTGCCGCAGGAGCGCGCCTGGGGTTGGGACTACCTGGAGCCCCTGTGCAAGGCACTCGGCCAGACCATCGCGCAGTGCGAGATCTTTCCGGCGGGCGGGGGCGGCGGTGTAAGCCTGTATTTCCCGCGGCCGTTCTACCAGGCATTCGTGCCCGGTATGGCCGACACGCAACCGGGTCAGGCGCTCTATGACAACTCACAGACGCCGCCGGAGCTCGTGACCAGGCTGCGCGCGCATTTCCCGGGCCGCAACGTGCCGGATATTTCGCTCAACTCCGATCCTGACACCGGCTACGTCGTGGCCTACACGTCGAACTCCACCGGATTCTCGTTTCAGACGTTCTGGGGTGGCACGAGTTTCGCCTCACCGCAGATGAATGGTGTTACCGCACTGCTGTCGCAGGGCACCCACGGTCGTATCGGGCTGCTCAATGTGCCGCTGTACCTGCTGGCAGGAACCGGGCTCGGTTACTCCGGGCATCACCCGGGACTGCGTGATATCACGGCCGGTGACAACTGGTACTGGCATGCACGCGCGGGTTATGACCAGGCCACGGGCGTCGGCGTGCCCGACGTCGCGAACCTACTGCAGACGCTGCGCGATTTAGGCTTCTGAAGCGCAGGCACTGAGGCACGGGGCGGCGCCGACGCCGCCCCGTCTTCAGCTCCGCGCGCTGCGTTCGCATCATCGCCCGCGGCGATATGTCAAACGTGTGACGGCGTCATTACTCGCGCGCGCATCAAAACGCCAGCGCGCAATTCTGCATGCGCACGGACGCTCGGCGATCTTGCGTTGTGGCGTGCGCGCGTGCATCTTTGCGTTTGCCTGAAGTACCAGAACAACTGGCACGCAAACAAATTTAAGGGGATTCTCAATGACACTCAGGAAGCATCTGCTTGCCGGCGCGGCCGCGCTGGCGGCGGCCGGCGCAGTGGTCGCCGCGCCTTACCCGCACGGAGGCTCGGCGCCCGCGGCCCTGGATCTCGGCGACTCGGCGGCCATCGAAAGTTCTGCGCAGATCACCGTGACGGTCGCTCTGCAGTTGAGCAATCGCGAGCAACTCGAGGCGCTGATCAAGTCGGTGTACACACCCGGCAGCGCCCAGTACCGGCAGTTCATCACTCCGCAGGAGTTCCAGCAGCGCTTCGCGCCGGATGCAGCGAGCGTCGCTGCGGTGACGCGCGAGTTCAGCGCGCAGGGTCTCAAGGTGACGCGCTCTGCGACCGCGCAGCTGCACGTGAGCGGCACGGCGGCGCAGATCGAGAAGGCGTTTGCGGTCGAGCTACACAGCTATGAAGTGCCGGCCACCCGCTCGACGCCAGCCTACCGCTATCGCGCGCCGCTCGGCGCTGCGCACGTTGCGAGTGCCGTTGCCGGCTCGGTGACCGCGGTTCTCGGTCTCGATACGCAACCGAAGCTTCATCCGAACCTGCGCCCGGCGCTGCAGGGGCCCAGCAAGGAGACCCTGAATCCTCAGCATCATGGCGGCTCGGTCAACACCCCCGACCCACCGGGCGAGTGGACGGTGCTCGATTACGCCGACTACTACGACGTGAACCCGCTGTACCGTTCCGGACTGACGGGCAAGGGACGCACACTGGCGATCGTGACGCTCGCCTCGTTTACCCAGAGCGACGCCTACACCTACTGGCAGGCGGTTGGCCTCAAGGTGAACCCGAACCGCATTACCGAGGTGCAGATTGACGGCGGCGCTGGTCCGCCGAGCGATGCTGCCGGGTCTGACGAGACCACCCTCGATGTCGAGCAGTCGGGCGGCCTTGCACCGGGTGCGAGCATCCTGGTTTATGAGGCGCCCAACACCAGCCAGGGTTTCGTGGATGGCATTGCGGCAGCGATCGACAGCAACAGTGCCGACAGCATCTCGACCAGCTGGGGGCTGTGGGAGCTGTTCGACTCCGCCAACTCCTTCGGCAACGGTCCGGTGACCAATCCGGTGACCGGGCAGCAGTCGACCATCCTGCAGGCCTACGACGATCTGCTCGCGCAAGGGGCGCTGCAGGGTCAGACCTTCTTCGTTGCTTCCGGGGACGCGGGCGCCTACGGCTCAGTCGCCGCGCTGCCGACGGCGCCCTCACCGGGTCAGCCCTACAGCTTCAACCCGGTTCTGTCGGTGGAAGATCCGGCGGTGCAGCGCTTCGTGACTGCCACCGGTGGCACGACGCTTCCGGGCCAGCAGGTATATGCCACGCCCTCCGGCGGAACGATCACCATCAACATCGCCCAGGAGCAGGCGTGGAACTGGGAGTACCTGGCGCCGCTGTGTGAGCAAGTACTTGGCGGTCCGGCCAACTGCCTGTTTCCCGAGGGCACCGGCGGCGGCGTGAGCCTGTACGTGGCGCGGCCGTTCTACCAGTGGTTCACGCCGAACATGAAGAACTCGCCGCCCGGCCAGGTGCTCACCCAGCTGACGCCGGCGCCGGCGCAGGTGATCGCGAAGCTGCCGCCCGGCTACCCCGGCCGCAACGTTCCGGATATCTCGACCAACGGCGATCCGCAGACCGGCTACCTGCTGTACTACACCTCGAGCGTGAACGGCTTTGAGATCGCCACCTACGGCGGCACCAGTTTCGTGGCGCCGCAGCTGAATGGCGTGACCTCGCTGTACGTGCAAGCGCTGCATCACCGCATCGGCCTGCTCAATCCGGCGCTCTATCTGATCGAAAACTCGCCGCTCGGCTACTACGGGCGCGGGGCAGCTTTCAACGACATCACCGCCAGCAACAACTGGTACTGGAATGCCCTGCGCGGCTACGACCAGACCACCGGTGTTGGTACGCCGGATGTCGCCAACCTGTTAGATGCGCTGCGCTTCATCGGCTACTGATAACAACGATAAGTTGGACGCGACTCAACGGGGCGGCTTCGGCCGCCCCGTTTTTCTTGGCGTCAGTCGCCGCGGGCCGCGCCGGCGCGCGCCGCCGCCAGGTCGTGAGTGCAGAACTGCCGCAGCCGCTCGCAGGCGGCAGTGAGCGTGCGCTCATCCGTAGCGAAGCAGATCCGCACACAGCCGGCGGTCGAGCGGCCGAAGGCGCCGCCGTCCATCACCGAGACGCGCTGGCTCGCATACAGGGCACGCACGAACTCTGCGCCGTTGAGTCCGCTCGCACTGACGTCCAGCAGCATGAACATGCCGGCCTCCGGGGTCAGCGCGCGTACCCCCGGCAGACCCTCGATTCCGGCGCTGAAGCGCGCGAGGCGCGCGCGGCAGTAGGCGCGGATGCGCGCCTCGGCTTCATCCGCCAGTGCCAGTGCGCCGAGCGCCGCCTCCTGCACGAAGCCCGGCAGGCCGAACAGCATGCACATCGCCACATGTTCGGCGTGCCGTGCGAGCGCCGGCGGTCCGACCAGCCAGCCCGCCCGCCAGCCGGTCATGGCATGTGACTTCGACAGACTGCCGAGGGTTACGACCTGCTGCGGCAACTGTGCCGCAAGTCCCGGCACGCGTCCGCCCTCGGCGAGTCCCGCGTAGACTTCATCGGCGATCAGCCACAGATCGTGGCGCCGCGCCACTTCGCGGATGACTTCGAGTTCATCGGCGTGCAGTACGACGCCGCTCGGGTTGTTGGGGCTCGCCCAGAGAATCGCCCGGCTGCGCGCGCTGACCAGCGCCGGCAGCGCGCTCACGTCCGGCCGGCAGGCGCTGGTGGCGGGAATGCGCACCAGCCGCGCACCCGAGACCTCGATGGTCGCCGGATAGGTCGGATAGAGCGGCTCGAAGGTCAGCACCTCATCGCCCGGGCCGGCCAGACACAGCGATGTCACAAACAGTGCGTTCTGTGCACCAGCCAGATACACCACATTAGCGCCATCCACGTGCTGCCCGGTGCGCGCCTGATGCGCCCGCGCGATCGCCTGGCGCAGTGCCGGCCGGCCCGCCGCCGGCACGTAGTGGGTATCGCCCGCATGCAGTGCGGCGATCGCGCGCTCCAGCACTGGCGCCGGAGTCTGCAGGTCCGGATCACCGACCGAAAGAATGATGACGTCCTCGCCGCGCTCGCGCGCCGCGACCGCGGCATAGTGTGTGAGCCAGGCATCGGCGCCCTCGCCACGGATGCGATCGACGAGCGGGGAATAGTGCACGTACTTACTCTGCGTGGGCGGTGATAACATTTCAAGCAGATGAGCGCCGCTTCCTGGACTGTCGGACGCTACGTGGTCGAGACGCTCGCGGCCAACGGCATCGACACCGTGTTCGGCATCCCCGGGGTGCATAACATCGAGTTGTACCGCGGTCTGGAGCTGGCACGCGTGCGCCACGTGCTGGTGCGCCACGAACAGAATGCCGGCTTCGCCGCGGATGGTTACGCGCGCGTCAGCGGCCATCCGGCGGCGGCTTTCGTCATCTCCGGCCCCGGCTTCACCAACGTACTCACCGCACTCGCGCAGGCGTACTCCGACTCCGTGCCGCTGCTGGTCGTGGCGAGCGCGCCGGTGCGCGCCTCGCTCGGCCGCGGCTGGGGCGTGTTGCACGAGCTTGCCGATCAGCGGGCACTGGCGGCTGCGGCGAGCGGCTTCGCCGGCAGCGCGCGCAGCGCTCGCGAGCTGGGCGAGCAGCTACGCGCCGCGTTTGCCGCGCTGCGCGCCCCGCGGCCGCGACCGGCTTATATCGACGTACCGCTCGACCTGCTCGCGGAAACCACTGCGCTGCGTCCGGAGGTGTTCGCACGCGCGGCGGCGCCCCTCGCGCCTGAACGAGGCCCGCTGCTCGAGGCACTGACGGCGCTGCAGCAGGCGCAGCGGCCGCTGGTCATCGCCGGCGGCGGCGCGCGCGGTGCCGGGGCATCGCTGCGCCAACTGGTGGAGTCGCTCGATGGTTATCTGGTCACCACCGTGGCCGCCAAGGGCATCGTCGCCGAGAGCCATCCGGCCAGCCTCGGTGCGAGCCTGCCGTACGCTGCCACCCAGGAGCGCATCACTGCCGCCGACGTGGTGCTGGGGGTCGGCACGGAACTCTCGGAGACAGACATCTACACCACCACGCGGCTAGCGCTCGGCGGCCGCCTGGTGCGCATCGATGTGGACGCGCACAAACTCGCTGACCACTACGATGCCGCGGTTCGCGTGCGGGCAGATGCCGCGCTGACACTCGATCTGCTGGCGCGCGACCTGGCCCCGCGCAGCCGCTGGCGCAGCACGCACGGCGATGGTGCGCTGGTACGCACCAGCATCGAGTCGCAGCTGCCGCAGCCGCTGCGTCCGGCACTGGCGGCACTGCGCGCCCTGCGGGCCGCGCTGCCCGCGGACGGAGTGATCTTCAGCGACATGACACAGATCGCCTATCTGGGAAATTTTGCCTTCAGCGCTGAACGCCCCGGGCTGTGGTTCCACCCCTCGGGCTATGGCGCGCTCGGCTTCGCCCTGCCCGCCGCCATCGGCGCCGCCATCGCGCAGCCGCAGCGACCGGTCGTGGCGCTCGCCGGAGATTTCGGCGTGCAGTTCACGCTGCAGGAACTCATGACCGCGGTCGAGCTGGATCTGACCCTGCCCGTGGTCGTCTGGAACAACGGTGCGCTCGGGCAGATTCGTGATGACATGCGTGCCGCGGGCATCGCGCCCATCGGCGTCGTGGCACGCAACCCGGACTTCGTGGCGCTCGCCGACGCCTGCGGCGCAGCCGCGCTGCGCGTCCACGATGCGGCACAGTTGGAGGAAGCGTTGCGGGCAGCGCTCAGCCGCCCGGGACCGACGCTGCTGGAAGCCGTTGCGGCCGACTTTGGCGCCGGCTGAATCCCGGAAGAATAAGGAAACCGGCCCGCGCGCCGGC
>Ga0070761_10000891_pt1 | contig 18888 bp, 13 predicted proteins | sample HubBroMetageREF1_FD_66724 | JGI IMG/M metagenome (GOLD analysis project Ga0070761, IMG submission 66724) | Reference soil microbial communities from the Hubbard Brook experimental Forest, New Hampshire, USA - Hubbard Brook CCASE Soil... | ecosystem: Environmental > Terrestrial > Soil >... | reverse complement strand
CTCAACGCCCAGGTGGGGCTCTGCCGCCCGGCAGACGTGGGAGCGGACGTGTGCCACGTGAATCTGCATAAGACCTTCTGCATCCCGCACGGAGGCGGCGGTCCCGGAATGGGGCCCATCGGCGTCGCCGCGCATCTGGCGAGGCTTCTCCCGAGGCATCCGGTCGTCCCGGTCGGAGGGCAAGACGGCATCGGCCCCGTGAGTGCGGCGCCGTGGGGAAGCGCGAGCATCCTGCTCATCTCGTGGGCGTACATCGCGCTCATGGGCCCCGACGGCCTCAAGCGCGCCACCGAGATCGCCATTCTGAATGCGAACTACGTGGCGGCGCGACTGCACCCGCACTTTCCGGTGTTCTACCGAGGCAAGCGCGGGCGCGTGGCCCACGAGTGCATTCTCGACACGCGCGCGGTCAAACGAACGGGGGGCATCGACGTCGACGACATCGCCAAGCGGCTCGTCGATTATGGGTTTCACGCGCCGACGATGAGCTTTCCGATCGCCGGCACGCTCATGGTCGAGCCGACCGAGAGCGAGCCGAAGGCGGAGCTCGATCGATTCTGCGACGCGCTCATCGCCATCCGAGACGAAATCCGAGTCGTCGAAGAAGGCACGATGCCCCGCGACGACAATCCCCTGAAGAACGCCCCCCATACGGCGTTGGCCGTCACGGCCAGCGAGTGGGCGCATCCTTACTCGCGCGCGCAGGCCGCCTTCCCCACTCCAGCCACCCGGGAGCGCAAATTCTGGCCCACAGTAGGCCGCATCAACAACGCCCAGGGCGACCGGCACCTCGTGTGCACCTGCCCGCCCCTCGAGGATTATTCATCGACGTAGACACGCGGAAACGCTGGAACGCGCTACACTCATAGGCCCTCTCCACGGAGACACGACCATGCGGTATCTAGGCCCTCTCGCTCTCTCGGCCGCGCTCGCGTTCGCCTCGCTATCGCCCTCGCAGGCACGCGCCGACGACGAAGACTTCGACGTCGCGGTTTCGAGCGGCCGGGTGACGGTCACTGCGCACACGGGTTGGCACATCAGCAAGGACTACCCGTGGAAGCTCGTCGTCGGAGACACGAAGCTCGACAGGTCGAAGTTCACGCTTGCGGAGACGACGGCGACGGTGAGCGGGGCGCCTTTCGGACCCGCCACGCTCAAGGGCGCGATCTGTTCAGGGGACAGGTGCCACAACTTCAAGAAAGAGCTGACGATCCAGTAGGTCTCCCTTGCTCCTTCGGGAGCGATGCGCGAGAAGAGACCGAGAGATCCCCGTGACGGACGCCGATCTTCGCCGCACTTCTCTTTACCCCGAGCACGTCGCGCTCGGCGCTCGTATCGTCGCGTTCGCGGGATGGGAGATGCCCATTCAATACAGCGGGATCGTCGATGAGCATCAAGCCGTGCGATCGGCCGCGGGGCTCTTCGACGTGAGCCACATGGGCGAGCTCCGCCTCCGCGGACAATATTCTTCGTACGTCGTCGACTACTTGGTCACGGGAGACGTCAAGAAGCTCGCCGATGGGCAAGCGCTCTACACGTGCGCTTGCAACGAGCGGGGAACCATTCTCGACGATCTCATCGTCTACCGGCGCGCTCAGGAAGACTGGCTGGTCGTGTGCAACGGTGCCAACCGAAGCAAAATGAGCGCTCACTTCGCGCATGCCGCAGAAAATCATTGCGACTACGAAGACCAGAGCGACGCCACAGCGCTCATCGCTCTTCAGGGCCCCAAAGCCTTCGACGTGCTGAGCGCGATCGGCAACGCCGAGCTCTCCAGCCTCAAGAGCTTTCACTTTCGCGACGCCGGGCTCGCTGGCGTCCACACGACCGCGGCGCGCACCGGCTACACCGGAGAAGACGGCGTCGAAATATTCTGCCCCTGGGCGGATGCGCCCACGGTGTGGCGCGCGCTTCTCGCGGCGGGAGCGCCCCTCGGCCTCCAGCCGGTGGGGCTCGGCGCGCGCGACACCCTTCGGCTCGAGGCGCGCCTCTCGCTCTATGGAAACGACATCGACGAGACCACCCACCCGCTGGAAGCCGGGCTCGCCTGGATCGTCGCGCTCCAGAAGGGCGACTTCGTGGGCGCCGCGGCGCTGCGGCAGCTCGCCCAGAGTCCGCTGCCCCGCAAGCTCGTCGGCTTCGAAATGCTGGGGCGCGGAATCGCCCGTCACGGCTACCTGCTGCGCGATGCAAGCTCCCGCGAAGTGGGTGTCTGCACGAGCGGCAGCCCGGGACCCACCGTTGGCAAGAACATCGGGCTCGGCTATTTGCCCGCCGAGCTCTCCGCGATCGGCACGCGCTTCTTGGTCGACTGCCGCGGCAAGAACATCGAAGCTGTCGTCGTGAAAACGCCGTTTTACAAAAGACCCAAAGCGGGGACGAAGTGATGAGCGAATCCCAGGTGCCCTCCGATCTCCGATACACCAAGGATCACGAATGGGCGCGTCCGGGCGGCGCCGATGTGGCCATCGGCGTCACCGCGTTTGCGGTCGAGCAGCTCGGAGACGTCACGCTCGTGAGCCTGGACGTCAAAGTGGGCGACACGGTCGCCGCAGGCAAGGCCTTCGGGACGATCGAGAGCGTGAAGACGCTCAGCGACCTTTTCGCACCCGTCGCGGGTAAGGTCGTCCGCATCAACGAGGCGCTGGCGACCCAGCCGGAGCTCGTGAACGAAGACTGCTACGGCAAGGCCTGGATGATCGCGCTGGCGCCCAGCGACCCGAAAGAGGTCGCAGCCCTGATGGACGCCAGCGCCTACAGCGAGCACATCAAGGCTCACTGACGGGATGCTCCGGACGATCGGACCCTCACTCCGCCTCGCCTTTGGCTCGGCTCCGTTCCGGCGACCGGGAGCGCTCGCTGTGGGCCGGGCTATGCCCCGATAAGGATGCCCGAGCTTCCCGACGTGGCGATTTACGTCGAGAGGCTTCGCGCTTTCACGATGGGCCACAAGCTCGACGCGCTGCGCGTTCCGAGCCCGTTCGTGCTGCGGTCGTTCGACCCGAAGCCAGCCGCGCTGCTCGGACGCGCGGTCGTACGCGTGGGACGTACCGGAAAGCGCATCGTTCTTTCGTTCGACGGCGATTTTCACGCCGTCATTCACCTGATGATTGCCGGGCGTCTGCGCTGGCGAGCGCCCGGCGCCAAGCTGCCCGGAAAGATGGCTCTCGTCGCGTTCGACTTCGATCATGGCACGCTCATGTTCACCGAGGCGTCCAAACGGCGACGCGCGTCGCTGCACCTCGTCCAGGGAGCCGCGGCTCTCGCTTCGTTCGATCGCGGAGGCCTCGACGTCTTCCAGGCATCCGCCGAGGATTTCGCGAAGAGGCTAAGAGCCGACAACCACACGATCAAGCGCGCGCTCACCGATCCCACGGTGCTCGACGGCATCGGCAACGCCTACTCGGATGAGATCTTGCACCGCGCGCGCATGTCGCCCTTCGTTCAAACGGGGAAGCTCGGCGACGCAGAGCTCGCTCGCCTGCACGCGGCCTGCATCGACGTGCTGACCGAGTGGACGTCGCGCCTGCGGGCGCAAGTCGGCGACGGCTTCCCCGACGAGGTGACCGCCTTCCGACCCGAGATGGCCGTGCACGGGAAATACCGCCAACCGTGCCCCGTGTGCGGGTCTCCCGTTCAGCGAATCGTGTATGCTAGTAACGACGCCAACTACTGCGCGACCTGCCAGACCAGCGGCCGCCTGCTCGCGGACCGAGCGCTTTCGCGCCTGCTCAAAGACAATTGGCCGAAGACTCTCGAAGAGCTCGAAGAGCGACGGAGCCACAAGACGCCCGGGGCAGGCTGAGCGAGCCGCGGCACGCCCAGCCGGTTCGAGGACTTCTGATAACCTGCAGGCAATGCAGAGGAAGCGCATTAATTGGACGCTATCCACGGAAGAGGGCGGCGAAAGCGCGCGAACTCGAGGCGTTCGGGCGCTCACCGTCGCCGACATCGGCGTCGTCTTTCAACCGATCGTTGAAATCGCAACCGGGTCGACCTTCGCGTACGAAGCGCTCGTCCGATGCAGAGTTCCCGAGTATGCCGCGCCCACTGTGCTTTTCGAGCGCGCCGTCGTCGAAGGCGCGTGCGGCAAGCTCGGGCGAATGATCCGCGACGTTGGTTTCGGCACGTGCGGGGACGTCGCGCTCTTCGTCAACCTGCACCCCGACGAGCTCACCGCCCGGTGGCTCGTTCGCCCGGACGACCCCGTCGGCTTTCACAGCAGGGCTGTGTATTTGGAGATCACCGAATCTGCGATGCTCTCGCACTTTGAGCTCTGCCGCGATGTCGTCACCGAGCTATCGCAACGCACCGGTGCTCGCCTCGTCGTGGACGACTTCGGCGCGGGCTACTCGAACCTGGAACGGATCGTCGAGCTTGAGCCCTCGGTGGTCAAGCTCGACTTGGCGCTCACGAGAGACATTCACCTCAAGAGCCGCAAGCAGGTGGTCGTGCGACATCTCGTCAATCTCTGCACCGAGCTCGGCGCGAGCGTCGTGGCGGAGGGAGTCGAGACACTCGACGAGCTCAAGTGCGTGCGCGATCTGGGCGTCACGTACGCGCAGGGATACCTTCTCGCGCGCCCCGCATCGCCTCCTCCGGTCTCATCATGGCCGCTCGATGCGAGACCGCGGCGTCCAGGCCCGCCCCCCCTTCCGAAGCGCAAAGAGGTCGCGCATGACGATGCCCTGAGCACTGATTTGCCAGCGGTCAGACGGTCGGCGCAGCCCACGAAGCCCTCTCCGGCGAGACAGAGCAAGCCCGCCTCGTCGAGACCCGGTAGGCCTGCCTCGTCGAGACCCGGGAAGGCCGCTTCGACGAGACCCCGTAGCCCGTCGTCGGGCTCGTCCAAAGAATAGGCGTGAAAGTAAGCGCGTCCCTACCAGGCCAGGGCCGCGCGCATCGCCGCGCCATGAGGGTCCGGTGCAATGGCGACCGATGCGCTCCCGCCCCGGGGCGCGAAGAAGTACAGGATGCCCCCGCTCAGGACCGCGGCGGCTCCGATGCCCATGGCCAGGGTGGCGACCAGGGCCTTCTGGTTCGCGACGTCTCGGTCATGCAAGCCGGGGCTGGTGCACACGTTGTCTGTGGAACAATCGCCTTGATTCGAGGCGTCATACGTTGACTTGGCGTCGAACGAGAAGAAGGTCCCCACCCCGATGCCGAGCACCCCAGCGCCGGCGAGTAGAGCACCGCCCAACCGTTGCCCGTTGCCCGCGCTGGCATGGGGGGCTTCTGGCGCGGGAGGCGGTTGCGTCTCGATCGTATCGGCGCGCGGCGCCGGGTTCCTTTCCTGCGCTGCGAGCGTTGGCGCATCCTCGAGAGCTGGGATGGTCACTTGCAAAGTGTCGGCGCGACCCGCGACCTGGACGGTGGTCGACCAAGGCTTGTGGCCCAGGGCACTGGCCGCGATGGTGTGGACTCCGGGGTCGACCGGCAGCGCGAACCCCCAAGCCGTGGCCGCCATGATCACCCCGTCGCGACGTACCTCGAGCCCCTCAGCCGCGGCCGTATCGCTGACGACGACCATCAGGCGAGGGATCTTGGTGTCGAGCGCAGTGGCGCGATCGCGCGCCACGGTCTCCCTCTTGTCGTGCACCAGGGCCGCGGCCGCGGCCGCCTCCTTGAAGGCGGCCCATGCGCTGGCTACCTGACCATTGTTCTCGTAGCAGTCCGCGAGCCAGAGCTCGGTTCCGATACCCGGATCGAGGCGCTGGCTTTCCGCAAACTTCGGACAGGCCTCCGCGAACTGGCGATGCTCGACGAGACTCCGCCCCTCGTCGAAGAGAGCTTGCGCCTCGGCCTTCGAGTCGGGGCTTTCGACGGCGCTCGAGTCTGTGCCATCGGCGGCGCGCGCACAAACCGGCCAAACCGCCGCCGCAGCCGGCGCGACGAGTAGCAGCCACAAAGGAGGCTTCGACGCCCCCTTCATTTGCGTTCGCCAAAAAGGGCCCGAGGATCGCTCGCTGGAGCCGCCGCGGGAACTGGCTTCGGCGACGTAGCTTTCGGGGAAGCGACCAGCGAAGCGCCCGCGGGATGTGCCGTCGCGGTCGCCACTCTCTTCGCCGGGAACGTCACCGTGCTGAGTGGAGAAATCAAGGCGCGCGGTGTCGAAACGGCGGCCGAGGCAGGCGGCGCCGCGACCGCCGAGGGTGACGGCGCCGGTAGCGCAGCCCGAAGGGACTCTGTGTTTACGACGGCCGTGGGCTGGACCACGATGGCAGGCTGCAGCGAAGAACGTTCTCGACGCAGCGACAGGACCGCTGCAAGGGCTCCGATCCCGAGTACCCCGACCACGTACACAGCGAGGCGTCGACGACGCGGACGGGGCTCTGCCACCTCCTGCGGTTCCAGGGATGGAGCCTCGAGCGAGCCAGCCAGGAGGTCACGAATGGCCACGACGTCGAGTGAACCCGGTTGCGGGGTCGGGGGACGGATGCTCATTCCAGACACCCGAAGCACCTCCTTGATGCGCTCGACGCGCTCCTGGGCCCCCGGTGGACCGAACGGCGCCAACGCCTGCGCGAGCTCACCCACGTTTCGGAACCGGTCTGCGGGCGCCTTCTCGATGCACTTAAGAATGATGGCTTCGAGCTCGGGCGGCGCGCCCGGGCGAACGGCCCTCAGCTTCACGGGCGACGAGAGCACGATGTTGGTGCAGAGCTGCGGCAAGTCCTCGCCCGCGAATGGGAGCGTTTGCGTGAGAAGCTCGTGCAGCGTCACGCCGATCGACCAGATGTCGGTACGAGCGTCGACCTCGGTGCTCGATCGCAACTGCTCCGGCGACATGTACACCGGCGTCCCCAGGCGATCGTTTTTTGATGTCTCGCGCGCCCAGAGCCCACTCTGGTCGCGCTCGGGCGCCGACTTGGAGATCCCGAAGTCGATGACCTTGACGATCGGCGTGTTGGACGGGCGATCGGCGAGGATCAAGTTCTCAGGCTTGATGTCCCGATGGACGATCGCCAGCGCATGCACCTGCGCGAGCGCGTCGCACGTCTGAAGCACGTAGTCGACGGCGCGCGGAATCGGCAGCGGGCCGGATTCTTCGAGCACGGTGGAAAGATTGCGGCCCTTGAGCAGCTCCATGACCATGAAAGGCGAGCCGTCATCGAGCTCGCCGACGTCATGCACCCGAACCACGTGCTCGGAGGTGAGCTGTGCCGCAAGACGGCCCTCGCGTTCGAAGCGGTCTACGACGCTCGCGCTCGCCCGGGGGCCCGGCTTCAGGTACTTGATCGCAACCGACTGCCGGAGCGCCAAGTGCATCGCTTCGACCACGATGCCGTTGCCGCCCTCGGCGATCCGTCGTTCGACGCGGTATTTGCCGGCGATGATGCTGGTATTGTCGAACCCCGACGCTCCGAGGCGGGGCGACATGGTCTCAGCGGGCCCCGCGAGCGTCTCCTCGAACTGACGATGCTCCTTCGATGATGGCAAGGGGAGGGCTCACATTTTAGCTTAGTCGAGCTTGGGCGCACGCCCCGATCCCGACATCACTTGGTACAGCATACGGTCCGTCCCACGGTAGGCGTAACAGCCCCGGCGGGCTGCCCGCCCACAGGAGCACAACTCCCACCGCTCGGTGTGCTCGCTGCCGCGATCGCCGAGGAGATACGGTCGCCACTGCATCCCATGGGTGCGATCTCCCCACCACCGCTGCAGTTTGTGTTCCCGAAGGCCGTCACGGTCGTCGCTGAGCAAGCGACACCCGCGGGGGAGCCGCACGTGCACGGCGTGCAGGTTCTGCCGTCGCTGGATGACTTGTAGTACGTGTGGGCAACCGTGTAGGCGCCAGGAGGGCACGCCGACGCACCGGTCTGCGAAATGCAAAGAACGCCCGAAGGATTGGGGCTCGGCACGCACAGTCCCCCTCCTCCACATTCAGAAGGAGTCCCCGTAGGGGGGAGGCCACAGAGCAGCGCGCTTATTTGCCAGACCGGCAGCGGCAACGTTGTCCCCGCATCGGGAGCGCAACTGCCCCCCGACGGTGCTCCGCCTTCGAGTGTGAAGCGGACGCCGACTCCGCAGTTGACGCCGAAGTTCGGACGCGTACAGGTCGTGCCGATGGGCTGCAAGGGCTCCGAACAGCTCGTTGTGCAGGTCGAATCACTCCAAAGATCGACCACCGGGGGGCCGCAGCTTGCTCCGGACACAGCGCCGCACGCACACGTGCACTGCGCCACCCCTGCGTCCAGGCCTTCGAGACCGTTGTCCATCGGGGCCGAGTAGGCGCCTGGGCAAACCGGAGGGCCCGGCGGAGGAGCGCTGATGGCCTCGTAAAGGGCATAGGGCCCTGTCCAGCCCGCGGGTGGAGCGGGTGCACAGCTCGCATCGCACATGGAGGATGCGTCAGCAAGGACCGCTTGACCGTCCAACTCGGCGTCGTCGCTATTCGCATCCTGCAAGACCGCGACGGCGTCCGCCGCGTCGGCTCCCGCGTCGCCCCCTGCATCGGGCGTCGCGTCGAGGACCAATTGGCCTGGCGCGGCGTCAGCGCTGCCGTCACGCGTCGCTCCATCATTCGCATCGGGCTGAGGAGTGACTGAGCCGCCCACCTCCGTTGTCGCGTCCCCCTCGAGAATACCGTCTTGAAATCCCCAGATGTTCGCACACCCCGCGAAAGCGACTACCATAGCGCCGGCCGTGGCCACGGCGCATACGGACCAAGCAGGACGCATCACAATACAGCGTACAACATCCGGGATCCATCTGCCGTGTCCGCGTCTCCAAAAAGCCAAGTTCGCTGCATCCGGCGTCCCGTCAGGTAGGCGACCGCATGACGACGAGCGAGGCCCCGAGGATCAAGGCACCGCCGATGAGTGTGCGGGGACCGAAGGGCTCGCCGAAGACCGCGGCCCCCAGAGAGACAGCGACGAGGGGCTCGATGAGCGTGAGGGTCGATGCATGCGCTGCGGGCATGCGCCGCAGACCCCAAACGTACGCAAGACCGGCCAAGGCACCCGGCCCGATCGCGACCAGCGCCAGAAAGCCGACGGCGCGCGCGTCGAGAGTGGCCCACGCGGCGCACGGCACCATCGAGGCGAGCAGCGGCGTCGCGACCACGCCATGCCAAAACATCGCCTCGCTCGGCGAAAAGGCCGAGGCGATGAGCTTGTTGACGATCACGTTCGACGCGTAGAACACGGCGCTACCCGCCGCGAAGGCTGCCGCCCACCACGCGGCGGCTCTGTCCGAAGGGCCGGACGCCGGTGTGAGCATGATCGCGAGCCCGCCCATCGATGCGATCACGGCCAGAGCGGTCCGACGCGTGAGCGTCTCGCGCAGAACGAAAGGAGCCGCGACCGCGACGAGAACCGGCGTCAGATAGTGCACGAGAACGGCCACCGTGATGACCAGCCTCACGGCCGCAAAGTAGAGAAGGACGTTCATCGCGTCGCTGACGCCAAGCCATGCGACCCAGCCGCGAGCTTTCCAGCTCGCTGGCTGCATCGTCCGGTCACGCAACATCGTGAGCCCCGACACCAGCGTCATCGTCGCCATGACGACCGTCGACTCGAGGGCCGCACCCATGGGCGCGAGTGCCTCGGCCTTTCGCAAGAAAAGCGCCCACGTGCCCCAAGAGCACGCGGCGAGTGCAACCGCTGCGTACGGCAGCGACCGAGCCTGTGCTCGCGTCACGAGGGTGTCGTCAGCTTCTTCAGATCGCTCACGAGCTGGAGAGCCTCGAGCGGAGTCATGCGGTCGACGTCTACGGCACGGAGCGTCTCGATCGCGGGGTGTGGAGGGGCGGGCGACGCGTCGAAGAGCCCGAGCTGGGGCCGCGCGGCTCGGTTACGCGCACGCGGCGTCGCGTCCGCGGGCCCCGTGGCCCCTGCCTCGAGGTCGTTCAGGATGGCTCGCGCGCGCGCCAAGACCATCTCGGGCAGGCCGGCCAGGCGCGCACAGGCGACCCCGTAGCTGCGCGAGGCCGCGCCCTTTTGAAGCTTGTGCAGAAACACGACGTCGCCGTCGTGCTCGCGGGCGCTGACGCTCCAATTCTCGCAGGTGCCCGCGCGGGTAGAAGCGAGGTCGGTCAGCTCGTGATAGTGCGTCGCAAACATGGCGCGACAGGTCACGACGTCGTGCAGATACTCCGCCACGGCCCAGGCGATGGCGAGCCCGTCGTAGGTGCTCGTTCCGCGGCCGATCTCGTCGAGCACCACGAGCGAGCGCTGGGTCGCGCACCGAAGGACGTGAGCCGTTTCCTTCATCTCGACCATGAACGTGCTCTCGCCGCGCGAGAGATTATCGCTGGCCCCGACGCGTGTGAGCACGCGGTCGACGACGCCGATGTGCGCCCGCCGGGCGGGGACGAAAGCCCCCATTTGGGCGAGAATCACACAGAGCGCCGTTTGCCGGATGAGCGTGGACTTGCCGGCCATGTTGGGCCCCGTCACGAGCCAGAATCTCGCGTGCATCGGGGCGCCCGGCCCCGCGTCGAGAGCGACATCGTTCGGCACGAATCGACCGGCAGCCGCCAACTTCTCGACGACCGGATGACGCGCGTCCTCGAGCACGAGCGCACGCGAATCGTCGATCTCGGGCCGCGTCCAGTCGTCGCGATGCGCCACGTCGGCCAGGGCGCTTGCCACGTCCCACTCGGCCAGGCGTGCCGCAACCGCACGAAGACGCGCCTGCTCCTCGGAGAGATCGCGCACGAGGCGGGCGAAAAGCTCGGCCTCGCGCGCCGCTGCGCGCTCCTCGGCGTGAGCCAGCTTGTCGGCGAGGTCATCGAGCTCGTCGCAGGTGAACCGCTCGCCTCCGGCCACGGTCTGCTTGCGCCGCCACACGGAGGGGGCCTTCTCAAGCTGCGAGCGCGTCACTTCGATATACCAGCCGAAGACGCGCGTGAAGCGCAGCTTGAGCCCCGAGATGGTCGAGGACTCGCGCAGGCGAGACTCGAGCTCGACGATGAGCCTCTGGCCATTTCGCATCAGCTCGCGGGCTTCGTCGAGCTCGACGTCGAAGCCGTCGCGGATCGCACCGCCCTCGGTGGCCCGTAGCGGAGGATCGTCCGAGAGCGCACGCTCGAGGAGGCTCCGCACCTCATCGCAGGGGTCGACCCAAGGCTCGCCGACCCGCACACCGAGCGCTTCCCGCGCGGATGGCTCGGGACAGCCGTCGAGAGCCTTGGCAAGAACGGGAAGCACGCCGAGGGATCGGCGAATGGCCGCAAGATCCCGGGGGAGAGCGCGATCCACCGCCACTTTGACGGCGAGCCGTTCGAGATCGAAGGCATCGGCCAGGGCCTCGCGAATCTCCCGGCGCGTGCCCGAGTGAACCAGGAAGAGCTCGACGGCGTCGTGCCTCCGACGAATCTCGGCGACGTTGGAGAGGGGTGCGAGCAGCCGTCGACGCAAAAGCCGCGCCCCGGGAGCGGTCTTGGTCAAGTCGATGAGCGCAAGAAGCGACCCTCGCTCCGCGCCTTCGACCGATCGCACGAGCTCCAAGTGAGCTTGGGTAGCCTCGTCGAGGAGGAGCCCTTCACCCGGCGCGTAGCCGACGATTCGAGCGACCGGGAGCGGCCTACCGCCCTCGCAGACGCGAGCCGTCGCGAGGCAGCGAGCGGCGGCCGCGCGGGCGATCGCCGACGGACAAGAGGCCCTCGCCTCCTCGGTCCCGAGCTGAGCGTCGAGCACCCTATCCGCATCCGCAAGCGCCTCCGTGAGCGCCCGCAAAACGGCCTGCGGTCTCGTGCTCGCGTAGGGTGCCGCGACGGCATCGGCGCCCGGACCGATGAGCACTTCCCGCGGATCCAGCCGAATGAGCTCGGCCACCGCACCCCCCACGTCGACCGCCTCGCACGCGAGAAGCTCTCCCGTCGACAGGTCCAGCGCCGCCACACCGAAAGGCCCCTGCCCTAGTGCCCCGCGCTCGACGGCGGCCAAGTAGTGGTTCTGGCGCGCGTCGAGCCCCGCGTCGTCGTACGCGATCCCGGGAGTCACCACGCGAACGACTTGTCGCGGGACGAGGCCCTTTACCTTGGACGGGTCGGCCATCTGCTCGCAGATCGCGACGCTGAAGCCCTTCTCGAGAAGCTTTTGCACGTAGCCGCTCGCGGCATGGTGCGGCACCCCCGCCATCGGGACTTCTTCCGCCGCTCCCTTGTTTCGTGCCGTCAGCGTCAAGTCGAGCGCCCGCGCCGCCACGACCGCGTCGTCGTAGAAGAGCTCGTAGAAATCCCCCATGCGAAAAAACAGCAGCGCCTCCGGATGCGCCGCCTTCGCCGCGAAGTATTGGCGCATCACAGGAGTCTGGGATGCGCTCATGGGGGGAGCATAACGTCAGCCCGTCGAGTCGCCGCACGGGCGCGGGCGCGGGCGCAGATGTGCCTCTGGCGCGGGACACCCGGTATGCCCGACATACGGCGGTGTCCGACCTGGCGGCCACGGATGTTCCGCGCGCGGGTCCGTGCACTGTCCCGCTCTCGCCGAATCTCGATCACTCGCGGCCGTCGCGCTGGTTCGAGCTCGCCCTCGCGCGAGCGCGGCGACGTCGAGGCGTTCTCTCAGGTTCATCCCATGTTCCGGCTGGGGGGCTCATGCGGGAAGCAGGGGGAGCAGCGCTCCTCCCGTGCCCATTGCAGGTTCGACTATGGCGCCGTAACGGAGCCGAGCCAATGGCGAGGCGGAAGTCAGCTCCGGTTATGCCTCGGATCTCAAAAGTAAGGCGTATTCGCAACAAACTGCAGCGTGTGAAGATCGATCAGGATCAACCCCTGCTGCGCGCCGTCGACGATGGCGAGCTGCTGAAAGGCCGGCACGGGCCGCACCGACTGCGGAACCACGAACGCGGACGTCGAACCTCCCAGTGCAATCGTCAGCGGCGTGAACCCGCCCTGCATCGAGAAGCGCCACGAGAGGTCGCGGAGAGAGGTCGTGTGGTCGCCGAAGCCGACGCACAACCCGAAGCCCGCTCCGGCAGCGTTCGCGCTCTCCGGATTGCACCCCTGCCACATCGCGAACGAGAACATGGGGTTTCGGAAGGCAAGCGGGTTTGCTCGGTCGATCTGAGCCATCGGAGTGGCGCACGGATTCACGGCCCCCGGCTGCGCGTACGGGATGTCGAATGCGCGCCCATTGCGCAAGGCGTCGCGCTGCTCGCACGACAGGACGCAACGACCTGAAGCCGGGTCGGTCTGCACGTGGTGCAGGAAGCCCAGCCCGGTTTGGCCTACCACCGCCCACTCGCCGCCCGTTCGAATCTTGAACCCCGCCTGATTGTGAAAGCAGCACTGCGCGAGGTTGAAGTACTCGGTGTTGTTCGGGTCGCGTCCGTCTCCGTTTGTCCCGCCAAAGACCGAGCGGTTCGTCGTCTGCTCTGGGCAGCTGCCTTCTCCGGGGTTCCACTGGAAGCGAGTGACGACGAGATGGTCGTCGAACGCCTCCACGATGGGCAGATCGCGAAGGAGGTACTTGTCGGCCTGCGAATAGGGGCCGTTCGTCGGGTTGTCCGGCGGGCCGAATGTCTGCTGGCACAGATTGTAGCGATTTTGAGCGACGTCATTACCGCTCGTGAGGTCGTCGCGCCCGACCCCTTCCCAATCACATGAGGACCCCGGAGAGGCCGCCGCCGCGGCCGCCCCCGAGGTCGGTCCGGAGCCAGTCACGCATCCACCCGATAGCCCGCCTTCGCCCGGCAGGTTTTCCTGCCAGTAGCAGTCGCTCGAAGGAAGGATGTTGTCGGTGATCTCGAGGTAGTCCGAGGTCCACTGCCCGAGAGGGGCCCCCTGCGGGAACGAGGCCGACCCGGGCAGCTTGGCGTCCTGCATGGCCGTCAGCGCCTGCGTTGCGCGAGCTTGACCGATCGACCAATCTTCGATGCCCACTTCGCAGAGGCCGCTGCTGGCCGCGAAAACGCTCGCATCGGTCCCCGCCTCTGCGACGCTACTCGGGGCGCCGCCGAGCGAGAAGGTCAGGTCTTGATAACCCGACGTCGAAAAGATATTTGCGACCAGAGGTGAAGTCGTCGGCAGGGCGCCTTCGTATGTGACCCACCATTCCTGATCGATATGCGCCGTCGGGTCATCGAACGAAACGCGAACGCCCGGAACCGTGCCGGTCGAGCCAGGCTCTGTCGACGCGAGGGCCATACCGGCGTCGCCCGCGTCGCTTGTCGAGACGCCCGCATCGGCGCTCACCGCTGGCGTGCCGAGGTAGTTGTCGTGCGGGTCGATCGGGCTCGTATAGGTGCTCGGGTCGACGAACCCGGAAGCAAGGACCGTGGCTAACATGACCGGCTCGTTCGGATCGGCCGACGAGAGGGGCGCTCCGTTGCTGTCGGTGAGCAGCGGCTCCGACAGCACGTACGGGATGTGAATTCCCGACGTCGGATCGTTACGCAGCAGGAAGCCGGAGCGAGGGCGGTTGGGCGCCGAGACGGGGTAGAACGGCTCCTGAGTCACCGCGGAAACCGTGGCACTCGGATCCAGACCAGCCGGCCACGCGGTGGGCACGTGATACGGGTCGAGATCGGTCGGGCCCGTCGCCATAGATTCGGGCAAATCGAGAGCGCCGATCCTGGTGGTGGCCGTCATCGGATCGGGGCGGCGGCACGGAGCATCCCAGTCATCGAGATCGATCACCTCCGCGGTGCCGTTGGTGAGCACCGCAACCCCGAACCAGCCGCGGAGTCGACTGGGGAACCCTTGAACGAGAGTGCCGTCCGGATCGATGACGACCGCCTGATCGGCGCAATAGAAAGAGCCGGTCGCGGCCCCGTTTCCAGGGGCGCTGCCGTCGGGTCCGGGTCGAGCGTTGGGGCTCGGGTTGCACAGCAGCCCCGTCAGCGCGGGCGCCGCCGCGTCGCCTTGCGGAGGGACAGGCCACTCGTCGTACGCGAACGACACGGCCGCGACCGGAGCCGCGAAGGCGATGCGATCGGGTGCCACGAAGGGGTTGAGCTCGGGGTGAGGTCGCTCGAGAGGCGGAGTGAAGGGTGCTGGGATCGGATCGGTCACGTCGAACACCATCAACGAGCCGCCCGACGTATCGATGGCATAGAGGTAGCGCTTGTAGTCCCGCGTGGTCGGGCTGAGAGCAAGGCCTCCGACCGAAACCTGACGAGCCGGCTGCGCCTGGCTGGTCGCGAGGAGCTCAGACACCTCGCGCGGTTGGGTCGGGTTGGTCAAGTCGATGACGTGGATGACGGGGATCGTCGCGTCGGCCACGTAGACCATGGGAGGTGATCCGTCGCGCAGGACCATCGCCGTCGGTCGAGGATCCGAGAGCGGCCCGAACGAAAGGCCGGACGTGCCTTGCCCCGGACCCGCGCCGCCCGAAGCGGGCGCCCCAACCGCCATGGCTTCCATCGGGATCGGGGCGGCGTCGGCGGGGGCAGAAGCGGAGGGAGCGTCGCCTGGCTCGCCAGCGCCAGCCTCGGCGGCGTCGAACTCGGGAGCCGCATCGAGCTGCGCATCGGGCGGTCCCGACGCGTCCGCGGTGGCTTGCGCGTCGGAAGCTCCTAGCGCGTCGGGGGGGGCGGCGTCGGAAGCGTCGGCCGCTCCCGTCGCGCCCGACCCCGCGTCAACAGCGGCACCGGGCGTCGGCTGCGGCGCGGCGACACCGGCGCCGACGGAAGGAGGCGAAGGACAAATGGAACTGGGACCGGGAGGTGGTTCGGTCGCGCTGAGGTCTCCCGCGTCTGCGAACACGACGCCGTCGGGCCAGGCCTGACCGGGCGCCGACGACGCCCCGGCGAGGGAGGAAGACAGGGCCCCGGTCATCCCGAGAACCGTGCAGGGTCCGAGACCCCCGAGCACGGTCGGGGGCTCGATGACGGCAACCTGGGCGGGCACTCCCGGGCCTTGCGAGCGAAGCAACACCGCGAGCGCGTAGGCGGGAGCGCTCGGCGCGCCTCCACCGCCGTCGATCGATGCGCCCGCGTCGGCCGGCAGCGGGATAACGACCACGGCGTCGGGCGGTTGAGAGAGCCTGCAAGCCGCGATCTGACTGAAGCTATTGAGGGGGGGCAGACGGGTCGGCAGAGCTTGCGAATCGCCCAGGAGCAAGTGATTGTCGATCCCGTAGACCGCCGGCAGGTTGGGGTCGGCGCTCGTCACGTAGGTGTGCGTCGCGTCGGGTGCCACGGCGACGTCCGTGGGGTTGGCCCCGACGGGAATGAGGTTCACCCCGGGTAGCGCGCGGTCTTCGTCGATGACCATTGCCATCGTGAGGTCCACCACGGCGAGCTCGCCGCGAAGCGTCTGCGTGACCAACGCGTATTCGTGGAACGCGAAGGGGCCGCCGGCCACGTTGGGCGGAACGGGAGGGCATTGAGTCTGGAGAGCCGGGACGGCCGGAATCGGATTGCCGTTCGCATCGTTGACGTTCAAGCAAACGAAATCGACCTTCTGCGGCTGTAGGAATGAGCGAAGGGGCGGCGGTGTCGGCGTGCTTCCACAGCTCGCGGCGAGGGTGGCGACCCCTGCGGCCGCGAGCACGAGCGCGGCACCGACGAACCCCAAAGGACGCATGCTCAAGAGCCCTTCGGCACGGTGGGTAGGCCCAGAGTGAAGACCGGGCGTTCGAAAGTTACGTTGCAGCTCTCGGTCGGGTTTCCGGGGCAAGGCTCGACGACCGAGTCGTCCAGGTCGATCACTTGCACGTACGAATTCGTGAAGCTCGCCACGTACGCGAACCGGTAGCGTTTGAGCGACGCGGGCCCGTTGGCCGATGAAGCAGAAATGTCGATTCCGATCGCTGCGAGAGACGGGTCTTGCTGGCGCGAATCGCCCGGGACGAGCTTTCGCTGGGCGACGTCGTCGAGCGAGAAGGGGTCGAAGGCCATGGCAAATGGGCCGGGCCCGGTCGTGATGACATTCTCGATCTCGCCAGCATCCGGGTCGTAGACGAAGATTTCGTTCGAGTCGAAGCACACGATAAAGACGCGCAGCGCATAGTGGCCCGAGCCGTCGACGATGGGAGCGAGGTACACCTTGGACGGGCCGGGCTGGAGCGGAACGTTGCCGTCGAACTGGAGTTGGTCGGGGTTGTAGCTTCCGTCGACGTTGTACTCACCGATCTCGGCGAGCACGAGCGAGGGCGGCGTGCGACTCGCAAAGAAAACGCGGGCCGGCAGCTGCGCGCACTCGGTGACGTTGGCTCCGGGCAGAGCCTTGCAAGCGCGGCGCGGAGTGTCGTCGATGGCGATGCCGCGCGAATCGGTGCCGCCCTGGCTGACGGTGAGGGGGTAAGGCGCCTCGCGCACGAGAAAAGGGCGATGAAGAGACGAGCCGTCGTCGTTGTAGTAGCGAAGCAAATCGAGCTCGGCCGCGCTGTGAGTCGTCTCGAGAAACGCGGGGCGCACGCACGGCGTCTGATAGCCCACGAGCTCGCAGCGTGGAATCGAGCTGTCGAGGTCGTGCGGCACGGCCACGAGGCCGTCGCCTCCGACGGGCACGCCGGTCAATACGAACTGCATCGACGGATCGACCGGCATCAGCGCCGCGCTCGAAGGTTCGACCATGCACGCGGGCGCCGGCGCGGAACCGTCGTCGACGCACGCGGGGAGCCCTGTCGTCAGAACCGAAGTTTGCTGCGAGCTTTGGTGCGTAACCGCGACGGCCGTGCCATCCTCGGTCTGCGCCATCGCGAAGGGCTCGCCGGGAAGAATCACGTCCCGCGTGTCAGCCGCCGTCGGCACCGGACCCGTCTCGTGCTCGGAGTCGCATTGGTCGCCAGGACCGCAGTAGAAGTGGAACGGATCGGGCGTGTTGCTGATGTTGCTGCCATGTGGTGCAGGCGGCGGCCAATTGGTCCCGGGGGAGCCGGCGTCTCCTTCGCCCGGCTGACCTGGTTCGTCCGGCGGAATCGAGGTCGCCTGGTCAGGCAGTACATCGGCCCACGTGAGAGTCCCATTGCCGCGCACGGGAACATAGAGCCGCGTCCCGTCCAGCGAGAGCTGCAGATCGGTGGCGAACGCGCCGATGATAGCCGACGCTGGTTGGGCTAAGGTACCGCCAATGTACGCCGTCGAATCGACGGGCGGAGAGCAAGCCTCGCCGAGCGGCAATCGAGAGCCATTCGCCTGAAACGTGTTCGGGCTGCTCTGACAATTGGGCGCCCACGCCTCGAGACCCTGCGCGCTGAGAAAGGCGATGTCCTTGTTGAGCCGGGCTATGAGATTTTTTGAATCCATGACGCTCGTCGGCGTCAAGAAATTCGCGCCAATGAGCTCTGCAGTGTCATGACGCAGACGGAAGACGTCGTAGCTCTGGATGGTTCCGCCGTTCCACTGCAGGTCGAAATCCGAGTTGGCCACATAGAGGACGTTTCCGCCCGCCGACACGGCGAGGCCCACCGGGTAGTAGAACGTGGTGGTCGGCGGGTTTGTCCCGCCGGCGCCTGACGTATAGCAGGCGGGCGAAAGCACGCTGACGCCAGCCGCACCAGGCAGGACGAAAGCCGCTTGTAAGACAAGCCGACGTGCGGTGGCGCGCGCCGTCATAGGGCGCCGGAGCCTACTCACCGCCAGCGTGCGTGTCGAGCGGACATCACATGCCCAAGCATATTTTGCGCGAATCACCCCTGCCCATGATCCGTTAATCGCGGTGCTCAGGCCTCGTCGTCCCTCATCAGGTCGATGATCACGACGCCGCGATCGCGGGCCTCTTCGGGCGCCCGTGGAGAGCGCGGGGCTGGATCGTATGGGATTTCCAGCTGGGGCTGCTCGGGGCGAGCACGCTCGCGCTCTTCTCTTCGCCGAATCTGCTCGATGATGAACGGAGGCAACATCGCGAAACCTCCCTGGGGGACAGGTTAAGCACGGGCGGAAGCGGGAGCGAATGCGCCGGAGCCTGAGACTCCAGCCATATCGATTATAAGTAGCAACGAGAGTGCCAGGGTCAAGATCTCGGATCTCTGGGGCATTGCGTCAGACCCCATC